>Ga0222420_100051_pt1:0-2500 | contig 309850 bp, 255 predicted proteins | sample 3A2ome_FD_182470 | JGI IMG/M metagenome (GOLD analysis project Ga0222420, IMG submission 182470) | Enriched microbial communities from leaf-cutter ant dump, University of Wisconsin, Madison, United States - 3A200A (version 2) | ecosystem: Environmental > Terrestrial > Nest > Insects nest... | reverse complement strand
CCCGGTGATCTAGGCATGACCAGGCTGAAGGTGCGGTAACACGCACTGGAGGGCCGAACCGTTCAATGTTGAAAAATTGTCGGATGAGTTGTGTTTAGGGGTGAAAGGCCAATCAAACCGGGAAATAGCTGGTTCTCCGCGAAATCTATTGAGGTAGAGCGTCGGATGAATACCTTGGGGGGTAGAGCACTGGATGGATGCGGGGGTCGCGAGATCTACCAATTCTAACCAAACTCCGAATACCCAAGAGTAATATCCGGCAGACAGACGGCGGGTGCTAAGGTCCGTCGTCAAAAGGGAAACAGCCCTGACCTACAGCTAAGGTCCCCAAGTCACGTCTAAGTGGGAAAGCATGTGGGAATCCCAAAACAACCAGGAGGTTGGCTTAGAAGCAGCCATCCTTTAAAGAAAGCGTAACAGCTCACTGGTCTAAATAAGGGTTCCTGCGGCGAAAATGTAACGGGGCTCAAGACGTGCACCGAAGCTTAGGGTGTGTAGCAATACACGCGGTAGCGGAGCGTTCCGTAGGCTGATGAAGCGGTCTGGTAATGGACCGTGGAGGTATCGGAAGTGCGAATGCTGACATGAGTAGCGATAAAGAGGGTGAGATGCCCTCTCGCCGAAATCCCAAGGGTTCCTGCTTAAAGCTAATCTGAGCAGGGTAAGCCGGCCCCTAAGACGAGCCCGAAGGGGGTAGTCGATGGGAACCACGTTAATATTCGTGGGCCTGGTGGTGTGTGACGGATCGCGTAAATTGTCTGATCTTATTGGATTGGTCAGGCTTTGAAGCGGTTCCAGGAAATAGCCCCACCGTATAGACCGTACCCTAAACCGACACAGGTGGGATGGTAGAGTATACCAAGGCGCTTGAGAGAAGTCTCCTGAAGGAACTCGGCAAATTGCCTCCGTACCTTCGGAAGAAGGAGGCCCTGCATCTGGGCAACCAGTTGCAGGGGGCACAGGCCAGGGGGTAGCGACTGTTTAGCAAAAACACAGGACTCTGCTAAGTCGGCTTCAAGACGACGTATAGGGTCTGACGCCTGCCCGGTGCCTGAAGGTTAAGTGGAGGGGTGCAAGCTCCGAAACGAAGCCCAGGTAAACGGCGGCCGTAACTATAACGGTCCTAAGGTAGCGAAATTCCTTGTCGGGTAAGTTCCGACCTGCACGAATGGCGTAACGACTTCCCCACTGTCTCCAGGAGATGCTCAGCGAAATTGAATTCTCCGTGAAGATGCGGAGTACCCGCGGTTAGACGGAAAGACCCCGTGCACCTTTACTGCAGCTTCAGAGTGGCATTAGGAAAGAACTGTGTAGCATAGGTGGGAGGCTTTGAAGCACCGGCGCCAGCTGGTGTGGAGCCATAGGTGAAATACCACCCTGTTGTTTTCTGATGTCTAACCTCGATCCATGAAACTGGATCAGGGACCCTCTGTGGCGGGTAGTTTGACTGGGGCGGTCGCCTCCTAAAGAGTAACGGAGGCGCGCGATGGTAGGCTCAGGACGGTTGGAAACCGTCTGCGAGAGTGCAATGGCATAAGCCTGCCTGACTGCGAGACTGACGAGTCGAGCAGAGACGAAAGTCGGTCATAGTGATCCGGTGGTCCCGAGTGGAAGGGCCATCGCTCAACGGATAAAAGGTACGCCGGGGATAACAGGCTGATGATTCCCAAGAGCTCATATCGACGGAATCGTTTGGCACCTCGATGTCGGCTCATCACATCCTGGGGCTGGAGCAGGTCCCAAGGGTTTGGCTGTTCGCCAATTAAAGTGGTACGTGAGCTGGGTTCAGAACGTCGTGAGACAGTTTGGTCCCTATCTGCCGTGGGCGTCGAAATTTGAGAGGAGTTGACCCTAGTACGAGAGGACCGGGTTGAACATACCTCTGGTGTACCTGTCGTGGCGCCAGCCGCGCAGCAGGGTAGCTATGTATGGACGGGATAACCGCTGAAAGCATCTAAGCGGGAAGCCTCCCTCAAGATAAGATTTCTTAGAGCCGTGGAAGACCACCACGTTGATAGATCGGATGTAGAAGTGCGGTAACGCATGGAGCTAACCGATACTAATTGCTCTATTCGCGCTTGAAGAGTCCCACCATCAACGACAATCCTGAACGGATTGCCGACGGTGTGGATGATATAAATAACAGCCACTATGCACGGGCATCGATTGAACCCCTATCCGACCTACGCCGGCTTCATTGCTTGGTGACCATGGCGTCAGTGCCCCACCCGATCCCATCTCGAACTCGGCCGTGAAACCTGACAGCGCCGATGGTACTGTGGCTCAAGCCCCGGAAGAGTAGGACGTCGCCAGGCATTGCAGCCGGCGTAAGGTCGAAGAGGAACCCATTCACAATTGTCGGGCGGCGTTGGCCGCCCTTTGCCGTTTCTGCGGTCCCGGATCCCGGGATCGGCGATTGGTTGACGCGGGATGGAGCAGCCCGGTAGCTCGTCAGGCTCATAACCTGAAGGTCGTAGGTTCAAATCCTACTCCCGCAACC
>Ga0222420_100050_pt1 | contig 314427 bp, 312 predicted proteins | sample 3A2ome_FD_182470 | JGI IMG/M metagenome (GOLD analysis project Ga0222420, IMG submission 182470) | Enriched microbial communities from leaf-cutter ant dump, University of Wisconsin, Madison, United States - 3A200A (version 2) | ecosystem: Environmental > Terrestrial > Nest > Insects nest > Nest... | reverse complement strand
TCGCACGCCTGGACGCGCCGCTGCTCTTCGACGGCGCACTCCAGCCCAAGCCGGCCTTCTGGGCGGTGGTGGAAGCGGCGAAGCAGGAAGCCGCACAGGAAGCGAAGGACGCGGCGAAGAAGTAGCGACCAGCGGAGCCCGCCTCGGGGTAGGTGACGCTCCCGCTGCAGGCGATGGAAGGCGGGGCAGACACGCAGGCCGCAGCGCGTCAGTCGCGCGCGGCCGATCCCCCCTGACCCGCAAGCGCTTCGCTGATGCGCGCGAGCATCCAGTCCGCGTCGCGATGCACCGGCAGGCGCAGGCGCGGCACCGCGTCGCTGAAGACATTGGCCGGCATGCTCACCGCCGTGGCTTCGATCAGCAGCTGTGCGCCGGCTGCGACCAGGCCGGGCGCAGCATCCGCGTGGACGGGCGAGCCCGCCATCGGCACCCAGCCCGGACGTACGACGCGCTGGCCATAGGCCGACACGGGGACCGAAGCCTCCTGCAACAACGCGGCGCTCATGCTCTCTGGAAACACCACCGTGGCGCCACGTGCAACCAGGCGCGCGAGCGCATTGCGCAGGCCCGCGCCCATGCCTTCCGGCCTGAGCGTACCGCTGAGCCCGAAGACCAGCTCCGGCCAGGTGCTCGCCAGCCGACGCCGACGCGCTGCGACGCGCGCCAGAGTGCCCACACTGCGGCAGGCCTGATCCAGGAAAGCGGCCACCGGAAGGCCGTGTGCGGAAAGTTGCGCGACGCCATCACAGGTCACGCTTTCCAGCTCGCGCTGGCAACGTCGGCTTGCCGCACCGGGAAAACCGCTGTCGAGCAGCAGCAAGGCGCCGAGATTCGGATGCAAGCCGCGGGCGCAAAGCAGCTGGTCGAGCTGGCCACGCTGCGCCTGCAGGCCGCTCATCGATGCACCGGGCGCGTAGGCCAGCGCCAGCACGCCGTCGAGGCTCTCGACGAGATCGGATTGCGCCACGCGATCGACCACCGCATGCGCGAGATGCTCGGCCGCGGGATCCATCGCCACCACACCGAGGAAGTTGCGCGCGCCGCAGCGCCCGTCGGCCCGCCTGAAGAGCAGGGGCGGCGACACGCAGGAACCGTCCCGTGCGTCCGCGCGGGATGGCCGGTGCGGATCGGGACGCAATGCCAGGAGAGTGGCGTCTAGGGTCATGGCTGGATGCTGGACACAGCGGCTACTGCAAAGGCCGGGTACGTCGGATCACTCTAGTCCGCCCGCCGCCGCCCTGCTGTGCCCAGTCTGACCGGCACCTTGCCCAGATTGACATTGACGCCAGCCGGCGCCTGGCTCAAGGCCGCACCGGCATCCGCAGCTCGGCTTCGACCAGACCGTCCTCGGGCAGCGGCGAAGCGCCCGCCGCATAGCATTCGAGGAAGGGCGAGGCGCCCAGCGAGAAGCCGGAGCCAGGCAGCCAGCGGCTCTTCATCCAGTGCCACGCAGCACCGATCTGGGAGCGGTCACCGCGGAAGCTCATGCAGGCATACCAGCCGCCGGGCGAGGTCTTGCGCGAGGCCCGTGCGGAGAACCAATCCACGCTCGCGGGCAGCACGGCACAGGTGTCATAGCGGCAGCGTTCGTCCGGCGTGATCGAGGGGTCATCCACGCCGATGCCGATCAGCGGCAGCTCGCCCAGGTTGAGCGTCGGCAGCCAGGCAAGGAAGCGCTGCCAGGCGAGCGTGGCCGTCTCTTCGTAGCGACCGTGCATGCGCCAGTAGAGCAGTTCCTGGTCGGGGCACTTGCGCACCGAGACCTGCGCATCGGAGAAGCGCGGAGTGTCCTGCAGGCGGGCGTCGGCCTCCGCCACCCAGTCGAACTTGCGCCAGTCGGTCGCAGACATGCCGAACTGCCGGCGGAAGGCGCGGGCAAACGTCTCCGGCGAGGCGAAGCCGCTGCCCTGGGCGATCTGGGTGACGCTGTCCCAGCGGTTGTGACGCAGGCGCAGCGCCGCCGCTTCCAGGCGGCGTCGCTGGATGAAATGGCTGAGCGTCTCGCGAGTCCACATCTTGAACAGGCGGTGGAAATGCCCGTCCGAGAACGCCGCGACCCGCGCCACCACATCGAGCGCGAGTTCGTCGGCGAGATGGGCGTCGATGTAGTCCATCGCCCGGTTCAGGCGCGGCCCGTAGGGGTCTTGGGCGAGCCCCGAGAAACCGCTTCGTGCGAGCCGCATCGGCTCGACATTCGCAAACGCCTGCAGCGCCATGCATGTCTCCTTCACCGGCGGGCCGCGCTGGCCGGGGCCGGTTGTCTCCTTGGTGCGATCCATCCGACGTGGCCGGCCCGATTGAGTTCGGAACGATCCCGTCGTTTTCTTGTGTTTTCTTGCTGCGACAAGTCTTGCCGCGCACAGAGATTATATTAGTTTGAAACGCGCACAAATAATCCTGAGCGATCTTGCTTACCTGCGCCTGACGGAACCGGTTCCATATCGGAGTGAGTGCGGAACAACTCGGAACGGGTTGGAAAGTCCGCAGGCGCCGGCGGCTGACATGGAGAAATGCGCCGGCACAGATGCGATGACGCAAGCGGAGCGCGGCCGGGGCGAATAGCGGGCGCGACACTGGCCGCACCTTGCGGAAGACGATCCGCAAACGGGCCGTAGAAGCGACAACGGCGCCCGTCTCAGGACGGGCGCCGTTGTCGGCTAGCCGCTTGTGAAGTTCAGCTCAGGCAGGCTGGGCCTGGACCGACGCTTCGCTGACCGGCAGCGGCGTGCGGATCAGGTAGTCGAAGGCGGAGAGCGCGGCCTTCGCGCCTTCGCCGGTGGCGATGATGATCTGCTTGTACGGCACCGTGGTGACGTCGCCCGCCGCGAACACGCCCGGCACGTCGGTGTGGCACTTGTCGTCCACCACGATCTCGCCGAAGCGGGTCAGCTCCACCGTGCCCTTGAGGAAGTCGGTGTTGGGCACGAGGCCGATCTGCACGAACACGCCTTCCAGCTCCACATGGTGCGACACGCTGCTGGTGCGGTCGGTGTAGGTCAGGCCGTTGAGCCGGGTGCCGTCGCCGGTGAGCTCGGTGGTCTGCGCATTGGTGTGGATGGTGACGTTGGGCAGACTGCGCAGCTTGGCGACCAGCACGGCGTCAGCGCGCAACTGCTCGCCGAACTCCAGCAGGGTCACGTGCGCGACGATGCCCGCAAGGTCGATCGCCGCCTCGACACCGGAGTTGCCGCCGCCGATCACCGCCACGCGCTTGCCCTTGAAGAGCGGGCCGTCGCAGTGCGGGCAATAGGCCACGCCCTTGTTCTTGTACTCCTGCTCGCCCGGCACATTCACATTGCGCCAGCGCGCGCCGGTGGAGAGCACCACGGTGCGGCTCTTGAGCACGCCGCCGTTCTCCAGCTCCACCGTCACGTAGCCACCGGGCTCCGCCGCGGGCACGATCTTCGATGCACGCTGCAGATTCATGATGTCCACATCGTAGGCACGCACATGTGATTCCAGCGCCGCGGCGAACTTGGGCCCTTCGGTCTCCATCACGGAAACGAAGTTCTCGATCGCCAGCGTGTCGTTCACCTGGCCGCCGAAACGCTCGGCCGCGATACCGGTGCGGATACCTTTGCGCGCAGCATAGACAGCCGCCGCCGCGCCTGCGGGGCCACCGCCGACGATGAGCACATCGAAGGGCTCGCGCGCCGAAAGCTTGGCCGCATCGCGCGCCGCAGCGCCGGTGTCGAGCTTGCCGAGCAGCTCTTCCACCGTGATGCGGCCGGAGTTGAAGTGTTCCCCGTTCAGGAACACCGCAGGCACCGCCATGATGTCGCGCGCCTTCACCTCGTCCTGGTAGAGGCCGCCGTCGATCACCGTGGTCTTCACCCGCGGGTTGAAGATTGCCATCAGCGAAAGCGCCTGCACCACGTCCGGACAGTTGTGGCAGGACAGGGACATGTAGATCTCGAAGTTGAAATCACCGTCCAGCGCCTGGATCTGCTCGATCACCCCCGGCTCCACCTTGGGCGGATGGCCGCCGGTCCACAGCAGCGCGAGCACCAGCGAAGTGAACTCATGGCCGAGCGGGATCGCAGCGAAGCGCAGGGTCGTCTGGGTACCCGCACGTTGCAGTGAGAAGGACGGACGACGCGCATCCTTGCCGTCGGTGTCGAGCGTGATCTTGTCGGAGAGCGATGCGATGTCCTGCAGCAGGCCCAGCATCTCGCGCGACGAATCCGAGTCGTCCAGCGAAGCGACGATCTCGAAAGGCTGCGTCACGCGTTGAAGATAAGCGGCGAGCTGTTGCTTGAGGTCGGCGTCCAACATGGAATGTCCTTTCATGCTTCGGCCCCTCGCTCGTGACGAGGGCCGCAGTGGGGCGGGATGGAGATGAGGTGCGGATGGATCGGGAGAAGATCCCGGGATCCCGTTGAAAGCGTCCGTCGCCAGACACTTTCAGCGAGACCCCGCAGGGTGTCGCTGTGGGGTTGGGGCTGCGCTTTTTTGTACTTCCTGCAGCGCTCCCGGATTCCGCTGCGCTGTATCCGGGCTTTGCCTTTTTACTTCTACTTCATGCACCGCCAGTCGGGTCCAGAAGCCGTAGCGAGCGGGCCGAGGTCGAAACGAGGACCGGAGACGTACACCTTGTACGTCGAGGACCGGAGTTTCGAGATCGGCCCGCGCAGTAGGCTTATGGGCCCGACTTAGATTTTGCCGACCAGGTCGAGGGAAGGCGCAATGGTCTTGGCGCCTTCGTTCCACTTGGCCGGGCAGACTTCACCCGGGTGCGCGGCCGTGTATTGGGCGGCCTTGAGCTTGCGCAGGGTTTCCTTCACGTCACGAGCGATCTCGTTCGAGTGGATTTCCTGGGTCTTGATCACTCCGGCGGGATTGATCACGAAGGTGCCGCGCAGGGCCAGGCCTTCTTCCGGAATGTGCACGCCGAAGGCGTTGGTCAGCTGGTGCGTCGGGTCGCCGACCAGGGGGAACTTGGCCTTGCCGACGGCCGGCGAGGTTTCGTGCCAGACCTTGTGCGAGAAGTGGGTGTCGGTGGTGACGATGTACACCTCGGCGCCCAGCTTCTGGAATTCAGCGTAGTTGTCGGCAGCGTCTTCCACTTCGGTCGGGCAGTTGAAGGTGAAGGCGGCCGGCATGAAGATCAGGACCGACCACTTGCCCTTGAGGGTCTCGTCGCTCACTTCGATGAACTTGCCGTTGTGGAAAGCCTGGGTCTTGAAGGGCTGGACTTGCGTGTTGATCAGAGACATCTCTCGCTCCTGTACGGGTGGGTTCAAATTTCGATTTCCAATCGTAGACGGCCGTGGCAGCGGCGACTAATTGATTGATCGTATGCAGGGGATTGGTGCTGGCTATCGGGCGCCGAGAAAGGCTGCGAGCCGCGCCAGGACTGGCTTGGCACGGCTCGTTCGCAGCGCCGGAACCCGGGCGTCATCCGCCTGAAACGGTGGCGTCATGCACCGCTGGCAGTGATCCGGCCCTGCTTGGTCGAGCGGAACCCCGGCTTGGTTCCCCGGCGAGGTGCGGGTGCCGGCAAAAAACCGGGCGACGGATCAGCCCCGGCCCGAAGTGGGCAGGTCAGCGCAGAGGATGCCCGCGCGGACCCAGGTTTCCATCTGGCAGGCGAAGGCCTGGGTACCGGTGGCCGGCGAAGAGGCGTCGCGCCACATCCGCGCCAGCAGTCCGCCAATAGACCAGCCCCGCTCCAGGCGACGCAGGAGCCGCGCCTCCTGGGCGTCGAGCCGGCGCAGCCGGATCCGCTGATCCTGGCGCCACACCAACCAGTCCGCCGCAGGCTCGCGCGCCAAGGGCGCAAGCCTGCCATGCAATGCCTCGGCCCTGAGAGCGACCACATTCCAGCCCAACCTCAGGCGCCGCACCGAGGGATGCAGCGTGAGGCCGGCATCCGCCACGCCGCTCGCGAGCAGGCCGCGCAGACAGCCGGTGTCGAGCGGTTCGCGCTCCGCGGCGTCGAAGGCCTCTCCGCAGGCCCGCTCCAGGCGCGCCAGCTGGACCATCCAGCGCCGCCCCGGCCGGGGCATGCCGCCCGCGAGGAAGTCGGGGAAGCGCGCGCCGAAGTGCCGCAGGTCCGGATGCCGCGAAGGATGCGTGCGGCTGTAGGCGAGCGCGAAGGTCTCGAAGGATTCGCCCAGGTGCAGGGCCAGGGCCGGGTAGTCCGCCCGCAGGGTTTCGCAAAGACGGGCGAGATAGCCCTCGCAGTAGATGTCCAGGCGCGCGCGGGCATTCGCACCGGGTGGCACCCGCACCTGCGGCAGGATCTGCGGGCGGCTCAGTTGCAGCGCGTCGGAGAGGTCGCCGAGCAGGCGTGCGAGCGCGCTCATGCCGCGGCCCGGACCGGCGCGGCGACATGCCTGGCGGCGAGACGGCGCGCCAGATCGAGTTCGGCGACCAGTTCGGGCAGCGGCGGGATCGCGTCGTCGCGCTCGATCATGGTGGCGACCGGGCCGAAGCGCGCCAAAGCATCGACATAGAGCGCCCAGACCGGATCGGCCACGGGCCGGTCGTGCGTGTCGATGAGCCCGCTCTCGCCCTGCTCATGGCCCGCGAGATGGATCTGCCGCACGGCCTGCGTCGGCAAGCTCTCCAGGTAGGCGCGTGGATCGAACCCCAGATTGCTCGCACTGACATGCAGATTGTTCAGGTCCAGCAGCAGCTCGCAGCCGGTGCGCTGCGCCAGCGCGTCGAGAAACTCCGCCTCGCCCATCTCGGATGCATGGAAGCCGAGATAGGCCGAGACGTTCTCCAGCACCAGCGGCCGCTTGAGCCGCTCCTGCACCTGCTGCACCCGCGCGCTGACATGGTCCAGCGCCTCGCGCGTCCAGGGCAGCGGCAAGAGGTCGTGCAGATGCGTGCCGCCCAGGCTGCTCCAGCACAGGTGGTCGGAGATCCAGCTGGGCTCACAACGCCGGGCAAGGCGCTGCAGCGCATCCAGGTAGCTTTCGTCGAGCGGATCGACACCGCCGATCGACAGCGATACGCCATGCATGACGACAGGATAGCGCTCGCGAACACGGTCGAGATGCTGGAGCGCCGGCCCACCCTCGGCCATGAAGTTCTCGGACACGATCTCGACCCAGTCGACCCCACCTTCAAGATCGAGGATCGCGCGATAGTGCGGCGGCCGCAGACCGAGGCCGAAACCCATGCACGCGTTCGTGGCTGCGGCCCGGCCCGCGGCGCCACGCATCACTTCTTCTCGTTCCTGGCCGGCGTCTGCTTGAGCTCGGCCTGCGCCTTCTGGCACTCGCCCACGGTCAGGATCTTGAAGCCCTGCCCCTTGCAGGCGTTGCGCCCGCGACAGTTGCTGCGATTGCAGTCGGAGAGGCCCTTGCAGGCATTCACGCCCTTACAGTCGACATAGTCATCGTCCGCGGAAGAGCTTGCAGAGGAGGCCGCGGCGGCCGGATGGCTGAGCAGGGCCAGCGTGCTGGCGAGTGCGGTGGTGACCAGGCCCTGGCGCGCGAGGCGACGGCCCACTGCGGCGCTGGGGACGAGGGCGGACAGCTTCTTCATCGGGAGACTCCCTGTGTGGATGGTGCCGCCAGCTTAGGAAGCCGGCGCACATCGCCACAGGTCGTTCGCGCAGGGCGAATGTGCGCGGACGCAATCGGCGCCTGCTCAACGCAGGAGCGGCAGGATCCAGTTCTCGCGCTCGCGGTAGGCGCGCGGGCTCAGGCCGGTGGAGGCGCGGAAGGCGCGCGCGAAGTGACTCGCGTTCTGGTAGCCGACGCGGCCCAGGATCTCGGACACCGGCAGCAGGGTGTCGCGCAACAGGCTTGCCGCCAGGTTCATGCGCAAGGACGCGACATAGGCCTTCACCGGCATGCCGGTGCGCGCGAGGAAGTGCGTGTTGAGCGTGGTGCGGTTGGTGTGGCTCCAGCGCGCCAGCGTCTCGACCGAGAAGTCCTCGGCGAAGCGTTGATGCACCAGCACCAGCGCACGGTCCAGCCCCGTGGCTGTGATCGGCGCCACGCCCTCGGTCGCGGACAGGCGCAGGCAGAAGAGCAGCTCGATCACGAAAGAACGGATGCGGCAGGGCCAGTTGTGATCGCTCTGCCGGGCGCCCTCCTCCTCGATCCGGCGCAGGCATTCCTCCACCCGCTGCCAGGTGCCGGGCGCGAGCGACTGGACGCGCCGGGCCGGCACGTCCTGGACGAAGTCGTGCAAAAGGTAGAAGTCGCGCCGCTCGCTGTCCGAGAAGCCGGCGATCCCGGCACGCAGTCGCTCGGGTGCGAAGGCCACGTTGAGCGCACTGGGCTCGAAGGTGAGAGAGCAAATGCGCAGCAGATCCGGCGCGATGAAGTCCGGCCGCAGCGATTCGTCCAGCAGCAGTACGCTCGGCGCAGTGACCAGGAACTGGTGTCCGCCGAGCGCGACCAGCCCGGCGCCCTTCTCGATCACCACCACCGCAAAACGGAAGCATTCCGGCGCGGGCGGCGGCGGCAACACGCCACGCGCCATGCCGATCGGAAAACGCCAGCCCTCGTGATGAAGCCTGCCGGTAGTGTGGAGGATGTCCTGCATGGGGCGTGCGAAGAATGCGGGCGAGTCGTGGTTGCGCACGATGCCAGTTTTCTCCGCGGGCCGCACGGCCGCCCTTCAGGCGCTGCCGTGCGGGACCAGCCCGGGCGGATTGGCGGCCGCCAGCTGAATCAGGGCCGCCGCTGCGAGATCTCGAGCTTGGTGCTTACCGGCTTGCCGTAGGCGAACTGGGTCGTGGCGAAAAGGTCGCCGCTGGCCTGTTGCGGTGTGCCGCTTGCCGAGACGCGGGCCTCGATCTCGACCTGCGGGATGCCGGAGAGCGGGCGCGCGGCGTTGAGCGAAGCGCTGTCGTCCAGGGTGAGGCGCGCGGGGAGTTCGGCCGCGCTGCGACGCACGGCGGCGATCGGCATGCGCTCGCCCGGCACGCGGGCGATCAGGAAGAGCACACGGTCGCCGGCCTCGGCCTTGAGTTCCGGCTTGATCGAGACTTCCACCTGGATGGCCATGGCGGAGGCCGCGGGGGCGGCAGCTTCGTTCGCCGGGCCCTGGGTGTCTGCGGCCGGGGCGGCGGCGACGCCGCCCTTCTCCAGCAGCCCTTGCAGGAAGCGCGCGTCTTCCGAGCCGGGGGGCACCATCTTCAGCGCGCGTTGGGCGAGCGGTGCCGCCGTGGCGAAGTCCGAGCGCGCGCCGGCCGCATACGCGGACAGCATGAGGGCGAGCAGGTTGTCGGGGTCGAGCTTGAGGGCCTGCTGCGCCAGCTGCTCGGGCCGTCCGGCCGGGCTGCCGAGGTTCATGGCGAGCGCATCGGCATACTCGGCCAGCCAGTCGGCGTTCTGCTCCAGCGTGGGGCCGATCTTCTCGTAGGCAGCCGCCGCCTCAGGGTAGCGGCCGAGCACGGTGTATGAGCGGCCGAGCATGGCCCAGCCGGCCGGATTGTCGGGGTTGGCGGCGAGCTTGGCGGCAAGCGAACCGACCATGCCTTCGAGATCATGATTGCCCGCTGCGGCGGCAGGCTGCGTGCTGGCAGTGAGCGCGGCGGGCGAACCGAGCCAGGCGTAAAGGCCTGCGGCGGAGACCGGCAGCAGGATGGCGATGGCGATCAGGGTACGCACCGAGCGGCCAGCCGGCGCAGGCGCGGATGCCGGCGGCGTGCCCGCCTCTTCCAGCAGGCGACGCGCCAGGTCGTCCCGCGCCTGCGCATACTCGGCTTCGCTCATGGCCTTGTCGGCCCGTTCGCGTTCGAGGGCGGCGAGTTCATCCCGGATCAGGTTGGCATTCAGGCGCGCGGCGTCGACCTCGCCGCGCGTATCGCGACGCTGCAGCAAGGGACGCGCGAACATGAGGAGCACCAGCAGCACGAGGGCCGTGGCGACGGCGATGAAAGGCGTCATTGCGGTCCCTTGGTGGAAATGTCGGCCAGCAGTTTCTCGGCCTGCGCACGCTGGGCCTCATCGAGCGGTGCGTCGCCCTGGCGCGCGCGACCGCGCACATGGATCAGCAGCCCGGCAGCCGCGCCGAGCAAGAGCACGAAGGGGCCGACCCATAGCAGTATCGTGGTGGCCTCCAGCGGCGGACGATAGAGGACGAAGTTGCCGTAGCGCGCGACCAGGTAGTCCTTGATCTCCTGGTCGCTCTTGCCGGCGCGGATCTGCTCGCGCACTTCGCGTCGCAGGTCCTCGGCCAGTTCCGCCCGCGAACCGGCGAGCGATTCGTTCTGGCACACCAGGCAGCGCAGGTCCTGCGCGATGACGATCAGGCGTTGCTCGACCGCCTCGTCTTCGGCGAGCGGACGCGCCTCTTTGGCCATGACCGGCACCAGGCAGGCGGCAGCCAGCAGCAGGGTGAAGAGATATCTCATGTGGAGAGTTTCCGGATCAGCGGCAGGATCTCCTGCTCGATCACCTCGGGCGTCAGGGGGCCAATGTGCTTGTGGGCGATGAGACCCTGCTTATCGATCACGTAGGTCTCGGGCACGCCATAGACGCCGTAGTCGATACCGATGCGACCGTCCGCGTCGACCGCGATCATGCCGTAGGGATTGCCGAAGCGCGCGAGCCAGGCCTGCGCTTCGGCCGGCGTGTCCTTGTAGTCCAGGCCCACCAGCGGTACCAGGTTGCGGCGCGAGAACTCCACCAGCACCGGATGCTCGTCGCGGCAGGAGACGCACCAGGAAGCCCAGACGTTGAGCAGCCACACCTTGCCCTTGAAGTCGGCCGGGGAAATCCGTTGCTCCGGCGCCTCCAGGCGCGGCAGGCTGAAGTTCGGCGCGGCCTTGCCCACCAGCGGCGAGGGGATCTCGTGCGGATCGCGCTTGAGTCCGACAGCGAGGAAACCCAGCAGGACCAGGAACAGGGCCAGCGGGATCAGGAGCCAGCGTTTCTTCTTCATGCCTGCGCTCCTTGCAGGGTTTGCGCAGCCACGGCGCGACGCGCGATGCGATAGCGCCTGTCGCAGGCCGCAACCAGCCCGCCGATGCCCATGATGAGCGCGCCCAGCCAGATCCAGACCACGAAGGGCTTGTAGTAGACCCGCACCGCCCAGGCGCCGCCGTCCAGCGGTTCGCCCAGCGAGACGTAGAGGTCACGGAAGAGGCCGGTGTCGATCGCGGTTTCGGTCATCGGCATGGTGGAGCTGAAGTAGGCGCGCTTCTCCGGCCGCAGGGTGCGGATCAGCTTGCCGTCCTTCTCCAGCGCCACTTCGCCTTGCGCTGCGCGGTAGTTCGGCCCCATGACCTCGTTCACGCCGACGAAGCGGAAGGTGTAGCCGCCGACCTGGGTGGTCTCGCCCGGCGCCATGCGCAGGTCACGCTCGGTCTCGTGATGCTTGACCACGGCCACGCCGAGGATGCAGATCGCCAGCCCGATGTGTGCGATCTGCATGCCCCAATAGCCCGCCGGCGGCATGCCGGTACGCAGGCGTTCGCGCAGGTGCAGGAGCATGCCGCTCACCAGCCAGACGGCACAGAAGGCGCCGATCGCGCTGCCGATGTTCCACTTGCCGACCAGGAAGGGGATCGCGACCGCGCCCACGCAGGCCAGCATCGCCGGGATGCGGATGCGGGCGAGCAGCTCGGCGAGCTTCGCGTCCTTCCAGCGGGCGTAGGGGCCGAAGGCGGCGAGCAGGAAGATCGGGATCACGATGGGCACGAACACGCTGTTGAAGTAGGGCGGCCCGACTGAGAGCTTGCCCAGGTTGAGCGCGTCGATCGCCAGCGGATAGAGCGTGCCGAGCAGTACGCTCGCGGCCGCGACCACCAGGAGCACGTTGTTGCCGAGCAGCAGGGTCTCGCGCGAGACCAGGGCGAAACGACCGCCTTCTCCGCTGGAGGGCGCGCGCAGCGCGAAGACCAACAACGAGCCGCCGATCACCAGCGCGAGCAGGATCAGGATCAGCACGCCGCGGCGCGGATCGGTGGCAAAGGCATGCACCGAGGTCAGCACGCCCGAGCGCACCAGGAAGGTGCCGAGCAGCGAGAGCGAGAAGGCGCCGATCGCGAGCAGCACGGTCCAGTTGCGGAAGGCGCCGCGCTTCTCGGTGACGGCGAGCGAATGGATGAGCGCCGTGCCGACCAACCAGGGCATGAAGGAAGCGTTCTCCACCGGATCCCAGAACCACCAGCCACCCCAGCCCAGCTCGTAGTAGGCCCAGTAGGAACCGAGCGCGATGCCCAGGGTGAGCGAGATCCATGCGGCCAGCGTCCAGGGACGCGACCAGCGCGCCCAGGCCGCATCGAGCCGGCCGGCGAGAAGCGCCGAGATCGCGAAGGCGAAGGCTACGGAGAAGCCGACGTAGCCCATGTAGAGCATCGGCGGATGCACGACCAGGCCCGGGTCCTGCAGCAGCGGGTTGAGGTCGCTGCCGTCCGGTGCGCCGGGCAGCAGTCGCTCGAAGGGGTTCGAGGTGGCGATCACGAAGAAGAGGAAGCCGGCGGCGATCAGGCCAAGCACACCGATCACCCGCGCCACCATCTCCTCGGGCAGGCTGCGCGAGAAGAGCGAGACCGCCAGCGTCCAGCCGGAGAGCATCAGCAGCCAGAGCATGAAGGAGCCTTCATGCCCGCCCCACACCGCGGCGAACTTGTAGGCCGAGGGCAGTTTGCTGTTGGAATGCTCGACCACGTAGCGGACCGTGTAGTCGTCGTTGAGGAAGGCCCAGGCCAGGCAGGCGAAGCTCACTGCGATCAGCAGGAACAGCGCATGCGCCGAAGGCCGTGCCAGGGCGATCCATGCGCGCTTGCGGCGCCAGGCGCCAAGCAGGGGAAGGATGCCCTGCAGCAGCGCCACGGGCAGCGCGAGCAAAAGGGCGAAGTGTCCGAATTCGGGAATCATTGCTGGCCCACTCCCAGTTGCTTGTGCGCCTGATCCACTGCGTGCTTGGCCTCGGGCGGCATGTAGTTCTCGTCGTGCTTGGCCAGCACCTCGGTGGCTTCGAAGCCGCCGTCGGTGCCGATGCGGCCCTGCGCGACCACGCCGCGCCCCTCCTTGAAGAGGTCGGGCAGGATGCCTGTATAGCTCACCGTGATCTCGCGCGCCGTGTCGGTCACGATGAAGTGTGCGGTGAGGCCGTCGCGGCGCAGGCTGCCGGTCTTGACCAGGCCGCCGAGGCGGAAGTTGGCATCCCTGGGTGCCTTGCCCGAGGCGATCTCGGTCGGCGTGACGAAGAAGGCAAGGCTGCTGTTGAGCGCCTGCAGCACCAGTGCCGCGGCGATGCCGAGCACGCAGAGACCGCCGAGGATGAGGGCGAGGCGTTTGTGACGGGGTTTCATGCCGCTTGCTCCTCGCGCTCGATCTGCTCGGCCACGCGTTGGCGTCGCAGCAGGCTGAGGACCGTGCGACGACGCTGCCGCACCAGCAGGGGCTCGACCACGACACACACGAGGCAGGCGATCACGCTGCCCCACACATACAGGGCGTAGCCGCCCATGGCGAAAAATTCCGACGGCGAGTGCCAGTTCATGCCGCGACCTCCTTGAGCTCCGCGACCCAGTCCGTGCGGCGCTCGCGTTCGAGGATGATCGCGCGCACCCGGCTCAGCGCCACCGCGATCGAATACATCCAGGCGGCGAGTGCCATCAGGAGCATGCCGATCAGCATGGTGTGGGCCATGGAAGGCGAGCGCGTCACCGAGACCGAAGCGCCCTGGTGCAGGGTGTTCCACCACTGGACCGAGTAATAAATGATGGGGATGTTCACCGCGCCAACGAGGGCCAGCACGGCGCAGGCCTTGTCGGCGCGGCGGGGATCGTCGATCGCCGCATGCAGGCCGAGGTAGCCCAGGTAGAGGAAGAAGAGGATCAGCTCGGAGGTCAGGCGCGCGTCCCACACCCACCAAGTGCCCCACATCGGCTTACCCCAGAAGGAGCCGGTGATCAGCGAGAGTGCGGCGAACATCGCGCCGGTCGGCGCCAGGGCCGCGGCCATCATGCCCGAGAGCCGCGTGTTGAAGACCAGGCCCATCGCCGACCAGAAGGCCATCACCAAGTAGATGAACATCGACATCCACGAAGTGGGCACATGCAGGAAGATGATGCGGTAGCCCTCTCCCTGCTGCGCGTCGGTGGGCGCGACGAAGAAGCCGACCCACAGTCCCGCCACGCACAGGACCGCGGCAAGCGCCGCGAAGATCGGCATGGCCTGGCCGGCGAGCGGGTAGAAGGTCGCCGGGCTGGAATACTTGAACCAGTTCACTTTTGTCATCATTCCAGTGCGATCCGGATCGCGGCCGTGACGGCCAGCGGCGTGAAGAAAGCAGCGACCACCAGCATCGCCCCGAGCAGGGCCATGTGGCCCGAATAAGTCAGTCCGGCCACATGCGCCTCGACTGCGCCCGCGCCGAAGACCAGCGCCGGGATGTACAGCGGCAGCACCAGCAGTGCCAGTAAGGCCCCGCCGCCACGCAGGCCGAGGGTCAGGGCCGCGCCGATCGCGCCGATCATCGACAGCAAGGGCGTACCGAGCAACAGGGTCAGCGTGAGCAGGAGCAGCGCACCGCCATCGAGGTCGTACTGCACGCCGAGCAAGGGCGCGAGCAGTACCAGCGGCAAACCTGCAAGCAGCCAGTGGCCGAGCATCTTGGCGGTGACGATGCCGGCGAAGCCCGCGGGCGAGAGCGCCATCTGCTCCAGCGTGCCGTCGGCATAGTCATCGGCGAAGAGACGATGCAGGCCGAGCAGGGTCGACAGCAGCGCCGCCACCCACAGCACACCGGGACCGATCTTGCGCAGCAGACGCGGCTCCGGGCCGATCGCGAGCGGGAACAGGCTGGCCACGATCACGAAGAAGAACAGCGCGGTCAGCACCTCGTTCTTGCGTCGCATCGCAAGCAGGAGATCCCGGCGCAGCACTGCCATGAAGCTTGTCGTCATCACGCCAGCTCCAGCTCGAGCGCCCCGTGCAGCGGGATCGATTGATGACTGGTGAGCACGGCCATGCCGCCGCGTGCCAGGTGTTCGGCGACGAGTTCGCAGACCAGGGCGACAGCGCGCGTGTCGAGCGCGTTGAACGGTTCGTCGAGGATCCACACGTCCGCGGGTCGCACGATCAGGCGGGCGAGCAATGCACGGCGCCGCTGCCCTTGCGAGAGCACCCGCACCGGCAGATCCGCGCGGCCATTGAGGCCGATGCGGGCGAGTGCGGAGAGTGCGGCGGTTTCGCCTAACGGCGCGCCGTCGATCGCGGCGGCGATACGCAGGTTCTCGATGACGCTCAGGTCGTCCTTCACACCGCTCGGGTGGCCGAGATAGAGCAAGGCACTGCGGTAGCCGTCGCCATCGCGGGCGATGTCGGAGTCGTTCCAGAAAATGCGTCCGGAGGCGGGACGCGAAAGGCCCGCGAGCTGGCGCAGAAGGCTGGTCTTGCCGGCGCCGTTGGCGCCGCGCACATGCAACCACTCTCCCCCGTGAAGCTCGAACCCCAAGCCCGAGAACAGGCTGCGGTCGCCACGGATGCAGGCGAGTTGCTCGCCGCGCAGGTGGCTGCGTGCACGCGCCATCACGGGAACTCCTGGATCCGGCCGGCCTGGACACCACTCACACGGCGCACCTCATCGCGTCCCATGGAAGGCGTGATCCCTCTGCGAAGTGTTTGGAAAGTCATGAGGCCTTCGACGAATTGCGCGGCGATTCTAGCAGCAGGTCTTCTGCGCTAATCGGGCGCCCCGTGCGCCCCGCCGACGGAGATCCCCATCTCCGGATTGGGTTCGATCTTGCATGAACCGGCGCCTTGCGTGGCGCACCAGAACTGGCTTGCTTGATCGAAATCATGAGCCCCCCATAAAGACCCTGAGGGCAGCATACCTATTCGTACGGTGGTGGTGTAATTCGTCAAACCTACGAAATCTCAGAAAGCCTCTCATGTTGTGGAAGAAGTGGCTCAGAAGCGTCGGCACCGCCGCCTGCATCGCGGTATTCGGGCTGTCGGTGGCGCATGCGGAGTCGGATGCGCCCAAGGGCCCGAGCCCGGAAGCGGTGGCCAAGGCACGCAAGGCCAACGAGGAGTGTTTCGCCTGCCATAGCGAAGCCGGCGTCGAGCATCCCCCGGTCGAGGGCATGGACCTCAAGAAGCTCCGCGGCCTCATCCGCAGCAAGGAGGCCTTCCTCGCCTCTGACCACGGGCGTCTCGCCTGCACCAAGTGCCACAACGAAGGCTATGACGACTTCCCGCATGCGGAAGACGCCAAGGATTCCACCAGCAGCTGCCCCGACTGCCACCAGAAGAAGGCGGACCTGGCGCAAGCCCAGTTCGACAAGTCGGTGCACGCCAAGCACCTGGCCGACAAGTTCAGCTGCACCACCTGCCACAACCCGCATGTGATGCGCCTCGCGTCCAAGCTTGGCGATCCGCACAAGATCGTGCAGCAGGACAACCGCGTGTGCCTGGGCTGCCACGACTCGGACGAACGCTTCGCGCAGTTCGCGCCGGAGAAGAAGGACCGGCCGCTGATCGACGACATCCACAAGTGGCTGCCCAACACCCGCAAGCACTGGCAGGCCGTGCGCTGCGTCGAGTGCCACACCCCCATCGTGGGTGCGAGCGAACCGATCTCGCACGAGGTCTTCGACAAGACCCGCGCCGAACGTAAATGCGTGGCCTGCCACTCTGCCAACACCATGCTCAAGGTGCGCCTCTATCGCCACCTGCAGCAGGACGAGCAACAGAAACTGGGCTTCGTGAACAGCGTGATCCTGACCGAGAACTACGTGATCGGCGCGACGCGCAACCCCACGGTCGACCGCGTGATGGTGGGCCTCGCCGGGCTGACCTTCTTCGGCGTGCTGCTCCATGCAATCGCGCGAGTGGTGGCCTCTTACCTGCGTCGGAGAAAGAAGAATGACTGAAGAACGTCGGCGCGAGGATCGCCGCCAGGGCGAACGACGCGCGGCCGAGCCGGCGCATCAAGGCAAGCATCGCGTCTATATCCTGCCCTTGTGGGTGCGTTGCTGGCACTGGACCAATGCCCTGCTGATCATCACCCTGATCCTGACAGGCGGCAGCCTGCATTTCTCGACCACGGTGATCCCGCATATCGAGTTCTCGCTCGCGGTGCGGGTCCACAACGTGGCCGGCGTGCTGCTCGTGTTCCTCTACGCCTTCTTCGTGATCGCCAACGCGTTGACCGGGAACTGGTGGCAGTTCGTGCCGAAGCCGCCTGGCCTGCTCGAACGCTGCATCAAGCAAACGCGCTTCTACATGTGGGGCGTGTTCAAGGGCGAGGCGGAACCCTACGCGGTCACGCCAGAGGAAAACTTCAACGCACTCCAGGCCATTACCTACTGGTTCATGGTCTACCTCGTCCTGCCGACCATCGTCGTGTCGGGGCTGATCTTCCTCTTCCCGCAGTTCGCGCCCACCGAGGTCTTCGGCATGGACGGGCTGCTACCCGTAGCCGTCGTGCACTACGTGTCGGCGACGATCGTCGTGGCCTTCCTGCTGGCTCACGTCTACCTGTGCACCTTCGGCGCCAAGCTCACGACGACCTTCAGAACCATGATTACCGGTTGGCACGAACACTGAACCGGGCGTCATCCACAACCGATTCCAGGAGATCGAGAATGAAAGTGAAAGTGATCACGAGCCTGCTGGCCGTATCCGGAGCCTTCTTGCTGTCGCCGGCCGCGCATGCGGTGGACGCGGACGCCGCCCAGGCGCTCGCGAAGAAGGAAGGCTGCATGAAGTGCCACGCGCTGGACAAGAAGAAGGAAGCCTCCTCGTACAAGGAAATCGCCAAGAAGTGGGCGGGAAAGCCCGACGCTCAGGCCAAGCTGGTCAACCACATCACCTCCGGTGAGAAGGTGAAGATGGAAGACGGCTCCGAAGAGGACCACAAGATCATCAAGACCAAGGACGTCGCCGAGCAGAAGAACCTGGTCGACTGGATCCTCTCGGTCAAGTAAGCACGCCAGGTCCACACACCGGGAAAAGCGCGGGCATCTGCCCGCGCTTTTTCTTTGTACGCCGATCGCGATCCTCTGATGCGGTCGATGCGGTCGATGCGGTCGATGCGGTCGATGCGGTCGATGCGGTCGATGCGGTCGATGCGGTCGATGCCTACAAAACAAAACGCCGGCAAGTGCCGGCGTTTTGTTTTGTGCGGGCGGCTGCGCTCAGAAGCGGTAGCGCACCGACACCGCGATGACGTTGATCGAGTAGTTGGGCGTCTCTTCGCCCACGGCCAGGAAGTTCGGGACCGTGGTCGCGTCCACGCCGTCGTAGCGCCAGTCCGTCGAGCGATAGGCCTCGTACCAGTAGTCGCCGTTGAGCCAGAGATTCTTCTGCAGCTGGTAGGACGCATGCAGCTTGAAGGTCTGCACCGTCGCATTGGCCTGCGGGAATTCCGACTCGACCCACTGCGTCACGGACACTTCGTTCTCACTGCGCGTCCAGCTGTAGTCGGCGCGCAGCTCGAGCTTGCCGTCCAGCGCGAGATGCGTGAGGCCGATGCCGCGGTAGTTCACCCAGTCCGCGCTCTGCGCAGTCCAGTCCGGGCGTCCGCCGGTCGAGCTACCCGCCTGGTTCGAATGCTGGTTCTCGATCTCGAAGTAGAGGCGCAGCCGCGTGTTGTCCGTGATCGCACCAGTCAGGTCGAGGCCGCCCGCACGCGAGCGTCCGTCGGTCAGGCCGACCTGGGACTCGGTGTAGCGATCGTTCGACATGTCCAGGTGTCCGCCCAGTGTCCAGCCATCGGTCGGCGTCAGGTCCACCTGCAGCGAGCCGGTATCGCGTTTGCGGTCGGCCAGGTTGTAGGTGCGCATGAACGGGTTCTCGGCAGGGGTCACCCAGTCCGCGGCCTCGTAGCCGTCGTTGTCGCGGTCGCTGTGCGCGTACTTGGCCGCCACCGACACATACTGGTTGATCTGCGCGCCGAGGCGTCCCCACATCGAGAGCTGGTCGGTCTTGCCCACTGCCTGCCGGGTGTAAGTGCGCTTGTCGCCATCCACGCCCACGCTGCTCTTGAGCCAGGCAGGGCCGCGGAAATCGGCGCCCAGCTTGTAGACATCCTGCTTGAACGAGAAGGGCTGGTTGGTGCGTGAGAGCGGGCTGACGAACATGTCGGTCGAGACCGAGGGATAGGCCAGGCTGCTCGTCTTGTTGTCGTGGTCATTGCGCGCGTAGCTCGCATTGACCCGCAAAGCGTCGATAGGCGCGTAGGCGACGCGGAAGCTGCCATTGAAGGTGTCGACCCGGCCGTCCAGCGAGGACGCAGGCATGCCCGGAACCGCCAGCGCGCTGTTGAGCGTCGGCGAGAGGTAGTCGGCATCCTGCGTCATGCGCCCGACCGCGACATCTCCGCTGACGCGCAGGCTCTTGTACGGCCGGTAGCTGCCGTTGGCGAGCAGCTGGTGGAACTGGTTGTCCGGCGCCAGCGCGAGCTGGCCCGTGGTGGCGCCCGCGACCACCGGTGTGAATGGGTTCGACCAGGTCAGCGAGGATTCGTCGTTGTGGAAGATCGAGCCGTAGTAGCCCAGGGTCATGTCCCATTTCTCGGCACGGTAGGTGCTCGAGAACTCCACCTGATCGGTGGTCTGGTCGACCGGTGCGACAAGCTGGGAGGCACTCGAATAGAAGGAACCCGAGGTGAGCCGCGTGCCGTCGCGCACGTCGTGGCGCACGCTGAGCTTGTGCGTCCAGGCGTCGCCGGTGAAGAGCTTGCCGCCCAGCTCCGTGCTGGAGCGGATGTAGCCGATGTCCACCGGCGCGAACGCGCTCTGCGGCATGCCGGCCGTGGTCGCCGCGGGGAAGCCCGCGGGCAGCGTCTGCACGCTGTTGCCTGCGCCCAGGAAGGGCGTCACCGCACCCTGCGCGAAATAGCGCGGGATCTCGGAGTAGCCGAGGCGGACCTCGTAGCTACCTTCCTTGCCGCCGGACGCCGACACACTGCGCGTATCGAGCCCGAGGTCAGAGGCGCGTGCGTCGCCGTAGTAACCGTCGTCGCTGCGGTAGCGCACATCGCCACCCAGGACGCCGTAGAGGCCTTCCTTCTGCAAACCGGTGTAGTCGCCGAACTTGGCCGAGTCCTGGCCGGAAACGCCGCCAGCGCCGGCCTGCACGCTGCCGGTGGTTTCGGCTTTTTCAAAGGGACAGGACTCGCAGGTCCACTCGGCGGGGTCGCCCGCCCGGGCCGCGCCACTCGCCGTGATCACGAGTACGCCAAGGGCCCAGAGCAGGGACGAGGGGCTATAGGGTTTCATGCTTGCGTCCGTTCTCGAAGCGCGTTTCCGCATCGACATGGCCTGATGAATTCGTGATCAGCGCAGCAGCTTGGCGCCGGAAGGATGGTTGGAGCCGTGCACCTGCGAGTGGCAGTTCGTGCAATTGCCCGCCACCACGAAGGTCGCCGCGGCGCTGCCGCCGTTGCCGGGCAGCGCGCTGTTGGTCCGCGTCACCGCCGGATGGCCTGCGACCGAGTGGCAGGACTGGCATAGCAGCGCTGTGCTCTTGACCAGCAAGGCCGGCCGCGTGGAGCCGTGCGCGGTGTGGCAGGTGGCGCAATCCTCGACCACCGGGGCGTGCTCCCACAGCATGGGGCCACGTTTCTCCGCATGGCAGCTGAAGCAGGTCTGGTTCAAGGTCGGCTTCTTGAGCATCGCGGCCTGCGTGCCGGAGCCGTGCGCGTTGTGGCAATCCGAGCAGGCCATCTGCCCGTAGCGCACCGGGTGCGAGGAAGACTTCTGGAAGTCGATCCGCTGTTCCTTGTGGCAGGTGAAGCAGGTGTCGGCCTGCGTCGACTTGGTCATCATCGGATCGCGGTCGGTGTGCAGCTTGTGGCAGTCCGTACACGCGACCTTGTTCCGGTCATGCGCGTCGCCGTGCCAGGCATTGCGCGTGCTGTCCTGGTGGCAGGAGAGGCACATCTCGTTGCGCTGCGCGACCGGCATCCAGGAGTTGGCCTTCTGGCTCACGATGGTCGCGGCCTTCTTCGCCTTCTGCGTCGCATGGATGTCGCCGGGGCCGTGGCAGGCCTCGCACTGCAGGCCCTTGGGCCCGAACGGGCTGTGCTTGTCGCCGCGGCGCGCGTGCTTGCTCTTGAAGATGCCGGCGGTGGTGAAGCTCGGTGTGTCGCTGTCGGCGTCGTGGCATTCGAGGCAGGTGTCGGCACCCTTCTCGCTGTACTTGGTGCCTGGACTCGCGCTTGCGACGGGTGCCGAGGCCGCGCGCGCGGGCGCCTCGTCCTGCGCGGATACCGGAGCAAGCCATGCGAGGCCTGCGAGTACCAACGCGGTGGAGAACACTCTCTTGGCGATGTTCATCTACGTCTGCCCGTGTGTCTTGTTGGTGGTGTCGCGCCCTAGCTATTGGGGTGCGGCATGGTTTTCGGGAAGACGCCGATACGGTGCCGAATCACCTGATACACGCCGACCGGAATGCCGGCATTGGCGACGATGTCCGCCTTGCTGACATAGGGGCGCGCCGCAAGGATCCGGTCCGCTTCCGCCTCGCCGATCCAGGGCAGCTTCCTGAGCTGCGCCTTGCTCGCGGTGTTCAGGTCGAGCGCAGCTTCGGTCTTGCGCGGCTTGGCCTTGGCGGCGGCCGGCTTGGCCGCGGACGCCGCGGCGGAGGCATCCGCCGACGGGTGCGCCGCGACGGGCGCGGCACCGACGAACAATGCCGCCAGCATGGCGATGCCCGCCAGGCGTGAGGTGCGTGATGGATGAGACATCTTCTTCCCGCTCTTGCCGGTGTTCTTGCCAGTGCCCCTGCCGCGTGGCGGCCCACCGGCGGCGCGAGCTGCGCGCCGCCAGGGGTCCGATCGCCGAGGAGAGCTGGCGACCGTGGCTCTTACTTCGCGTGCATCGCCTTGATGTCCGCGACCCGTCCGGACGCATGGCAGACCATGCAGGTCTCGGGCTTCGACAGCGCGCCGGTGCGTGCGTCATAGATCGAGCCGCCATTGCCTTCCATGTGATCCATGGCTTGCTGCGAGTCGTGGCAGGCGAAGCAGGCCGTGGTGATCGGCGAGTTCGTCAGCGTCGTGCCCGCGGCTTGTGTCGTCGCACCAGTGGTGGCGTTGAAGCTGAAGCCGCTGCCGTAGTTGGTGCTGTTGTTCACATACGGCGAACTCGACACCGACGCTGCGACCGTGCCCGTCGCCGTGGTCCGGTACAGGCGGTTGGGCAGCGCACTGCTCGACGCGTCCGCACTGAAGTCGTACGTGCCCGGCAGGTGGCAGGTCTCGCAGTCTTTCAGCACGCCCGGATACGTGACGTCGGAGAAGTTCTCCGTCGCACTGGACGCATGCCAGTTGAACGGCGTCTTGCGCTTGTTGGCCGCGTGGATCGCGTGGATGAAGCTGGTGGAATCGGCCGACCAGCCGCTGCTGGTGCGGTTCGGGTTGTGACACCACGAACAGGTCGTACCGTCGTTGCGCTGGCCACCGTGGAAGCTCTCCTCGGTGAAGGTACCCAGCTCCTGGTGGCAGGAGTTGCAGCGTGCGTCCTCGACGATCGGGCGGCGGCCGGTGAAGTTGTCCGCCACCTTCTGCGCGTTCGGTGCGATCACGATCAGGCCGCCCGAGATGTTGGGCTGGTTGGTCTGCGGATTGAGCGCATTCGCGATCGGATATCCCGCCAGGTTGGTCTGGGTCAGCGGCTGCGAGCTGGCGAGGCTATAGGAGTAGCCGATACCACCGGTGAGCATCTTCGCTGTCGTCGGGATCGTGGTGTTGGTCAGCGTGATCGTGTAGTAGCCGTTGCTGTCCGGACCGCTCATCGTGGCCACGCTCGAGGCGACCACACGGTTCCAGACGTTGCGGATGTACACCGAGGCCGATGCGTTGAAGTCGGCCGGGGCCGTCACGCCGTCCTGCGGCACCGCGAACACGAAGTAGGCGCTGGGCGAACCGACGAAGTTGTTCCAGACCTCCTGGCCCGCTGCCGGCAAGCCGGTGTTGAAGGTGTTCAGGTCGGCACGCTGGCCGTCCTGGAGCATGCGGAACACGATCACCGGGTGACGGCTGGAATCGAGCGAGACGCTCTTGATGTCGTAGCTGACCTTGATCGCGCCTTCGGGCAGGCGGTTCTGGTTGGACGCCAGCCATGCAGCGTTCGTATTGCCATCGCCGCCGGCCGCAGCCGTCTTCAGGAACAGGTTGTTCGGATTCGGCGGCGTCACCGGGAGGTGCACCACATCGATCGCGGCCGGCTTGTGGCAACCCGCGCAGAGCGAGTCGTCCGTCTGCGGACCAGCCGGGTGTGCGTTCGCCGTCGAGGTCAGGCCCTTGGCAGCATCGGCCAGCGTCACGCCCTGTCCGGTCGCGAAGTTGATGCCGTCGTGGCAGGCGCCACAGGCAACGCGGTTGGGCAGGTTCTTCCAGTTGTCGCCGTAGTCGGTCTTGGCGGTGGAAGTGGCGGAACCGTCGTGGCACTTGGTGCAGTTGCGCACGTCCTGCGGATAGTGCGTTTCATTCGGCAGGGCGCCCGCGTAGTTGTAGCTCTTCTTCGCGAGGATCGGGCCGTTGTGGATCTTGTGGATGTAGTTCGGGAAGTTGCCCACCGCGCGGTCGTCGACCCGGTAGGTGTTGCCCGAGAAGGTCAGCGTCGAGGCGTTCAGCGTGGCCTCGGTGCGGCCGTACTTGCGCTGGTCGGTGTGGCACACCACGCAGTACTGCGTGTTGTTGCGGTTGCCGCCGTGGAAGGCCGCGCCCGAGCTTTCCGTGCTGTCGCCCGGGATGCCGCCGAGCTGGCGGTGGCACTCGTTGCACTTGCTGGTGGCGACGATGTCACGCCCGGAATTGGGCGCCTGCGCACCGGTAGCCGGGATGAAGTCGTAGATCACGTCGGCCGGCGCCTTGACCGGCACGGACGCATAAGCCGAGGTGGCGCCGGTAGGGGTATTGGTCCCCGTACCCGGTGCATCGCCGGAGAGCTGGATCGTCAGCCGGTGCACCAGGCCCGGCACATAGGTGAGGTCACCCAGGTCGGCCTTGTCGTTGGGCGCAGTGACCGACATTCCCGCCACCGCAGCCTTGATCTGCGTGATGTCGCGATAGAAGGTGTAGGTGTAGCTGCCGTCCTTGTTGTCGACCAGCGCGCCGGTGTTGTCGGTAGTGGGGCGGCCGGGCGCCGCAGCGACCGTGGTGGTCGGCACCGAGGTGACGATGTAGCTCACCCACTTGGCCGGCGCGCCGTTCTCGGCCGGCACCAGCTTCGCCATGGCGAAGGAAAGGTTGGTGAGGCCGGCAACCGTTGCGGTGCTGCTCTTGGACGTGTTGCCCAGGCCAATGACCGGGTTGCCGCTGCCGTCGGTGACCTTGAAGCTCACCACCGGCGCTCCCTGCACCTTCACAGAGGTGACAGTGACCTGCGGGGCAAGATCGGCCCATGCAGCCATGGTGGCCGTGGTGGGAGTCGTGGCATTGCCGGGAACGCTGACGCTTCCTCCGGGCGGGCCGCTGGGACCGGTAGGACCTGTCGGTCCCGAATCGCCGCCGCCACCACATGCCGCCAAAGCTGCAGCGAGCGCACCCGCTGCAAACCAGCCCAGCCAACGGTGCATTCCGTTGTGCTTATTCATGACCCTTGCCCCCCTGGCCACCGCATGGCGACCGTCAAAGCCTTGTTTGGTGAGCACGCACGGGTCAGCTTCAGCCAGCTCCGGCATGCCTTGTTTGGGCCAGAGGCTACGTTTTGCAACGGGGCGGTTTCTGATTTAGATCACGAGACGAACTGAATCCCGAAAAAAACCCTGTTAACGACATTGGTTTTGTGCCGGACGCAACGTTGACGAGGCTCCCAGGGGCACGGAATCCATCCTGCTACGTACGGCCAGCGTGCTGGAGCGTACGGAATACCGGTCGTGTCCGGGGTGTCTCTCCGAAGCCACGTTGGCTTGTGGGCAACTCCGACCCGTTGCTATCGTGCGGATTGCTGTGGTGCAGCAAATCTGCGCCCGCGATCTCTGCACTTCGCCCGCAGTCCGGAGGGACGATGGCTAAACGAATGGAAACGGTCCGCCGGGCGGCAAGCCCGGTGAAGGTGGACCTCGCCCTGCAAGGCGGCGGTGCGCATGGGGCGTTCACCTGGGGCGTGCTTGATCGGCTGCTCGAGGAAACCTCGCTCCAGCTCGAGGGCATCTCGGGCACTTCGGCCGGGGCGATGAACGCGGCCGTCCTTGCGCACGGCTACCTGCAGGACGGCGCAGCAGGTGCACAGGCGGCGCTCGCCCATTTCTGGCGGCGGGTTTCCGAGGCGGCACGCTTCAGTCCGCTGCGGCGCAGCCCGCTGGACGTCCTGCTCGGGCGCTGGACACTGGATCACTCGCCGGTCTTCGTCGCTGCCGACATGATGAGTCGCGTGTTCTCGCCCTACGATCTGAATCCCGGGGGCGCGAATCCCTTGCAGGCGATCCTGGAAGAAGAAGTCGACTTCGCCCGTCTCTCTGAAAGCCCGATCAAGCTTTTCGTCACCGCGACCAGCGTGCGTACCGGGCGCGGCCGCGTCTTTCGCCGCGACGAGCTCTCGGTGGAGGTGCTGCTGGCCTCGGCTTGCCTGCCGATGATGTTCCAGGCCGTGGAGATCGATGGCGACGCGTACTGGGACGGCGGCTACGCCGGCAACCCGACGATGACGCCCCTGGTACGCGAATGCGATTCGCAGGACACGATCCTGGTGCAGATCAATCCGATCGAACGTCCTGGCACGCCGCGCTCCGCGCGCGACATTCTCAACCGGCTCAATGAAGTCTCCTTCAATGCGGTCCTGCTCAAGGAGCTGAGGATGATGGCCCTGCTCCGGCGGGTGGCCGACTCCGGCGGCGACGAAGGCGCGCGCTGGGCCAACATGCGCATTCACCGCATCAGCAGCGACGTGATGCTGGAGCTCGGCTATTCGACCAAGCTCAATGCCGAATGGCCCTTCCTGCTCATGTTGCGCGATCAGGGTCGCAAGGCGGCCGACGCCTTCCTCGAAGCGCACGGCGCGGACCTCGGACAGCGCTCGACGCTGGACCTCGATGCACTGATAGACGGCGTCTGACCCGGACGGACACGGAGAGCGAACGATGGGACTGCTTGGCATCCTGGTTGGCCTGGGCCTGCTCATCTGGCTGGCCTATCGTGGCTGGAGCGTGTTGCTGCTCGCCCCGCTGGCCGCCTTGCTGGTGGCGCTGTTGGGCGGCGAGCCGGTGCTCGCGCACTGGACGCAGACCTTCATGCGCAGCGCAGCGACCTTTTTCGCGCAGTTCTTCCCGCTGTTCCTGCTCGGAGCCCTGTTCGGAAAACTCATGGAGGACAGCGGGTCCGTCCGCAGCATTGCCGACTTCATGATCGGAAAGCTCGGCGCGCGCCACGCAATGCTCGCGGTGGTGCTGGCCGGAGCACTGGTCACCTACGGCGGTGTCAGCCTCTTCGTGGCCTTCTTCGTGCTCGCTCCGATGGCGCAGGATCTGTTCCGGCGCGCCGACATCCCCCGCCGCCTCATGCCCGCCGCGATCGCCTTGGGCACCTCCACCTTCACCATGTCCGCCCTGCCCGGCACGCCGGCGATCCAGAACGCCATCCCGATGCCCTTCTTCGGGACCACGCCTTTCGCCGCGCCAGGGCTGGGCCTGATCGCCGCCGCAATCATGCTGTGCTTCGGGATGTGGTGGCTGGCGCGCGCCGAGGCCGCGGCCCGGCGCAGGGGCGATGGCTTCGGCGGCCTGCCCGCGCCTGGCAAGCCGCTGGATGAAGACCCCGTGCTGCGCGAGCGCGCCAGCACCGCCCACGCTTTCGATCCGGGCGAGATCGCCCACGGTGCCCCCGCGCCGCAGGCGCCGCCGATCTTGCAGGCAGCGCTGCCTCTCTTCGTCGTCGTGGCGGTCAACATGCTGATGTCGCTATTCGTGCTGCCGAGGCTGGACTTGGGCTACCTCGCCGAAGCGCGCTGGGGCGGCACCAGCCTCGCCGCGGTGGGCGGCGTATGGTCGGTCGTCACCGCCCTGGCTTGCGCAATCGTGACCGTGCTCGCCCTGCAGTTCCGGCGGTTGCCTGCCCTGCGCGCCACGATCGACGCCGGGGTCAACGCCTCGGTGTTGCCGGTGCTGAGCGTGGCGAGTCTCGTCGGCTTCGGCGCGGTGGTTGCCGCGATGCCGGCCTTCGCCGCCGTGCGCGACGCAGTGCTGGGCATAGGTGGCGGGCCGCTGGTCTCCCTCGCCACTGCGACCAATGTGCTGGCGGCCCTCACCGGTTCGGCCTCCGGCGGCCTGACGATTGCGCTCGATGCACTGGGAGGCACCTACCTCGCGCGCGCGGCCGAAATCGGCATGGATCCCGCGCTCCTGCACCGCGTCGCGGTGATCGGGTCCGGCACGCTCGACAGCCTGCCGCACAACGGTGCCGTCATCACCCTGCTGACGGTCTGCGGCTGCACCCACAAGGAGAGCTATCGCGACATCGTGATCGTCGCGATCGTGGGCGCACTGCTCGGCCTGGCCGCGGTCATCGTGCTCGGCAACCAGTTCGGGAGCTTCTGAGGGGCTCCGTTCATACGCCTGGGTTGGCCGACGGCTGCATGACATCGCCGGCGCGGCGCAATCCCGGACAGGCCGGCGACCGACGCTCTTCCTAGACTGGCCCGATCCGTCCCGCCGGAGTCAGCCATGCATTGCCCCGATCCGCGCACGCCCGCTGCGCCCCCGCCTTCGCACCTGTTCACATAGAGGCGCGGCCGATGAGCACCATCGTCGTCGCAGGTCTCTATACCCACGAGACCAACTTGCGTGTGGAGGGCTTTCCCCTGCCCTACTACCCGGTCTGTTTTCCCTTCCACGGCGTGCGCGCCACGCATGCGGGCGTGGGCCTGAACGTGAGTCTCGCACTGTCCCGGCTCGGGCACGCAGTCCGCTTTGCCAGCCTGATCGGGGAGGACGAGACCGGCGCTGCCTTGCGGTCGGCGATGCCAGGATTCGGGCTCGATGGCCGCTGGCTGGCGGAATCGGAGTCCGCCACCTCACAATCAGTGATCCTCGTCGCGCCCGGCGGCGCGCGCCAGATCCACTGCGACCTCAAATCCCTGCAGTCCTGCGCCTACCCGGCGGATCAGGTCTCCGGCCTGCTGGAGGGCGCCGACCTGGCCGTGGTCTGCAATATCAACTTCGCGCGGCCGCTGCTCGCCGAAGCCCATCGACGCGGTATTCCCATCGCCACCGATGTCCACGCTCTCGGTGATTTCGACGACGCCTACAACCACGACTTCATGGCCGCGGCGGACATCCTCTTCCTCTCCGACGAGGCCCTGCCCTGCAGTGCCGAGCAGGCTATCGAAGCCCTGCGGCGACGCTTTGCGCCGGCGGTCATCGTGGTCGGCCTGGGTGCGCGCGGCGCGCTGCTCGCGGAACGCGGGCAGCCCGTGCAGCACGTGCCCGCCATCGCGCCACGCGGCGTGGTGAATACCGTTGGCGCGGGCGACGCGCTGTTCTCGGCCTTCCTCGACCAGACGCTCCAGGGCCGTTCCGCCCTGGCCGCATTGCGCAACGCCCGCGTCTACGCCGGCATCAAGGTGGCGTACAGCGGCGCCACGCAAGGGCTGATGGACAGGGAGGCATTCGAGGCCGAGCTGGCTGCGCGGGACGACTGACGCGCGTTCCGTAGCCGCGGCATTACAGGCTTCGGCAGGTCGCCGTCGCAGGACCGCCCGCCCTGCATGCGGGCGCTCGCAAGCGAGCCGTCCGCATGCAGCGGAGCAAGTTCAGGCGCGCTGCTGGATACGCAGCAGATTCCCGGCGGGGTCGCGCACGGCACAGTCGCGCACACCGTAGGGCTGGTCGGTCGGTTCCTGCACGACTTCGACGTCATGGGCCTGCACCCGCTCGAAGGTGGCGTCCACATTCCTGGTCGCCAGCAGCATCATCGCGAAGGTGCCCTTGGCCATCATCTCGGAGATGGTGCGGCGCTCGTCCTCGTTGATGCCGGGCGTCGCTGCGGGCGGGAAAAGCACGATGTTGGTGTTCGGCTGGTCCGCCGGGCCCATGGTCAGCCAGCGCATGCCGTTGTAGCCGACATCGTTGCGCAGCTCGAAGCCGAGGATGTCGCGGTAGAACTTGAGCGAGGCCTCCGGATCGGTGTGCGGAAGGAAGCTCGAGTGAATGGTGATGTCCATGTTGCAGTCTCCTGTGTGGGGGGTGAAATCCATGGACTTCAGTCTAGATTCGACCCCTTTTCGGACGCTTCTCGATTCCTGATCGGTCGCGTGACCTGCCTTGCGACGCAGGAGGGCAGGCCCAGGGTGGCGAGCGCTTCGCGCTCCCGGTAGGCGCTGGGCGGCATGCCCACGAGTTCGGTGAAGCGGGTGCTGAATGTGCCCAGCGAGGAGCAGCCCACTTCGAAGCAGACCTCGGTCACGCTCAGGTCGCCCCGGCGCAGCAGCGCCATCGCGCGTTCGATCCGACGCGTCATCAGGTAGGCGTACACCGATTCACCATAGGCCAGCCTGAACTGCCGGCTCAGGTGCCCGGCCGACATGCCGATGCCACGCGCCAGCTCCTCGACATCCAGCGGCTGCGCGTACTCGCGGTCGATCCGGTCGCGCACGCGACGCAGGCGGGCGAGGTCGCGCAGTTGCTGTTCGGGGGTGGTCTTGCTGGTCATCGGATCGTCATCCTTGCGACGCGACGTGAGGGTGGCAATGCGGCGAAGCCGCGCGTTCCGACAGTGCGGGCACGCCCGCCCGCAGCGCGCCATTGTCGATCATGACAACGCAGCCAGTGTCCGCTTCTCGCGGTACTCGCGCGGCGAACAGTGCATGACCCGCTTGAAGGCATTGCTGAAGGCACTGTCCGAGTCGTAGCCCAGATCCTGCGCGATCGAGGAGATCGTGGCGCGGCCCTTCCTGAGCGAACGTCCCGCGAGTTGCATGCGCCACCGGAGCACGTATTCCAGCGGCGCGACGCCCGCCTTCTGCTTGAAGTGCAGCGCCAGCGTCGAACGCGAGACCCCGGCGACATCGGCCAGCGCCTCCAGCGTCCAGCGTCGCGCGGGTTCGGCGTGGATGGCCTGGATCGCCGCGCCGACGCGCGGATCGGAGACCGCCAGCAACCAGCAGGGTGCCCCCGTCCCCTCCTGAGCCAGATAGATCCGCAGCACCTGTACCAGCATGATGTGCCCCAGGTGCTGCACTACGATCGCATTGCCCGGCGAAGGGTTCGAGAGCTCATGGGCGAGCCGTTGCAGCGCCCAGCGCAGCACCGAAGCCTGGTCGGAATCGCTCTTGATAAGGGCCACGGCGGGCAGGCCGTCGCACAGCAGCCCGGCCTCCTCGCCAAAGGCGAAACGTCCGCCGATCAGGAAGAAAGCGTCGGCGCTGCCGCAACGCGCGATCCCGTTCACCGCATGTCGATAGACCTCTTCCGACGCCACCGCCCGCAAGGACGGCTCGCTACGCAGGGAGAACGCACGCTGGCGCGAGAGCAGGAAGCAGTCGCCCGCCTCAAGGTGTATCGGCGCCGCCACGCCCTCCACCGCCAGCCAGCATTGGCCCTCTACTACCGCATTGAACTTGATGCCGTCCGGCGGCGGAAAGTCGATCGCCCACTCGCCTCCCGCCTTCAGGCCGGCGAAGTAGGAGCTCTGCGTGTTGAGCAGGGAGAGCACTTCGGAGAGCGGGTCCATCGGGGACATAGGGCGACTCGGTGGCGACTGCGAGGAAAGGCGCGCCGGACGATCGCGACAGAAATCCGGACTTTGCTGCATTCACGATCCTAAGCCTAGCCCAGAGAATGCCATCCGCGAGCTCGCCCTCCGACTTTCATATCAGGACAGGAAGGACTCTCCATGATCAGCAAGCAATCCCCCATCGGCTCCGGCTTCGGCGCCGCCAGCACCGCAGCCGAAGTCATCGCAGGCCTGGATCTCAGGGGCCGCACGGCCCTCATCACCGGCGGACATTCCGGTCTCGGGCGGGAGACGACACGTGCGCTGGCGGGTGCCGGCGCACATGTGATCGTCGCTGCCCGTGACGTGGCGGCTGCGCGCACTGACCTCGGCACGGATATCGACGCGGAAGTGGAACAACTCGATCTCGCCGAGCTCGCCAGCGTCCGCGACTTTGCCCGACGCTTCCTTGCGAGCGGGCGACACATCGACATCCTGGTCGCCAACGCCGGCATCATGGCCTGCCCGGAAACCCGCGTCGGCCCGGGCTGGGAAGCGCAGTTCGCCACCAATCACCTGGGCCACTACGCGCTGGTGAACCTGCTCTGGCCCGCGCTCGCAGGCGGCGCGCGGGTGGTGGTCGTGTCCTCTGCCGCCCATGGCATCACCGGCATCCGCTGGGACGATGTGCAGTTCGCGCAGGGCTACGACAAATGGCAAGCCTACGGACAGTCGAAGACCGCCAACGCCTTGTTCGCCCTGCAGCTCGACCGCCTGGGTAAGGACCACGCGGTGCGCGCCTTCTCGCTCCATCCCGGCAAGATCTTCACGCCACTGCAGCGCCATCTGGCACAGGAGGAAATGATCGCTGCCGGCTGGCTGGACGCGGCAGGCAAGCCGGCCGACCCGAGCTTCAAGACGCCGCAGCAGGGCGCCGCGACCGCAGTGTGGGCGGCCACTTCTCCGCGCCTCGCAGGCATGGGCGGGCTCTACTGCGAGGACTGCGAGATCGCACCGCTCGACACGCACGCGTCGCCGCCTTTCGACGGAGTGCGTGCGCATGCGGTCGATGCCGCCGAGGCGGAGCGCCTGTGGCAGCTCTCCGCACGGCTCACCGGGATAGATGCCTTCGCCGGAAGTTGAGCCGGCGCGCGTCGCGGGGAGCGCGGGCCCGCCTGCACGCACGGCGGCCCGGCTTGCACATCCCGCGCCGCCGGGCGCGACGCGGAACACGCCGCACGCCGCACGCCATGCGGCACACGCGGCTCAATCGCCCTTGAGCTGCGCGAGGTGCATCCGTGTTGCGAACTCCGCCCCGGGGCCGGGCGCGAAGCTCACCTGCTCCGCTGACACAGGCTTGCCGCCGGCCCTGCGCAAGGTGACAGGCGCCAGCGGCGCGCCATCCGGCCCGAGCGCCAGGATGGGCTCGGCCCCTTCACCGGATATCCAGGCGTCGCCCCACTGCATCAGCGCCACCATCGCGGGCAGCAGGGCCTGTCCCTTCTCGGTAAGCCGATAGCCCTGGTGCCGTGTGTGCCCTTCCAGCGGCATCTGCTCCAGCACACCGTGCTCGACCAAGGCCCGCAGCCGGTCGGTCAGCACATTGCGCGCGACCCCCAGCGACTGCATGAAACCCTCGAAGCGCGAAACGCCGAGGAAGCACTCGCGCAGGATCAGCAACGCCCACGGGTCGCCCACGACATCGATCGCACGGGCGAAGGAGCAGTTCATCGAAGCAAAGGAAGTTCGCAGCGGCATTTGTATAGTCTCTTAAAGCAACTATAGTGGGATTCTCCTCCCGCAACGAGGGTCACCCACATGTACGCAATGATCGTCGAACGCATCGTGCGCCGCGCATTCCAGTCCCTCAACCGCGGCGAGATCGAGCCCGTCGTGGCGCAGTTCCATCCCGAGGGCGTGTTGCGCTTCCCCGGCAAGGACGGCCTGGAGGCCGAATGTCGCGGCCTGGCGGAAGTGCGCGCCTGGTTCCAGCGCTTCCGCACGCTGTTCCCCAACCTGCGCTTCGAGATCCATGAGGTCGCGGTGCACGGCCTGCCCTGGAACACCCGCGTCTTCACCCGCTTCACCGACCGCATCCCTTTCACAGACGGCAGCGAAGTCGTCAATCACGGCGTGCAATACCTGCGACTCTCCTGGGGCCGGGTGCGCGAGGACGTGATCTATGTCGACACGCAGACGGTGGCCCGTGCGCGGATGTTGGCGACGCGGGAGCGCGACCCGAACTGAAAGCTCTCGTTCCGCTACTTGCCTGCGCGCGGACGCCGCGCCGACGCCCAGTCCGCCGCGGCCGCCTCGAAGACGGACAGCATCCACCGCATCTCCGGCCGCGCCATCAGTGGCTTGAGCGCAGCGACGCTGCAGGTAGTGGGCTCCGACTCGAAGGGGAGATCGAATAGCGAAAGAGGGGTGCCTTCGGCCGCACGCTGCGCGAGGCGCTCTGGCAGGACGCCGATGAGGTCGGTCTTCTCGACGAGGTAGGGCAAGGCGAGGAAGCTCGGCGCCGTCATGGCGATCCGGCGTTCGATGCCGAGCGCCACCAGGGCACTGTCGACATCCACCTGCGTCTCGCCGCTGGGCGACACCACCACATGCGCCTGAGCGGCGAAGTTCTCCAGCGACATCCGCCCCCGACGCAAGGCGGGATGCGCACGGCGCGCGACGCCGACATACCGGTCGCTGAAGAGCAGGGAGTGCTGCACACGTGCCGCGCGGACTCTCCTCAGGCCGCCGACCGCGAAGTCCAGCTCGCCGCGGTCCAGCGCTTCGACGATCCGGGTGGGATGGACACTGACGCAGCGCAGCGCAACGCCGGGCGCCTGTGTCTGCAGCGCAACCGTCACGGCTGGCAGGAGCACCGCCAGCGCGTAGTCGTGCGTGGAAATCGTGAATGTCTTGCGAAACGCCGCCGGATCGAAGCCGGCCTGCGGCGCGAAGACCAGGCGCAGCTGAGCCAGGGCCTCCGCGATCGGTGCCGCAAGCTCGCGCGCCCGCGGCGTCGGCTGGATGCCGCGCGGGTTGCGCACGAACAGGGGATCGTCAAGGACCGTGCGCAGACGCGCCAGCGCATGGCTGGTCGCCGATTGCGAGAGCGATAGCCGGGCCGACGCGCGCCCAACATGCAGCTCTTCCATGAGGGCCTCGAAGACCACCAGGAGGTTCAGGTCGACGCGAGATATATCGATGCGCTGCATGGACATGCTGCAGATATATCACTGGATGCATGACGCCGCCACGCCGATGATGTGCTCGCCCTGCGCGCCTGGCTGAACAGCCGCGGGGCCCACGCACCTATTACGCAGGCTCCAGATTGAACTCCCTCGTTCTCATATTCAGCGCGATCGCCCTGGACGCGATCGGCATCGGACTGGTCTTCCCCATCCTCCCGCGGCTGTTGCACGCCATCGCGCCCGGCAGCGACACCGCGCTCTCCATCGGCATCGTCGCCGCGCTCTATTCGCTCGCCCAGTTCCTTTTCGCGCCGGTGCTGGGCGCGCTGAGCGACCGCTTCGGCCGTCGCCCCATCCTGCTGCTCTCGCTCGCTGGCGCCACGCTCAGCTACCTGTGCATGGCCTTCGCGAACAGCTTCTGGCTGCTCCTGGTCGGCCGTGCGATCGCGGGCCTCACCAGCGCCAACCTCGCGGTGGCCACCGCCTACATCACCGACGTGTCGAGCGAGGCCGAGCGCCCCGGCCGTTTCGGCCTGCTCAACGCGCTCTTCGGCGTCGGCTTCATCATCGGGCCGGTGCTCGGCGGCGCACTGGGCGATCACTCGCTGCGCGCGCCTTTCCTCGCTGCCGCGCTGCTCAATGCGCTCAACCTGCTCTTCGCGCTCTTCGTGCTACCGGAGTCGCGCGCGCCAAGTCGTTCACCCTTTGATCTCGTGACACTGAGTCCGCTCACGGCGATGCGTTGGGCACTCTCGACAAAGTCGCTGCGGCGGGTCACCGCGCTCTTCTTCCTGTTCGCCACCGCGGGCGAGGTCTATGGCACCTGCTGGGCGCTGTGGGGCAGCGAGAGCTTCCGCTGGAGCGGACTGTGGATCGGCCTTTCGCTTGGCGCTTTCGGCGTCTGCCAGGCGCTGGCGCAAGCCCTCCTCCCCGGCCGTGCCGTGCGCCTCATGGGGGAGCGACGCACGGTCCTCGCCGGCATCGCATGCGCCTGCCTCGCCCTGGTTGCGCTGGCCTTTGCGACGCAGGCCTGGATGGTCTTCGCGATCATGCCGGTGATCGCCCTGAGCGGCATCGGCACGCCTGCCCTGCAGGCCATGGCCACCCGACAGGTCGGTGCGCAAGAGCAGGGCCAGTTGCAGGGCGTACTGAGCGCCGTGATGAGCCTCGCGGCGGTCATCGGTCCGCTGGTCTTCGCGACGATCTACGGCGCGGTCCACGCGCACTGGCCCGGCGCCATATGGCTGTCCGTGATTGCGGTGTACGCGGCCCTGGTGCCGATCGTGCTCGGTCTGGACGGAGAATCGCGGCAACGCTGATTTCGTTTCTCACAGCGAGACCCCGTCACGGCCACCGCGCGAAGCGGACACCCCACTCCGGCGTCGAGCGCGGGCATCGGCCTGCGCGAGATGGATCGCCCTGTTTCCCCAAGCACGCCCATGAACCTCCGACTTGTACTCGCGCTGTGGCTTGCAGGAATGCCCGGCGTCACCGCCGTCACCCTGCAGGTCATCCCGATGTTCATCGAGGGCCAGCCCTTGCCTGTCCCGGCGTGGGTAGTCCAGATAGCCTCTGCCCTGCAGAGCAGCGTCATGCTCGCCGTCGCGGCGATCTGCGGCACCCTGCTGGGACCCAGGCTGGGGCTCGGCGCGCCTGCGTTCGGCGCCACCGCACGCGGACGCCCCTCGCCCGGACCGATCCGCGCCGCCCTGCTGCCCGGCATGCTGGGAGGCGTCGCCGGGGCTCTCATGCTTTGGGGCTTCGGGCAGCTTGCCCCGGCCGCACTCGTGGCGCTCCAGAACCGGTTCGCCATGCCGGCGGCAACGCGGCTCCTGTACGGCGGCGTCACTGAGGAGATCCTGGTCCGTTGGGGCCTGATGAGCACGCTCGCCTGGGCATGCTGGCGCATCACTCAGCGAGGCTCAGGCACGCCCTCGCGCCGCGTCTTCTGGTTCGCAATCCTGTGCAGCGCCCTGCTTTTCGGTGCGGGACACCTGCCTGCGGCGATTGGCCTCATGGGACATCTGGCGGTGGGCGTTGCGGTCTACATCGTGGTTGCCAACGCAGGCTTCGGCGTGATCGCCGGATGGCTGTTCTGGCGCTTCGGCCTGGAGGCGGCGATCGTCGCGCATGTCGTAACGCACGCCCTGCTTCTCGCATTGCCCTGAGCGCGTCGCGCCGCGAACCGGCATTCGGCATCATGGCCCGTTGGCGGCCCCGCGCACTCCACCGCGGCCTTGCCGGCGACGCGCGCAACGCGTCCCGATCCTGATCAGAAGTCGCGGCGCTCGGCCACACAACGAATCGTCCGGCATCCACAGAGGCCTTCATGCCGCGGCAGTCGGTGCCAGGGACTCAGGACGCAGCGGTGTCTTGCCTAGGTGCCAGGAAATTCGGCTGAACCTCTCTCCCGGATCTCGGTTCAAACCGCCACGCCAAACGAGAGGGGATTCAACGTGAACGCCAAGAACACCATCTGTCTCTGGTACGACGGTACCGCCCTGGACGCCGCACGCTTCTACGCGGAGACCTTCCCGGACAGCAGCGTAGGCAAAGTCTATCGCGCGCCCGGCGACTATCCCGACGGCAAACAGGGCGACGTCCTGACCGTGGAGTTCACGGTGATGGGCATCCCCTGCATCGGCCTGAACGGCGGTCCGATCTTCAAACACAGCGAGGCTTTCTCGTTCCAGGTGGCGACGGGCGATCAGGCGGAGACGGACCGCCTGTGGAACGCGATCGTCGGCAACGGCGGACAGGAAAGCGACTGCGGCTGGTGCAAGGACAAGTGGGGCCTCTCATGGCAGATCACGCCGCGTGCGCTGATGGCAGCGATCTCCGACCCGGATGGCGCGGCTGCCAAGCGCGCCTTCGACGCGATGATGACGATGCAGAAGATCGACATCGCGAAGATCGAAGCCGCACGGCGCGGCTGATACGGTCGGCGCCCTCGGGGCAGCCGCCAGGGCGCGTTCGTCCCCGATCAAACAGGAATCCCGACCACCTGCAGCGCGTCGCGGGGCGCACAAGGCGCTTTCAGGCTGCTCGCGGCACGCGAGCAGCGCGTCGGGAGACTCGCACGGGCGAAGGAGCGACGGACTCGCGCCGCGGTCGAAGGCGCGACGACCATCACCCAGGCCTGGGCTCCGTTACGCCCGCGCCACGATCACATGCGCCTGGATCTTTCCGGCGACGGACCCTTTGCCGTGACGCTCGGCGATCGCCGCAGCGGCGCGGTCTGTCGCGAACTGCAGCAGGCTGGGATCCCGCGCTTCGATCTCGTTGCGCAAGGGCGTCCCCTGGCAGTAGGCGGTGGCGGCGTCGCGCGCGGAAGCCGCGCGACTGACTTCCTCACGCGTCTCGATCTCGACGTCGGCGAACCCCGCCCGACGCAGGTCCTCACGGATCAGCGCCACATCGTGATAGCCGTGCGGCGTGCGGGCGAGGAATCGCGGCGGATCGTGGGGAAACAGCGCGGCGAGCGCTTGCGTAACCTCGTCGGCGAAAGCGTTTTCCACGATGCGATCCCAGACGCTGAAGACGAAGCGCCCCCCGGGCTTCAGCACGCGACGCGCCTCGGCATAGCCGGCGCTACGGTCGGGAAAGAACATCGCGCCGAACTGGCAACACACGACGTCGAATGAGGCGTCGTCCAAAGGCAGCGCGAGTGCGTCCGCCTGCCGCCATTCGATGCGTGGGTCAGGTCCTTGGCGGCTGGCCGCGTAATCGAGCATCGGCTCGTTCAGATCGGTGACGACGTAGCGGGCATCTGCACGCAGCTTCGGCGCAAGCGCACGCGTGACCACGCCGCTGCCCGCAGCGGTCTCGAGTACTGCGCGCGGAGAAGTCGTCGCCACCAGATCCGCCATGCCTACGGCATAGCCCTCGAAGATGAGCGGGACCATGAGGCTGTCGTAGGAGTTGGGTATTGCGCCGGCAAAGACTTTGTCGCTGTCAGCCATCAATGCCTCCTGAAGATCCGGGCGGCGGCGGACCGTCCGGACGAGACATGCCTGGCCGGCGAAGACGGGCCGCGCATCCGCAACAACGCGCGTCGCGCCACTGCCGGGGGCAGGACTTACCCGCGCCGCCTCCGGAATACCGCGTCATCCCCCCGCAAGCGGGCGCCGAAATGACAAGCCCCGCCGCAGCGGGGCTTGTCGGACTTCCGGGTCGTCTAGGTCCTGCGTCGCCGCAGGAACCCCAGACTGCCAAGGCCGATCCCGAGGAGCGCGAGCACGCTCGGCTCCGGTACATCGACGGTCTGCGAGAAGACGATCTCACCAAAGCCCGTCAGGGTGGCAAGGTCGCCGCCGTTGTTGGCGGTGATCAACATCTGCAAATAGCGCGTGGAGATGGCACCGAAACCGAAGGCGCGGGCCGGCACCGGCGAGAGGCCTTCGCTCGGCGGCGCGAAGGCGCCGATCAGGGCGCCGACGCCGTTCGTGGAGTCGCCGTCCGCATCGATGTACAGGTTGAAGCCACGCAAAGTGGCCGGCGCATTGGTCCTCAGGTTCCACAGCGCCAGCCCATCGAGCGTCACGGTCGAGCCAAAGTCGAATGTCAGCCAGCCGCGGGGGGTCCCGGTCGCGGAGGCCCAGGAATTGGAGGCCTCGCTCGAGTCATGGGTCGCACTCCCGACGTAGGTCGCGAAGTCGGTGACGCCGCTCGTGTACGAACTGGAAAGGCCGCTCTGGTTGATGAGGTTATTCACCGAGCCGGTGCTGGTGCCCATGTCCGTCGTGACGCCCGCAGCGCCCAACACCACGCTGGCCGCGGCCTGCGTCGGAGCGAGGATCGCGAAGGCCAGGGGGAGCGCTGTCGCCAACAGGAAGCGGCGAGAGGAAAGCGCCTTGCTCAATGCATACGGGTTCATCAGGGACCTCCTTCCGAGGCTGATGTGACGGCCATGCGGGCGGACAAGTGAAGAACGCGCGCGATTGCGCGAGCGAGCAAATGACGTGCCGCGCAATGCAGATTGGCTCCGCGCCTGCCTCGACGGCAGCCGCCCTGACTGCGCCGCGGCAGATGTGTAAAGAATGCTGACCTGCGGCGCCACCCCGCCGCGCAACGGAGCCGGCGGCAGGGCTCGGCATGACCGCCCGTCGAGACCCGTGTCCGCGCTCGATTCAGGAGCGCCGATTCGCTGCATTCCTGTCCCCTTGCCGCATCCTGGTCTTGCCAGTTGGAGGCAGGCGCCCGGCCGGGGTTACACAGATTGGTCGCGTGGCTTCGCCGTGGAGACGGAGGCGGAGAGGAAGATCCAGACGAAGACGCGGAAGCGTGCGGCGCTCATGCGTCTCATGCGCTCAGCATCGAGACCGCGCGGTGCCGTGGGCAGCGCGCAAGATCCTGGTGGTGCCAGGTATCGGGGGCGCACCGGGCGACCGATGCGGCCAGAGTCGGTGGCACCGCCTACGCGTGGCCGATCTGTGAGAGCACTTCGCCGAGGCGATCGAGGCGCCTGTCCCATGCGGCGCGTCGGTCGTTGAGCCATTGCTGGGCGAGCGACAGGCCCTCATCGTTGATTCGGCACGTCCGTACGCGACCGACCTTCTCGGTCTGGACCAGGCCGCAGCCCTCCAGCACCCGGATGTGCTGCATCACGGCCGCCAGGGTCATGTCGAAGGGCTCGGCGAGGCTGCTGACCGAGCGCGGCCCGGCGCTCAGCTGTTCGAGCATGGCGCGCCGCGTAGCCTCGGCGAGGGCGGCGAAGACGCGATCGATGGGGTTGCGGTCAGGCATGGAGGAACGGGATTCAGCGATCCGAGGGCTCGACAACACTTAAGTAATAGCTTGACTAATTTCAAGGTCGAGCTAAAACTTTAGTCTACGCTAAACAATTCGGATAGCGCTTCCCCTTGTCCCGGAGACACCGACATGACCGAACTCGCCGCTTCCAACAGCAACCTGCCCTCGATCGCGCACGGCAGCTTTCGCATCGAGCGCACTTATCCCCAGACGCCGGCGCAGGTCTTCCACGCCTTCGCCGACAAGGAGATGGTGCGGCTATGGCGTATCGAGGATCCGCATTGCGTGGTCCACGAGTTCAGCTTCGACTTCCGCGTCGGCGGTAGCGAGGTGTCGCGCTTCAGCTTCGGCGGCGGTCCTGAGATCCGCCTCGACGCCCAATTCCAGGAGATCGTGCCCAGCCAGCGCATCGTGTTCACCTACCGCATGGCGATGGGCGCATCGCCGATGTCCGTGTCACTGACGACGGTGGAGCTGCACCCATCCGGCAAAGGCACGCGCCTCGTCTTCGTCGAGCACGGCGCATTCTTCGACGGCGTCGATTCCGCGAAGGGCCGCGAGGAAGGCGCGCGTGGCCTCCTCGAAAAGCTCGCAGCCTTCCTGCAGGGCTGAGCGACATGTCGCGGCATCCTCCCGGCCTGGTCGTCCTGCACTGGCTGCTGGCCTTGATGATCATCGGCATGCTGCTGATGGGCTTCGCCGGGTTCGGCACGATGCCGCCCACGGATCCCGCCGTCCCCACACTGCTGCGCTGGCATGTCTCGATCGGTCTCGCGATCCTGCTGCTGATGGCGGCCCGGTTCGCGATCCGGCAGCGCGCGGCCCTTCGTCGCTCGCGCGTCCGCGGCGGGGCGCATGGTCCCGGCCTGTCGATGCTGCAGGGCGCCTTCTACCTGCTGGTGCCGACGATGGCGGCGACGGGCCTGGCCGCGCTCACCGCGTACGGACTCCTCGGCCGGGCCTTCGAGGGCCGCGCCGCGCTGCCGGCGGCGTTGATCACGCATCCGGCCTCCGTCGCGCATGCGCTGGCAGCTACGCTGCTCGCGAATCTCATCCTCCTGCATGGGCTCTTCGCGCTATATCGGCACTTCGTGCGCAAGGAGCGAATCCTCGACCGGATGTCGCTGCAGATCCGTCGCCGCCCCCGGTCCGCCTAGGCACTGGCGGCGTGTACCGGAATGCGGCTGAGGGTAGAGGCCGAGGAGCCTCTGCGGCCTCCATCGCGACGCGCCTTCGTGACGGAACGGAGGGCCGCGAAACCGGCTCGCCTCCATGCAGGCTGGGGCCAACAAACGCGCCGGGGGTGCCGACGGGATTGCGTCAGTCCGACTGACGCGCCGCGGCAGGAGCTACCGGGCCCGCGGCACGACGGGAGGCCTTGCACGCCCGCAGGCCCAGCGGGGGCGGCTCGCGGAACTGGCTCTCGCTCCGCCGGACGGCACCACGGCGGGCATGACGATTGCAATGATCTGCAGATTGTCTGTCACGCCTCGCGCGCACCCGGAGCCCCTAGATGTCCGCACCCAAGTCCCTGTCCGCCCCGCAGCATCCGCTGCGCGCCCTCTCCCTCGCCGTGTTGCTGGGCCTGCTCGGCGCTTGTGGCGGCGGAGGTGGCGACAGCGCGTCGGCAGGCGGCAACGACAGCGGTGGCAGCACGGGCGGAAGCGCCCCGCCACCCGTGGTCGCAGGCGAAGGCCCGAGCCTGGGCGGCTGTCCGGTGTTCCCCGCCTCGGCGATCTTCAACACCCGTGTCGACAGCCTGCCAGTGCACGGGCAAAGCGCCAACTGGCTGAGCCTGATCACCAACGCGGGCAGCAACAACCGTGCGTTGCATGCTGATTGGGGCACCAACGACGATACGGCGCAGACCGCGACCTACTACGGCATCCCCTACAACCTCGTGGGAGCGGGCGCAGCAAGCACGACCTGGCCCACGCTGTCCTTCGATGCCACCGACCCGCGCGCGGGCGGCACCGGTGCGCCCGACGAGAGCGATTGCGCGGTTCCGAACGGCGCGGGCGGCTTCACCCTGCAACGCGGCTGCGAGGCCGTGGCGGCCGGCCAGTTGCGCTTTCCCTATCCGGCCGACAACCAGCTCAAGGCCGAAGGCGGTCAATGCAACGACGCGCAGAGCTGCGGCGACCGCCATGTGCTCGTGGTCGAGCAAGGCAGTTGTCGCCTGTGGGAGAGCTACTTCAGCTACCACATCAACAACCAGTGGTATGCCTACTCGACGGCCGCCTGGGATCTCAATTCCAACGCCATGCGCCCGGATGGCTGGACCTCCGGCGATGCGGCAGGCCTGCCGATCCTCCCGCTGCTCGCCCGCGTCGACGAGGCGGATGCGAACGACATCCGGCACGCCTTCCGTGTGACCTTCCGCGACGCGGTCCTCGCGCGCAGCGCAGTGTGGCCTGCACGCCACGCCGCTGGCGGCAGCACCGGCAGCATCCCCTTCGGGGCCTTGCTGCGCCTCAAGGCCGGCTTCACCCCGCCGGCCGGCTGGAGCACGCAGGCGCGCGCGATCGCCACCGCCATGCAGCACTACGGCCTCTACGTCGCCGACATCGGCTCGGACCTCTATGTGCAGGGCGAACCCTCGGCGCGCTGGAGCGACCAGACGATCAGCCAGATCCAGGGCCTGCACATGAACGACTTCGAGTTCGTCGACCTCAGCCCGATCACCGGTCGCGCGGGTTTCGATCCGAACAGCTATCGCGCCAGTTGGTAAGCCCCATCCGGAGGAAACGCAGGCCGCTTGATCGATGACGCCGGTGCCGCGCCGGCTGGCGCGCCGCCCTGCTGTTCTCGCCCCCCCAATACCGGCCGCGCCACCTCGACCCGGACGCCAGGAAATGGCGCCGATCCGATCCTGAATCGGGGTGGAGCGGCAGTTGAAGGGACGAAGGCCGCCACGCGCAGCGCTTCGAATCCGAAGTACAGAGAACGTAATGCGATCAGGGCGCTGCGCGCACCCTGGCCGTGCGACCGGCTCAGTTCGCGTACCACAGCACCGCCAGGAAATGGCAGACCGATCCCGCCAGCACGAAGAGGTGCCAGAGAAAGTGGCCGAAGCGCAGGCGTGCGTCGAGTGCGTAGAAGACCACGCCACCGGTGTAGGCCAGTCCCCCCGCGAGCAGGAGCAATAGCCCGGCGCGTTCCATGTGCGTGATCATCGGGACCGCTGCGACCACGATCAGCCATCCCATCGCCAGGTAGAGGCCGTTCGACAGCCACGGATTCGCAAGCCGGTTGAAGCCCATCATCAACAAGCCCAGGCCGGCGAGGCTCCAGACGAGCCCAAGCAGCGTCCAGCCCCAGGCGCCGCTCAAGACGCCCAGCGTGAACGGCGTGTAGGTACCGGCGATCAGAAGGAAGATGGCCGCGTGGTCGAAGCGGCGGAACATCTGCTTCACGCGACCGGCCGGCATCGCGTGATAGAGCGTGGAATTGAGGTAGGCGAGCACCAGGCAGATCGCAAACACCGCAGCGCCCACGACGTTTGCGACCGAGCCCGCACGGACCGTCAGAAGAATCAGGATGGGGGCCGATGCGAGCGCACCCAGCAGGCCGACGCCGTGGCTGATCGAATTGGCGATCTCCTCGCCCCGGCTTTGCAGTCGCTTCTTCGTCTTCATCGGCGCTCCTCGCGTCAGAGGGCGCCGCACTGTGGGCACCCGACCGCGCAGCTTCGCGGCCGGCGTTCGCACCCGCATTGAGCGGGATCAGCCGCGTCACGATTCGCCGGGATCGTCATCGTCCCTGGGCGACAGGTGCCCGCGGTGGCAACCCAACGGGAAGCTTCAATTAGGCGTGCAGACCGGCAGGCGTGCCGACCGGAAATCCTGGCCGCGCCTGCGCGGTGCAGACGACGCCGACTACGTGGCGCCGGAGTTCATGGCGCTTGGCACGCTGCCCGGAAAGAGCAGGCTGTCGACCAGCGCCACGGAGTATTCGCGGTTGTCCCCTGATGGCGGCAGCCTTGGCAAACAGCGGGCGGTGCAGCGGGGCGGCCACCCAGACGTCGGCGGCGCGTGACTCACATCAGCCCGCACCGGGCGTTGGCGTTCTCGGTCCAAGAAACCGGCCGAGCATTGGCTGACCGCCCAACAAACCAGGCTGCAGCGGCCCATCCGTGCGGCCGCACCGTGCTCAGTCCCTGCGCGTGAGCAGGACGCCGCATTCGAGGTGATGCGTGAAGGGGAACTGGTCGAACACGGCGGCGGCCTCGATGCGGTGCGTCGCATGCAGGGCGGCCACGTTGTCGCGCAAGGTCTGCGGGTTGCAGGAGATGTAGAGCACGTGGCGGAAGCCTGCGGCCATCTGCAGCGTCGTGCCGTCCAGGCCGCTGCGTGGCGGATCGACGAAGAGCGTGCTGAAGCGGTAGCTGTCCAGGTCGACGTCGGCGAGACGACGGAATGGGCGCACCCGCGCCAGCGCATCGCTCATCTCGTCGCTCGACAGGCGCGCGATGGCGACGTTGTCGATTCCATTCGCGACCAGGTTGTAGTCCGCCGCCCGCACCGAGGACTTGCTCACCTCGGTGGCCAGCACGCGTTCGAACAGCGGAGCCAGCGCCACCGTGAAATTGCCGTTGCCGCAGTACAACTCCAGCAGGTCGCCGCCCAACGCCGTCGCCTGCTGGCGCGCCCAGCCGAGCATCTGGCGATTCACCCCGGCATTGGGCTGGCTGAAGCTTCCCTCTATTTGCTGGTAGCGCAGTTGGCGGCCGTCCAGCTCAAAGCCTTCGAGCAGCCAGTCGCGGTCGAGCACGAGCTTCTGCTTGTGGCTGCGGCCAATGACCTGCGCCCGCATCGCCGCCGCGAGTTCGCGCGCCGCGGCCTCCCAGGCCTCGTCGAGCTTGCGGTGGTAGAGCAGGGTGATCATCAGCTCACCGCTGAGCGTCGTCAGGAAGTTCACCTGGAACAGTCGCTCGCGCAGCACCGCCGAGTCCATCAGGGCACTCTTCAGCCGCGGCATCGCCTGGCAGATCGCTTCCGACGCGGTCGGGAAGGTCTCCATCAGGATCGGGCGCTTCGGATCCTGCGGATCGAACATCGCATAGTCGAGCCCGTCCGCATGCCGCCAGATCCGGAACTCGGCACGCATGCGGTAGTGCTGCGGCGCCGACGCGAAAACGCCCGGCTCGGGCAGGTCGAAAGGCGCGAAATCGCGACGGAACTGTTCGACCTTGGCGGTCAGCTGGGCGGCATACGCCTCGGGGCTGTGGGACGGCGACATGGCAATACGGAGAAACAGGTCAATAAAGGAGCTGCGGCAGACGGGGAGTCGTCACTCGACCGTCACGCTCTTGGCGAGATTGCGAGGCTTGTCCACGTCCGTCCCGCGCGCGCAGGCCGTGTGATACGCGAGCAGCTGCAGCGGCACGACATGCAGGATCGGGGAGAGCGCGCCGTAGTGTTCGGGCATGCGGATGACATGCAGGCCCTCTTCGCTGGCGATATGGCTGTCGCTGTCGGCGAAGACGTAGAGCTGGCCGCCACGGGCGCGGACTTCCTGCATGTTGCTCTTGAGCTTGTCGACCAGGGCATCGTTGGGCGCGACAGTGACGACGGGCATTGCGGCATCCACCAGCGCGAGCGGGCCGTGCTTGAGTTCGCCGGCGGGGTAGGCCTCGGCGTGGATGTAGGAAATTTCCTTGAGCTTGAGCGCGCCTTCGAGCGCGATCGGGTAGTGCAGGCCGCGGCCGAGGAAGAGTGCGTTCTGCTTGCGGGCGAACTCTTCGGACCAGGCCATGATCTGCGGCTCGAGCGCGAGCACGGCTTGCAGGGCGACCGGCAGGTGGCGCATGGCCTTCAGATGCGCGGCTTCCTGTTCTTCGCTGAGGCGGCCGCGCACCTTGGCGAGCGAGAGCGTGAGCAGGAAGAGGCCGGCGAGTTGTGTGGTGAAGGCCTTGGTGGAGGCGACGCCGATCTCGACGCCGGCGCGCGTGATGTAGGCGAGTTCGCATTCACGCACCATCGCGCTGGTGGCGACGTTGCAGATGGTGAGCGTGTGCGGCATGCCCTGGGCGCGCGCGTGCTTGAGGGCGGCCAGGGTGTCGGCGGTTTCGCCGGATTGCGAGATGGTGACGACCAGCGCGCGCGGGTTGGGAACGCTCTCGCGATAGCGGTACTCGCTCGCGACTTCCACGCTCACCGGGATCTTGGCGATTGATTCGAGCCAGTACTTGGCGACCGAGCCCGAGTAATAGCTGGTGCCACAGGCGAGGATCAGGATCGAGTCGATGTCCTTGAAGATGGCCGCCGCCTTGGCGCCGAAGAGCTCAGGCGTGATCGCGACCACGCCTTCGAGCGTGTCGCCGATGGCGCGCGGCTGCTCGAAGATTTCCTTCTGCATGAAGTGGCGATAGGGGCCGAGCTCGGCCGCGCCGGTGTGGGCGTGCACCGTGCGCACTTCGCGCGTCACCGGTTTGAACCGCGTGCCGTCGCGGGCGACGATCCATGTCTTGGCAAGCTGGAGGTCGACCACGTCGCCCTCTTCCAGGTAGACGATCTGGTCGGTCACGCCGGCCAGCGCCATGGCGTCGGAAGCGAGGAAGTTCTCTTCCTTGCCCACGCCCAGCACCAGCGGCGAGCCTTCGCGCGCGCCGACCACGCGGTGCGGTTCGTCACGGCAGAACACAGCGATCGCGTAGGCGCCCTTGAGGCGCAGGGTCGCGGCCTGCACGGCGGCGAAGAGATCGCCGTCGTAGAGGGAGTCCACCAGGTGGGCGATGACTTCGGTGTCGGTCTGGCTGATGAACTCGTAGCCGCGCCCCTTGAGTTCGCTGCGCAGCTCTTCGTAGTTTTCGATGATGCCGTTGTGGACCAGGGCGATGCGGCCGCGCGAGAAGTGCGGGTGGGCGTTATGCACCGCCGGCGCGCCGTGGGTGGCCCAGCGCGTGTGGGCGATGCCGGTGAAGCCTTCCAGCGCGTCGGTGCGGACTTGCGCATCCAGCTCCGCCACGCGCGAGGTGCTGCGCGCACGGTGCAGTTCGCCGTCCCGCCACACCGCCACGCCGCAGGAGTCGTAGCCGCGGTATTCGAGGCGCTTGAGGCCTTCGATGAGGATAGGGACGATGTTGCGGGTGCTGACTGCGCCGACGATGCCGCACATTGGGAAGGCTCCAGAGGCCGAATTGGGAATGCGGCGGATGCTACGCAAGGCCGCGCGAAAGAAGCTTGCCAAATTGCGCAACCGACGGCGTAATCTTGCACGCGAATGCACGCATGCAACTTTCTTTCACGCCATCACCAAAAATGAAGCCAGAAACCCCGGTCCAAGCACTGGACGCCACGGATCTGCGCATCCTCGCCCAGCTTCAGGAGGACGCTTCGCTCTCCAACCACGCCCTCGCCGAGGCGGTGCACGTCTCGCCCGCGACCTGCCTGCGGCGCGTCCGGCGGATGGTGGAGGCCGGGATCATCGAGCGGCAGGTCGCCGTGCTCTCACCCGACAAGCTCGGCCATGGCCTGACCGCGCTGGTGGAGGTCAGCCTGGATCACCAGGCGGAGGAGCGGCTGTCGGACTTCGAAGCGCGCGCAGTGAGCGAACCTGCGGTGCAGCAGTGCTACCGCGTCTCGCCCGGCCCCGACTTCGTGCTGGTATTGGTGGTGGCGGACATGGAGGGCTATCACGCCGTGGCGCGCCGCCTCTTCACCCAGGACGCGAACGTACGCAACGTGCGCAGCTTCTTCTCGATCCGCCGCGCCAAGTTCGGCACCGCCGTCGTGCTGCCCGCGGCCACGTGAAACGCCTCAGCCTGGAGCCGTGATGAATCCCGTACCGACCGAGGCCCAGATCCTGATCGCCCGATGCATCGCCGCGGTGTTCCTGGGGCTCGCCTTGCTGCACCTCTACTGGGCGGCAGGCGAACGTCGCGGCTTCGAGGCGGCGGTGCCGCGGCTCGCGGACGGCGTGCCCGCCTTCACCCCTTCTCGGGCGATGACGGCCTGCGTGGCAATCGCGCTGCTCGCCTGTGCTGCCGTCGTGTGGGCCAATGGCGATGCGCGCGGGGCCATGTTGCAGCCGATCCCGCGCTGGCTCTGCAGCGCGCTTGGCGTCGTGATGCTGCTGCGCGCCGTGGGCGACTTCCGCCTGGTCGGCTTCTTCAAGCGATTGCGGCATAGCCGCTTTGCGCGGCTCGACACGCGCTACTACTCGCCGCTCTGCCTGACTCTCGGCATCGCCTGCCTCTGGATCGCGACCTAGATCAAGCCCGCGCGCGGGCTCGCGCAGCCAGCCAGGCGTCGAAGGCGAAGCGGCCCGGCCCGACGCAGAGGATCACCAGCATCAAGGTGCCCCAGAAGAAGTGCTGATGCACGCCGGCCGGGCAGTCGAACTCGAAGAGCGCCGGATAGCTGATGAGCGCCATCAGGTTCACCACGAAGAGCCCCGCCGCGGCAAAGCGCGACGCAATGCCCAAGGCGAACAGCGGTGACAGGAGCAGTTCGCCGCCCGCCCCCATCACCGCGGCCAGTGCGGGCGGAAGGAGCGGCACGTGGTACTCGTCGGTGAAGAGCGCGAGCGTCGTATCCCAATCGGCCAGCTTGGTCAGTCCGGAGCGGAAGAACACGTAGAAGATGTAGAGGCGGATGCCCAGCAGCAGGAAGGGCTTGAGCCAGTTCTCGATGAAAGCGATCGGGGCCTCGGAGGCACGGATGAGCTGCGTGATCATGAGACGTCTCCTGCGCAGCAAAGCGCATAGGCATGCATATGGAATGGAACGCCGCGCCTCAGGCGTGGCAGATGAGTCCGTGCTGCAAGGCGAAACCGAGACAGGCCGCGAAGTCGAAATTGCTGTCCGTTTGCACCGCTACCTGCAAAGCCGCACCGATGGTTTCGCCGGCGCCAAGTGAGAGCCAGAAGGCGCGCTCGGCGGGCGTGATCGCCGCAACGCCGACGCCCTGCGCATCGCGCCAGACGCAGGCGCACTCGGCCTCTTCAAGCCGGATCGCGAGTCCGCCTTCGTGAAAAGCCTGGTGTTGCCGCCAGATCTGCACGATCGGCCATTCGGAACCCAGCACCTGGAAGGCAGGCTGCAAACTGGGCCGCGCTGCGGCGAGCGATTCCATGTCGAAGCCGCTCAGCCACTCGGATGCCACCGACGCCGCGTCCGCCGCGCGCCAGGCCCGCGCCACCGCCCACTCCAGCGCGGCGAGGTCGGCGAGATAGGGCAACTCGCGCGCCGGTTCAAAACCGGCAAGAAAGCTGGCGAAATCCTCGCCCGCCTCGTCCAGGTTGCCGCCGCGGGAGGGGCGTTCGCGTCGGTAGGCGCGTGCAAGCCCATCGAAGAACTCTTCGCCAACCACCTGGCGCAGGACCAGAAAACTGTTGGTCATGGCGCCCGTATGGTTCGCGACGACATTGCCGCGATACAGCGCCAGCAGCGCGCGGTTGCGCTCGGCATCGCCCGCCAGAAAGCGTGTCGCCACCTCTTCGCCTTTCGCGCTCTGCAGCGCCTCGGCGAAGGCCGCCTGCGCATTGGCCAATGCGTCGGGCGCGGTCATCACGCAGCCTCCTTGCAGCGACGCGCCATCGCCAGGGCAGCCCGATCCCGCTCGGCCACGAGCTCCGCCAGTGGCGGCAGCTTCGCGTCGCGTTCGATCAGCGTGGGCCTCGGTCCGAGGCGCACGACCGCATCCTCGTAGAGCGACCACACCGCATCGCAGACCGGCGCGTCATGCGTATCGATGCGGCACAACTCGGTGACGCTGTGCCCCGCGAGGTGGATCTCCGCCACCGCCTCGCCAGGCAGGCGCGCGAGTTCGGCATGCGGATCGAAATCGAAGTTGCAGGCGTTCACATACAGGTTGTTCACATCGAGCAGCAGGCCGCAGCCGGTGCGCGCGACCAGGGCAGCGAGGAACTCGCACTCGCTCATCTCGCTGCCGGCGAACTGCACGTAGGCGGAGATGTTCTCGATCAGGATGCGGCGACCCAGCCGCTCCTGCACGCGCGTGACGCGCGCTGCGACCAGCGCCAGCGCTTCGGTCGAGTAGGGAAAAGGCAGCAGATCGTTGAAGTGGTGGCCGCCAAAGGCGCCCCAGCACAGGTGTTCCGAGACCAGAACCGGCTCGACACGCTCGACCAGCGCGGCAAGCGACTCCAGGTGCGCGTCGATCATCGGCGTCGAAGCCGCGTCGCCCGAAGCGAGCGAAAGGCCGACACCGTGCAGGCTCACCGGATAGTGTTCGCGGACCTGCAGCAGCCCTGCGAGCGCGGGTCCGCCAGCGTGAAAGTAGTTTTCGCTGTGGACCTCGACGAAGTCGAGCGCCGGGCGCGTCTCCAGAAGATCGCGCAGATGCGGCGCTCGCAGGCCGATGCCAGCGGCATCGGCAGCGAGTGCGTGCTTCACGTCGATTACATCTTGGGCTTGAGCGTGCCGCCCATCTGCTCGCAGGTGCCCTTGGCGACGTACTTCCACTCGTCGCCTCCCATGTCGCTCTTGGCCTGGCCGGCGCAGCTGTGCGAGCCGGTTGCGCAGTCGTTGGCACCGGCCTTGGCCACGCCGTAGCACTTCTCCTTGGCGGGCTTGTCCTCGGCTTGCGCGGTGCCGGCGGCGGCCACCACGCCCAGGGCCAGAACGGATGCGAGGGCGGAACGGATGAGGTCTTGCTTGTCCATGTGAGTCTCTCCTAGGGGTTGGGGGGTCCTACGTTGGAGTGGACAGGACGAACGCATCAAACCTTTCTTCGTCCCGTCGTCAGCTTTCCGTTTTTTTCTGTTTCACCGGACGCTGCCATCCCGGCAGGCTCACCTGCTTTGCGCGCGAAAGCGTGAGCTGGCCCGCCGGCGCGTCCTTCGTCAGCGTGGTGCCCGCCCCCAGGGTCGCGCCCTTGCCCACGCGCACCGGCGCGACGAGCTGGGAGTCGGAGCCGATGAAGACATCGTCCTCGATGATGGTGCGGAATTTGTTGGCACCGTCGTAATTGCAGGTGATCGCGCCGGCACCCACGTTCACGCGGCTGCCGACATCGGCATCGCCCACGTAGGCAAGGTGGTTCGCCTTGGAATGTGCCGCGATGACACTGTTCTTGACCTCGACAAAATTGCCGATGTGCACGTCCTCGGCCAAAACAGTGCCCGGGCGCAGACGCGCATAGGGGCCGATAAGGCTCTCGGCACCGACCTGTGCATCTTCAATATGGCAGAAGGGATGCACGGTCGCACCTTCCGCGATGCGCGCATTGCGGATCACGCAGTTCGCGCCGATGCGCACGCCATCGGCCAGCTCCACGCGACCTTCGAAGACGCAGCCGACATCGATCTGCACATCGCGGCCGCAGACCAGTTCGCCGCGCACGTCGATGCGCGCCGGGTCGAGCAGCGTCACGCCAGCGGTCATCAGCAGACGCGCCTGCTCGAGTTGGTAGGTGCGTTCGAGTGCCGCGAGCTGCAGCTTGTCGTTCACCCCCAGCGTCTCCCATTCATGGGCGGGCTGGGCGGTTTGCACGGTGACGCCATCGTCCACGGCGAGGCCGATCACGTCGGTCAGGTAGTACTCGCCCTGGCTGTTCTGGTTGGTCAGGCGCGAAAGCCAGTTGCGCAGGCGTTCGGCCGGGCAGCAGAGGATGCCGGTATTCACTTCGCGGATCGCGCGGATGGCGGCGTCCGCATCCTTGTGCTCGACGATGCGCAGGACGCGGCCTGCGGCATCGCGCACGATGCGGCCGTAGCCGCTCGGGTCTTCCAGATCCACGGTCAGGAGCGAGAAGCCCTGTGGGCCCGCCGCGTCGACCAGACGCTTGAGGGTGTCCCCGGAGATCAGCGGCACATCGCCGTAGAGCACCAGCACCGGCCCGGTCTCGGGCAGATGCGGCACGGCCTGCTGCACGGCGTGGCCGGTGCCCAGTTGCTCGGCCTGCAGCGCCCAGGTCAGGTCCGGCGCATCCAGCGCTGCACGCACCGCTTCACCGCCGTGGCCGTAGACCACGCAGAGCGACTGGGCGCCAAGACCGCGCGCCGTCGCCAGGACGTGTGCGAGCAAGGGTTTGCCTGCCAGCGGCTGCAGCACCTTGGGCAGGACCGAACGCATGCGCTTGCCCTGGCCGGCAGCGAGAACGACGACGTGCATGGAATTCCCCGGAAAACGTTTGTCGGCGCGGCCTGGCGCGCGTGTGGCGGGCGATTCTAGCACCGCGCGGCAAGGCGCCCGGCACGCTTGGCCGCGCGCCCATCGGCCCTGTCACGACGAGCTCCGCACCGCATCGTGGAGTTACATTTCATCTGGATCAAGAGTGCTGCACATAAGAGAGGACCGCGTCCACGCCGGGGGCTAGCATTCACTGCAGTACAGCGTCAGGAACAGAGCCCCCGATGACCGCGCCCACGCCCGAGTTCCTGGAGAACCGCACCTTCGACGAGATCCAGCCCGGGCAGTCGGCGCAACTGACCCGGACGCTGCGCCTGCAGGACATCCAGCTCTTCGCCGTCGCCTCCGGCGACCTCAACCCCACCCACCTCGACTCTGCCTATGCCCGCGACACCGGCCTGCCCGATGTCGCCGCGCACAGCATGTGGGGCGGCTCGCTGGTGTCTTCGCTGCTGGGCAACAGCTTCCCCGGGCCGGGCACGATCTATCGCAGCCAGTCACTGCACTTTCTCGCGCCGCTGCATGTGGGCGACACGCTCACCGTCACCCTCACCTGCGCCGACAAGAATCCGGCCGACCTCTCGGTGCGCTTCCTCTGCGAAGCGAAGACCACCGAAGATCGTCGGATCTTCACTGGCGAGGCCGTGGTCACCGCGCCGAGCTTGAAGGTGCGCCAGCCGCTCCCGACCCTGCCGGACGTGATGCTCAACGACACGGAGCGTCGTTACGCCAGCCTGATCGCGCTCACCCGCGGCCTGCCCCGCGTGCGCATCGGCGTGGCCTGGCCCTGCTCCTCCGACGCACTCGCCGGCCCGCTGCAGGCACGCGACGAAGGCCTGGTGACGCCGGTGCTGGTCGGCCCGCGCGCCGAGATCGAACGCGTCGCGGCCGGCATGGGCGCGGACCTGGAGGGCGTCGAGATCATCGACGTCGCCGACTCGCAGGCCGCCGCGAGGATCACGGCCGGGCTTGCCCGCGACGGCAAGGTCGACGCACTGATGAAGGGCAGCCTGCACACCGACGAATTCATGGCGGCCGTGGTCGCGCGCGACGCCGGCCTGCGCACCGGCCGCCGGATCAGCCATGTGTTCGTGGCCGATGTGCCGACCTATCCGCGTCCGCTGCTGATCACCGACGCGGCGATCAACATCGAGCCGGGCCTGGAAGAGAAGGTCGACATCGCCCAGAACGCGATCGACCTCGCCCATCGCATGGGCATCGACACGCCACGGGTGGCGATCCTGTCCGCGGTGGAGACGGTGACGCCGAAGATCCGCTCGACCTTCGAGGCCGCCGCGCTCTGCAAAATGGCCGACCGTGGGCAGATCACCGGCGCCATCCTCGACGGCCCGCTCGCCTTCGACAACGCGATTTCCATCTTCGCCGCCCAAGCCAAGGGCATCGAGTCCGAGGTCGCCGGGCGTGCCGACATCCTGCTGGTGCCGGACCTGGAAGCCGGCAACATGCTCGCCAAACAGCTGCACTACCTCGCCGGCGCACTGCTCGCCGGCGTGGTGCTGGGCGCCAAGGTGCCCATCGTCCTCACCAGTCGCGCGGACACGGCGCAAAGCCGCTCCATCTCCTGCGCGATCGCACAACTCCTGGCCAGCGAGCGGTAAACCGGCCGGATTCACCGAGCATCACCCGGGGCGCCTGTTCTGTCGCCCCACCCGGCCGGGGTGCTCATCCCATCCCCGTTGCACCCCGGCCACCTCCTCTTTCGCGATCTGCATACAGCGGCCCCGGCCGCTGTATGTGGTTAACACCCGCCCGCCGGGCGCCCGGCGCAGCATCGCGGCTCCGGCCGAACCACGGCCAAACCACACAGAGAGAGGAGACGAGACATGGGCAAGAAGATCCTGATGCTGGTCGGCGATTTCGGCGAAGACTACGAAATCATGGTGCCCTTCCAGGCGTTGCTGGCCGTCGGCCACACGGTGCACGCCGTCTGCCCGGACAAGAAGGCCGGCCAGAGCATCGCCACCGCGATCCATGATTTCGAAGGCGACCAGACCTATAGCGAGAAGCGCGGCCACAACTTCGCGCTCAACGCCACGTTCGCCGAGGTCAAGGCCGAGGACTACGACGCGTTGGTGATCCCCGGCGGCCGCGCCCCCGAATACCTACGCCTGAACCCGCAAGTGATCGCGATCACCCAGCATTTCTTCAAGCACAACAAGCCGGTCGCCGCGATCTGCCACGGCGCGCAGCTCCTGGCCGCGGCCCGCGTGCTGGAAGGCCGTACCTGCTCCGCCTACCCGGCCTGCCGCCCGGAAGTGGAACTGGCCCACGGCAAGTACGCCGAGATCCCGGTCGACCAGGCCGTGACCGACGGCAACCTGGTCACCGCCCCGGCCTGGCCGGCGCATCCGGCCTGGATCGGACAGTTCCTCGCGGTATTGGGCACACGCATCAGCCACTGATTCGCGCTATAAACGGAATCCGGGCCGCAGCCGGCGGTCCCGGTTTCCGGAGTTTTACCCATGTGCCAGGTGTTCATCGGGGCCGATCCCGAGCTGTACCAGACCCGCGCGCGCTCCCTGCGCCTGCACGGCGTATCGACCTCCGTCCGGCTGGAGAACCTCTTCTGGCGCGTGCTGGAAGACATCGGCCAGCGCGATGGCCTCTCGGTGCCGCAGCTGATCACGCGGCTCTACGACGAACTCAACGAAGCCCACGGCGACGTCAGCAACTTCAGTTCCTTCCTGCGCGTGAGCTGCCTGCGCTACCTCTCGCTGCAGATGGCCGGCGCGATCCCGCGCGAAACCAGCATTCCCATCCGTTCGCTCAACGCCGAACACGTGCTCGCCGCGGAGCGCAGCCTGCATCGCCTCTCGGCCCCGGCCTGAAGCCCCGGGGTCTGGGGCAACCGACCGGCGCGGCACCGCGCAGGACGTCACGCTCCCGTATCTGCCCGCCTGCCGGGCCAAGCCGGGCTTAATTTTTCGCTGCAGTGCAGCACGTATAATCGGCGCTCCCTCCCCCAAGAGCGTCCTGAATGGAAACCCTGCTGGTCATCAAGGCCGTCATCCTCGGCATCCTGGAAGGTCTCACCGAATTCCTGCCCGTCTCCTCCACCGGTCACCTGATCATTGCGGAGGATCTGCTCAACTTCAACGACGCCCGCGCCAAGGTCTTCGCAATCGCGATCCAGCTCGGCGCCGTCATCGCGGTGGTCAGCATCTACCGCCAGCGCATCACCGACGTGATCACCGGCTTGGGCCGCGATCCACTCGCCAACCGCCTCGCGATCAACGTGATCGCCGCCTTCCTGCCCGCCATGGTGCTCGGCCTGGCCTTCCACAAGCAGATCAAGACCCTGCTCTTCAACCCGATCACGGTCGCGACCATGCTCATCGTCGGCGGATTCGTCATCCTGTGGGCGGAGCGGCGCGAGCATTCGGCGCGCATGCACACGCTCGACGAGATCGGCCCGCTCGACGCGCTCAAGGTCGGCTTCTGCCAGGCGCTGGCGATGATCCCCGGCACCTCGCGCTCCGGCGCCACCATCATCGGCGGCATGTTCTGCGGCCTCTCGCGCGAGACGGCGACGCAGTTTTCCTTCTTCCTCGCGATGCCCACCATGCTGGCGGCCACGGTCTATGACCTCTACAAGAGCCGTGCGGACCTCGCCTTCGACGATCTGGGGCTGATCGCCATCGGCTTCGTCTCGGCCTTCCTCGCCGCGCTCGCCACCGTGCGCTTCATGCTCGGCTTCGTCTCCAAGCACGCCTTCACGCCTTTCGCCTGGTACCGCATCGTCTTCGGCCTGGTGGTCCTGGCCTCCTGGTATTTCGGCTGGGTGAACTGGAGCGAACCGGCGCTGGCCTAGTATCCTCGCCAGCCCATGCCCGCCTCCCTGTTCTACCTCCACGGCTTCCGCTCCTCGCCGGCCTCCTCGAAAGCGCAGGCGCTGATCGCCCGCGCACGGGAGCTCGGCGTCGCCAGCAGCGTCTGGTGCGAGGCCTTGTCCCACGTCCCGGACACGGCCATCGCCCAGGTTGAAGCGGCGCTCGCACACGCGCCCGGTCCGGCCACCCTGGTCGGCAGCTCGCTCGGCGGCTACTACGCGGCCCATCTGGCGGAGAAGCACGACCTGCGGGCGGTGCTGGTCAATCCGGCGGTCTTCCATCCCGGCTTCGACAGCCGCCCCTTCGTCGGCGAGCACGAAAACCTCTACACCGGCGAACGCTTCAGCTTCACCGCCGAGCATGTGGCGCAGATCGAAGCCATGCGCCCGGAGCGGCTCAACCGTCCGGAGCGCTTCTGGCTGCTCGCCGAAGAAGAGGACGAGGTGCTCGACACCCGCCTCGCCGTCGCGCATTTCGCCGGCGCACGCCAGACCGTGCTGCCCGGTGGCGACCACAGCTTCACCCGCTGGGACGACTATCTCGACGAGGTGCTGCGTTTCGCGGGCCTGATCGCTTGAGCGCCGGGCTGGATCGGCGCGGGCTCGCGGCGGCACTCGCCGCCTTTTTCATCTGGGGCCTTTCGCCGATTTTCTTCAAGGCGCTGGGCTGGATGTCGGCGGCGGAGATCGTGTCGCAGCGTGTGCTCTGGTCGGTACCGCTGCTCGCCATCTGGCTCGCCCTGAGCCAGGGTTTCGGCGGCGTGCGCGCCGCCCTGCGTTCGCCGCGCCTGCTAGGCCTGCTCTGTTTCACCACGCTGTGCACCGGCGGCAATTGGCTGCTCTACGTCTGGGCGGTAGTTCATGGCCGAACGGTGGAGGCGAGCCTCGGTTACTTCATCAATCCGCTGCTCAACGTGGCGCTCGGCGCCCTGGTGTTGCGCGAGCGCCTGCGCCCGCTGCAATGGCTGGCGGTGGCGATGGCCTGCATCGGCGTCGTCTGGCGTGTGCTGACTTTGGGGCATCTGCCCTGGATCGCACTGGCGGTGGCCGGCACCTTCGGCGCCTACGGCCTGCTGCGCAAGCAGGCGCCCATCGACGCGGTGAACGGTCTCTTCATCGAGACCGTGATCGCGCTGCCCGTCGCCGTTGGTTACCTGCTCTGGGCGACGCAGCACGCCGCGCAGCATCCGCCCGTCGATGCGCTGCATCGGCTGATGCTGCCTGCCGCCGGCCTGATCACCACGGTACCGCTGGCGCTTTTCGCGTCGGGCGCGCGTCGCCTGCCGCTCTCCACCCTCGGGCTCGCCCAGTACCTCGCGCCGACCCTGCAGTTCCTTTGCGCGATCCTGGTACTCGGTGAGGCACTGGGGCCCGGCGAGCTGTGGAGCTTCGCCTTCATCTGGGCCGGCCTGGCCGTGTATTCCTGGGACGCCTTCCGCAGGCGTTGAGCCCGGCGCCACACAAGCGCCGCCGCACGTCCGCCGAAAGGCCGCAGGGCGGGCGCCGCCGATATAATCCGCGGTTTGCTTTCCTGCGGTTGCGCCATGCATGTGTTGTTCGAAGAGGACGGGGCCTTCAAGGCCGGGACGATCCTCAGCCAGTCCGAAGCCTCACTGCAGGTCGAGACCCCGCATGGCAAGCGGCTCAAGCTCAAGAGCGCCAACGTCCTGCTGCGTTTCGACGCGCCTTCGCCCGGCGAGATGATGAGCCGCGCCGAGACCGAATCGGCGGGACTGGAAACCGAATTCCTCTATGAAGTCTGCGGCGACGCCGAGTTCGCTTTCGCCGAGCTGGCGCAGGAGTACTACGGCCATCCGCCGTCCGCGGTCGAATCCACTGCGCTGCTGTTCAAGCTGCACTCGGTCCCGATCTGGTTCCATCGCAAGGGACGCGGCCGCTTCCGCAAGGCGCCCGCCGAGATCTTGCAGGCCGCCTTGGCCGGCGCCGAGAAGAAGCGCCTGCAGCAAGAGCAGGTCGAAAAGATCGCGGCCGAGCTCGTTGCCGGCCGCCTGCCCGCGGAGGTGGCGGCGATCCTGCCGCAACTGCTGACCAAACCGGACCGCAACCGCCAGGAAACCAAGGCAGTCGAACTCGCGCTGGAGGAGAGCGGCAAGTCCCTGCCTCAGCTCCTGCTCGCCTGCGGCGCCTTCGAGTCCGCCTACGCCTACCATCGCGCGCGCTTCCTGTCCGAGCATTTCCCGGACGGCACCGGCTTCCCTGATCTCGAAGTGCCCGATCCGGAAGGTGATCTCCCGCTCGCTGCCGTGCGCGCCTTCTCGATCGACGACGCCACCACCACCGAGATCGACGACGCACTTTCCGTGCAGCCGCGCGAAGGCGGCGGCTGGCGCATCGGCATCCATATCGCCGCGCCCGGCCTGGGCATCACCACCGGCTCCGCGCTGGACGCGATCGCGCGCCGTCGCTTGTCCACCGTCTATATGCCGGGCGACAAGATCACGATGCTGCCGGACACCGTCGTCGGCCGCTTCACCCTCGAAGCCGGACGCGACTGCCCGGCGCTGTCGCTCTATGTGGATGTCGCCAGCGACCTGCGCATCCTCGGCCACGAGACGCGCATCGAACGCGTGCCGGTGATCGCCAACCTGCGTCACCACGACATCGAACCGGTCTTCAATGCCGAGACGCTGGCCGGCGAGTTGCCCGAATTCCCCTGGCGCGACGAACTCAAGCTGCTGTGGGAGTTCGCCACCGTGCTGGAGGCCGGCCGCGGCAAGCCCTCGGCGAACCAGGCCAGCTTCGACTTCAACTTCTATGTCGATTGGGAGACGCAGACCGCCGACGGCGCCGGCTTCGTGCGCATCCAGCGGCGTCGGCGCGGCTCGCCGCTGGACAAGCTGGTAGCCGAGCTGATGATCCTCGCCAACAGCACCTGGGGTCGCCAGTTGCATGAGGCCGGCATTCCCGCGATCTACCGCGCGCAGACCGGCGGCCGGGTGCGGATGACCACCGCCGCCGCGCCGCACGACGGCCTCGGCGTGGATTGCTACGCTTGGTCCAGTTCGCCGCTGCGTCGCCATGTGGACCTGATCAACCAGCGCCAGCTGATCGCCCAGGTCCGCGGCGAGGCTGCGCCCTTCGCCCGCGGCTCGGCCGAGCTGGCCGCGGCGATGAACGACTTCGAACTCACCTACGCCGCCTACGCCGACTACCAGCGCCAGATGGAACGCTACTGGTGCCTGCGCTGGCTGCGCCAGGAGCAGCGTGCCGAAGTGCAGGCCCACCTGATCCGCGAGAACCTCTGCCGTCTCGACGAGATCCCGCTGATCCTGCGCGTGCCCTCGGTGCCGCCGGAACTGCCGGGCACCCGCCTGCGGCTTGCGGTGGAAGGCTTCGACGATCTCACGATCGAGGCCAGGATGCGCTACATCGCTACCTTGGGCGCCGATGCAGCGCCCGTTGATCCGGAAGCCGCCGCGGCGGATTGAGCAGCGGTTAAACTCCCGCCCCGATGAACGCGCCCGCCAAATCTCCTCGTCATGCACCGGCAGCCAAACCGAGTCCGGCCTCCAAGCCGCGCCCCGCTGCCGCCAAGCCTGTCGTGCCCAAGCCGGCCGAGGCCGCGCCAGCACCCGGCAAGAAGCGGCGCCTGCGCCTGCCGGCGCCGGGTCGCCGGATCGGCAGCGAGAACATGTTCTGGGCCGCGATCGCAATCTCGATCCTCGCCCATGCCGTCGCGCTCGTGGTGCATTTCGTGCTGCCGAGCAGCCCCGACAAGCGCCAGAACGACAAGGGCCTGGAAGTCGTCCTCGTCAATTCCAAGCACGCCCATGCGCCACGCGACGCACAGGTGCTGGCGCAGGCCAATCTGGATGCAGGCGGCAACACCGCGGAAAAGCTGAAGTCGAGCACGCCCCTGCCGCCGCAGGACCAGGACAAGGAAGGCGACGCCCTGGTGCAGCAGCAAAAGCGCGTTCAGGAACTCGAGGCCCGTCAGCGCGAGCTGATGACGCAAGCCAAGAAGCCGCGCCCCGCAGACAGCGCGCCGACTCAGAAGGAAGCCGTCGAGGAGCAAGCCCCGGTCAAGGGCACGGATCTCGTCGAGAACGCCCGCGCGATTGCCCGCCAAGAGGCGATCATCGACAAGCAGCTGCGCGAGTACAACCAGCGTCCGCGCAAGAATTTCATCGGCACCCGTGCCGTCGAATACCGCTTTGCGCGCTACGTAGAGGACTGGCGCCAGAAGATCGAACGCGTGGGCACGCTCAACTTCCCGCGCTCCAGCCGCGGCAAGGTCTACGGCAGCCTTCTGCTCAACGTGGAAATCCGCGCCGACGGCAGCGTCGAGATCAAGCGCTCCTCCGGCCACAAGGAACTGGACGAGGCCGCAATGCGCATCGTGCGCCTGGCCGAACCCTACGCCGCCTTCCCGCCGGAAATCCGCAAGGACACCGACATACTCTCGATCACCCGCACCTGGACCTTCACCGGCGCCGAGACGCTGGAAGCCAAGTAGATCACTTCGACAATCGCGACGTATGAGCGGATACATCGTCAGGCCATGCGCGCGCAAGTGCGCGCGCATGGCGATCTTGCAGCTCACCATCGCGCTGCTGAGTGCAACCGCGCGCGCAGAAGGCACGTCGGCCGAATCGGAGGATGCCGAGTCGCAGCGATCAGGCGCTCGGGCGGAGGCTCTCGAAGCCGAGCAGAAGGTTCTGAGGCAAGCCGGTGGCGCTCCACGGGCTGCCAGGCCGCGTAAAGCATTCATCGGCCCCAGAGCATCCGAGTACCGCTTTGCACGTTACGTAGAGGACTGGCGGCTCAAGATCGAGCGTGTCGGGACGGCGACCTTCCAAGCAGTTACTGCAAACAAGTCCTACGGGGATCTTCTCGTAGCAGTGGAAATTCGAGCCGACGGAACAGTCGATAGCGCAAAGATCGCACGCAGCTCTGGCAGCACTGAGTTGGATGCCATGGCCTTGCGGGTGGTGGAGCTCGCAGCTCCTTACGCGCCGTTTCCTCCAGAGATCCTCGTCGACACGGACATCATCTCCATCATCCGAACCTGGCATTTCGCTCCCGGAAAGGACCAGCCAGAGCCGTCCTCAAGCTCCGCAAATTAGGTTTCATCGCAACCATGACCGCCCCCGACCGTTACGCCGTCTTCGGCAACCCGATCGCCCACAGCAAGTCTCCTTTCATCCACGCGCGCTTCGCCGAGGCCACGGGGCAGGCGCTGCGCTACGACGCGCTGCTCGCACCGGTCGATGGCTTCGCCCAAGCCGTAGCGGATTTCCAAGCGGCCGGCGGGCGGGGTGCCAACGTGACCGTGCCCTTCAAGCTGGATGCCTTCGCGCTGGCGGATACACGCTCCCCGCGCGCCGAAGCCGCGGGCGCCGCGAACACCCTGGTCTTCGCGGAGCAGGGCATCCATGCCGACAACACGGACGGCATCGGACTGGTGCGCGATCTCGCCTGGCTGGGCGCGCCTATCGAAGGGCGCCGCGTCCTGCTGCTGGGCGCGGGCGGCGCCGCGCGCGGGGTGATCCTTCCCCTGCTGGAAGCCGGCCCGCGCGAACTGGTGATCGCCAACCGTACTCAGGGCAAGGCCGAAGAGCTGGCCACGCGCTTTGCCAACGCCGGGCCGATCCGCGCCGGCGGTTTCGACAGCCTGCAAGGCAGCTTCGACCTGGTCATCAACGCCACCTCGTCCTCGCTGTCCGACGCGGCGCCGGACTTGCCGGCGGACGTGTACGCCGCCGGCGCGCTGGCCTACGACATGATGTACGGCAAGACAGAAACCGCCTTCCTCATGGCTGCCCGCGCGCTCGGCGCAAGTCGCCTGGCCGACGGGCTGGGCATGCTGGTCGAGCAGGCGGCGGAGAGCTTCGCGCTGTGGCGCGGCGTGCGTCCGGACACGACGCCGGTGCGTGCCGCCCTGCGCGACATGCTCGCTGCATCATGAAGCGGGTCTGGCTCTGGACCAGACGCGTCCTCTTCTGGCTGGTCCTGCTTTTTCTCGCTTATCAGCTCTGGATCTTCGGTCATGTGCTGGCCTGGCGTTGGATCGATCCGGGCAAGACGAGCTTCATGGCGCTGCGCCTCTCCGAACTGCGTGAGAAGGATCCGGAGGCCCAGCTCAAGCATCAATGGGTGCCCTACGAGAGGATCTCCGTGCAGCTCAAGCGCGCGGTGATCGCTGCAGAGGACGATGGCTTCGTCGATCACGACGGCTTCGACTGGGAAGCGATGCAGAAGGCGATGGAGAAGAACGAGAAGCTCGCCAAGCGCGGCAAGCCGATCCGTGGCGGCTCCACCATCAGCCAGCAACTCTCGAAGAACCTCTTCCTCTCGCCAACGCGCAGCTACGTGCGCAAGGCGGAGGAAGCACTGATCACCGTGATGATCGAGGCGCTCTGGAACAAGCGGCGCATCCTCGAGGTGTATCTGAACGTGGTCGAGTGGGGCAACGGCATCTTCGGCGCCGAAGCCGCGGCGCGGCGCTACTACGGCATCCCTGCAGCCAATCTCAATGCTGGCCAGGCGGCGCATCTCGCGGTGATGCTGCCGAACCCGCGCAAATACGAGAAGAGCTTCGGCCCGCGCCTCTCGGCTCATGCAGCGGCAGTGGAATCGCGCATGCGCTGGTCCGAGGTACCCTGAGCGGATTATCACAGCGTCATTTTCTGGAATCGCGCAAGGTGGCGGCCCCGCCAACTCTCCGGAAGGATGAACGATGCCCACCAGCGAGCTCTTCTCGCCCAACCCGGCCAACACGCGCTGGAATCTGCGCAGCGACGACGGCAGCAAAGGGCTGGGCAAGGGCGCACATGCCGAGCAGAAGGTCGCCATCAACTACGGCAATGCCTATGCCGTGCAGCTCATCGAACAGGACGCTTTCCCCTGCTCCGACTGTCACAAGTGGTTCCTGAAATACACGGCGACCGGCACGAAGTCCGTGGTCTTCTGTGTCTCGGAGGACGGAACCGCTGACCGCAGTTATCACGTCGGCCTCGGCCTGCCCAACGGCGCCGGCTATCCCTGCCTCCTGTTCTACCACGCCGGCGTCTGCACCTACCTGAATGCGCCCGGAGCATGGCCGGCCGCACCGGCGGTACCACGCACCTGAGCGCAATCGGCAGCACAACAAAAAGGGCGCCGAAGGCGCCCTTTTTGTTTCGATCACCTGCCCACCCGAAGGCGGGCCGGATCTCAGTAGTGGTAAGCCGATTCGCCGTGCGAGGACACGTCCAGACCCTCGCGCTCTTCGTCTTCCGCCACACGCAGACCGATGAGCACATCGACCAGCTTGTAGGCGATCACAGAGACGATGGCCGACCACACGATGGTGATGATCACGCCTTCGGCCTGCACAGCCAGTTGGTGAGCGATCGAGAAGTCGGGCTTGCCCGTGCCGCCCAGCGAGGGAGCCGAGAACACACCCGTCAGCAGGGCACCGAGGATACCGCCCACGCCATGCACGCCGAACACGTCGAGCGAGTCGTCCGCGCCGATGATCTTCTTGAGGCCATTGACGCCCCAGAGGCAGACCATGCCGGCCACCAGACCGATGATCAGGCCGCCCATCGGACCCACCGTGCCGCAAGCCGGGGTGATTGCCACGAGACCGGCCACGGCACCCGAAGCGGCACCCAGCATCGAGGGCTTGCCCTTGATGATGGCCTCGGCGAAGACCCAGGACACGGCCGCCGCAGCGGTGGCGAGCAGGGTGTTCATGAAGGCCAGGGCGGCGCCGCCGTTGGCTTCCAGGTTGGAGCCGGCGTTGAAGCCGAACCAGCCCACCCACAGCAGCGCGGCACCGACCATGGTCAGCGTCAGGCTGTGCGGCGCCATCGACTCACGACCGTAGCCGATGCGCTTGCCGAGGATGAAGGCACCCACCAGGCCAGCGACGCCGGCGTTGATGTGCACCACGGTACCGCCAGCGAAGTCCAGCGCGCCCTTGCTCAGCAGGTAGCCGCCCGCGCCCCAGACCATGTGGGCGATCGGCAGGTAGCAGAAGGTGAACCAGATCACCGAGAAGAGCAGGACAGCGGAGAACTTGATGCGCTCGGCGAAGGAGCCGACGATCAGCGCGCAGGTGATGCCCGCGAAGGTCGCCTGGAAGGCGGCGAAGACCAATTCGGGCAGCTTCACGTTCGCGGTGAAGGTGTCTGCCAGCGAGTCGACCGTCACGCCCGAGAGCAGGACCTTGTCGAAGTTGCCGATGATCGTGCCTGCGGCGCCGAAGGCGAGGCTGTAGCCATAGATGGCCCACAGCACGATGATGAGCGAGAAGACCATCATCACCTGCATCAGCACCGACAGCATGTTCTTGGAGCGCACGAGGCCGCCGTAGAACAGCGCCAGGCCCGGCACGGCCATCATCAGCACAAGCAGGGTGGAGACCATCATCCAGGCCACATCGCCCTTGTCGACGACGATGGGGGCGGACGCGGCCGGCGCAGCGGCATCGGCGGTGGCAGCCGCAGGCGCTGCAGCATCAGCGGCGGGGGCCGCGGCGGGCGCAGCCGCTTCGGCAGCGGGTGCGGAGGCGGCCGCATCGGCGGGTGCTGCATCTTCCGCCCAGGCGAAGCCGCCGAAGCCGACGGCACAGGCCGTCAGCAGGATGGCGAGCATCTTTTTCATCTGAGTTATCTCCCAGGGTGCTTACAGAGCTTCCGCGCCGGTCTCACCGGTGCGAATGCGGATCACTTGCTCAAGGTCGAAGACGAAGATCTTGCCGTCGCCGATCTTGCCCGTGTTCGCGGCCTTCTCGACCGCTTCGATGACCTGGTCGGTGAGGTCGTCCGAGATCGCGATCTCGATCTTCACCTTGGGCAGGAAATCGACCACGTATTCCGCACCGCGATACAGCTCGGTGTGGCCTTTCTGACGACCGAACCCCTTGACCTCCGTGACGGTGATGCCTTGCACGCCGATGGCGCTCAGGGCCTCACGCACTTCGTCAAGCTTGAACGGCTTGATGATGGCGGAAACGAATTTCATGTTGGCTCCTTGGGTGGTGCGCGGCGCGCCGCCACAGGCGCGCCCCGACTAAACAGCGTTCAGAGGGTCTTGCTGACGGTGAGAAGCGCGCGGCTGTCGCCCAGGTCCTTGCCGAAGGCGTTGTGATAGAACTCGCCTTCCTTGCCCTTGGCGTTGGTGCCGACGTAGTAGAGGCCCCAGGACAGGCCGAGGAAATCCTTGGTCACGCCGAGCTTCCAATCGGTGTAGGAGGCGTCATCGAAGTCCTTCACGCTCTGGTAGCCCACATGGCCCACGGCGCTGAAGCCGGCGCCGACTTCGTAAGTGCCGTTGAGTTCGAGGTAGTAGCTGCCATCGGTGTCCTTGCCTTCAGGGGTCTGGGCGCCGAAGAGATTGGTGAAGGCATAGGAAGCCTTGGCCGACAGGAACTTCCAGCTCGCACCGACATAGCCTTCCGTCGTGTTGGGGCTGGTGAAGCCGTCGAAATTGCCCGGATAGTAGTACTGCAGCAGACCGACGTCATAGCCGAAGTCGCCGACCGTGCCCTTGTAGCCGCCGTAGAAATCCCACTCCATCGAGGAGCCTTCGCCGACGTCGGCATCATTGAGCCAGCTGATCGACGAACCCCAGGTGCCGAGGTAGAAGCCGCTGTTATGGGCAAAGTCGAAACCGCCCTGGATGGCCGGTTTGCGGTTGCTCTGGCCGATACCGCGGTAGATGTACTCAGAGACGATCGACACGTTGCCCGTCAGCGTGTAGCTCGGTTCTTCCTTTGCAGGTTCATCTGCAGAGGCGACTTGCGGCAGGGCAAGGGCACCGAGCAGGGCGGAGGCGATCAGGCTGTAGCGCATTTGGTATTTCTCCCGTGGGTGGAGGGTAAAAAATCACTTTGCAGCCCAAAATGCAGAAACTGTGCCAAACCGCACAAGACCCTTGCCACGCATGGGTTTGCACCACACGGAGTGCAAAAATCGGCGCGCCATGCACGCATTTGTGCGCAAGTCACCCAGTCGACGCACAAAGCCGGTGCAAAACCCGGCTTCGATCCTCGCGGCACCGGAAAGGTGCAGAAAACCTGCGTGCTAAACTGGTTTCCAACCCTCCAAACCGGTGCAGGAGCGCGCAAATGATCGAAGCCCCCAAGTTCATGGACGACTTCCAGAAGAAGTTCTCGGAACTGCTCGAAAACAGCCCCGCCAAGGATCTGGAACGCAACGCCAAGGCGATGTTTGCCTCGATGCTGGCCAAGATGGATCTGGTGACCCGCGAGGAATTCGACGTACAGCGCGAAGTGCTGGCGCGTGCCCGCGAGCAGATCGCGCAGCTCGAAGTCCGCGTCGCCCAGATGGAAAAGGACCGCGCCGGGAATCAGTGAATCCGGCTCACGCTTGGCGCCAGAAACTTTCGCTGGATGGCGCCAGTCTGCGGCTCTACGATGGCTTCACCCCGAACCATCGAACAGCCGCGGAGCCTTCATGCAGCAGCGCCCCCTGCAGTACACCCGCACAGCGATCGTGCTGCACTGGCTGATCGCGCTCGCGATCTTCTGCACCTTCGGCGTCGGCCTCTATGTCGACGACATGCCGCTCTCGCCGCTCAAGTTCAAGGTCATCACCTGGCACAAATGGGCCGGGATCACGATCCTGAGCCTGGTGCTCGTCCGCCTGATCTGGCGCGCCACCCATAAGCCGCCGGCGCTGCCCGCGAGCATGGCGCCCTGGGAGCGCTTCGCTGCCGAAGGCGCGCACTACCTGCTCTATCTCCTGATGTTCGCCGTGCCCATGGTGGGCTGGCTCTTCAGCTCGGCCGCCGGCAGGCAGGTGATCTGGTTCAACCTCGTCCCGCTGCCCGACCTGGTCGCCAAGAACGAAGGCCTCGCCGACATCCTCCACGAAACGCACGCGGTCCTCGCCTGGACCTTGATGGCCGTGGTCGTGCTGCATCTGCTGGCTGCGCTCAAGCATCACTTCGTCAGCCGCGACGGCGTGCTGGCCCGGATGCTCCCCTTCCTCAACCGCAGTTGATCCTTCGCGAGTCCCCTGACATGAAATCCATTGTGTTTGCGGCAGCCCTGCTCGCCGCACCGCTCACGCACGCGGCCGAGTTCGCCAGCGTGGTTCCCGAGAAGAGCAGCATCGCCTTCGTCACCAAGCAGATGGGCGTTGCGGTCGACGGCAGCTTCAAGCGCTTCAAGGCCACGCTCGCCTTCGACCCGGCCAAGCCTCAGAGCGCCACCGCGCAGTTCGACATCGACACCGCGAGCATCGACGCCGGCGGCGCCGAAGCCAACGACGAGGCCAAGGGCAAGAACTGGTTCGCCGTGCAGCAGTACCCCACCGCCAGCTTCAAGGCCACCTCGGTCAAGGCCCTTGGGCCCGGCAAGTTCGAAGTCCGCGGCCCGCTCACCATCCGCGGCAAGAGCAAGGAGGTCGTGGCGCCGGTGAGCTTCAAGCAGGACGGCGCCAACGGCGTCTTCGACGGCGCGCTCACGATCAAGCGCCTGGAGTTCGGCCTCGGCCAGGGCATGTGGGCCGACACCGACACCGTCGGCGACGAGGTGCAGATCAAGTTCCACATCGTCGCCGCACCCAGGAAATAAGCCGCGGCTTTGAACCGGGGACGCGTTCCCGGGCATTCACCGCAGGGCGTGCCGCGCGCCCACATCCTCATCCCCAGGAGAAAATCCGCATGTTCAAGAAGATCATCGCCGCCGGCCTCGTTGCAGGCCTGTCCGCAACCGCCATGGCCGCCGACACCTACACCGCCGACGTGCGCCACCTCTATCCGCTGTTCGAGGTCGGCCACCTCGGCCTCACGACCCAGCGCGGCCGCTTCAACAAGGCGACGGCCAAGATCACGCTGGACACCGCGGCCAAGACCGGCAGCGTGGAAGCCACGGTGGACACCACCTCCCTGGACATGGGCGCGGACGACTGGGACAAGCACATCAAATCCGAGGACTTCTTCAACGTCGAGAAGTATCCGACCATGACGTTCAAGTCCGACAAGTTCAGTTTCGACGGCGACAGCCTCACGGCGGTCGACGGCACGCTGACCCTGCTGGGCATCACCAAGCCGGTGAAGCTCACCATCGTCAACTTCAAGTGCGGCACGCACCCGGCGAACAAGAAGCCGGTCTGCGCGGCCGATGTCAGCGCGACGATCAAGCGTTCCGACTGGGGCATGACCAAGCTCATCCCCATCGTGTCCGACGAGGTCAAGATCTCGATCCCGGTGGAAGCCCTGAAGGACTGAGCGTCTTATCGACCCGCAGTAGCAACGGCCGCCCCGCGCGGCCGTTTTTCGTCGACCCGCGGGCATGTGCGATCATGGACGGCCCGAGCTGACGATCCAGACCGCCCATGAAGCCCCTCGTCACCTTGCAGCGCGGCCTCTCCGCGCTCGCTCTCAGCCTTCTCCTCGGCACATCGCCCGCCTTCGCCGCCAAGACCCTGGTGTTCTGCTCCGAGAGCAGCCCCGAGTCGCTGACGCGTCTCTACGCGAACGGCCAGAGCACGCAGGACGCGGGCACGCAGATCGCCGACACGCTGCTCGACTTCAAGTCGGGCACCGCCACCCTGCAAGGCGCGCTGGCCGAGTCCTGGGACATCTCCAAGGACGGGCTGCAGTACACCTTCCATCTGCGGCGCGGGGTGAAGTTCCACAGCAATGCGCGCTTCACGCCGACGCGCGACTTCAACGCCGACGATGTGCTCTTCACCTGGAACCGCCAGGCCGACCCGAAGCACCCGTACCACCAGCCGGCCGGCGGCCTCGCCTTCGTGCAGTTCAACAACCTGCGCATGGACGAGAACGTCGCGAAGCTGGAGAAGCTCGACGACTTCAGCGTCCGCTTCACGCTCAAGCAGCCCGAGGCGCCCTTCCTCACGCGCATGAGCTTCGACCTCATGGGCATCCAGTCCGCCGAGTACGCCGCGAAGCTCTCGGCGGCGAAGACACCCGAGCTGCTGGACCGCGAGCCGATCGGCACCGGCCCCTTCCAGTTCGTGAGCTACCAGAAGGACGCAGTGATCCGCTACAAGGCCTTCGCCCAGCACTGGCGCGGCAAGCCCCAGCTCGACAACCTGATCTTCGCGATCACGCCGGATGCCGCCGTGCAGCTCGCCAAGCTGCGCCGTGGCGAATGCCATGTGTCCGTCTCGATCAAGCCCAGCGACATCACGCAGGTGGAGAAGGAAGCCAACCTCAGCGTGATCCAGCAGCCCGGACTCAACGTCGGCTACATCGCGCTCAACACCACGAAGAAGCCTTTCGACGACAAGCGCGTGCGGCAGGCGCTCAATCTCGCGATCGATCGCGAAGCGATCCTCGCCAACGTCTATCAGAAGCGCGCGACGCTCGCGAAGAACCTGCTGCCGCCCGCCTACTGGGCCGCGAACAACGCGCTGCCGCCGCTCGCCCACGATCCCGCCAAGGCGCAGGCCCTGCTCAAGGCCGCCGGGCTGGAGAAGGGCTTCGACATGGAGCTCTGGTACCTGCCGGTGGTGCGTCCCCACAACCCCGACGGCAAGCGCGTGGCCGAGCTGGTGCAGGCTGACCTCGCGAAGATCGGCGTGCGGGTGAAGCTCGCCACCTTCGAGTGGGGCGAGTACCTCAAGCGCATGCGCGCCGGTGAACACCAGGCCGTGATGTTCGGCTGGCTCTCGGGCAACGGCGAACCGGACAACTACTTCGAGCCGCTGCTCTCCAAGGATGCGATCGCCAGCGGCGGCAACCTCGCGCGCTGGAGCACGCCGGAATTCGAGGCCCTGCTGGAGAAGGCGCGCCGCAGCACGGAACAGAGCGCGCGGATCCCGCTCTATGCCAAGGCGCAGGAGATCCTGCGCGAAGAAACGCCGCAACTGCTGCTCGCGCACGGCAACCGTTTCGCCGTGACGCGCAAGAACGTCAGCGGCTTCGTGCTCGAACCCACCTACGGGCTGAACTTCGACAAGGTCGACATCCGCTGACGCCATGAGCACACCCCACGATCCCGCCACAGCCATCATCGAGACCATCGACTCGCGCACCGTTTACGAGAACCGCTGGATGCGCGTGCGCGAAGATCGCATCCGTCGTCCCAGCGGCGCCGAGGGTATCTACGGCGTGGTCGAGAAGCCGGACTTCGCCGTCATCGCGCCGATCGACGCGGGCCGGGTGCACCTAGTGCAGCAGTACCGCTACCCGGTCGGGCAACGCTTCTGGGAATTCCCGCAGGGTTCTTGGGAAGGCCAGCCCGACATCGACCCGACCGAGCTCGCGATCGCCGAGCTGCGCGAGGAGACCGGCCTCGTCGCCGGACATATGCAGGCCGTCGGCCATCTCTTCGCCGCCTACGGTTATTCCACCCAGGGCTACCACGTCTATCTGGCGAGCCAACTCTCCGCCGTGCCCGGGGGCGCGCGCGACGCCGAGGAGGAAGACCTCATCAGCCGCGCCTTCTCGCTGCAGGAGGTCGAGGCAATGATCCTCGCTGGCGAACTCAAGGACGCCACCACGGTGGCGGTGCTCGGCCTGCTGCGGATGAAGGGCCTCATCTAGTCCGCGATGCCCGGCTTCCTCCTGCGCCGCATCGCCCTGCTCATCCCCAGCCTGATCGGCATCACGCTGCTCGTCTTCGCGTTGCTGCACCTGATCCCGGGCGACCCGGTGGAAGCGCTCTCGGGCGAGCGCGGCATGGCACCCGAACGCCGCGCGCAACTGATGCTGCGCTTTGGCCTCGACCAACCGCTTCCCGCGCAGTACCTGCGCTACGTCGGGCATGCGGTGCAGGGCGACCTGGGCAACTCGATCGCGACCGGTGAACCGGTGCTGCGCGAATTCGCCGATCGCTTTCCCGCGACGCTGGAGCTCTCCGCCGCGGCGATGCTGTTCGCGCTGCTGGTCGGCATTCCGGCCGGCGTGCTCGCCGCGCTCCGCCGCAACACGCCGATGGATTACGGCGTCATGGGCGTCTCGCTCGCCGGCTACTCCATGCCCATCTTCTGGTGGGGGCTATTGCTGATCCTCTTCTTCTCGGTGCACCTGGGCTGGACGCCGGTGTCCGGCCGCATCGCGATCGAGTTCGATCCGCCGCGCGTCACCGGCCTGATGCTGGTCGATGCCTGGCTCTCGGGCGAAGCCGGTGCCTTCCGTTCCGCGCTCTCGCATCTCGTGCTCCCGGCGATCGTGCTCGGCACCATCCCGCTCGCGGTGCTCGCGCGCATGACGCGCAGCGCCATGCTCGAAGTCCTGGGCGAAGACTTCATCCGCGCCGCGCGTGCCCGCGGACTCGCACCCTGGCGCGTGGTACTGCGCCACGCCCTGCGCAATGCGCTGATCCCGGTGCTCACCGTCGTCGGCCTGCAGATCGGCGCCCTGCTCGGCGGCGCGGTGCTCACCGAGAATCTCTTCTCCTGGCCGGGCGTGGGCAAGTGGCTGGTCGAGGCGATCCACCGCCGCGACTACCCGGTCGTGCAGGGCGGCATCCTGCTCTGCGCGGTGCTGGTGATCGCGACCACCTTCGTCGTCGATCTGCTCTATGGCTACGTCAATCCGCGCATCCGCCATGCCCGCTGACAACCTCGCCTCCTCAGCACCCAAACTCGCACCCGACCTCGCCCCCGTCTCGCCGGGCACGGCCTTCTGGCGCGTCTTCTCCGCCAACCGCGGCGCCGTCGCCGGCCTCGTCATCGCCGTACTGCTGATCGCCTGCGCGCTCTTCGCGCCCTCGCTCGCGCCGCATTCGCCGCTGGAGCAATACCGCGACGCGGTGCTCAAGCCGCCCGCCTGGATGCAGGGCAGCGATCCGCGCTTCCTGCTCGGCACCGATCCGGTCGGCCGCGACCTGCTCTCGCGCCTGATCTTCGGCGCACGCCTCTCGCTCGGCCTGGGCCTGGTCTCGGTCACGCTTTCGCTCGCCTTCGGCGTGCTGCTCGGCCTGCTCGCGGGCTATGCGCGAGGCTGGGGGGACGCACTGGTGATGCGCATCGCCGACGTGCTGATCGCGCTACCGGCCCTGCTGCTCGCGATCGCGGTGGTCGCGGTGATCGGCCCCAGTCTCGTGAACACCATGATCGCCGTGGCGATCGTGATGCTGCCCCACTATGTGCGGCTCACCCGCGCCACCGTGCTGCAGGAACGCGAGCGCGAATACGTGCTCGCCTCGCGCATCGCGGGCGCCGGGCCGCTGCGCCTGATGTTCAGCGTGATCCTGCCCAACTGTGCGGCGCCGCTGATCGTGCAGGCCACGCTGGGTTTTTCCACCGCGATCCTCGATGCCGCGGCGCTCGGCTTCCTCGGCCTCGGCGCACAACCGCCGGCCGCGGAATGGGGCGCGATGCTCGCCGGCGCACTGGAGTTCATCGAGACCGCTTGGTGGGTCAGCAGCCTGCCCGGCCTCGCGATCTTCCTCACGGTGCTCGCCTTCAACCTGCTCGGCGACGGCCTGCGCGACGCGCTCGATCCGAGGCTGCGCCAATGAGCCTGCTCGAAGTCCGCAATCTCACGGTGCAGTTCGGGCCACGCGAACGTCCGGTCATCGCGGTCGAGGGCCTGGATCTCGAACTGGATGCCGGTGAAGTACTGGGCCTGGTCGGCGAATCGGGCTCGGGCAAGAGCGTCGCCTCGCTCGCACTGATGGGCCTGCTCGCGCCGCAGGCGCGCGTCTCGGCGGATGTGATGCGTTACGACGGCCGCGACCTGCAGGCACTCTCCGCACGCGAACGGCGCGCCTTGCTCGGTCGCGAGATCGCGATGGTCTTCCAGGATCCGCATGCGAGCCTGGACCCGTGTTTTTCCGTCGGCGACCAGTTGATGGAAACGCTCGCCGCGCACCACGGCGGCCCCCGCGCCAAGTTGCGCGAGCAGGCGCTGGATCTGCTGCGCCAGGTCGAAATTCCCGATCCGGAAGCCCGCCTCAAAGCCTATCCGCACCAACTTTCCGGCGGCATGAGCCAGCGCGTCGGCATCGCGCTTGCGATCGCCGGCAACGCGCGGCTCCTGATCGCCGACGAACCGACCACCGCGCTGGACGTGACCGTGCAGGCGCAGATCGTGGCCCTGCTGCTGCGCCTGCAACGCGAGCGCGGCATGGGCCTGATCCTGATCAGCCACGACCTCGCGCTGGTCTCGCAACTCGCCCATCGCGTGCTGGTGCTGTACGCCGGACAGGAGATGGAACAGGGCCCGGTGCCCGCGCTCTTCGAAGCGCCGCGCCATCCCTACACCGAGGCACTGCTGCGCGCCCTGCCGGAGCACAACCGCGGCGCCGCGCGCCTGCAGGCGCTGCCCGGCAACGTGCCCGCGGCCGATGCCCGCCCGGCGGCCTGCCTCTTTTCGCCGCGCTGCCCGCATGCGCAGGCGCGCTGCCACGCCGAACGTCCCGCGCTCGAAGGGCCGGGCGACGCGCGCGTGCGCTGCTTCTTCCCGCTCGCCGACGCGCAGCGCCATCCGCTCGGAGCGCCCGCATGAGCGCGCTGCTCGAAGTCGACGCGCTGAGCAAGCACTACCCGCTGCGCCGCGGCGTGCTCGCGCCCGCGCTGACCCTGCGTGCGCTTGACCAGGTGAGCTTCCGCCTCGAAGCGGGTCGCACCCTCGCCGTGGTCGGCGAATCCGGCAGCGGCAAGAGCACGCTCGCTCGCCAGCTGTGCTTCCTGGAAACACCTACCGAGGGCGACGTCCGCCTCGATGGCACGCCGCTCGCCAGCGCCGACCGCGCCACGCTCAAGCGCCTGCGCCCGCAGGTGCAGATGGTGTTCCAGAACCCCTACGCCAGCCTCAACCCGAGGAAGCGCATCAGCGCCCTGCTGGAAGAACCGCTCGCGATCAACACCACGCTCGGCGCATCCGGACGGCGCAGTAGAGCGCTCGCGATGCTCGAACGCGTCGGCCTCTCCGCCGAACAGGCCCAGCGCTATCCGCACATGTTCTCCGGCGGGCAACGCCAGCGCATCGCCATCGCTCGCGCCCTCATGAGCTCGCCGCGTGTGGTGATCGCCGACGAACCGGTGTCCGCGCTGGACGTGTCGGTGCAGGCGCAGGTCCTCAACTTGCTGATGGACCTGCAGGCCGAGCGCGAACTCACCTATGTGTTCATCTCGCACAACCTCGCGGTGGTCGAGCACATCGCGGACGAGGTGCTGGTGATGTATCTGGGCCACGTCGTCGAACAGGCCGAGCGCGCCACGCTCTTCGCACGACCGCGCCATCCCTACACGCAGGCCCTGCTCGCCGCGACGCCACGGCTCGGCCAGCCGGCACCGGCCAATCCGGCGCGAGGCGAAGCGCCCTCATTGCTGGCGGCGCAGCAGGGCTGTGCCTATGCGGGGCGCTGCCCGCATGCAGAGGCGCGCTGTCGCGAGGAGGTGCCGCGCCTGCGCGAGCTGGAAGGGACCCGGGTGGCTTGCCACTTCGCCGAGCGGATATCGGCCACGGCGAGTAGCGGCACGCCGGCTCGCTGAGTTTGTGCTGAAGCTGCGTCGACGCTGCGCTGCCTCTGCGCGGACTCTGCACTGACTCTGCCGGCCGCGGGCAAGGCGACCGTCAGCGCAGGACCAAGGCGCGCGCGTGTCCGTTTCGTTCTCACGGAGCGCACCCCCCACCTCCACCAGGGCGATAGGCTGAAGTCATCGCCGGTAAGTCGCGGGTAAGACGAGGCGTCCGAGCATCGGGTCTTCCGATACCCGATGAGGTCGACGTCCGTGTACACACTCCGAACCACACTATCCAGACGCCCGTTCCGCCCCGCGGGACCGGCAAGACGCTGCCTCTTCGCCGCGGCGCTGATCTGCGCCCATGCGGCGCTCGCTCAGGAGCCGCTGGGCGACAAGCCTGACTCGACCTGGGGCCTGGGCGTCGGCTTCGGGAGCAAGCAGAAGCCCTACAAGGGCATCGATCGCGACAACGAGGTGCTGCCGCTCATCGAGTACGAGAACCGCTACATCCATGTGCTCGGCCCGGCGCTGGAAGTGAAGATTCCGAGCATCGCGCTCGGCGAGACACAGAAGCTCAATCTCGCCCTGGTGGCGCGCTACGCGATCTTCGGCGGTTACAAGCCGGACGACGCGCCCATCCTCAACGGGATGGCCGAGCGCAAGGATGGCGTGTGGGCCGGCGCCAAGGCCGAATGGGAGAACAGCCTCGCCACCGTCTTTGGCGAATGGCTCTTCGACATGTCGCGCAACAGCAAGGGCCAGAGACTCAGCCTCGGCCTGGAGCGGACCTGGCACCTGGGCCACAGCTTCATGCTCAGTCCGCGCGTGGCGGCCACATGGCAAGATGGCAAGTACAACGACTACTACTTCGGCGTGGCGGACACTGAGGCCACGCCGGGCCGCGCGGCTTACCAGGCCGGCTCCGGCGTCAATGCGGAGCTGGGACTGAGGGCGATCTACATGCTCGACCAGCATCACTCCTTCCTCGCGGATGCCTGGGCGGCGAGCCAGTCATCCGCCGTCAAGGACAGTCCGCTGGTGGACCGCCGGGCCGAGAATCGCCTGCTCTTCGCCTACGTCTATCGCTTCTGATGAACCGGATACTGCTGGTCGAAGACCATGAGCGGCTCGCCAGCCTGATCTGCAAGGCGCTCGTCGCGCAGGGCATCACCGTCGATGTGGTCGAGAGTATCGGCGCCGCCTGGGCGGCCATTGCCCTGGTGCCTTACCAGGCGCTGGTCCTCGACCGCGGACTGCCCGACGGGGACGGCCTGAACCTCCTGCGCCGCGCGCGTGGTTCCGGCCTCGGCATTCCCTGCCTGGTGCTGACGGCGCGCGATGCCCTGCACGATCGGGTGACGGGGCTGGACGCCGGCGCCGACGACTACCTCCCCAAACCCTTTGCCATGGACGAGATGGTCGCCCGCGTCCGCGCACTGCTGCGCCGTCTGGTCGAGTGTCGCCCGCTCGATCCGCAGGCCGGGGACATGAGCCTGCACCCCGGCGCGGGAACGATGTGCTGCGGCGACGAATGCGTCACCCTGGCCCCGGCGGAGATGCAGATCATGCTGCTGCTGGCGCGCCGGCACCGCGAGATCGTGCGCCGCGGCGCACTGGAAGCCGCCGGCTGGGGCGTGAACGAGGCGGTCACCCCGAACGCGCTGGACGTGGCGCTGCATCGCTTGCGCCGCAAGCTCGCCGCCATCGGTTCGGCGCAGCGGATCACGAACATCAGGGGGCTGGGCTATGTGCTCCGCGAAGACACATAGGCCCAGTAGCCTGGGCCTCAGGATCCTGCTCGCCCAGGTGTTCAGGGTCGGCCTCGGCCTGCTGCTCTTCCTGCTCGCGACGGTGGCCGCGCAGCTGGCCATACGCGTGTCGCAGGAGGCTCCCGGCGTTGCCATGGCCGACCGCGGCGCGCCGCAAACCTGCTGCGGCCGGACCGGCACGGCGGATCACGGTCATCGCGACGACCACCACGGCAACTATCAGGGCGGCAGAGACCAGAAAGCCCGGCCATGCGCCTTCTGAAGATGCCCAGGCTCAACAGCCTGAGGCTCAAGATCATCCTGGCCTATGTGCTGGGGGTGGGTCTCACCATCACCCCTTTCATGCTCGCCGCGGTCGCGACCCTGAAGAGCAACAGCATGGCGCATACAGACCTGACGCGAATGGACCTGGACGAGCTCGCGAAGCAGATGGCAGGCAAGGTTCGCTTCGATGCCCGGGGCGCGCCGACCGGCTTCGAGCCGGACGAGGACAGCCCGCATTGGGGCTTCGACAGCCTTACCAGCGAGGCCGCCTACCGGGTCCTGGACGAGACCGGGAAAACCGCGCTCCTTTCGCGGGCCGGCGCGGCGTTCTGGCCGGCGGAGCGCACGCCTCCCCGACTCGCGCGCGGACGCTTCGACTTCGCCTACGAGGGCGTGAGCATGTACGGCGCGACCGAGCCCTTCGAGCACGCAGGCCGCACCTGGTATCTGCAGGTCGGCGTCAGCACGCGACTCATGGCGCTCCTCTACCGGGTCGCGCTGCCGCTCGTGGTGGCCGGCGTCACGGTCTTCAGCCTCGTGCTACTCCTGGCCTTCGGGCTCTGCGCCTACATCACCCTGCGCCTCACGCTCAAGCCGCTGCAGCAGGTCTCCGATTCCGCGGCGGCCATCTCGCCGCGCTCCCTGCATGCGCGCCTCAGCACGGAGGCGGTGCCCTCCGAGATCGCGCCCCTGGTCGCCAGCTTCAATGCCGCCCTGCAGCGCCTCGAACGCGGCTACCGCGTGCAGCAGGAGTTCCTCGGCAGCGCCGCACACGAGCTGAAGACGCCCCTGGCGCTCATCCGTGCGCAGATCGAACTGGGCGAAGGCGGTGACCAGGAGCGCGCCGCGCTCCTGAGCGATGTCGAATACATGACGCGCCAGGTGCAGCAACTCCTGCTCCTGGCCGAGGCGAGCGAGACGCTCAACTACAGCTTCTCCGTCGTCCGTGTCCAGGAGATCGCCGAGGAGGTGGTGGCCTACCTGCGTCGCATGGCTGAAGCGGTCGGCGTCAGCGTCGAGGTCGTGACGCAGGAGCCAGATGTGCAATGGCTTGCCGACCGCGGCGCCTTGTTCACCCTGCTCAAGAACCTGCTGGAGAACGCCATCCAGCATGCGCCCGCCGGCACCCCGGTCCTCCTGGAGATTCAGGTCGACAGCCTGTCCGTGCGCGACCGCGGCCCGGGCGTGACCGACGCCCAACTACCCTTGCTGTTCGAACGCTTCTGGCGCGCACCCGACCGCCGCGATCACGGCGCAGGTCTGGGCCTGTCGATCTGCCAGGAGATCGCCCTCGCACACGGCTGGCAGCTCCGCGCCGAGCCGGCCACGCCGGGACTCCGCTTCCAGCTCTCGACGAGAAGCGAAACCCCCAGGGCGTGAGAGCAGCCCCGATCGCGAAACCGTAGCGCTTCCGACACGCCACACTGCAATAGACTTCATCGGCTGTCGGCCAGTGGCGGTCGTTCGAGGCGCTTCAGCACGCGCATTCGACGGCGCTTCCGACGCAGCTCAGTGCGGCCGAATACCCCGCGGTCAGGCAGCAGCGCATTTGTGCGAGCATGATGACCGCGAAGACGTAGCCGTCTGCGCCAATCTCCTTCTTGGCCGGGGTAGCGAGTACGGGCCCGAACCAAGATGGGGATCAGCGCCAAGTAGAAGGCTAGCCTGCAGACTCGAAGCAACCAGGGAACGGCAGACATCCACCCCAGTGGAGAACTCAATGACGTTGCGTTGGGAGTTGTACGTTGTTCCGGTGAGCCTGCTCATTGGCACCGCCATACTGCTCCATGGACTCCGGGCCAGTCGCATGGTGTGGCTCCTGTTTGTTAGTGCTTGCGCCTTCGCAGGGTATTCGGGCTTCGTGGAACAACGCGACTTCGATGCCACCTGCAAGACCGAGACCCAGAAGCATCACTCGAACCCGGTGTCACCCCTCCGTCCCGCCCGAGTTGTGGGGCTCGACGAGGGGATGGCTTTCATTGCGGGCCGAGAAGCGCTTAAGCGCCCTGGGCTGACCGCGGTTGAGGTGCGCAACTACGACAAGGCAGGCCTTCCAGTCGAGCGACTTGAAAGGTCTGGGTTGGACTTCACGTGGACGCCCGTCTCAGACCCAGGACCCGACTACCGCCTTCGAGAAACGCAGCAGGCGGTTCAGTCCCCTGGCGGCCACTCCTATTACCGCCTCCACTTCGTTCTTTACGAACCGGACGGACGCGTTCTGGCGCAGCGTGTGCACCTTAATTGGCGATGGAATTGGAAGGATGTCGTGCACTACTGGCTTCTAAAGAGATCATGGGAATCTTGTGGCGATTCCTTCTATGTGTTCGACGAGTTGCTAGATCTTGTCTCCGAGCGACCACACAAATGAGCCGCTGAACGCAGCCCGAACGACCGCAGTGGGTCGAAACCTTCAGTTCGAGGGTTTGCAAAGCGGTCGCCCCAGCGAGGATCGATGCGACCGATCGAACGACCACCGCGTGCAGCGCTGACATTCGCTCCTGGCCAGCGGTAGAGCAGCTCGGGCAAGACTTCCCGCGGGTATGCGGCCCAATCCGGACCCAAGCTGCGGCCTCGTGGTTGCGTGCTTTTTCGCGAGGTCCGGGACTCGAGATCCTGTGGGGGAAAAATTCGGGCTGGTGTAGCGGTATCCGCGTGAGGGCGGCGAGCTCGCTGTGTGGGATTGATCTCCCTCACAAACGACGCTTCGATCTTGTAGGAGGGCTGGATCGGGACGAGTCCTGGTCGGCCCCGGGGCGTACAATGCCGGTCCTTCAATTTTCTGGACACCTGATGCAAAAGGAGTACCTGATCTATAAACCGGGCAGCACCGAAGACATCGCAGCAACGATATTCTCGCCGGGGCCTCTGTCTCATCTGGCCGTCGGCAACTCAATCCGACACACCGAAGAGATCACCACGCCGGGGGCAGGCTCGCACTGGTTGATCCAGCACGTCGAGACCTACTTCTACACGCCTGAAGACGATCCGGACTCGACCCGTGCGCGGGTGAGCATCTACACGACCGAACAGGACCGGGCCGAGATTTTCAGGTCGACCTTGCACGAGGAGAACTGACCCTCGTCACTGCGCCAGCGGCGCCTTGGTCGCGACTCGGCTATTGCCGGCATTCGGTTTTTGCAACCTCGCCCGACATTTGCGACAAGGCCTGCTGAAGTGGGCCCCCGCTTGCGCGGGGATGACAAGTCTTGGGACGCTCAGGTCTTGAGCCTGTACCCCGTCCGGAAAATCCACGCGGTGATCACGAGACAGATCGCGAGGAACAACAAGGTCATGCCGAGGCTGATGCCCACGCTGACATCGGCGAGACCGTAGAAACTCCAGCGGAAACCGCTGACGAGATACACCACCGGGTTGAACAGCGTCACCTTCTGCCAGAAGGGCGGCAGCATGTGGATCGAATAGAAGCTGCCGCCGAGGAAGGTCAGCGGTGTGACGATCAGCAGGGGTACCAGTTGCAGCTTCTCGAAGCCGTCGGCCCAGATGCCGATGATGAAGCCGAGCAGACTGAACGTCACTGACGTGAGCACGAGAAAGCTGACCATCCACAGGGGATGCTCGATGCGTAATGGCACGAAGAGCCCCGCGGTGAGCAGGATGATGGTGCCGAGTATCAGCGACTTGCTGGCCGCCGCACCGACGTAGGCGAGCACGGCCTCGAAGCTCGACACGGGGGCGGACAGCAGTTCATAGATGGTGCCCGTGAACTTCGGGAAGTAGATCGCGAACGAGGCGTTGGAGATGCTCTGCGTGAGCAGGGACAGCATCACGAGGCCCGGCACGATGAAGGCGCCGTAGCTCACGCCATTGATCTCGCTGATGCGCGAACCGATCGCCGCGCCGAAGACGACGAAGTACAGCGAGGTGGAGATCACGGGCGAGACGATGCTCTGCAGTAGGGTGCGGCGCGTGCGCGCCATTTCGAAGTTGTAGATTGCGCGTACGGCATGCCAGTTCATGCGCGGGCTCCTTCTTTCGCGTCGTCGTGCACGAGGCTCACGAAGATGTCTTCCAGCGAGCTCTGGCGCGTCTGCAGGTCCTTGTAGTGGAGCCCGCTGGCGTCCAGAGCGCGCAGCAGATCGGTGATGCCGCTGTGCTCGTCGCGGGCGTCGTAGGTGTAGATGAGCTGCATGCCGTCGACGGAGCGTTCGAGCTCATACGCAGCAAGCGCGGCCGGGATTTCGGCCAGTGGCGCGGATAGTTGCAGGGCGAGCTGTTTCTTGCCGAGCTTGCGCATGAGCTCGCGCTTCTCCTCGACGAGGATGATCTCGCCCTTGTTGATCACGCCGATGCGATCGGCCATTTCTTCGGCCTCGTCGATGTAGTGCGTGGTGAGGATGATGGTGACGCCCTGCTCGCGCAGCGCGCTGACGAGCTTCCACATGTCGCGGCGCAGTTCGACGTCCACGCCCGCCGTGGGCTCATCGAGGAACAGCACCTGCGGTTCGTGCGAGAGCGCCTTGGCGATCAGCAGGCGGCGCTTCATGCCGCCCGAGAGCGTCATGATCTTGCTGTCGCGCTTGTTCCACAGCGACAGGTCCTTGAGCAGCTTCTCGATGTAGGCGGGGTCAGGGCTCTTGCCGAAAAGGCCACGGCTGAAGCTGACGGCATTCCACACGGTCTCGAAGGCATCCGTGGTGAGCTCCTGCGGCACGAGGCCGATCAGCGAACGTGCAGCGCGGTAGTCCTTGATGATGTCGTGGCCGTCGACGGTGACCGTGCCTTCGCTGGGATTGACGATGCCGCACACGCTGCCGATCAGCGTGGTCTTGCCGGCGCCGTTAGGCCCCAGCAGGGCGAAGATTTCGCCACGGCGGATCTCCAGGTTGATGCGCTTGAGCGCCTGCAGGCCCGAAGCGTAGGTCTTGGAGAGATTGCTGATGGAGAGAATGGTGTGCATGGGCGGCCGGCGCGTCGTTGGACTACATGCGAGGTGACTTAGCTTAGCAATGCTGCCGCATACGTGATATGGCCGTTGTGGATTCCCGGCGCAGCCATGCTCCGAATCGCCCCAGCCTTCGTAGTCACGGCCAGGTCTGCCTGGACTACGAAACCTGCCGCTCAGGTCTTCGGAGCTGAACGGAGGTGTTCACTGCAAGGCGGTCATCCTGCCGTGCGCCGCAAAGTGCCGCAACGGTCGACCCGTCTCTTGGGTGCGCAGACGATCCAAGATCCCCGGCGGACTTCATCGTTCAAGAACAATCCAGTCCGCCGTCGCGGCACATGAGCCGGTGCGCCTCACGCTCCTGCCGGTCCAGACAAAAAAGGGCGATGCACTGCCGTGCATCGCCCCAAGCTCATCGCGGACCGCCACCAAGGAGGCCGCCCGCAATCCCCACGCAAACGAAATTACTTCTGGCTGAAATCCAGCGCAGCGGTCAGGTCGCCCATCGGCTTGCCGCCGTTGGCTACCAGCGCAGCGTCGCGATCGACCAGGCCTTGCAGCGGCGGCAGCGACCAGCGGTGCGTGATGAAGCGCAGCACCGAGGCGGTGTCGTACTGGGTGTGGTCGATGAAGCCGCGGCGTGCGAAGGGCGAGACGATGATCGCCGGGATACGGGTACCCGGGCCCCAGCGGTCGGCCTTGGGCACCGGTGCGTGATCCCAGAAGCCGCCGTTCTCGTCGTAGGTCACGACGACCAGCATGTGCTTCCACTGCGGGCTGGCCTGCAGCTTGGCGATCACGTCGGCGATGTGGGCGTCGCCGTCGCTCACGCTGGCGTAGCCGGCGTGCTGGTTGAGGTTGCCCTGCGGCTTGTAGAAGGCCACGGCCGGCAGCGTGCCTGCAGCGGCTTCCGCCAGGAACTGGCTGTCGAAGTCCTTCAGGTGCGCCGCGCGATCGGCCGCGTGGGTGGCCGGATCGAAGTTGGCGAAGTAGTTGAAGGGCTGATGGTGGAACTGGAAGTTCGGTGTCGGCGAGCCGAAGGTGCGGTCACCCTGGGCCTTGGTGAGCGTGGTGTTCCAGGCGCCGGCGTACCAGGCCCAGGAGAGACCCTTGGCGGTGAGCAGGTCACCGACGTTCTTCTGGGTCTGCGCGGGCAGGGTGTTGGCCTTGCTCGGGTCGGCGTACTGCTTGGCGGTGTCGCTGGCAGCCGGCGCGTTGCTCGAGGGCTGGTACGGCGGCTGCATGGTGTTCACGGCGTAGAACATGCCGGAAGCATCCTTGGGCGTGAGCGTGCTGTCGTTCTTGTAGACCGGTGCGCCGTTGAGCACGGAACTGGTCGCGCCCGTGCCCGGGGTGAGGCGCAGGAAGTTGCCGTTGCCATCCACGTCGATCGCCGAGATCGAGTTCTTCGCCGGCGAGGTGTCGGCGTCGGCGTTCGGATAGGTCGGCGCGCAGGCGCAGATCAGGTACTGGTGGTTGAGGAAGGAGCCGCCGAAGGCGCCCTGGAAGAAGTTGTCGGCGAGCACGTACTGCTTGGCCACCTGCCACATCGCCATCTTGGAGCCGTCGTAGTAGCCCATCGAGAGGCCACCGGCGTCCGAGTAGGCGGTGAACTTGTCGTTCTTGCCGCCGTTGATCTGCATCTGGTTGTTGTAGAAGCGGTGCACCAGGTCGCGGGTGATCAGGTTCTGGCCGACCACGACACCGGTGCCGTTCACGCCGGCCGCGTCGTCGATCTGGAAGGGCTTGTTGGCCCAGCCCGTGGTCTGGCCCTGGGTCACCGTGGTGCCCTGGCCGGAAGCCACGAGGCCGCCCCAGGTCGGCGGCAGGGTCGCGAGGGTGGAGCCGTCGAAGTCCTTCTGCGGTTCTGCCGTGGACACGGACGAAGTCGGGTTCACACCGGGGACGCCGTTGGCGCCGGGGAAGAGGCCGTAGAGGTTGTCGAAGCCGCGGTTCTCCGCGTAGATCACGACCACGTTCTGGATCTGGTCGAGCGCGAGGCGGTTGCGCAGGGCACCGTTGATATCGCCAGAGGCGCCCGCTTCGGCCACGGCAGCAGCGATGCGCTCGATGGTCTGGTCGGCTTCGGTCTTCAGCGCGCTCTTGGTCGCAGCGTCGGTCTCGGTGTTGTAGTCCTCGAGCAGCTTGTCGGCGGACACGCCCAGGCGTGCGGCCAGCGCGCTGCGCGCGGCGGCGAGGTCGCCACCATTGGCCTCGACCAGTGCGAGCAGTTCGGTCGAGATGGCACTCAGCACCACCTTGTCGCCGGAGGAAGCGCGGAAGCGCAGCGCGGCGGTGACAGGCGTGGCGGTCTTGGTATCCGGGTCATAGCGGACGGCGTCGGTGCCGATCTCGGCGGCCAGGTCACCGCGGCCGGTGAGCGTGAAGGCGCCATTGTCGTCGGAGTAAGCGCTGGTCTCGCCCGTGTCGCAGCGGCCGTTCTTGTTGGTGTCGATGCACACCTTGGCATGACGGTAGTAGCTGCCGGTCACCACGCCGCTGGTCGTCTGCGCAGGCGTGGTGTTCGAATTGTTGTCGTCGTCGTTGCCGCAGGCGTTGAGCGCGGCGGCCACCGCGATCGTCAGGGGCAAGAGCTTGAACGTGTTCTTCATGGACCATCCCTCGTGAAAACAAGAGGCGGATGGTCTGCATGGCGTGTGACAGGGCGACGCCAGGAAACTTAAGCAGAACTTAAGACAGGCCCGAGGATGTCAGCCAGGTTTCGACGTAAGAATTCCGCAACCGGGCTGCAATACGCTGGGCCGCTTTCCGTTGTCCGCAGCAGCCATGTTTCCGAGCGTCCGCCATTGCATTCCTGAGCGTTCTTCCCACCCCGCACACCGCCCAGGCATCGCTGGCCTTGGCGCTGGCGCGCTGGTACTTGCGCTGTGCGGCCTGCAGGCCTGCTCCAGCCCGGACGCAGCCCCCCTGCCCGCGCAATCCGCACCGCAAGCGGTGAAGACGGCCGCGGCGCCAGCGGCCTATGCCAAGCGCAAGGCCTCGCCGGAAGCGATCGCACAACTCGGCCGCACGCTCTTCTTCGATCCCTCGCTTTCGGCCTCCGGCAAGCTCGCCTGCGCCAGTTGCCACAGCCCCGACCATGCGATGGGGCCGCCCAATGCGCGGGCAGTGCAACTCGGTGGTGCCGACATGCAGCACCAGGGCCTGCGCGCCGCCCCCTCGCTGCGCTATGTGCAGAGCGTGCCGCCCTTTACCGAGCACTTCTTCGAGGACGATGACGACGACAGCGTGGATGCCGGCCCCACCGGCGGCCACACCTGGGATGGCCGTGCGCGCTCGACGCACGAGCAGGCCGCGCTGCCGCTGCTTTCGCCCGACGAGATGGGCAATGCCGATGTCGCCGAGGTCGCCGCGCGGCTCGCGCGCGGCCCCTCCGCCGCCGAGCTGCGCAAGCTCTTCGGCGACGAGGTTTTCGCCACGCCACAGCGGGCCTTCGACGCGGCGACCATGGCGCTGGAACTCTTCCAGGAAACCCCTGCGCTCTTCTACCCCTACGACAGCAAGTACGACGAATACCTGCGCGGCCATGTGAAGCTCAGCCCCGCGGAGAAGCGCGGGCTGGCCGTCTTCAACGACGAGAACAAGGGCAACTGCGCCTCCTGCCACCAGAGTGCGCGCACGCCTTCGGGTGCCTTCCCCAACTTCACCGACTTCGGCTTCATCGCGCTGGGCGTGCCGCGCAACCGCGCGCTGCCGGCGAACGCCGACCCGGCCTTCCACGACCTCGGCCTCTGCGGGCCGCTGCGCACCGACCTCAAGGATCGCGCGGAGTACTGCGGCCTCTTCCGCGTGCCCTCGCTGCGGAACGTGAGCCGCCGCCAGACCTTCTTCCACAACGGCGCCTTCCACAAGCTGGAGGACGTGCTGCACTTCTATGCCGAGCGCGATGTGAAGCCGCAGAAGTGGTATCCGAAGGTGAGGGGCACGGTGCAGAAGTTCGACGACCTGCCGACGGCGGCGCAGGCCAACGTGAACATGGACCCGCCCTTCGGCGGCAAACCGGGTGGCAAGGCGGCCATGAACGAGGCCGACATCCGCGACCTGATGGCCTTCCTCAAGACCCTGGACGACGGCTACGCGCCTGCGGCGAAACACTGAGCGTGCGGTTTGCGGGCGCGCGCCCGGGCCGGATCCCGGATACTCGTCAGGTTGTCCGCCCCGATCAAGGAGATTCCCATGCGCTTCCGTCGTGCGCTCGCCTGCGCGCTGTCCCCTCTGGTGGCGCTGCTCGTGGTCCTGCCTGCCCAGGCCCAGACGCTTGCCGACCAGCTCAAGGGCGAATGCGTGGTAGCCCTCAGCCAGAGCCGCAATCCGCCGCTCCAACCCAAGGTCGATGCCACCCGCGACAAGCTGACCGAGCTCCTGCTCAACGGCTTCGCCCAGGGCCTGCAACAGGCCGGCGTCACCGTACTCGCGCGCTTCTACCCGACCTCCGCCGACGACCTCGCGGCGGTCAAGGCCAGTGAGCTGGGCAACTTCATGAAGACGCGCAACTGCAAGTGGCTGGCCCAGCTCGCGACCTTCATCTCGCCCGACCAGAAGATGAGCGTCTCGGTCTCGCTCAGCCCGCTCACGCTCGCCGGCGCGCAGAAGGACACGGTGCGTATCGGCGAGCCGCACTACGCGCAGAACTGGAACTACGTGCTCAACCAGAAGTTCATGAACGAGTTCAAGCCCCAGGCCGCCGCGGAAGGCTACGCCCGCAGCCTGCTGGGCAGCCCCTCGAAGCCCTGAACTCCGGGCGCGTCTGCTTCGCCGACGGCCGCGCTATCTGCGCGCAGCCACTTCGAGCGCGCCGACCATGCCGGCCTCCATATGGCCGGGCACCAGGCAGGCGAAGGAGAAACTGCCGCCGCGGGTGAAGCGCCACAGGATCTCGCCGCTCGCGCCGGGCTCCAGGCTGATGGCGTTCGGGTCCTCGTGCTGCATGTCCGGAAACCTGCGCATCAGGGCCGCGTGATCCGCGAGTTCCTTGCGCGTGCCCAGCACCATCTCGTGCTTGAGCTTGCCGGTGTTGCGCACCCGGAAGCGGATGGTCTCGCCCGCTTTCACGCTGATCCGGTCGGGCGTGAAGCGCATCGCGTCGCTCATGCTCACCGCCACCGTGCGGCTCACCGCATCGGCCTTGCCCGGCACGCCCAGGGCGGCGGCATGGCCGACGCTGCTGTCCTGCGCGTGTTCTGCGTGGGCACGTTCTTCATGGGCCTGCGCGACGCTGCCAACAAACGCGAGCAGGAGGAAAGGAATGCAGCGGAAGGCACTCATGCTTGGCGGGCTCCAGTGGCGGCACGCCTGAGCGACGCGCCCTGCTTCGAGCCGCAAACATAGCTTCGCCTACGCCGGCAGCGGCCCGCGCGGCTTGCGCTCAATGCGGCGCAAGTGCCGCCGGCGTGCGGCTCAGGCCAGCTTGAAGACCTGAAAGGCGGAAAGGTGGCGCAGGGCGACCTTCTCGCCCGAGTCGCGCAGGAGTCGCACGCGGATGCCTTCGAGCAGCGACTCGCGCACCTTGGCCTCCAGCGCCAGATAGGGCGAGAAGCTGGTGAGCACCTGGAGATAGTCATCCACCGGATAGCTGTGCAGACACACTGCTGCACCGCTGTCGCAGAGCAGGAAGCGGCCACTGCGTTCGACCTCCCGCGCGATGCCGGCCAGCGAGGCCTGCTGCTGCGGAAGGGTCTCGCGCCTGTGCAGCTCGGGCGCATGCGCCGCGTAGAGCTCGCCCAGGGCTTCGTGCATTTCCGGCGTGAGCTGCAAGCTCATGTTCCAGAACAGGATCAGGTGACCACCGGGCTTCAAGGCGGCAGCGGCCTTGGGCAGGGCCACTTCGATCGGCACCCAGTGCAGCGAGGTCGCGGCGATCACGGCGTCGAAGCGCGCCGCTTCCAGCGGCCACTCTTCGAACGCCTGATTGTGGATGTGCACATGGCGGGAGCGTGCGCAGGCCGCGCGCGCCATCGCGCTGAAGTCAGGATTCGGCTCGATCGCCTCGACCCGGAAACCCATCTCGGCCAGCCGCGTGGTGAGCGTAGCCGGACCGCAGCCGATCTCGAGCACGCGTGCGCGCTCGGGCAGGCCCGCGGATGCGCAGGCCGCATCGACGATGTGCTCCGGATAGCGCGGGCGGGTGCGCTGGTAGGCCTGTGCCGCTGGCGAATACAGGTGCTGCCGTTCCGAAAGGGGTCGCCCGGCGTTGGCCCGGAGCGCTTCAGCGATCGAATCCATGGGGCGCAAGACTACCGCCACTCGGACGGGCCCGGATCGTTTTTTTGCAGGGCTTTTCATGTCGGCGACAGGCCCGGTTGCGTACTGCCTACGCGGAGCCGGCTCGGGCGAATCCACGACCCGGACGAGGCCTTGCAAGACAGCAAGAATCGGCATGCCTGCCTCTCCTCCTGGGCGGCAAAGAGCGAAGGCGTTCCGGCTTCCTTGCGAGGAAATGCCCCGGCAAGAAACCCGCGCAGCGCTAACCCCGAACGCGAAGCTCGTTCGTTTCATGGAGACCTCGTCAATGGAGTCTTGCCATGGTCCGCCCTGCTTCTTTCTTCGCCAACCTCGTCGCTTCCTCATGCGCGACGTCCCGCGCGAACCTTCGCCCGCGCACGGGCATCCGGCTCGCCCTCCTGCTCGCCTGCGCCAGCCTCGCGTCCAGCGCCTGCGCCGGCCTGCCCGCGAACGGACCAGTGAGCCTTGCAGTGATCGAAACCGCCAGCGGCCAGGCGCTGCCCAGCTGGCAGCGTTTCGGCCAAACCTGGATAGAGGGCCGGCCACAGGCGCGCTACGCCCTGCGCCTGCGCAACGACAGCGACGCCCGCGTGCTGGTGGTCGTGTCGGTCGACGGTGTGAACGTGGTGACCGGCGAGACGGCCGCGCCTGCGCAGAGCGGCTATGTGCTGGCCCCCCGTGCGAGCGCGGAGATCACCGGCTGGCGCAAGAGCCTGCAGGAGACCGCCGCCTTCTATTTCTCCGAGCTGCCGGAGAGCTACGCGGCCCGCACCGGCCGACCGGACAACGTGGGCGTGATCGGCCTCGCGGTGTTCACCGAGGCGGTACGCGAGCCCCAGCCCGCAGTCGCACCACGCGCCGCCGAGGCTACCTCCGGTGCCATGCGCGAGGAAGCCGCGGCCGATCGCGCCGCGCCGGCGCAGAAGCGGCTCGGCACCGGCCATGGCGAACGCCTCGATTCGCCCACCACCTACACCGAGTTCGAGCGCGCCAGCAGCAACCCGGTCCAGCTCACTCAGTGGCGCTACGAGCGGCGCGCGCGGCTGCTTGCACTGGGTGTGATCCCGCAGCCGCGGCCGCGTCCGCCGATGGCGCCGCAGGCCTTCCCCGGCAGCTTCGTGCCCGATCCTTCCTGAGGCCGCCCCGCCGGGCCCAACACATATTCCTGGGGAAGATGTCCAATGCAGCGCAGCCCGACCGTCATTGCAGTGGTGACGCGCTTCGCGCACCGCAACCAAGGAGAACGATCATGCAATACCTGCTGATGCTGTACCTGCAAGAGGACGCCTGGCCGGCGATGCCGGAATCGGAGAAGCAGTACTGGATGGGCGCCTACCGCGCCTACACCGAGGCCCTGACCGAAGCCGGCGTGCTGCGCGGAAGCAACCGGCTGCAGCCCAGCCAGGGCTCGGTCAGGGTGAAGGTGCAGGACGGGAAATCGCAGGTGCTCGACGGCCCCTATGCGGATTCGAAGGAACAACTGGGCGGCTACTACCTGATCGAGGTCGCCGACCAGGATGCCGCGCTGGCCTGGGCGGCGCGCTGCCCGGCAGCAAGTCACGGCATCGTCGAACTGCGCTCGGTCTGGCCAACGGCCTGAGTCAGGGGAGACCGATCATGCGCAAGCTCAGCGCCTTTCTCAGCCTCTCGCTCAACGGCTGCTTCGCGGACGCAGAGGGTGGCGTCGACTGGGCCCACTCCACAGACCCGGACTACCTGCGTTTCGTGGCCGGCAACGCCCAAGGCGGCGGCGCGCTGCTCATGGGGCACCGCACCTACGAGATGATGGCCGCCTGGTGGCCAAGCGAGCCGGCGCGGCGCGCCATGCCGGAGGTGGCTGAGGGTATGAACCGCATGCCCAAGTACCTGGTCTCGCGGCACCCACGCCGGCCGGAGTGGGCACATACCGTGCAGCTCGATGGCGCGCTGCACGAGGCGGTGGCCGCGCTCAAGCGCGAGCAGGGTCCGGACATCGCGATCCTCGGCAGCGGCAGCCTGGTCACGCAGCTTGCCGAAGCCGCGCTGATCGACGAGTTCCAGTTCGTCGTCTGTCCCGTCGTGTTGCCAAAGGGACGACCGGTGTTCGAGGAGGTCGGCGCGATGCTGTCGCTGCGCCTGGTCGAGACGCGTGCCTTCGGCTCGGGGCACGTCTTCCTGCGCTACCGGTCGGGCTGAGTCTGGCATGTTGCAGGACACCTCCGGTCCGCATCGCGCAAGGCAGCTTGCCGAGCGGGTGGCGCGGGAGAGCTACGGCCGGCTCGTGGCCTTTCTCGCCGCCCGCTCGCGCGACGTGGCGGGCGCGCAGGATGCGCTCTCCGAAGCCTTCGCCGCGGCGCTGGAGGACTGGCCGCGCAAAGGCTGCCCGGCCAATCCGGAAGCCTGGCTGATGACCGTCGCGCGACGACGCCTGATCGACGCAGGGCGTCATCGCCAGCTTGGCGAAGCCGTGTGCGTGCAGCTCGAGATCCTGACCGAGGGCGAGGACGCCTTCAGTACCGGCGCCGGCATACCGGATCACCGCCTTGCGCTGCTCTTTGCCTGCACCCATCCGGCGATCGAGCCGGCCCTGCGCGCACCCTTGATGCTGCAGGTCGTGCTCGGTCTGGACGCCAAGGCCATCGCCTCCGCCTTTCTCACCTCGCCAGCCGCAATGGGCAAGCGGCTGGTGCGGGTGAAGCAGAACATCCGCGACAGCGGCGTCCCCTTCCGCGTGCCGGAAGCGGAAGAGCTGCCCGCGCGCCTGGAAGCCGTGCTCGACGCGATCTACGCCGCATTCGCCGAAGGCTGGAGCGAACCGGGCGGCACCGATCCGCAGCGTCGCGAACTCGCGCAGGAGGCGATCTTCCTCGCCCGCCTCGCCAGCGAACTGCTGCCGGAGGAACCCGAGGTGCTGGGTCTGCTCGCCGCGATGCTGCATGCCGAAGCGCGTCGCGAAGCCCGCCGCGATGCGCAGGGCGAGTACGTACCCTTCGTCGCCCAGGACCCGGCACGCTGGGATCGCCCGCTGCTCTGCGACGCCGAGCAGACTTTGTTGCATGCTGCCCGCCTGAAACGGATCGGGCGCTATCAACTGGAGGCCGCCCTGCAATCGGCGCATGTGTACCGCCGCCTCAGCGGCGAAGCCAACTGGGACGCGGTGGTGCAGCTCTACGACGCGCTGCAGGCGCTCACCGGCTCGCCGGTGGTGGCGGTCAATCGTGCGCTCGCGCTGGCCGAACGCGATGGGCCGGCGGCCGGCCTGGCAGCCCTGCCCACGCTGGCCGCCGAGCCGCGCCTGGAGGACTACCAGCCCTATTGGGCCGCGCGCGCCGCGCTGCTGCATGCGGCGGGAGCCGCCGCCCCCGCGGCCCATGCCTACGAGATCGCAATCGGCCTGGAGAAAGACCCCGCGGTGCGCCGCTTCCTGCAGCAGAAGCGGCAGGCTTGCGTCGAAAGCGGCGCGGACCCGGGGCGCAGCGAAACCTAGCGCGAATCGATGCGGGTGATGAGGCCGTCCCGCAGGCTGAAGAAGAGGCGGCGACGCGAGGACTGCGAACCGTCCGCGCGATGCAGCACATAGTCGCTGGTCAGCCGGCCATCCTTGGCCTGCAGTGGCGGCTCGAACTCGAAGCGCCAGCCACGCTGGCTCTCGCTGATGCGGGCGAAGGCGGCGCGGTCGACACCGGCCGGATTCTCGTGGTCGTAGAGCCGCGCCTCGGGCGCCATCTGAGCACCGAGCGCCACGCCGTCCAGCTTCGCCCAGGCTTCGAGGAAGCGCCGCACCGGCGTCGCGGCCGCCAGGTCCGGCACCGCAGCTTCGCCAACCGCAGCCACCACCTTGCCATCGGCGACGCTCAGCACTTCGCTGAAGCGCAGCGGCTGCGCGCCGGGCCAGGCGAGCGACCAGTCCAGCCGCACGCGGCCATCGGACAGGTTCGCGCCGTCGAGGACCTCCAGGCGCGCAAAACGGAAGGCCGCCACATAGCGGGCCAGCGCGTCGCCATAGATGGCCTCGCGGTTCTCGCTGTCGCGATAGGTGCCGTTCTCCTGCATGGCATCGAGCACGGCATCGCCGTCGGCGCTCTGCCAAGCCTGGATGTAGGCCCGCACGGCCGGGTCGGAGGGCAGCGCTGCATGGGCGGCCGGCGCCAGGGCCATCAGGGTGGCAACCAGAAGGCGCGCAAGAGGATGCGTGCGAGCGCTGCGGTAGGAAGGGCTGAGGGTCACGCGGATCTCCGGTTCGATCGGGTTCGACAAGCGGAGCGCAGTCTCGCGTGCGGCCCGGCGCCGTGCCGGACTTTCCTTGTCCCGCTCAGCGCTGCGCGGCGATCAGCAGGAACATCGGTCGCTCGCGTTCGCGCGCCCAGTCCGGATGCTCGGCAAGCTGCGCCCGCGAAGGGCCCCATTCCTCCACATGGCGGATCGCGAAGCCACAGTCGACCAGGGTGTTGAGCCAGGTGCCGAGCGTGCGGTGCTGCTTCACCACGCCGGGCGCGAGCCAGTCGGTCACGCGCGGCCCTTCCTCCAGGTACTGGTCGAGCGGCCAGCTCTCGCGACCGTGCGCGTCGCGTTGCCAGTCGGGCGAGCGCGGTGCCATGTAGATCGGATGCTCGGTGCTGAAGACGAAGCGCGAACCCGGCGTGAGTGCGCGATGCAGGATTGCGAAGACGCGGGTGATGTTCTCGATGTAGTGCAGCGCCAGCGAGCTGTAGGCGAAGTCGAAGCCCGCCTGCGGCAGGCTCAGCTGTTCGAGGTCCGCCTGCTCGTAGTGGATCGCATCGTCGGAGCTCGTGTCGCGCGCCCGCGCCAGCATGTTGAGCGAGACATCCAGGCCCAGCACCGAGGCCGCACCCTGTTCGCGCGCCCAGCGTGCGAACCAGCCGAAGCCGCAACCGAGGTCCACCACCCGGCGCCCGCGCAGGTCCGGGATCAGGGCCCGCATCGAAGGCCATTCCGCGGCGCCGGACAGACCCTCACGCGAGCGCGGCAGCGCGCTGTAGTTCTGGAAGAAATGTTCGCTGTCGTAGATGTTCTGCGTCATGCCGGCATCCGGATCTGGCTGTCGATATCGCGGAGTGTGCCGCGAAGCGCGTGGCGGTAGCACCAGCCCGTTTCGCGCAAGCGGAGGCCGGAAAGCAAAACGGCCGTCGCGTTCGCCGCGACGGCCGTTCTGTTTCCTGAAGCTCGATTCAAAATGCGCAGGAAGCGGCGAGGGCGCTGTTGCACCGCCTTGCCAAGCGCCGCCGCATGCGTGCTGCAGCAGGCGCCGCGAAGCGAACTCCGTGTCCGCCGCCGGCGCCCTCGGTGCTTCCTCAGCGTTCGAACAGCGCCGAGAAGCGCATTGGGTCCGTGGTCGCGAGTCGCGCGTCTTCCAGCGCCACGCGCTTGGCCTTGATCAGCACCGCGAGGTCGGAGTTCATCGTGTGCGATTGCGAGTCCGGCTGCGTGTCCAGCTTGTCGAGCAGCGGACGGATCGCGGTCACGTTGCCGGCGGCGATCTGCGTCTGCACTTCCGCGTTGGGCGTGAGGCATTCGGTCGCGAGGTAGTAGCGATCGCCCTTCACGCCCGGGATCAACGCCTGGCAGACCACGCCGCGCAGGTTGCTCGCGAGCGTCTGGGCCTGGGCTTCGCTGTTGCCGAGCAGGCGCAGCATCTTCTGCAGGCCGAGCTCGGTGGAGCGCGCATGCAGGGTGGCGAAGACCAGCGGGCCGGACTCGGAGAGCGCCAGTGCTTCCTGCGCGGTCTGCGCATCGCGGATCTCGCCGATCAGGATCACGTCGGGCCGCTCGCGCAGCGCGTCGAGCGCGCCGAGGTAGTAGCTCTCGACGTCACCGTCGGTGCCGACTTCGCGCTGGGTGATGATGCAGCGGCGCTTGGGGATCAGGGTCTCGACCGGATCCTCGATGGTGATGATGTGGCCCGAGCGCGTCTTGTTGATCTCGTCGAGCAGCGAAGCGATGGTCGTCGACTTGCCTTGGCAGGTGTCGCCGATGAAGAGCACGAGGCCGCTGTTGAGCTTGGCCAGATCGCGGATCGCCGGGCGCAGGCCCAGTTCTTCCAGCGGCTGCGGCGCGGGCGGGAAACGGCGGATCACGCAACCCAGGCGCTTGCGCCCCTGGAAGGTGAAACAGTTGGCGCGGATGCGCGCGCTGTACAGATCCTTGGAGCGGTCGAAGGCGCGATCCAGGATGCGCTCCTCCCAGGCCGGCTCGATCACGCCGAAGAACTCTTCCAGCTCCTCGCCGGTGATCGGCGTGTCCGACACCGCCACCAGGCGCTTGGGCTGGCGCAGCATCAGCGGGCTGTTCTGGTGAATGATGATGTCGGAGAAGACGATGCTGGAGTTGAGCAGGTGCAGGATCTGCTCGACCAGCGTACCCAGTACGGGATGGCCCTCGTTCTCTTCGGGAGTGAGGGTCTCGATCATCGAATATTGTTGGTTGTCCATGGCCTTTGGGTGCACTACGAGGGCGGGCGCAGCGACTATACCGCCCGTCGCAAGCCCGCCGCCACGCCCGCCGACTGGCGGTTTGCGTGGCGACCGCTGTACAAGATGACAGTGCTATGCGCGCGAGCCGCAGAGCCGTCTGCCGCGCGCCTTCGCAGGCATGACGCAGTGCCGCGCGAAACGCGCCCGATACGCCGCGACGCACACACCCGTCCCGCCCATCGACCACTCGTCACCCGGCGGCAGCGCCCCAGGGCGGCGCGCCGCGGGCACGATCCGGCCCCGTCATTCCGGATAGAGTGAGGCCCTCTTTTGCCTTGCAGCTCTCAACGCCCTCCCCGGGAATATCGATGCGTCTCACCTGCATGTCCTGCGTTCTGCTTCTGTTTCCCTTGCTGGCCTTCGCCTCGCCGCGCGTCAGCTGCACGCTGGAGAACAACGGCGAACGCACCGTCATCGCCGTCCCCACGACCAAGGACGCGCTCGAAGGCATCTGGAAGGAAGTCGGCCGGTTCCGGGTCCGCACCCTGCTCGCCGCCCCGGCCGGACGCAAGCCCTGGCTGCTGGTCGAGGTCTATGCGCAAGCCGACGACGAGGACTACCGGATCATCGCCTCGCAGAAGGTCTTTGCACCCTTCGCCACCGGGCGGGTGGAGGCAGTGGAGCCGCGACTGGGCAGGAGCCTCAGCTACGAATGCGGGGCAGCGCAATGACGCGGCCGATCCTCCGTGGCCTGCTCCTCGGCCTGACCCTGCTCGCAACCCAGCCCATCACCCCGGCCATGGCGGGCGAAGCCGTCGTCCGCACCGTCTTCGTCGGCGACGTGATGCTGGCCGAGAGCGAAGGTACCGGCCGCCTGATCGCCCGCGGCGGGGATCCCTTCGGCAAGGTGAGGGAGATGCTCTCGGCCGCCGAGCTGCGGGTCGCGAACTTCGAGTCCTCGGCCGGCACCACCGGCACGCCCGATCCGGACAAACCCTTCTCCTTCCGCACGGCGCAGTCCGCCCTGCCCGGCTTCGCCGCCCTGTTCCAGGCCGCCGGCGTCGCCAACAACCATGCAGGCGACTTCGGCCGGAAAGACTTCGTCGAGACCATCAGCGCCCTGGAGCAGGCCGGTGCAACGACCTTCGGCGGCGGCGCCGAGCCCGCCCGCGCGCACCGCGCAGCGATCATCGAACGCCATGGCGTGAAGATCGCATTCCTCGGCTACCTGGATTTCCTGCCGCGATGGTTCGCAGTCGCCCCCGGCCTGCCCGGCGTGGCCTGGCTCGACGAAGACCAGGCCGCACTCGACATCGCCCGGGCCCGGGCGCAGGGCGCCGACGTGGTGGTCATCGTCCCGCACTGGGGCATGGAGCACGAACCCCGCGCGAACGAGCGCCAGCGCCGGCTCGCGAGGGCGATGCTCGACGCCGGCGCCGACGCGGTGATCGGCGGACATCCCCATGTCGTCCAGGACGTCGAGATCTACAAGGGCAAGCCCATCGTCTATTCCCTCGGCAACTTCGTCTTCGACGGCTTCGAGGACGAAGACAACGTGACCGGATGGGCGCTGTTTGCAGACATCGACAAGAAGGGCATCGCGTCGATCGCCACACGTGTGGTGAGGATGGACGCCGACGGTTCGCCCGCCCCGGAACCGACCAAGGTGGGGCCTTGCTGGAAAAGAGGCGAGGCCCGCATGTCGCCTTGCAGGGCATCATCAGGCACGGAGTAGCCGCGCCCCGACCTGCACGCTGCAGGTTCAGCCACGCATTCCGGTGAAACCGATACCGGTCCCAGTTCAAACCCGCCAGCTGTTCTAGTCGAATTCAGACCATCGGCTTCCGCGCCAATTCGAGAGGTGGAAGTCGAGCAGGGAAACCCTAGCGGTCCGCCAACTGCTTGAATGCAGCCAATCAAGCGGTGGTCTGCGGTCCGCGATACCTGAGTACGTTTAAGCGGTGTCCGCTGCGGCCGAGAACCAGCCAGGTGGCACACCTGTCTCGCCGCTCAGAGTGTTAAATCCGTTCTACAGAAATCGGGACACCCATGAGACTCGTAATCGACACTAACAGGCTGGCGCTACAACCCGGCGAGTCCGTGGCGCCACTCCGCACATTTCTCTCCGCATCCAGAGCAAACCAGGCGGTGCTTACCGACTATGCAGGCATGGAAGCCTATAAAGGCGGCAGCATTGAAGGACTGATGCGTTCGATGTCCATTCTTGTGGATTTTCCTGACCAAGTAATTGTCTGGACGAGAACGCGAACGATCAGCGGCCTACGTGGCAGGACCGCAGGTTTGCAACGTCGCCTGATAGATGAAAACGACACAAGGAACTTCCATCGATACCTCGCCAAGTTGCGCCTAGTGGAGCAAGGGCATGCGGGGCATAGACGGGAAATTGAAGAGTGGGTGAAGGAGTCCCGCGAACACATTGACGAGACGTTGTTGGGCGGAGTCGATCAGGTACGAGAAGCGATCAACGACATCGCGAAGAGCCACAGCAAGGCTGAGCGCACGGCGATCCGAAATGGGGTCGGCTACACGCCGGAATTCATTGATCGGACCACTAAGAGCATTCTTCAGATCGTCGTGAATCTTTTTCACCATCATCCTGACGTCAAAAAGCTGCCCCCTCTTCAGGAGATACCCAATACGCTTATCTTCAGGTACGGCCTTTGCGCTTACCTCTGGGCACTCGATTGGGCTGCAAATGGCGGCGCGGGTGATGCGAAGGCAGACAAACTGCGAAACGACGTGGTGGACCTTAGCTTTGCTAGCTATGCCACCTTCTTCGACGGGCTTCTCTCCAAGGATGAAAAGGTTCGCAGAATTCATCAGCAAGCGCGCATTTGGCTGATCCACAAGTTTGACTGCGACCTGCCAAGCCGTTATGGCTACATCCCCATCACGTAGAGCTGCGCCGGTTAACACCGTTTATATGGACGCCCTCACAAATCAAGGCTGATCGAAAGTCGCTGTGGGTCGGCTGCCAATCAATCTCTTACGTCCAACTTAAAGCCCGGAACCGGCGATCTGGTTTCGACCAGAGCGGGCGGAGGTTTTGGGCCGGCGTATGGACTCAGCCGGCCGAGACGCCCTTGCGCCAGGGCGGTGTCGCGTGCCGCCGGGCCTCGCGGTTCTGGCGTAGGCGCTCGACGTGCGCGCCGAGGAGATCGCCACGGGTGAGGATGCCGACCATCCGCTGCGGGTCGCCCTCGGCCGTGACGATCAGGCGGCCCACGCCCTCGGTCACCATGTGGTCCGCGGCATCGCGCAGGGTGTGGCCAGCGCCGATCGCCACCGGCGGACGCCGGATGAGATGCGAGAGCGGCGTATGCGGCTCGGTGCGCGGATCGAGCAGGTCGCGGCGGGTGAGCACCCCGGCGACGGCGCCCTGCGTGTCGAGCACCGGGTAGCCCTGGTGCAGGCGCAGGGGTTCGGCCTCGATGTAAGCGCGCGCCTCGGCCAGGGTCTGGCCCAGCGCCAGGCACACCACCTCGCGGGTGCAGGCGCGGTCCACCCGCACGCTTTCCAGGAAGTCCGCCTGATAGTCCGTCGGCACCTTCACGCCGCGACGGGCGATCTTCTCGGTCATGATCGTCGTGTGCATGGCCCGCGCGGACACCAGGTAGGCCGCGGTGCAGCCGGCGAGTAGCGGCAGCAGCGCGCCGGTCTGGTGGGTGGTCTCGAAGGCGAAGACCACCGAGGTGAGCAGCGCACGCGAGGCACCGGCGAACATCGCCGCCATGCCGACCAGGGCCGCGAGACGCGGGTCGAGATGGAGCTCCGGCAGGAGCATCCCCACGAGCAGGCCGAGCGCAGCGCCCAGGCAGCTGCCCACGGTGAAGAGCGGTGCCAGCGTGCCGCCGGAGGTGCCGCTCCCCAGCGCCAGCACCCAGGAGAGGAACTTGAAGAGGCAAAGCGCCAGCAGCGCGCCCAGCGCCATCTGGCCGCCCAGCGCGGCCTCGATGTTCTCGTAGCCCACGCCCAGGGTGCGCGGCGCGACCAAGCCGGTCAGGCCGACCGCGAGGCCGCCGAGTGCGGGCCACCACATCCAGTGGATGGGCAGGTGGGCGAAGGCATCCTCCGCTGCATAGACCAGGCGGGTCGCGCCCACGCTGGCGAGACCGACCAGGGCGCCGATGACCAGGCACATCAGCAGCGCGCCGGCGCCCGGCGTGGCGAGCACGCTCATGGCGAAGAGCGGTGCGCTGCCCCAGATCAGCTTGCGCATCAGGGTCGCCACCACCACCGCCACGCAGATCGGCAAGAGCGAGCGCGCACGGAATTCGAACAGCAGCAACTCCACCGCCAGCGCGATCGCGGCAATAGGCGCATCGAAGATCGCCGCCATGCCGGCCACGGCGCCCGCGGCCAGCAGGGTCTTGCGTTCGCTGGGCGTGATTTTGAGCCATTGTCCGAGCACCGATCCGAGTGCGCCGCCGGTCGCGATGATCGGCCCTTCCGCGCCGAAGGGACCGCCAGTGCCGATCGCGATCGCGGCCGAGAGCGGCTTGAGGAAGCTCATCCGCGGCGCGATGCGGCTATCGTTGGTGAGGATCTGCTCCATCGCCTCGGGAATGCCGTGGCCGCGGATCGCCTTGGCGCCATAGCGCGCCATCAGGCCCACGATCACCCCGCCGATTACCGGCACGGCGACCGCCCAGGCGCCCAGCGCATGGCCCGCGGGCGAGACCGGCACGCCACTCCAGCGCTGGAAGTAGGCGAGCTGCGTGATCCGCGCGATCAGGTCGAGCAACACCCAGGCCACGCCGGAGGCGATCAGCCCGAGCAAGGCGGCCCAGGCGCAGAGGCGAAGCACCCCGGGTGCGAGCCCGCCGCTGCGCTGCGGCATGTGGGCCGCCTGGAGGGTGGGCGCGAGCGAGGGCGCCACATCGATCGGCGGATTGCCGGCATGGCCGTGCGGTGGCAGGGAGGGGGAGGACATCGAGGATCCGGCTGAGGCTGGTGAGCCGTGGATTATATCGTCTCACGATACACATGCCGAACCTGGCACTACGGGCGACGCCCTTGCGTCCCGGCAGGGCATTGCAACAGGCAGGCTCCGGACCGGGCGCAGCGTCCGCGGGCTGCTGCACCCGTTCCAGCGGCGAGCGCCGCGCCAGGAGCTCCAGAGAGCCGGGCAGGCGCCGTCCTTCGGCTCGCTGCCGCCGGGCGCAGAGCACGACTGCGACAGATGGACTATCCCTGCGAGAACCACTTGGCGTACAGCGCCTCGTAGCGCCCGTCCTCGTACATCCGCAGCAAGGCATCGTTGATCCGCTTGCGCAGCGGGCTGCCGTCGCGGACGGCGATGCCGTATTTCTGCGCCGCGAAGATCGGCCCCACGACCTGCAGCAGTCCCTTGCCGCGCTTCGCCGCGAGGTACTCGACCGTCGGTGCGTCGAACACCAGGGCCTGGACCTCGCCCGCCAGGACCAGGTCGCAGCCCGCCTCGGCGGAGGCCACGTCCAGGTACTTCAGGCCTTGCTCGCCCAGGTAGGCGGCAGCCGCAGTCCCGTGCACGCTGGCAACCCGCTTGCCCGCCAGATCGTTCGGGCCATGGATCGTTGCGTTCATGCGGGCAACCGTCTGTGTCGAACTGATGGTGGCCGTGAGCTGCGCAATCAGGACGACACCGAGCAGCCACATGAGAAAGACCACGAGCCGCTTGACTGCGCGCGAAGCATCCCTGTCGCCGTGCTCGCCCGTCGCCACGATCAGCGCCACGCCCCAGAGTCCCTCGCCCACGCCTTTCAGGTAGCCCTTGCGAAAGGGCTCGTTGGTTCTGCGCTCGACGATCCACAGGATGTTGGCCGCGACGAACATGACGCCGAGGAACGCGCCCAGGAGCATGCCGATGGTGGACCACGGAAACGCGTCGACCATCGCGTGCATGTGGCTGTCGCCCTCGGCCCTCACCAGGATGCGCAGGCCGGAGTCGAAATAGGGATGGGTGAAGTCGACCAGCCTGTCGCGCTCCTGCGTGATCGTGATGGCCGCGATCGCCGCGTCGGCTTGCCCGTTCTTCACCGCCTGCAGCTGCGCATCGACCGTCGCGACCTCGACCCATGCGGTCTCGAGCTTGAGCGACTGCGCCAGCGTGTTCCACAGATCGATGCTGAACCCGCCCAGCTCGCCGCCCTGCTTGATCACGAAGGGCTCGATAGGCTTGACCGCGACACGCACGACGGAACCCTGGGCCTCTGCGGTCCATGCGACAGGGCTGATCGCCATGGCGATCAGAACGAGAAGGACCGATGCCCATGTGCGCAGGCGGGAGCGTGCCTGCAGCGGACGGACGTGACGCGCCAGCGTTGCGGCGCGCGGCCGCAGCGGATGGGCAATGCGCCCGCCACATGTCCCGACAAGTGCTGCAGGACAGGTCGGCGAGCGTGGGCGCGACGGGTACTGGGCAGGACGCGGCATGCGGGGTAGCCAAGGCATATCGCATGAATAGACGCGGGCGCAGCACGCCGCAAGGCTGCGATGCGCCGTCCCGACCACTATTTCAGGCCATCCCCGGAACCGCGACGGCTCGCTCCGGCATTCCGGACTTGCCCGCTTCTCCGATGAACCCGGTCGGACCCCGCCTTTGCGCGTCGGCTTACGCCTCGTTGCGCCATCGGCCCAGCCAGCGCGGTACGCGCTCCGCGTAGGCCTGCCAGCTGGCGCCGTACTGCCGGGCGAGCCAGGGCTCCTCGCCGTAGACGACGCGCAACAGGAATGCCAAGTCGACGCATGCGCAGTAGGCAAGCAGCCCGGGGGAAGCGAAGGACGCAGCCCATCCGAGCAGGATGAGCGTGACACAGACGTACATCGGATTCCGGCTGTACCGGTACAGGCCGACGATGACCAGTCGCTGCGGCGGCGACCACGGCGCGAGGCTGCCCTTGCCTTGAACGTAGAAGTCACGGACGCACCACAGCAGGCCCAGCGTCCCCAGCACGAAAACCACCCCGCCCCAGCGGTGCTGAAGGATTGCCCCCGATTGCCAGAGCCAGAAGGCCGGGACGAGGAAGGCCACCATTCCCGGCATTGCGACGAATGCGAACAGCGCCCGCCAGAACACGGGACCTAGCGTCCGATCCGGGAGACGCGGATCGGCTTGCCGGGCGGCGTCCCTGCGAGGGAGGGGCTGCGCCTCATGCCGCCACCATCTGTGTGATGGACAGGGTGTTTCCGTCCGGATCCCTGAACCAGGCGACCTGCGAACCGTCCGGCGTGCGCCAGATCCCGGCTTCGTCCTGGTCCATGCCTTCATAGCGCTGGAACTCGACGCCACGGGCTGCCAGCTCATCCACCGTGCGGGCGATGTCGCTCACCTGCCAGCCAAGCGCCGTGTAGCCGCTGAGCACGACGCTCTGCACCTTCTGCACCCGGATCGTCGTTGAACCGGCAATGAAGACCAGGGCAAAAGGGCTGTCTTCAAGGAGTCGCAGGCCAAGCCTGTTCTCGTAGAAATCCCGGGATTCGCCTGGCGCAGCGGTGGCAACAAATCCGATTAGCTTTTCACTGCCGAGCATGGCTGAATCTCCTTGCATCCGTGGCGCGCCACGGCTTGCGTGCGTCGGAGCTCTTCACCATAGCGCCCGCATTGCGGAAGGGGAATGTCCGGTCGAACCCGGGGCTCGATGCACCTCCGGCTGGAATGCGCCGCCATGCGCCCGGGAGCGGAGCGCCGACCATAGGGAATCCTGAAGAGCCTTATGCGTCTACACCCATAAGGTCCTGCAACACTGCGAAGCAGAGGACGCCTCGACTAACATGTGCGCGTTCCCGCGTATCCGAACTTCCCCATGCCGTCCTCTCGCAGCAGCTCCCGCGCCGCTCCCGCCCGCAACGCAAACCCGCGCCGGCGCAAACCCAACCAGCGCGACTACGAACGCCTGGCGGATTTTCGCTACGCCTTGCGTTGTTTCCTGGATTTCAGCCAGAGCGCCGCCCGTGGCGCCGGCCTCACGCCGCAGCAGCACCAGGCCCTGCTGGCGATCAAGGCCTGGCGCGAAGGCCAGCCCACGGTAGGCGACCTCGCCGCACGCCTCCTGCTGCGCCACCACAGCGCGGTGGAGCTGGCGGACCGGCTGGAAACAGCCGGCCTGCTGGTACGGGAGGCGGACGCCGACGACGGGCGCATCGCCCGCCTGCGGCTGACCGAGGACGCAGAAGCCGTGCTCGCGCAGCTCTCGGCGGTGCATCTGGAGGAGCTGCGCCAGCTCGGGCCGGAGCTGGAGGCGATGCTCACGGCGCTGCGCGACGACGCCTGAGCGGCCTCAGCGATCGGCCGAAAGTTCGGTCTTGCAGAGAAAAGGGCCACCTCCCGGTGGCCCTTCGGCTTTCTTCCGACTCGCATCTCAGCGCGGGTCGTCCGCCACCCTGAACTCCCACAGGTGGTCTGCCGTGCCGTTGTCGTGGAACTGCACGACATTGGCCGAATCGGCCAGCGACATCTGGTCCACGCCGAGCAAGAGGCCGCTGCGCTTGTTGCGGATCTTGAAGCGGCCCGCGCCGGTGTCGACCAGGGTCCAGAGATGGTCTTCCGTCCCGTTGTCGTCCCACTGCAGGACCTGCGCACTGTCGGCGGTCGACTGGCCGGTGACGCCCAGCACCAGGCCGCTATTCACATTGCGGATCTTGAAGTAACCACCGCCGCCATCGACCAGCTCCCACAGGTGGTCGCGGGTGCCGTTATCCTGGTATTGCTGGGCCGCGGCACCGCGCGTCAGTGAAGCCATGCTCACCGCGAGCAGCTTGTTGCTGTTGACGTTGTTGATCTTGAACACCGGCGTGTTCATCGCCTGCAATTCCGAAAGCCCCCAGCCCACCTTGTTGCCGGCGTTGGGCGCCACCACGCGGATCTGCGAGGTGCCGAGCTTGGGGAAGCTCACGCGCACCATCGCGTTCGGTGCCGGAGTCGCCGGGTTGCGGCTCTGGCCCGGGATGCTCTGCCAGCTGCTTCCGTTCCAGTACTGCAGGTCGTAGCTCGCGGGCACGCGCACACCGCCGCCGTCGTCGTAGAAGGTAAGCCGTAGCTCGCGCACGGTGACGTTGCGCTGGAAGTTCACGCCGAAGCTGTCGCTCGCGTTGGTGCTGGCGTAGCTGGTCCAGCGGGTGTTCTGCGGCAGCCCGGTGCGGAACACGATGCCGTCGATCACGTTCCAGGTGCCGTCGCCCGAACCACCGTCGAAGAGGTAGCTCGCGAAAGGCTGCGGCCCGTAGTTCACCCGCTGGCTGTTGGCCGCGATGTTCACCCAGCCGTTGGCATTGCTCTGGGTGATCGGCGCGCCGACGTTGGCGACCAGGCGGCCGAGCGTGGGGCTGTTGGCCGCGCGCGCGCCGTCCACGAAGATCGTGAGCCCTGCCCCCTGGCCGTAGCGGCTACCGGTGCGGTCCCAGATCACGGTGATGTTGTGGCCGTGGTAGGGCGTGTTTTCCAGCGCGAAGTAGTCCCAGCTATCCGGCGCCAGCGGCTGCACCACCACCGTGTCGTTGGCCTGCGGGCGCAGGCCGACAAGGCCGGTGATGACGTTGTCGTTGTAGGTGGAGTGGTTGTAGTCCTCGCTGTGGTTCCAGCCGTCGTAGATCCAGGTGTTGGCGTCGGCGTCGTGCGCCTCGGCGATATAGGGCACGCCGTTGCGGTACTGGGTGGCGGCGTAGGTGTGGAGCAGGTTGGTGTACTGCTGCTTGGTGACCGTGCCCTGGGCGGGGTAGTCGATCAGCTGGTTGGCGAGCCCGGTCAGTGCCTGCGCGGTCTCGAAGGGCCAGGACGGGCCGGTCCAGTGACAGCAACCCAGGTTGGCCTCGTAGTTGAACCAGCGGCTGCGGCGCTCCACGGTGGTGGGGCCGTAGTTGGCAGCGAAGCCCTGCGAATCGAAGAGGTGGGTGAAGCCGCTCACCTTGTCCGCGCTGGGCAGGTTGAACATCCAGGGCACGTAGCCTTCCAGCTCGCGGGTGTCGAGCAACGCGAGGGCCGCGTTGTTGTCGCGGTTCATGTGGAAGTAGAAGTTGCGGCTCGGATCCCACAGGTAGCGGTTCACCGCGGTCTGCAGCGCGTTGGCGCGGTTGCTGTACTCGTTGGCGAGCACCGAGTCGCCGTCCATGCTCGCGATGCTGCTGATCGCGCGGGCGTCGCCGTACTGGTAGCCGTTGATCGTGGGCCGGTAGCCGGGGCCGCCGCCGAAGTGATCGTTCGACTCGTAGGAGGCGGGTGTGAATTCGGTGCCGTCGTAGAGCGGCACCTGCCAGTAGAGACCGAGCGAGGCGTTGAAGTGGTTGTCCCAATCGCGGTATTGGGCGACCAGCGCCGCCTTCTGCTGCACGGTGAAGGCCCGATCACCGGTGGCGAGGTAGTACTGCCACACCGCGCTCGCCGCCCAGAAGCTGTAGTCATGCGCCCAGTCCGGCGCATTCGGGTTGTTGCGACCCTGCTTGTCGTTCTGCCCCGGGCCGTTGAGCCAGTAGTTGATGTTGTCCTTCACGTACTGCTGGTTGCGCAGCCACTTGGCTTCGTTGATGTGGTGGCCGGCCGCGCAGTTGATGCCGCCGTAGGGCGCGGCATAGGAGGTGGGCGAGAGGAACTCGGTGGTCAGCCAGCCGAAGATCGGCCCGGTATAGACGAAGTGCCCCTTGAGGCTCTGCCAGCGGTAGTAATAGACCTGCTGGATCTGGGTGTCCGGCACCTCCAGAAAGGGGATGTTGTTGAGGAACCAGGCCGGGTCGTTGGCACTGCCGAGCAGGGCGGTCTTGTTGAGGAAATTGGTGCCGCCCGGTGCGGCGCCCGGGTAGGGGTTGGCGGGATCAATGGCCTGCGCCTGCTGGGCCGCGAAGGCGGCGGCGAGCAGCACGAGGCTCCTGCGCAAGGTGATCATGCGTGTGTCTCCGGTGGTGGATAGGGACTTTTGGGGGTCTTTGGTTGCGCGTGATCGCGCTGTTCTCGGGGAGGCCGGCCAGGCGGGCGGGGAACGTCGAGGCGGTCGACCACAGGGCAGTCTAGGCAGCGCCTGGACGCCTCCCCAATGCCGAAACACGCGCATGGCATATCGGTATCGGTATGCCTGCCGGCATGTCCGCCCGGGCACCGCCGTCACCTCGCGACGCAGCAGCGCGCGCGGGCCGGCCGGGCGAGCTTCGTGGCCCCGACATCCCGCATTGCGCCAGAACACCGGTTGCGACCCGTCCATCCCCGGGGGCGAACGAAGTGCGCAAGCCGGGCCGCACGACATGGAAGCGCCGGCTGCCCGACCCGGCCAAAGTGGCTGCGCTCCCGCGCCACGGCCCATCACGAAACCGCATGGTGCGGATGGGCGCGCGGACATAGCGCGGCCCTCCCGGGCCGGCGCAGCGGCCAGCGGATTACCGGCTCAGCCCTGTCCGGCGTTGCGGCCGGCCCCGTCCGGGTCACCTGCCGGCCGCGGCAGCACTGGGCGGCGGCTTCTCAGGCATCGCGAATAAGGGCTATTCGCCAAAGCCGTAATGCTGCCGTTCGGGCATCGGCCTCGCCAGAATCAAAGCCATCGAGGTGGTCGGCACGCTTTCCGTCCGGTGCCACCCCGAGTGCAGACGAGGTCCCGAATGAACGCAGCCCAACCCGCCACCGACACCGCCACGATCCCGCTGATCGACGTCGCCCCGCTTCGCGGCGAGGACGCTGAGGCCAAGCGCGGTGTTGCGGCCGCCATCCGCGCCGCGGCCGAGGACCACGGCTTCTTCTACATCCGCAATCACGGCATCCCGGCGTCGCTGATCGCGCAGGTCTTCGCCGAGACCGAACGCTTCTTTGCGCAGCCCGCTGAGGCCAAGCTGGCGGTCGACAAGGCGCGCTCCTTCTGCCACCGCGGCTACGAACCCCTGCGCGGCCAGACGCTGGAGAAGGACGCCCCGCCGGACCTCAAGGAAGGTTTCTACATCGGCCCCGAGGCGAGCGAAGCCGAAGGCCGCAAGCATCCCTGGGGCGTCGGCCCCAACCAGTGGCCCGAGGGCATGCCGGTCTTCCGCAGCACCATGGAGGTCTATCGCGAGGCGATGCACAAGCTCTCCACGGTCATCATGCGCGGCCTCGCCCTGTCGCTGGACCTGCCCGAGGATTACTTCGCCGATTTCGTCGGCCGCGATCCGCTGCTGACCCTGCGCCTGCTCCACTACCCGCCGCAGCCGCCCAAGCCGATGCCCGGCGAGAAGGGCTGCGGCGCGCATACCGACTTCGGCAGCATCACCCTGCTGCTGCAGGACGACAACGGCGGGCTGCAGGTCTGGGACGCCGCCCGCGACGGCTGGATCGACGCGCCGCCGATTCCCGGCACCTACGTGGTGAACCTGGGCGACCTGATCGCGCGCTGGACCAACGGCCGCTACCACTCGACCCTGCACCGGGTCATCAATGTCTCCGGTCGCGAGCGCCATTCGGTGCCCTTCTTCATGACCGGCCGCGGCGACCACCTGGTGCGCTGCCTGCCCACCTGCCTCGCACCCGGCGAGGCGGAGAAGTACCCGCCCGTGACGGTCGAGCAGCACATGCTCGCCTGCTACCAGCGGACCTACGCCTGAGGAGTTCGCCATGGATGCCCCACGCAAACAGATGCTGCTGATCCACGGCGCCTGGCAAGGGAGCTGGGCCTTCTCTGCCTGGCTGCCGGAGCTCGCGCGCCTGGGCTGGACCACGCATGCGGTGGACCTGCCCGGCAACGGCTGCACCGAGGACCACACGCCGCCTGAACAGGTCTCGCTCGGCCGCTATGTCGAACATGTGCTCGCCGAACTCGCGCGCTTCGAGGGCTCGGTGGTCGTGCTCGGCCACAGCGGCGGCGGCATCACCGCCTCACAGGTGGCCGAGGCCGCGCCCGAGAAGGTGTCGGCACTCGTCTATCTCGCCGGGATGATGCTGCCCAGCGGCCAGTCCTTCGGCGATCTGATCCGCGAATGCGAGGCGCTGAACCCGGGCGCGGACTACTGCGGCATTGGCGCGCATCTGAAGTGGAGCCCGGACGGCCGTTTCTCCAGCGTGCCGCAGGACGCGGCGCGCGAGGTCTTCCTGCACGACTGCCCGCCCGCCGCCGCCGCACGCGCCGCTGCTTCGCTCAAGCCGCAGGCCGAGAGCGGGCGCCTGATGCGCAACACGCTGACCGCCGCGCGCTTCGGCCAGGTACCGCGCATCTACGTCGAGGCGCTCTACGACCGCTCGGTGATGCTGCCGCTGCAACGCCGCATGCAACTGCTCACGCCCGGCGCGCACCGGATCACGCTCGCCTGCGGCCATGTCCCGCAGCTCGCAGAGCCGGTCGCACTCGCCGAACTGCTCGACGCCGAACTCACCCGCCTGCTCGTCACGCCCTTGAGCGAGCCGGCCTGACCCGGTGCCACGTCTTCCGATCTCCTTCGCACGCCCCATCCCCACGGAGCCCAACATGCACTTCAAGCATTCACTGATCGCTGCTCATCTGGCCGCACTCATCGGCCTCGCCTCGTTCTCCGCCCACGCGGCGGACAAGCTCATCGTCCAGCTCGACTGGCTGCCCGATGGCGACAAGGCCGCGGCCTATGTCGGCGTGAAGCAGGGTTTCTATGCCGCAGAAAACCTGGAAGTCACGATCCAGCCGGGCCGCGGCTCTTCCGACGCGATCACCAAGGTCGCCACCGGCGCCGCCGACATCGCCACCGGCGGCATCTCCGCGCTGATGATGGCGGCGGCCGAAGGCGGCATCCCGGTCAAGGCGGTGATGTCGGTGTACTCCAAACAGCCCGATGCGCTCTTCACCGTGAAGGGCGGACCGATCACCAGCTTCAAGTCGGTGGTCGGCAAGACCATCGCGCTGCCGCCCTTCTCCTCTTCCGCCGCGATCTGGCCGGTGGTGCTGGAAGCCAACAACATCGACCCGAAGTCGGTGACCCTGCTCAAGGTCGACCCCGCCGCGATGGCCCCAATGCTCGCCGCCGGCAAGGTCGATGCAACGATCAACTGGACCACCGTGGCGCCCAACTTCGAAGGCGTGCTCAAGCAGGCCGGCAAGGAACTCGCGGTCCTGCCTTGGTCGCAGTTCGGCCTGGACGGTTACGGCCTCTCGGTCTTCGCTTCGGACAAGCTGATCGCCCAGCGCCCGGACGTGCTCAAGCGCTTCCTGCGTGCCTACAAGAAGGCCACCGAGTTCGCGGTGAAGAACCCCGACGCCGCCGCAGCCGACCTCAAGTCCATGGTGCCCGAGGCCGACGTCAAGGCGGCGGCCGCCGCCTTCCGCGCATCCGTGCCGCTGATCCAGAACGAGATCTCCGCCAAGGACGGCCTGGGCACTTTCGAGCCCAAGCTGCTGGCCAAGACCTGGACCTGGGTCGCCAAGTCCAAGGACTACCCGATGGACAAGATCGATCCGGAGAAGCTCGTCGATCGCAGCTTCCTGCCCAAGTAACGCACGCAACAGGCACGCATCACACGCCGCGGCGGCAGGCGCCGTCGCGGCCGGGAATCCCCATGGGACATGTCATCGAACTCTCCGACGTCACGCAGACCTTCGTCTCCAGTGACGGCTCGCCGGTCACCGCGCTCGACAAGGTGAATCTCGCGCTCAACAAGCACGAGTTCGTCTCGGTGATCGGACCATCGGGCTGCGGCAAATCCACCATCCTGAGATTGGTCGCCGGCCTCATCCGTCCCAGCGCAGGGACGGTCTCGATCTACGACCTGCCGGTCACCGAGCCGCGCGACGAAATCGGCGTGGTGTTCCAGAAACCCACCCTGCTGCCCTGGCTCTCCGTGCTGGACAACATCACCTTCCCGATGCGGCACAAATACGGCCGGGTCGACGACAAGGACCGCGCCCGCGCGGTGGAGCTGCTGGCGATGACCGGGCTCACCGACTTCGCCCACAAGCGGCCCAACGAACTCTCCGGCGGCATGCAGCAGCGCGTGGCGATCGCGCGCTCGCTGCTGCACGACCCCGACATCCTGTTGATGGACGAGCCCTTCTCCGCGCTCGACGCGCTCACCCGCGACGAACTCTCCTTCGAACTCCTGCGGATCTGGACCGAGCGGCCCAAGACCGTGGTCTTCGTGACCCACTCGATCCAGGAGGCGCTGCTGCTCTCCGACCGCATCGTGGTGATGAGCGCACGCCCCGGCCGCGTGGCCGAGATCATCGACGTGCCGCTGCCACGCCCGCGCTCGCTCGACACCCTGGCCGAACCGGAATTCAACCGGCTCGCGCGCGACATCCGGCTCAAGGTCTTCAGCCGCAAACCGGAAGCAAACGCGGAAGGATTCGCAGCATGAACCCCGCGCTACTCAAGCTGCTGGACCGGGCGGCGCCGGTACTCACCCTGGTCGCGGTGCTGCTGCTCTGGGAGATCGGCTGCCGCGCCTTCTCGGTGCCAGCCTTCGTGCTGCCCGCGCCCAGCGTGGTGGTGAGCTCGGTGCCCAGCCTCGAGTTCTCGACCTGGTCCGGACACATCCTGGCGACGCTGCAGGTCTCCCTGATCGGCTACCTGGTCTCCATCCTGCTCGCGGTACCGCTTGCGATCGGCATCACCAGTTCGCGCTTTCTTGCGCGCACCGTGCTGCCCTGGCTGATCGTCATCCAGTCCACGCCCATCGTCGCGATCGCGCCGATCATCGTGGTCACGCTCGGCGCGGGTGCCGTGCCGCGGATCGTGATCACCACGCTGATCAGCTTCTTCCCGATCGTGATCTACACCGCCTCAGGCCTCGCCTCGGTGCCGGCGGAGCTGATCGAGCTTTCGCGCTCGCTGCGCGCGAGTCGCAGCCGCGAGTACTGGCAAATCCGCATCCCCTACGCGATCCCGCACATCTTCTCGGCGCTCAAGGTGGCGATCACACTGGCGGTGATCGGCGCGGTGGTGGCGGAGTTCGTCGCGGCCGAGAAGGGCCTGGGCTACCTGATCCTTTTCTCCACCTCGTCCTTCAAGATCCCGGTCGCCTTCGCCGCGCTCGCGATCCTGGTTTGTTGCAGCCTGCTGCTCTACGCCGCCATCGTGTGGCTGCAGCAGCGCTGCTTCCCCTGGAGCGTGAGCAAGTCCGCGGACTGAGCAGCTCCAACCAAGGAATCGAACATGAACTACCCCGCTCAGGGCCTCGCGCCCACACCCGAACAGATCCTGCGCCATCTGCGCCGCTCCAATGCTGTGGCCGAACGCGCGATCTCGCTCGGCCACCATCCCTTCGGCGCGGTGCTGGTCGGCCCCGACCAGGAAACCGTGCTGCTGGAGCAATGCAATATCGACACGGTGAACCATGCGGAGTCCACGCTGGCTCGCGTCGCCGCCACCAACTTCTCGGCCGAGTTCCTCTGGGGCTGCACGCTCTACACCGCGGTGGAACCCTGCTGCATGTGCGCCGGCACCGCCTACTGGGCCAACATCGGCCGCGTGGTCTTCGGCATGACCGAGGCGCAGTTGCTGGAAGCCACCGGCGACCACAAGGAAAACCCGACCATGAGCGTCTCCTCGCGCTATGTCTTCGATCACTGCCAGAAGCCGGTGGAACTGATCGGCCCGGTGCCGGAGATCATCGCCGAGACGGTCGCGATGCAGCAGGCCTTCTGGAAGCGTCGCTGACAGGAAACGCCCACACGACACGACCCGCCTTCGCGCCGACAACAGGATCCGCGATGCCCGCTTCGACCACCGATCCGCAGCTCCTGCGCCCGCGCAACGCCAAAGAGGCAACAGTCTTCCTGGCAGATCACCGTGACGCCGTGCTCATCGCCGGTGGCACGGCGCTCCAGCTGGCGTGGACCGATGGCCCGCCCGCCACGCTGATCGCAGTCGACGCGCTGCCCGAGGCACAGGGCCTGCGCATGGAAGACGGCATGCTGCGTATCGGCGCGGCCATGCAGCTGGAGACCCTGCGCACGAACGCCCTGGTACAAGAGCAAGCGCCGCTGCTCGCACGTGCCTGCGGCGAGATCGGCGCGCTCGGCGTACGCAATATCGCCACCCTGGGCGGCAACATCGCCTGGCGCATGGGCGACACGCTGCCCGCGCTGCTTGTCTCCGGGGCCGAAGCCGAACTCGCCGACGGCCGGCGCCTGCCACTCGCCGGACTGCTCAAGGCGGGCTCGCTGCCGCTCCTGCTCGCGATTCACTGGCCCATGCAGGCAACGGACTTCTGCTTCTTCGAGAAGCTCTCCCACCGCGCGAGCTTCTCGCCCTCGCGTCTCACGATCGCCGGCATGCGGAATGCAGACTCCCTGCGACTCGCAGCCAGCGCCGCGGGCCTGCCTGCCCGCCGTCTCCTGCACTGCGAGACCCTGCTGCAGGCCGGCACGTCCCCGGCGAGCGCAGCCCTGTCCGCCGCCGCACTCGCCGATCTCGATGGCGATGCGGCGCGCGGCCGGCTTCTGGCACGCGTACTGCAAGGCGTACTGGAAACGGGCGCCCCACACGCAGGAGCCCCGCGATGAAGCCGACGGACGAGGACACGCTTGGCCACGCCGATCTGCTCGCGCGCATCCGTCCCCGCCCCGATGCGGCGGACAAACTGCGCGCGCAGGTCCGCTACCCGACCGACCGGTACATGTCGGCGCAGGGCGACGTAGCGCTGCATGGCGCGATACTCGGCAGCCCGCATCCGCATGCGCGCATCCTCGCGATCGACATCTCTGCCGCCGCGGCGCTGCCCGGTGTGCAAGCGGTGGTGACGGCGCAGGACATCCCCGGCCGCACCCATTACGGCCTGCGGGTGATCGACCGCCCCATCCTGTGCGCCGACAAGGTCCGTTGCATCGGCGATCCGGTCGCCGCGGTCGCGGCCGACACGCTGGCGATCGCGCGTGCGGCCTGCGCGCTGATCCGCATCGAATACGCGCCGCTCGCGGTGGTCGAGGATCCGGTCGCCGCCTTGCTGCCGGAGGCCGAGGCCCTGCACGAGGGCGGCAACCTGCTGCACGCGGTACAGCACGGCTGGGGCGATCTCGCGCAGGCGATGGCCGCGGCGACGCATGTGGTCGAGGACGAGTACGAGACCCCGCGCCAGATGCATGGCTATCTCGAAACCGAGGGCGGCATCGTCGAGCACGACGGTGCGGGCGGTCTCACCGTGCACTTCGCCTGCCAGCATCCGGCGCGCGACGCCGAAGTGATCGCGGACATGCTGCGCCTGCCGGCGGGAAAGGTGCGTGTGATCGGCACGCCGATCGGCGGCTCCTATGGCGGCAAGGACGAACTCACGATCCAGCCGATCGCGGCCCTGCTCGCCTGGAAGAGCGGCCGCGCGGTGCGCCTGCAACTCTCGCGCCCCGAGTCGGTGGACCTCGGCGTCAAGCGCCACCCATTCCGCATACACATGAGGAGTGGCTGCGATGCGCAGGGCCGACTGCTCTTCCACAGCGTGAGCCTTCTCGCCGACACCGGTGCCTACGCCACGCATGGCCCCGAGATCCTGGACGCGGCGCAGGAGCATGCGGTGGGCCCCTATGCCTGGCCGGCACTCGCGGTCGAGGGCCGGCTCGCCTACACCAACAACGGCATCGCCGGTGCCTTCCGCGGCTTCGGCGCGGTGCAGACGCAGTTCGCGCTGGAGCGCCAGATCTCGCGCCTGGCCAAGGCCTGCGGCATCGACGGACTGACATTCCGGCAGATGAATCTCACCGCGCCGGGCGCGCTTGGTCCGATGGGCCAGGTGGTCGCGCCTTTCGACGGTCCGCAGCGCGTGCTCGATCTGCTCGCCACGCATCCGCTGTGGCTGTCGCGCGCGCCCCGCGACGAAGGCCGCTACCGCCACGGCATCGGCCTCGCGCTCGTGCATCGCAGCGATGGCTTCGGTCGCGGTGGCCCCAATGCGGCGCAGATCGCGATCGGCCTCGCCGCCGATGGCGCGATCGAGATCCGCTGCGGCTTCACCGAGATGGGCCAGAACCTGATCGACACCGTGCGCGTGCTCGGCGCGCGCCTGCTCGGTTGCGCCGAGGGTGACCTGCGCGCGGTGCTCGGCGACAGCGCCCGCACGCCGGATTCCGGCTCCACCGCCGCCTCGCGCGCCACCGCGATCCTCTGGCGCGGGCTCGGCCGCCACGGGCACGAGTGGCGTAAGCGCCTCTGCGCGCTGGCTGCACCGCAGCTCGGACGCACGCCGGATGCACTGCTGGCCGCAGCGGGCGGCATCCGCGACGCAAACGGCGAGCTGCTGCTCTCCTATGCCTCGCTCGCCAACGCGCTCGGCGACGCCCTGCCCGAACTCCGGATCAGCCTTGAAGCGGAAGAGACCCCGAGCGAGATCGCCGCGGCCCACTACGTCTTCGGTGCCTGCGCGGCACTCGCGGAGGTGCGGATCGATACCTGGAGCGGTCGGGCGGAACTCACCCGCATGGTGATCGCCGCCGCGCTCGGACCGGTCATCTCGCCGCAGGGCTTCCTCGGCCAGATGGAAGGCGGCGCTCTCATGGGCGCGGGCATGGCACTCACCGAGCACCTGCCGACAGCAGGCGGGCGCTATCTCGCGCGCAACCTGGACGGCTACCTGATGCCCACCGTGATGGACGCACCCCGCTTCGAGATCATCGCGGTGCAGGGCCTGCCCGAGGGCGACGAGATCGGACCGCGCGGTGCCGGCGAGATCGGCGTGAACATCGCCGCTCCCGCGGTGGCCGAGGCCATCGCCGCCGCGCTGGCGATGCCGGTGCGGCGCCTGCCGGTGTTGCCGGACCAGATCCTTGACCACCTGTGCGCGGAGCCTGCGGGCATGGCCCTCGCGCATGCCGACGCCACGGAGTCCGCCCGATGATCTCGCTGCAGTTCCAGCTCAACGGGGAAAGCGTCTCGCTCAAGACGCCCGCCGACCGGCGCCTGCTCGCCATCCTGCGCGAGGATTTCGATCTCACCGGCGCCAAGCCCGGCTGCGAGGTCGGCCGCTGCGGCGCCTGCATGGTGTGGCTGGACGGCGCGCCCGCCAACGCCTGCCTGCTGATGGCCTGGCAACTCGAAGGCCGTAGCGTCACCACGGTCGAGGCGATCGCCGCGGATGCGCGCAGCGAGCCGGTGCGCGCGGCGCTGGCCGAATGCGGTGGCCTGCAGTGCGGCTACTGCACGCCCGGCCTGGTGGTGACGATGACCCACTTGGCAACGCGTACACCACGCCCGGACGCCGCGAGCGCCTGCGCCCAACTCGCCGGCAACCTGTGCCGCTGCACCGGCTACGGCGGCATCCAGCGGGCGGTGGAGCGGCTCTTCCCGCCCCCGGCGAGCGCGCCCGCCGCAGCGGACCCGTCGGACTGAAGGTTGCGGACGGCCTCGCGGTCCTGCGTGCGATACTCGGCGCGGACTCCCGCCGGGAGAAACACACATGCACCGTCGTCTCGCACTGAAGGCCTGTGCCTTCGGCCTGCTGCCCGCCCCGCTCATGAGCCTCGCCGATCCGACCCGACCGCACGCCTACGACGACCCGCGCCTGCATCTGATCGGCCGCTTCCAGCGCGAGGGAGAGGACAGCGTCCGCTTCGCCTGGTCGGGCAGCGCGCTGGCTTTCGGCTTCCGCGGCACGCGCGTGTCGATCCCGCTCTCGGACAGCGGACAGAACCGCTTCCTGCTGGAAGTGGATGGCGCGCAACGCATCCTCACCGCGGGCGCCGAAGCCCGTCAGCTGGTGCTCGCCGAGAACCTGCCCGCGGGCGAACACCGCGTCCGCCTGACGCGGATCACCGAGGCAATGCTGGGCGAATCGGTCTTCACGGGCCCGCCCGTGAGTGACGGTGAATGGCTCGTCACACCGCGACGCGTGCGTCGGCTGCTGGTGATCGGCGACTCCATCACCGCGGGCTACGGCGTCGAAGGCGCCAACGAGAACTGCGGCTTCTCGCCCCAGACGGAGAACCAGCAGCTGAGTTATGCCGCGGTGGCCGCCAATGCACTGGACGCCGAACTGCACAGCCTCGCCTGGTCGGGCAAGGGCGTGTATCGCAACTACGGCGAGGCGCGGCCCCAAGGCCCGAACATGTCCACCCTGCATCGCCGGGTGCTGCCTGCACGGGCCGGCTCTGCATGGCAGGACGCGGACTATTCGCCCCACGCGATCATCGTCAACCTGGGCAGCAACGATTTCTGGAATGGCGCACCCGCCGCAGGGCACTACGACGAAGCCATGGCCGCCCTCGTCGAAGACCTGGCGCGCACGCACGACGCGGTGCCGATCTACCTCATGGCAAGCCCGCTGCTCGCGGGTTCAACCCGCGCAGCGCAAGTGCGCGCACTGGAACGGCTTTGCGCGGAGCGTGGCCGTACCCTGCTGCTCGACATCGAGCGGGTGCGCGAGGACGAAGGCTGGGGCTGCGATTTCCATCCCGGTCGCGCCACTCACGCGCGCCAGGGCGCCGAGCTGGCGCGCCGCCTGCGCGCGGATCTGGGCTGGGCCTGACTCCGGCCTGACGGACCCGGGCGCACGCCGTCTCAGTAGACGCCTGGCTCGCCCGGCGGACGCGTCTTGAAGCGCTTGTGCACCCAGTAGTACTGCTCCGGCATGGTCAGCACATGGCGCTCGATTTCCTGGTTCATGCGCACCGTGTCGGCGGTCTCGTCCTCCGAGGGGAAGTTCTCCCACACCGGGCCGATCAGCACCTCGTAGCCGCGTCCCATCGGCAGCATGCGCACGGTGAAGGTCACCACCGCCGCGCGTGCGAGCCTGGCGATGCGCGGCAGGCCCGGCACGGTGGCGGTCTGCACGCCGAAGAAGGGCACGAAGATCGAGTCGCGCGGACCGAAGTCCATGTCGGGCAGGTAGTAGAAGGCACGCCCGCCCTCGCGCAGCTTCTTCACCACCGGCCGCACACCCTCCTGGCGCGAGAACAGCGCCTGGTCGCCGAAGCGGCTGCGGCCATGGGAGAGCCAGCGTTCGAGGATCTTGTTCTTCTGCGCCGAATAGATCGTGACGGTGTTCATCTCGGTGGCGATGCGGGTGCCACCGGTGTCGAGCGCGCAGAAGTGCGGCACCAGCAGGATCACCGGCGTGCCTTCGGCGAGCAGCGCGTGCACCTTGTCCAGGCCTTCGACCTTCACCAGCCGGCGGATGCGCTCACGCGAGCCGAACCAGATGAGGCCACGCTCCAGCACGCTGCGCGCAACGCACATGAAATGCCGGCGCGCCAGGCGTGCGCGTTCGCCTTCCGACATCTGCGGAAAGCACAGGCGCAGGTTGGTCAGCACCACGCGCCGGCGCGGCACCACCAGCCAGTAGAGCAGCCAGCCCAGCGCATTGCCGAGGGCCGCCTGGAGCGGGAGCGGCAACCAGTGCAGGAGCCAGAGGAAGGCGAGGACGAGATAGGTCATGGCGGATTCAGGAGAGGGATTCTTCCGGCGCCGGCACGCCGGCCGGCCGCTTGTAGCGCTTGTAGCCCCACAGGTACTGCGCGGGGCAACTGAGGATCAGCGTCTCCAGCGCGCGATTGAGCGCGGCCACCCGCTCGGCGGCGCTGCCTTCGGGCAGGGCGATCGGCCGCGCTTCGAGCACGAAGCCGCGACCGAAGCGACGCCGGCGCGCGAAGGCGAGGAAGACGGCCGAGCCGTTCATCCCCGCCAGGCGCGCCGCCAGGGTCATCGTGTAGGCGGGCTTGCCGAAGAAGGGCGCCCACAGGCCTTCGCCGGCCTGCGGCACCTGGTCGGGCAGGATCCCGATGGCCTCGCCGGCCTTGAGCGCCTTGAGCAATTGCCGCACGCCACCGGCGTCGGCGGGTACGGCACGCATCGCGCCGCGGTTGCGCCCGAGGTCCATCAGCGGCGCGAGCACCGCCTTGCGCGGCCGGCGGAAGAGCACGGTGATCGGCCCCTGCGTGGCGGCGTAGTACTGCGCCGAGATTTCGAAGCAGCCCAGGTGCGGCGTGAAAAAGACGATGCCGCGCCCGGCACTGCGGGCCGCCTCCACCGCGGCCCAGTCAGGGCCGACGCGCACCGCCCTGCGCACGGTCTCCGGCGAGCGCGACCAGACCCAGGCCGTCTCCAGTCCGCCCTTGCCGGCCTCGCCCGCGGCGACGAGCCGCGCGCCCAGCGTGGCTTCGCGCCCCAATGCCTGCGCCAGGTTGTCGCCCAGCACCCGGCGATAGCGGCCGGACACCGACCACACGACGAGGCCCAGCACGAAACCCAGGGCATGCAGGACACAAAGGGGCAAACGGCCGAGCAGCCGGAAGAAGGTGGGCACGATGGCGTTCATTGCAGGCGGACGGCGCCCGCACGCGGTTTGACGGGAGTTGTAGCTGGGGGATAATAGCGGTTCCGCCGAGTTAAACCGACAACTTGCAGGGCGGCCTACAAATACTGCTAAAGCGTCGCCCGCTCAGAACCCCGGAGTTGGCCGCGACGGCATCAACCCGGGGTTTTGCTTTTTCTCGGAGCATTCATGAGCAACGAATTCCTCTTCACGTCCGAGTCGGTGTCCGAAGGACATCCCGACAAGGTCGCCGACCAGATCTCCGACGCGATCCTCGACGCGATCCTCGCGCAGGACCGTCACGCCCGCGTCGCCGCGGAAACGCTGTGCAACACCGGCCTCGTGGTGCTGGCCGGCGAAATCACCACGCACGCCAACGTGGACTACATCCAGGTCGCGCGCGACACGATCCGCCGCATCGGCTACGACAACACCGAGTACGGCATCGACTACAAGGGCTGCGCGGTGCTGGTGGCCTACGACAAGCAGAGCCCGGACATCGCCCAGGGCGTGGACAAGGCCTCGGACGACAACCTCGACCAGGGCGCCGGCGACCAGGGCCTGATGTTCGGCTACGCCTGCGACGAAACGCCGCAGCTGATGCCCGCGCCGATCTGGTATTCGCACCGCCTGGTGCAGCGCCAGAGCGAGCTGCGCAAGGATGGCCGCCTGCCCTGGCTGCGCCCGGACGCGAAGAGCCAGGTGACCTTCCGCTATGTCGACGGCAAGCCGGTGGACATCGATACCGTGGTGCTCTCCACCCAGCACTCGCCGGACATCTCGCTGGAGTCGATCAAGGAAGCGGTGGTCGAGGACATCATCAAGGCCGTGATCCCGGCCGAGCTGCTGACCGCGAAGACCAAGTTCCTGGTGAACCCGACCGGCCGCTTCGTCATCGGCGGCCCGCAAGGCGACTGCGGCCTCACCGGTCGCAAGATCATCGTCGACACCTACGGCGGTGCCTGCCCCCACGGCGGCGGCGCCTTCTCGGGCAAGGACCCGTCCAAGGTCGACCGTTCGGCCGCCTACGCCGCCCGCTACGTGGCGAAGAACATCGTCGCCGCCGGGCTGGCCAAGCGCTGCCGCGTGCAGGTGAGCTACGCGATCGGCGTGGCGCGTCCGATCAACGTGACCGTCTCCACCGAAGGCACGGGCGTGGTCTCCGACGAGCAACTCGCCAAGCTGGTGAACGATCACTTCGACCTGCGCCCCAAGGGCATCGTGCAGATGCTCGACCTGCTGCGCCCGGTGTATCAGAAGACCGCCGCCTACGGCCACTTCGGTCGCGACGAGCCGGAATTCACCTGGGAAGCGACGGACAAGGCCGAAGCACTGAAGGCCGCCGCCGGCCGCTAAACCCGCGGCGAACGCTTCGCATGCGATCGCACGGGCCGGTCACCGCAAGGTGGCCGGCCCGTTGTGTTTCGGGGCAGGCCCGGAAACAAGGCACACCCCGGGCGACAACAGACTTTGCGGCATGCGAAGCCAACCCCATCCCTGCCGGACTTGTGCCAGCGAGACGCGTGGGGTGAGGGGTGAGGGCCGAGGGCCAGGCGATCGACTGGCCGGTCGTACAACAAGGCTTCTCCCGGTCGCCGTGGCACCAACGCGGCAGGCATGGTGACTCCCGGTACGGGTGGTGGTTCGAGAATCGGCGCGCGGCTTCTTTCCGCACCGCGCGATGTCCATTGCGCGGCGCCTAGGCCAGCACGCTGCTGCGCTCGCGCGCCTCGGCTCGCGCCCGGCTTGGCGGATGGCCGATGATGCGCTTGAAGGCGCGGCTGAAAGAGGCCTCCGAGTCGTAGCCCAGGCGCGCAGCGGCCACGGCAACCCGCATGCCCTCCTGCGCGATCCAGCGGCGCGCCTCGAACATCTTCACCCTCGCCACATAGCGGGCCGGGCTCTCGCCCACGGCGCCGGTGAACTTCTCGGCGAAGCTCGAGCGCGAGGCGCCCATCACCTCCGCCAGGTCGGCGACCGTCCAGTCCCGCTCGGGCTGGGCATGGATGGCGGCAAGCACCTTGCCCACCTGCTGGCAGCGCACGGCCGCGATCCAGCCGCTGGCATCGCTGCATCCGTATTCCACCCAGGCGCGGATCACGCTCGCGGCCAGCACGTCGGCGAGACGCGCGAGGATCCCGCAGGCGCCGATGCGTTCCATTGCGACTTCGCGCTCCATCGCCTCAAGCAGGGCTGGCACCGCCGGGTCGCGCTGCGCGAGGTCGCGCGCCCGCATCCGCTCCGGCATCATCGCCAGCAGCGGATGCAGCGGATCGATGTTGAAGCACATCGATCCGCAGAAGAGCACATTCACCGCAGCGTCCGGACCTGCCGCCGTGTCGGCGCCGCCGTGGATGTCGTACACGTCCTCCGCGAGCCGGGCGCGCGGCAGCGCATCGAGCGCCACTGCAGGCACATCGGGTGCGCTGGCCAGCACATGCGCGGTGCCGCTGGGCAGCAGCACCGCGTCGCCCTGGTTGAGCTCCAGCCAGTCGCGGTTCGGTGTCTTGATCCAGCAAGGCTTGCGGGCCACGAAATGGAAGCGCGCGGCGCGCTGGGCCGGCAGGGCAATCGCCCAGGGCGCGGCCATTTCGCAACGCCCGTATTCCACACCTTCCAGCCTCAGGCCCCGCAGCATCTCGGTCAGGGCATCGGGCTGCCCGGATTTGGACGAACGATCAAGCATTTCGGCTTTCCCGGCATAGAAACGCCAAGAGCCTACCCGTAAGCTCGGCGATCTCCAACCCCCCAGAGAGATCCAGAAAATGAGCAACGCGACCTGCATGGACTGCCCGCCCACCGCGGCGGCCGCCGCCGAAGCCCCTCCCGGAACGAGCAACTGGGCCGGGATCGCCTCCCTCACGCTGGGCGTGTTCGGCCTGGTGACGGCCGAATTCCTGCCCGCCAGCCTGCTGACGGCGATGTCGGCCGACCTTGGCGTCTCCGACGGCGCGGCCGGCCAAGCCGTGACGGCGACCGCCGTGGTCGGCGCCGTGGCCGCACTTAGCCTGCCGGTGCTCACCGGCCGCCTGAACCGCCGCACGGTGATGCTCGCGCTCACCTTCCTCCTGGTGATCTCCAACGCGATGGCGGCAACCACCTCCAGCCTCACCGTGTTGCTCGCCTCCCGCGTGCTGCTGGGCGTCGCCCTGGGCGGCTTCTGGTCCATGGTCGCGGCACTCGCGCTGCGCCTGGTGCCGGAGCAGGTCTTCGCGCGGGCGATGTCAGTGGTCTTCACCGGCGTCTCGGTCGCCACCGTCTGCGCCGCACCCATCGGCGCCTACATGGGCAAGCTGTGGGGCTGGCGCAGCGCCTTCGTCGCAGCCGGCGTGGTCAGCCTGGTCACGCTGCTGGTCCAGATCTTCGCGATTCCCTCGCTGCCCGCGCGCGACAAGCCCAACCTGCGTGTGCTCGGCGAGCTGCTCGGCCGCGTCAACGTGCGGGTCGCGCTCTTCGCGGTACTGCTGCTGGTGTCCGGGCACTTCGCCGGCTTCACCTATATCCGCCCGCTGATGGAAGGCGTCACCCACCTGTCGGTGAGCGCGATCTCCGGGATCCTGCTGGCCTACGGCATCGCCGGCTTCTTCGGCAACTTCGTCGGCGCCTTCATCGCAGAGCGCAGCGAACGCCACGCCATCGTCTTCGGTGGCGCCTTGATCGCGGCGGTCGGCTTCGCCCTGTGGCTGGCGAGCGCATCGAGCGTCGTCACCGCCGCAGCGATCACGCTCTGGGGCTTCGCCTTCGCCGCGCTCCCGGTCGGCTTCCAGGCCTGGATCGTGCGCGCCGCGCCGGACCACGCGGAAGGTGCTGGCGGTCTTTTGGTCGCGGCTTTCCAGGTCGCGATCGCGAGCGGCGCCGTGGGCGGCGGGTTGCTGGTGGACCGCGTCGGCGCGCTGGGGGCACCGGGCTTCTGCGCCATCGCGCTGACGCTGGGCACGCTGCTGGTCATCCTCTTCGGGCCGCGACCCTTGCGCGCTGCCTGAACGCAGCGGATCAAAGCGCGGAGAGCGCGGTCGAACCGGCGTCATCGCTTCCGGGGAGACCCGATGTCCGCGCTTTTCCGCAAAGTCGATTGCCTGAGCCTGCCGGTCGACGACCTCGACCGCGCGCTCGCTTTCTACCGCGATGCGCTGGGCCACAGCCTGGTCTGGCGCGATGCGCAGGCCATCGGCCTGCGGCTGCCGGATTCCGAGGCGGAGCTCGTCCTGCACCTGGATCCGCGGCCGCCCGAGGTGGATCTCCTGGTCGAGAGCGTGCCCGATGCCATCGCCCGCATCACCGCCGCCGGCGGCCGCCTGCTCTACGGCCCCTTCCCGATCCGCATCGGGCTCTGCGCGGTGCTCGCCGACCCGTGGCAAAACCCGCTGGTCGTGCTCGACACCTCCGCCGGCCTGCTGCGCACCGATGCGGCGGGCAACATCGTCGGGCGCGAGAACGACCCGCCACCGCACTGATTGCCTGCGCAGGTGTGTCGCGGCCCGCTCCTACACGGAATGCGGGAACACAAGCCGCGCTCCTTTCTCGAACCGGCATAGGCGCGAAGAGCGCCCTGCCCGGAGGAGGACATCATGAGCGCAGGCCAGGAGGATTTCCGTCGCTTCATGGAAGAGCGCGAGGCGGCCGCGCGCGCCTATGTGGAGGGTGACGCGGCACCCCTGGCAGAGCTGATCGCCGAACGCCAGCCCGCCAGCTTCTTCCCACCTGGTGGCGGGCGCGTCGAGGGCGCGCCCGAGGTCGCGGTCCGCTACACCCGCGATGCGCGGGCCTTCGGCGGCGGCGAAACGCACTTCGAGATCCTGCATCTCGCAGCCAGTGGCGACCTCGCCTGGTGGGTGGGGCTGCAGCATGCGAAGGCGAAGCTCGGCGACGCACCCTGGCGCCCGATGAGCCTGCGCATCACCGAACTCTTCCGTCATGAGAACGGCGGCTGGAAACTGGTGCACCGGCATGCGGATGCACTCGCCGACGAACCGCACAACAAGGTGTGAATCCACGCCTGCCGCCCCAAAGCGGCAGGTTCAGGCCGGCAACTGGAAGACCGGCAGATGCAAGCCCCAGGCGATTGCCGCGAAACGCAGACCACAGATGGTCAGGAAGCCTGCGGCGAAGGCCAGTCCCCGCGGCAGCCGCAGGCGCTGCAGCAACAGGTAGACCAGGATCCCCGCGATTGCCGCGGTGGCATACAGGTCGCCACGCAGGATCAGCGGCACGTGGGTGGTGAGCACGTCGCGCACCATGCCGCCCGCGACCCCGGTCATCGTCCCGGTGAGCACCACGATGATCGGCGCGAGCTTCGCGTCCTCGGCGATCTGCGCGCCGGCGATGGCGAAGAGGCCGAGACCGAGCGCATCCGCGATCAGCAGGGCATGCATCGGGATGGGCCCTACCCGCACGTAGAACACGGTGAACAGGGCGGCGGCAAGGATGACGTAGAGGTACTTCGGATCCCTGAGCCAGAACACCGGCCGGCCCAGCAGGATGTCGCGCAGCGTGCCGCCGCCGATCGCGGTGATCGCAGCGATGATCGCCACACCCAACAGGTCCAGCCCGGCACGCCCTGCTGCCAGCGCACCGCTGATGGCAAACACGGCAACACCGATGAGATCGCACAGGTAGAGCAGCATCACGAGGACTCCGCAGGATCAGGGGTGCGCCATGCTAGCTGTCGCACCCCGGTGGCCCGCAAGTCCTTTCAGCGCCAGCCCGTCCTCTCGCTCACGCGAGCCCGGCCTGGCGCCGCTGCAGCAGCTCGCGCCAGGGCCCAGGCAGGCGCTCGCGCAGCCAGTGGCCGATGCGTGCCTCGCTCTTCTGCCAGCGCACGCCGAGGAAGGCGAGCGCCAGGCCCAGGCCGCTCAAGGCCAGCGGGAAGAGCCAGCTGTCCTCGAAGAAGCGCCAGGAAAGCGCGCTCAGTCCGAAGGCCACACCAAAGCCTCCGAAGACCACGAAGGTGCGCCGGCTCAGCACCGCGCCGACTCCAATGAGCGTGAGGTTGATCGCGCTGTAGATGAGGGGGCCGGAGAGCCTGTCGCTATGCAGCCCCGTGAGGCCGCCCCAGAAGGTGAGCAGGCCGAAGAAGTAGATCCAGAACGGGTAGTCGAGGCGCCCCGCGCGGTTGCGCAGGTCCATCATCACGGCGACCACCAGCATCAGGAAGCCGAAGCCGACCGAGAACCAGCAGCGGAAATCCCAGCGCAGGCTCCACATGCCTTCGGTCGACATGCCGAAGAGCAGCATGTCCGCCACGTCCATCGAGAGATACCAGAGCGTGACCGCCACCGGCATCAGCAGGAAGGGCAGGCGCCAGCGCCAGAACATCACCACGCCGGCGGCCAGCGTCGCGAGCTCCATGATCAGCCAGCGCCAGTCGATGAAGACATGGAAGTCACGATAGTGCTGCGCGCCCGGCCGCTCCGACCAAAACCCCAGGGCCTGCTGCACGCCCCAGACGGCGAGCGGCACCATCACCACGACCAGGGCCGCCATGATGCCTGTCGGCACCTGGAGTCCGCGGCGCTCGAACCAGAGCGCGAGCGCATAGCCGAGCAGCATGTAGCCAAGCGCGATTGCCGCGACCGCAGCACCGCCGAACTGCTCCCAGCCGAGGTTCATGAAAAGCGAGAGCGCGCCGATCGCGATCAGGCCGCCGAGGTAGTAGAGGATGTGGGTGAAGTCGAAGCGCGGCGCGCCGGCCACGTCCAGGCGTGCCGCGAGGAAAGGCCACAGGGCCTCGGCCTGCGCGGCGTCGAGAATGCCGGCCTCGCGGGCGGCAAGCAGGTCTTCACGTGCCAGAGGGCGCATGCGGTTCGGTCTCCAGTCGGACATCGAAGGTCTGCATCGCGGTGTCCCGCCGCTGCATCAGGCGCAGGACCGAGGCCACCGTGGTGGTCGCGATCTCGCCCGCCATGCGCGGGCCGATCGGATGATCGTTGAAACTGATGTTGAAGCGCGAGAAGTCGGCGCCCAGGCGCGTCAGCGTGTCGAGATGGATCACGTCGGGCGTGAAGCCCGCCAGCCGCAGCCAGCTCACCGCTTCGGCATGGCTGGTGATCGGCGTGTCGCGCGCCTCGGCCAGGGCATAGAGCTCGAGCGCCCACTGGTTGGAGTTCTGCGAGGCCGGATTGAAGGGATAGGCGAGCATGTTGTAGCGCTCGGTCTTGAGTCGGATCGGTGCATCGGAGAGCAGCGCACGCCTGAGCCGCGCCGCCGACTCAGGCGAGGGAATCGCGATCCGCGCCTCGTAGCGGAAGGGCTGGTCGAGGAAGAAGAACCCCAGGCCCTCGCTGTAGATGTTGGAGCGCGGCCCACCGCACTCGTTGAGCAGGTGCACCACGGTCCAGCGGCCGGCCGGATGATCGCGTACCACGTAGGCCATGTGCGAATGCACCAACCCGTAGCGCGACAGGTCCTGGCCGACGCGCGCGATCACTGCGACCTCCGCATTGCTGCGGTCGAGTGTTTCGGTGACCTGCTGCGCCAGCGCGAGTCCGTCGCGCAGCTCTTCCACGGAGGGCGAATGCTCGCGACAGCCCTGCCCCGCCTGCGCGCAGGGGATCGCGAGCAAGAGGATGACGAGGCTAGCCCAACGCAGGCAGCGCGCGAATAGAAGACCGCGCACGGATCAGCCCAGCTTCTCGCGATGCAGGAGCTGGTGGCCGATTTCGTTGGGGAGAAAGGCCAGGACCAAACCGCCGCAGGAGAGCACGACGCCTGCTGCAACGAAGGTCACAACGACCGACTCACCCACCGCGAAACTTGTCTTGCCCACGGCCTCGCGCGTGCCGCGCAAGGAGATTTCGCCCACTTGCGACAGGTCGCTGCCGATCTTCCCCACAGTCAGCACGACCGCATCCCCCGAGCTCTCGACACCGGTGATCACCAATTTGCCAGCACCGGCAAGAGCGTTCGCACTGCCACGCACCACTGTCATCGAGCCACCGCCGACCGCGCTGACGCCTTCGCTGACCTGCTGTGCCGGCGCCTGGGAAGGCCCAGCCGCCACCGCGCTCGTCATTACCCAGCCACACAGCAACAAGAGATTCGAAACCTTCAAGGCTCACTCCGTGAAGCACGCATATCGCATGCGTGGCGCACCCTATGCGTGCTGCACCGCGACTGTCAGTGACGACTTGTGGGGTGGCGAGCGGATCGTCCGGCGGTATCATTTTTCGCTACCTCATCCGCCCGGAAAGCGAAATGGCCCAGGCCCTGGACATCGTCGATCTGCTCAAAGCCGCCCTCAAGGGGCGCGGTCTCACCTACGCCGACGTGGCGGAGAAGCTCGGCCAGTCGGAATCCAGCGTGAAGCGCTGGTTCTCCCAGCGCAGCTTCACCTTGCAACGCATCGACGCAGTCTGTGCGGCGGCAGGTATCGACTTCGCCGAGCTCACTGGCAGTTTCGACCGCGAGGCGCGCCTGGTGTCGCGGCTCACCGAGGCGCAGGAGCGCGAGATCGTGAGCGAGCCCAAGCTCTTCCTCGCCGCGCTGGGCGCGCTCAACTTGCTGCAGTTCGAAGACATGCTGCGCTTCTACAAGATCGATCGAACGGAACTCATCGGGCTTCTCGCGCATCTGGACCGTATCGGCTTCATCGATTTCCTGCCCAACAACCGGGTCCGCCTGCGGGTGGCGCGCAGCTTCAGCTGGATTCCCAACGGTCCGATCATGCAGGCCTTCAAGAACAACGCGGCGGACTTCTTCGCCAGCGATTTCGCCGGCGCGGGCGAGACGATGCTGCTGGTCAACGGACGCCTTTCGCCCGCCGCCTCGCTCGCTCTGGTGGAAAAGCTGCGCAAGCTCGCGCGCGACTTCACCCAACAGCACTGGGACGACGGGCAACTGCCACTGGCCGAACGGGTGCCGATCAGCTTGCTGGTGGCCTGCCGCTCCTGGGCGCCGACCAAGGTGCGGCCCTTCCTGCGCGGCGCCAACGAATAGGAGGCGCGAGGAATCTTCGGCGTGGTCCGCACCGCGCGAGGATGTCCCTCGCGGCCTCTCGGAACGAAAACGGAAAGGAAAGACGGCATGTTCTTGAATCCCTCGGCGGATGAAATCCGCAACCTGCTGCAAGGCGTACGCAGCATCGCGATCGTCGGCGCCTCGCCCAAGCCGGAACGGCCCAGCCATTCGATTGCGCAGTTCTTCATCGAGCAGGGGCTGACCGTCGTGCCGGTACATCCGGCGATCCGCGAGCTCTTCGGCGTCACCGCCTATCCCTCGCTCTCCGCGATTCCCTTCAAGGTGGACATGGCGGATTTCTTCATCAACGCTGACCGCGTCGGCCCGATGGTCGACGAGGCGGTGGGCCTGGGCATCCGCAACATCTGGATGCAGGACGGCGTGATCGACGAGGCCGCCGCGCAACGCGCACGCGATGCCGGCCACACCGTGGTGATGAACGACTGCAGCTATCGCCGCTGGCGCCAGCTGATGCGCTGAGCCGGTGCCGCAGGCACCACCGTGGGTGAGGCCTTACCCGAGCCCCGGGACGCGGCATTGCTGTCATGGCGGCCTCGGCCCTCAGGCGGACCACCTCCGGTTGCATGGCCCGATGCTTGCCTCGGATCGACGCGACACCGTCGTCGCGTCGAGACCCCCATGGCAACCCGCACCTTTGTTCTTTCACTCAATACCCAACAGCTCGAACTCCTGGGCCGCACGGCAGACGCCTGCGGGCTTACCCGCGAGGCGCTGATCGCACGCGCCTTCGAAGACGGCGATGTCACGCCGACGAAGGCGCGCGGCTCTGCCGTCATGCCGACGATCGAACTGGCGCCGGCCCAACGCGGCCTGATCCATGAGTGCGTGATGGAACCCGGCACCGGCAAGGCGCTGGAAGTGCGCAAGGGACAGATCCTGCGCATCGAGCAGATCGCCGGGCCGCAGTGCGTGGATTTCAACTGCTTCAACCTCCACGACTACAAGGAGGTGATGCACGCCGGGCGCATCCGCGCGGTGCACGGCCTGCGGCCGACGGCGGGCGATTTCGTCTGGTCGGCACCGCCGCGCGAGCGGCCGATGATGTTCATCCTCACCGACACCGTCGGCCGCAACGACGTGATGTTCTCGCGTTGCAGCGCCTACCTCTACGAGTCGGTCTACGGCTTCGCCCAACACACCAATTGCCACGACATCCAGGCCGAGGCGCAACGCGAATACGGGCTCACGCCGGACGATGTGCACGACTCGCTCAACTTCTTCATGAACACCAGCGTCGCGGGCGAACGGGCGCTGATCCACCGCCTGCCCTCGCAGGTCGGCGACCATGTGGAACTGCTGGCGTTGATGGATGTGCTGGCGGTGCCCAATGTCTGCGGCAACGACGTCGGCCGCACCAGCAACTTCGAACTCAAGCCGATCGGCCTCTCCATCCACGACGCCAGTGCGGCCGATTTCGCCCGCGTGCCGTCCCTGCGCGTCCAGCCGACGAACCTGCGCACCCCGGCGGATTTCCGCCAGCCGCGGATCAAGGCCGATCGTCCCCTGCAGCGCGATCCGGCGTATCGCCCGCAATTCACCAATGTGCCGCTCTCGCGCGTGCCGGTGGAAGTGCAACTGGCGGAGGCGACCTATCTGGCGCTGCGCAGTCGCCATGCCGCGCTCGTGACCTACTACGGCGAGGACGCCGCCGCCCTGCTGCGCGACGTGCTGCTGAGCTGGTGGGAGACGCGTTGCGCCGGCGCCTTGCCCGGCAGCGCACCCTGAGCGGCGCGCCCTCTGGCAACTCGGCGCACGAGACTGTCCGGATCTCGCGGACAACGGCCCGGCAAAGTCCGGACTCGGCACGGCGACCGAAGGCCCGCCACGCAAGGCTATGATGGTCACCCGGCGCACTCCGCGCCGGAACCAGGACCCCCAGCTTGGCCAAGCCCACCGCCCCTGCCACCCCGGACGACGACCGCGGGCTCAACATCCGCGCCCTCGCCGACGCGGCCGGCGTGTCGATCGGCACGGTGTCGCGCGCGCTGAAGAACCAGGCAGGCGTCTCGGACACCACCCGGCAGGCGATCCTGGCACTGGCCGAGACGCTCGGCTACGACCAGGCGCGGCTGCGACCCGGCCGGTCGCGGCGGGTGCTCTTCCTGCTCAACCGAGCCCACACCGCGCGCTCGGCCAATCCCTTCTACCCGGTGGTACTGCAGGGCGTGGAGGAAGTCTGGAGCGAGGCGGACGGGCTGGTCAGCTTCGTGGTGCTCGGCCCGGCCGACCCGGTGGAGCGCGTGCTGCGCCGGCATGAGGCACAGGCCCTGATCGCGGCGGGCTACTTCGAGCCCGATCTCCTGGCGCGGATCCGCGCGAGCGGCCTGCCGCTGGCGGTGGTGGATCATTTCGATCCGGAGTGCTTCTGTGTCAATGACGACAACCTGCAGGGCGCCTTCGCTGCCGTGCGCCACCTCATCGAACAGGGGCGGCAACGGATCGCAATGATCTCGGGGCCGCCCACCCACCACTCGATCGCCTTACGGGCGCACGGCTATCGCAAGGCCTTGTTCGAGGCCGGCAGGCTCGCCGACCCGGACCTGGAGATCACGCTGGACCCGCGCCTGCATTGCGAGCCGGCGAGCGCGGCGGCGATGCGCCAGCTCCTCGCCCTGCCGCGGCCGCCGGACGCCGTCTTTGCCTACAACGACGAGACCGCCATCGCGGCGATGCGCGCCTGCCAGGAAGCCGGCATTGCAGTCCCTGACGAGATCGCCTTCATCGGCTACGACGACATCGGCGCCGCTGCGCTCGCCATGCCTCCACTCGCCACCGTGCGGGTGGACAAGGAGGAACTGGGACGCGAGGCCGCGCGTCAATTGCTGCAGGGTCGCCCGGTCGCGGGCGAACGCCTGTTGCCGGTACAACTGGTGCTGCGCGAAAGCGCCGGGCCGTCGTCCGCGGTCGCTCCGGCGGCGGCGACTATGGGAGAATCGGGTCCATGAAACTCCGCTTTACCAAGATGCAGGGCCTGGGTAACGACTTCGTCGTGATCGACGCGATCCGCCAGGCTTTCGAAATCACGCCCGAACGCGCGCGCTTCCTCGCCGATCGGCGCTTCGGCGTGGGCTGCGACCAGATCCTGATCGTCGAAGCGAGCAGCACGCCCGGCGTGGATTTCCGCTACCGCATCTTCAATATCGACGGCGAGGTGGAGCAGTGCGGCAACGGCGCGCGCTGCTTCGCCCGCTACGTGCGCGATCAGGGCCTCACCGACAAGGACGAGATCCGCGTCGAGACGCTCGCCGGCATCATCAGCCCGCGCCTGGGCGAGAACGGCCTGGTCACGGTGAACATGGGCGTTCCGATCTTCGAGCCGGCCCGCATTCCCTTCATTTCCGACACCGATGCGCCGGCCCAAGCGCTGGATGTGGCAGGCACCGAAGTCACCATCGGCGCGGTGAGCATGGGTAACCCGCATGCCGTGCAGGTGGTGGCCGACACCGAGGCCGCCCCCGTACTGAGCCAGGGCCCGCTGATCGAGCGCCATGCGCGGTTCCCGGCGCGGGTGAACGCCGGCTTCATGCAGATCATCGGGCGTCACGAGATCAACTTGCGCGTCTATGAGCGCGGTGCAGGCGAAACCCTCGCCTGCGGCACCGGCGCCTGTGCGGCGGTGGTCTCGGGCATCCGTCGCGAACTGCTGGATTCGCCGGTGCAGGTCCACACCCATGGCGGCGACCTCACGATCGGTTGGGACGGCCCCGGCACGCCGGTGATGATGACCGGCCCAGCGGTCACGGTCTTCGAAGGCGAGATCGAGATCGCCTGAGGACCGCCCCGCAGCGCGGACAGAACATTGATGCGTCCGGCCATGTCGGCCGGGCCAGCCAGGAAAAAAGATCGCCATGACCGCCCCTCTGAACGCCCAGGACGTCGCCGCCTACCTGCAGGAACATCCGGACTTCTTCGAAGCCAACGCGGAGCTGCTCGCCCACCTCGAAGTACCGCATCCGGACACCGGCGAAGCCATCTCGCTGACCGAGCGCCAGCTGATGGCGCTGCGCGAAAAGCTGCGCCTGCTGCAGGACAAGATGACCGAGCTGGTGCGCTTCGGCGAAGAGAACGACGTCATCTCCGAGAAGGTGCACCGGATGACGCTGGGCCTGCTCGAAGCAAACAGTTTCGAGTCCATCCTCGCGGTGCTCGACAGCCACCTGGTCGATGATTTCGAAGTGCCGCATATCGCGCTGCGCGTGTGGAACAGCATCATCACCCGCGAGTCGCCCGAGTTCTCGCGCGTCTCCGAGGAGCTGCGTTTCTTCGCTGCCGACCTGCGCCATCCGTACTGCGGCCCGGCCACCCAGGCGGAAGTCGTGACCTGGTTCGGCGAATCCGGCGCGCATGTGCGTTCGGTCGCGCTGCTGCCGCTCAAGCGCGACGGCCAGGTCTTCGGCCTGCTTGCACTCGGCAGCGAAGATCTCGAGCGCTTCTACCCCGAGATGGGCACGCTCTACGTGGCACGCATCGCCGACCTGGTGAGCGCCGCCCTGCTCAACTACCTGGGCTGACGCCGGTGGCCACGGCTGCCAACACCGTGGTCATCCGCGCCCTGCGCGACGCCGACATCCCGGCGCTGCGCGAACTCATCGGCAGCGTCGCGCGCGAGCGGCGCTGGCTCGCCACCTTCGACGCCTTCAGCCTCGAAGACACCACGCGCTTCGTGCGCGCAGCGCTCACCGACCACTCGCCCATCCTGGTGGCGCAGGCCGACGACGGCCTCGTCGGCTGGTGCGACATCACGCCGATGCGCGTCCTGGCCGCCTATGCGGGCGTGGGCACCCTGGGCATGGGCCTGCTCGCCGGCTGGCGCGGCAAGGGCCTGGGGCACCAGTTGATCGTCCGGGCGCTCGATGCCGCGCGCCATCTCGGCCTGCGACGCGTGGAGCTGCAGGTGCGTTCGGACAACGAAGGTGCCATCGCGCTCTATCGCCGCGTCGGTTTCGTCGAGGAGGGCCGCAAGCGCGCCGCGGTGCGGGTAGATGGGCACGATCACGACGTGCTGGTCATGGGCCTGCTGTTCGGACGCGACGACCGATGACACGATCCAGTACCCGCGACACCGAAGCACCGCCACCCGAGCTGCCCGCGATCGCCGAGCGCTGGCTCGACATGCTGCGTTTCGAGCGCCGCCTGGCACCGCTCACGCTCAAGAACTACCGACGCGACCTGGAACTGCTGGTCAGCCTTTCCATGCCGCGCGCGCTCGATGCGCTGTCGCCGCACGACATCCGCCGTTTCGCCGCGCGCCAGCATGCGGGCGGACTCTCCGGCCGCTCGATCGCGCGCCAGCTCTCCACCTGGCGGGGTTTCTTCGGATGGTGGGGTGAGCAAGGCGGCATTCCCGCCAACCCGGTCACCGGCATCAAGGCGCCGCGCTCGCCGCGCCTGCTGCCCAAGGCGCTCTCGCCCGAGCAGGCGCAGGCGCTGCTGGATACGCCGCAGGAACACCTCTTCGCCAGCCGCGACAAGGCGATGTTCGAACTCCTCTATTCGTCCGGCTTGCGGCTCTCGGAACTCGCCTCGCTCGCGCTCGACGACGGCAGCGTCGATCTCGCGGCGCGCGAGATCACGGTCACCGGCAAGCGCGGCAAAACGCGCATGTCACCGATCGGCGGCAAGGCGATGGAGGCGCTGCAGCTGTGGCTGGCGGACCGCCCGCGCTTCGCCAGGCCCGAGGTGCACGCACTCTTCGTGAACACCCGCGGCCATGCGATCAGCCCGCGCAGCATCGAAGTCGCGCTGACCCAGTGGGCACAGCGCAGCGGCCTGGGCGTGCATGTGCATCCGCACATGCTGCGCCACAGCTTCGCCTCGCACCTGCTGCAATCCTCGGGTGACCTGCGCGCGGTGCAGGAGCTGCTGGGTCACGCCAGCATCAGCGCGACACAGATCTACACCCACCTCGACTTCCAGCATCTCGCCAAGGTCTACGACGCGGCGCATCCGCGCGCGCGCAAGAAGTAGCGAAGGCTCTGTTCTCGCGGTGCCCTGCGGGTGTCGCAGGTGAGAACGCCTCAGCTTTCCAGGGTGAGGGCCAGGGCCAGCGGCAGGAAGACCAAGGCCACCACGTTGCCGAGCAACACGATCGAGGCAACCTTCTCCGGCTCCTGCTGGTAGCGCTCGGCGAAGATGAAGTTGAGCACCGCCGGCGGCAGCGCACCGAAGACGATCAGCATGCCTTGCTGCAGCGGCGGCATCGGGATCAGCAGGGTCAGCAGTGCGGCCACCGCCATGCCGGCAACCGGGCGCAGCACCGCGCCCCCCAGGCCGATGCGCCAGTGGCCGAAATGCGCGTCGGTGAGCCGCACGCCCAAGGCGAAGAGCATCAGCGGAATCGAGATGTCGCCGATCATCTTGATCGCGATGAGCAGCGGCGGCCACACGGCGATGCCCGCCAGACTCACCACCAGGCCCAGCAGGGTCGCGGCCACCACCGGCACCTTCCACAACGTGGCCAGTCGCGTGCGGTGATCGAGCAACCAGGCCCCGACCGAGAAGTGCATCAGGTTGGAGATCATGAACATCACCACCGCGGGCGGCAGGGCCTTCTCGCCGAAGGCCAGCACCGCGAGCGGCAGGCCCAGGTTGCCGCAGTTGTTGAACATGATCGGCGGCACCAGGGTCTTCGCCTGCACCTTGCACAGCCGCGCGATGCCCCAGGCGATCAGCCCGCCGGAGACGATCAGTGCCAGCGTTGCGGCAGCCAGGGGCAGGAACTGGTCGAGATGGAAGTCCTTGCCCGCGAGCACGCCGAAGACCAGCGCCGGGGTGAACACGTCCATGTTCAGCGTGTTGGCCGCGGTGAGATCGGGCTTCTTGCGCCGGGCGACCAGGAAGCCGACGGCGACGATGGCGAACAGCGGGAACAGGATGGAGACGATGCGCAGCAACATGGAAATCGATTCCTCAGGGCTGCGATGCTAACAGCGTGGCCTGTGCCGCCGTCTGTTCCGAATCAGTCGTTCACATGTACCCGCAAGAACGGGTAGTCCTGTTGCCAGGGCGCGGCGGCCTCCAGTTCGCCAGCCAGCGAGAAAAGCAGCGCATCCTGGCCGGGCGCGGCGCCCAGTAGCGCTCCCACCGGCAGGCCCTCGGCGGTGAGATAGCCGGGCACCGACATGGAGGGCGCGCCGGTGATGTTGGCGATCGGGGTGAAAGGAATCCGCCCCAGCTCACGCCGCACGGCATGGTCGACCAGGGCGTCGCGATACAGGAAGGGCGCGAGTCCGAAGGCGAGCGCGAGGCGCGCCAGGATCGCCTCCAGCGGCGAGAGGCGGTAGGCATCGTGGGCAAGCCGGTCGAAGGCGGCCACCGGGCTCAACCACACCGGATAGCGCGCATGGAAGTCGGCCATGGCGCGGCGGGCCTTCTGCCATTCAGCCTGGGCGGTGGCGCGGCGCGTGTCATCGATCGCGGTGCCGCTGGCCACGAGATAACGGGTTGCCAGCTCGAGATCGAGCTGCTCAAGCGGTACGCCGGTCAGCGTGGCGACGCGGCGTGCATCCTCGCGGGTATAGGCGCAGACCACCGCGGAGAAGGCCCGGAACAGGGGCAGCCAGTCTATGGGTGGGGCGACCTCCTCGACCTCGTGCCCCAGGCCGCGCAGGCGTTCGGCCATCGCGAGCGCCGCGGCGCGTGCGTCCTCGCTCACCGGCATGTGCTCGCCGGCCTCCAGCGAGAGCGCGATGCGCAACCGCCGCGGTGCCTGGCGGCTGGCGGCGAGCAGGCTTTCCGGCGGCGGGTCGGTGACGTCGTAGCGCGTCGCGGTGCTGTCGATCCAGTCGAGATATGCAGCCGCATCGCGCACGCTGCGGGTGAGCGCGGCACTGCACACCGCGCCGTTCCAGATCGATTCCAGCGCCTCCCAGCGATTGCGCCCGACCGAGGGCTTGAAGCCGAAGAGCCCGCACAGGCTCGCAGGAATCCGGATCGAGCCGCCGCCATCGTTGCCGTAGGCCAGTGGCACCCAGCCGGAGGCGACCGCCGCCGCGCTGCCACCGGAGGATCCGCCGCTGTTGAGCGTCAGCCGCCAGGGGTTGCGGGTCGGGCCGAAGAGCTCCGGTGAAGTCACCGGCAGCAGCCCGAATTCCGGCGCATTGGTCTTGCCCACGGGCACGAGACCGGCCGCCTCCCAGCGCGCGACGATGGGCGCATCGGCGACGGGGACGTAGTCCTTGCAGGCACGACTGCCGTTGGTCGCGGGCACACCCGCCATGGGCGTGATCAGGTCCTTCACCAGGAAGGGCACGCCCGCGAAAGGGCCGTCGAGCGCCACACCGCGGGCGATCTGCGCCTGCGCGCGCGTGGCGAGATCGGAGATCACGGCGTTCAGGCGCAAGTTGTCGCGCGCGATCGCATCGAGCGCCAGCGCAGCGAGTTCAGCGGGCGTCGCCTCGCCGCGGCGCACGGCTTCGGCCAGGGCGAGCCCATCGAGACGGACGTATTCGTCGAAGTGCATGCGGCCATCGGAAGTCGGCGATGTCCGTCAGACGAGGCCGCAGGCACGCGGGTTCGCAGCGACCTTTACATGAGCGTGATTTCCGCCCTGTCGCCATGGCGTGTAAATTGGGCGTTTCCCCAAGTCCCCGCGGGGTATGCGATGAAGCTGCACTACCTGATCGCCGACGTGTTCACCGATGCGCCCTTTACCGGCAATCCGCTGGCCGTCTTCCCCGACGCGCAGGATCTCGACGACGCTGCCATGCAGCGTATCGCCGCCGAAACCAATCTGTCCGAGACGATCTTCGTCCAGCCGCCGCAAGACCGCGCCAACGCAGCACGGGTGCGGATATTCACGCCGGTGCGCGAACTGCCTTTCGCGGGCCATCCCACCGTCGGCGGTGCGATCGTGCTCGCGCACCTTGGCAGGGTGTCGGCACCCGAAGGCGAAAGCGTGATCGTTCTGGAAGAAGGCGTCGGTCCGGTGCAGGTGCGCTTGACGGTGCGCGAGGGCAAACCGGTGTTCGCGCAGCTCACCACCGCACAGGCCCCGCAGTTCACGCCGGCACCGCCGGATACCCGCATCGCGGCGATGCTGGGGCTCTCCGCACCCTGCGTGCAGAAGGGCGCGGCCATCGTTTCCTGCGGCAACGCCTTTCTCTGCGTGGAGCTGGACAGCCGCCAGTCACTTGCCGCCTGCCGGCCGGACTCCACCTTGCTCGCGGAGCTGAACCACTACGAGCGCGCCCACGGTGTCTACGCCTACTGGACGGATACACGCCAACCAGGGCGGCTGCATGCCCGCATGTTCGGCACCGGCCTGGGCATCGCGGAAGATCCCGCGACCGGCTCAGCCGCGGCGCCGCTGGGCGCCCTGCTCGTCTCCCGGGAGGAGCAGGACGGTCTCTACCGCTGGGAGATCCTGCAGGGCGCCGACATGGGGCGCCCCAGCCAACTCTGGCTGGAAGCCGAGCGCAGCGAAGGCGGCATCGGCGCGATCCGCGTCGGCGGCAGCGCCGTCATCGCGGCGGAGGGGCGCATGCTGCGCCCCTCCTGATCAGGGCACCACGCCACAGGCGACGCGCGTCCCGCCACCGCCCAGCGGCTGCGGCGAGTCGGCATGGTTGTCGCCGCCCTGGTGCACCATCAGCGCGCGACCGGAGAGATCGGCCAACTTTAGCCGCGGCGCCAGCACCGGCTGGTTGGCGTTGCCCTCGGGGTCCACATAGAGCGGCGGCAGATCCCCCAGATGACCGTCGCCCCAGGGCGTGCCGTGGACCTTGCTGCCCTTCGGGTCGTAGTGCCCCCCCGCCGCACCCGCCGGCGTGAGCTTGCCCTGCACTTCTGCAGCCGCGCAGCTCGGTTTCTCATGCACATGGAAGCCATGCAGGCCGGGCGAAAGCCCTGACATCGCCGGCGTGAACACCAGGCCGTAGGGCGATTCGGTCACCGTGACCGCGCCCGCCTGCGAGGCGATTCCATTGGCATCCACCAGGTTCATCTTGATGCTCAGCTCTTCCGCGGATGCCGATTGCGAAAAGGCGAACAGCGGGGCGAACAGCGCGAGCGTGGCGATCGGGATGCAATGACGCATTGCTACCTCCGTTAGGGAAATAAAGCTGTCAGGGCCGAGCTAGTGCGGCCGGCCGCGCGCCTTTAACCAAGTAGCCCACCCTGCGCCGAAAGGCAAAGCGCGAACGGTGCCCTAGCGCAGCTGTGCCACGGAGGCTTCCCAGTTGCGACCGTCGAAGGTGACGACAGGTACCGAGGCAGGGTCGAAGTCGTCGAGGCAACGCACGTTGATCGTGTAGAGCTCGGGTGCGGCGCGCGGTCGCGTCATCAGGTGGATGCCGCAGACCGGGCAGAAGTGGTGGCGGGCGATGCCGGTGCCGAAACGATAGGTCGCGAGCAGCGTTTCGCCGCACAGGAAGCGCAGCGACGCCGGCGCGACGCGGTGATGGAGGATGCCCTTCTTGGCGCAGATCGAGCAGTTGCAGGCGGTCACGCGCTCGATCTGCGTGTCGACTTCGAAGCGGATGGCCTGGCAGTGACAGCTGCCGCGGTAGAGGGTCATGTCCGACCTTCCTTGTGCGCTTGCTGCGGGATAAGCATCGAAGCAGACGACGCAGTTGCATCCAAGAATCGCATCGTTCCTGCCCCGGCGCCTGCACACCAGAATCGGAGCCGTCCATCCTGCGGGAGAGAGCGATGTCGGTACTGGTGGTAGGTGGCGATCATGTCGAGAGTTTCGCGCGCGTGCTGAACGCGGCCGGTTTCACCCGGCTGCGGCACTGGAGCGGCCGCAAGGCCGGCGAACATCATCAGGCGATTCCGCAGGATACCGAGCTCGTCCTGATGGTGATCGACCAGCTCAACCATGGGCTCGTCCGCAGCGTGCGCAATGCGGCCGAGGCGCGCGGCCTGCCGGTGATCTACAGCCCGCGCTCGCGCTCGCGCCTGATCGAGGCCTTGCAGCGTGTGCGGCGCGGCGCCTCAGTGCCCGGCGAGCGCGAGGATGGTCTCGATGACATGCAGCGAATCGTCCACATGAATGCAGTGCCCGCTGTGCGGCAGCACCTCGTGGCGGCCGCGGCCTGAAAGGCCGAGCAACTCGGTCTGCATCGCCAGCCAGTCCTCGCGCAGGCTGCGCGCCAGCTCCGCCGGAAAACCTGGCGCCCATTCGTCACGCCCGGCGGTGAGTACCGTGAGCGGCATGTCGCCCAGGCTGCCCGGCAAGGGCAGATGGGTGGCGCCCAGGTCCAGGCCTTCCAGGCCCGCCTGTTGCGGATGCGTGATGGCGCGCTGCGCCGATTCGCGGAAGGCACGTAGCGCGCTCGGCTCATGCGGGTCCGCATGCGGCAGCAGCGCGCTCGCCCGTTGCCACTGACGCGGATGCACCGCATCGAGCAGCAACAAGCCCTGCACCTTGGCGCGATGACGCGCGGCAAAGTGCGAGGCGATCAGTCCGCCGAAGGAAGCGCCGACCAGCACATAGGGCGGTTCGACCTGGGCGGCGTTGAGCAGGCCGGCGAGATCGCCGACGAAATCCTCGATCCGCCGGGGGCCGCGGACCGGCTCGCTGCGACCGAGGCCGGCGCGGTCGTAGAGGCAGATGCGCACACGCGAGCGCAGCGCGTCGCGGATCTGCGTCCAGCCCGCGTCGCTGGAGCTGGCACAGCCGCCGCCCGCCTCGATGATGACCGTAGGGCCACCCTGGCCACGACAGTCCAGGTGCAGGCGTCGCTCGCCGACCAGGAAGTCGCCGCGCACCGAGCTCGACGCCGCCGGCGCCTGGCCGGGCAACGCCGCTGCGCTCATAGTGCGTCGCCGTCGGCTGCGACGGCTGCGGTAATCGCGATCTCGACCTTCCAGCCCGGCCGCGCGAGACCGGCCACCTGCACGCAGGCGCGCGCCGGCGCCTGTCCGGGCGGCAGCCATGCTTCCCAGACTTCGTTGAGAGCGTCGTAGTCGGCCATGTCCGTGAGGTAGATGTTGGCCATGAGCAGCCGGTCCTTGCTGCTGTCCGCCAGCGCCAGCGTGGCGTCCAGCGCGCTGAGGACTTCGCGCACCTGGGTGCGGATATCGTCCGTCTCGCTGACCGGAACCTCGATGATGTGGACCACCCCCTGATGCACGACCGCATCGGCGTAACGGCGATTGGGGTTGATGCGCTGGATCATGGCGTCCTCCTCGCAGATGCGGCAAGGATAGCGCTTCCCTGCAGGAAAGCGACAAGACCTTGCCTTGCTGCATCGGGCGCCACCCTGCTAGGCTGGCGCGTTCCGCCCGCGTTGCCGCGCTGGTCGGGCATCCCCCTTTCCTGCCTGCAGCGCGGCCGCCAGAACGAAGTACAGGCCATGCAGAACGACGACTACCTCGAACGGATCCTCAACGCCCACGTGTATGACGTGGCGATCGAAACGCCGCTGGACTTTGCCGCGAACCTCTCCGCGCGCAGCCACAACCGCATCTACTTCAAGCGCGAGGACATGCAGCCGGTGTTCTCGTTCAAGCTGCGCGGCGCGTACAACAAGCTCTCCAAGCTCTCGCCCCAGGCGCTCAAGCGCGGCGTGATCTGCGCTTCGGCCGGCAACCATGCGCAGGGCCTGGCCCTGTCGGCAGCCAAGCTGGGCGTACGTGCAGTGATCGTGATGCCCGAGACCACCCCGGCCATCAAGGTGGACGCGGTGCGCGCACGCGGCGGCGAAGTGGTGCTGCACGGCGCTTCCTTCGATGACGCCTATGCCCATGCGCGCGAGCTGGAAGAGAAGGAGAAGCTCACCTTCGTGCATCCCTTCGACGATCCAGACGTGATCGCCGGCCAGGGCACGATCGCGATGGAAATCCTGCGCCAGCATCCCAAGCCCCTGCACGCGGTGTTCTGCGCGATCGGCGGCGGCGGCCTGATCGCGGGCGTCGCGGCCTACATCAAGCGCGTGCGTCCGGACGTGAAGATCATCGGCGTCGAAACCTACGACGCCGACGCGATGAAGCGCTCGCTGGAAGCCGGCGAACGCGTGCGTCTCGACAACGTCGGCCTCTTCGCCGACGGCACCGCGGTGAAGCTGGTGGGCGAGGAAACCTTCCGCCTCTGCCGCGAGTATGTCGACGAGGTCATCCTGGTCGATACCGACGCGCTCTGCGCCGCGATCAAGGATGTCTTCGAGGACACGCGCTCCATCCTGGAACCCTCGGGTGCGCTCGCCGTGGCCGGCGCCAAGCTCTGGCTGGCCGAGCACAAGCAGCGGGACAAGACCGTGGTCGCCATCACCTCCGGCGCCAACACCAATTTCGACCGCCTGCGCTTCGTCGCCGAGCGTGCTGAAGTGGGCGAGCAACGCGAAGCCGTACTCGCGGTCACCATCCCGGAACAGCCGGGCAGTTTCCGCAAGTTCTGTTCGCTGCTGGGCAATCGCAACATCACCGAGTTCAACTATCGCTACGCGGACGCGAACCGCGCCCATGTCTTCGTCGGCGTGCAGGTGCATTCGCGCGCCGAATCGCTGCGCCTGGTGGAAACGCTCAAGCGTCATGAACTCGATACGCTGGATCTCACCGACGACGAGCTCGCCAAGCTGCATGTCCGCCACATGGTGGGCGGCCGCGCGCCTGGCGCCGACAACGAGCGGGTCCTGCGCTTCACCTTCCCGGAACGCCCGGGCGCGCTGATGACCTTCCTCTCCGCCATGCGCTCGGACTGGAACATCTCGCTCTTCCACTACCGCAACCACGGCGCGGACTACGGCCGGGTGCTGGTGGGCATCCAGGTGCCGCCGGAAGACGATGCCGCCTTCGGCGAGTTCCTCGCCCAGCTGGGCTACGAGTACAAGGACGAGACCGACAACCCCGCCTACCGCATGTTCCTCGGGCGCTGATTCCGGAGCGGCAGCCTCATCCGCGCAGGGAGGCGCGGCGATGCGAGCGACACAAGAACTCAAAGAACTCGCGGCACGCATTGCCGACCTGCCGGACCAGGAACTGCTCAAGCGGATTGCCTCCGGTGCCTTTGCCGAATCGGCGCACCGGCTCGCGCTGGCAGAAGCCCAGGGGCGGGGACTGGACCTCATCCCCGTGGCCCCCGAAGAGTCCGAGCCGGAAACGGTCGGTGAGGCGTGGCAGGTGGTGCGCCGCTTCGCGAGTGGCACCGAGGCCCAGATCGTCGCCCGCCGGCTGGAGGTCGAGGACATCCCGGCCCATGTCGCCACGGGCGGCGTCCTGCTCACCGACTCCGCCACCAGCGACCCCGGCGCGGGTGCCGCGCGCCTGAGCGTACCGGCCTCGATGGTGCCGCGCGCGCAAGCGCTGCTGCGCGAACTCGAAGCCGGCGATCTGGCGCTAGAGGGCGAAAGCGAATCGCCGGCCACCTACACGGACCTCTCCGACCGCAGGCTCTTCGCCTTTACCGGCGATCCCTACTACGTCGAGGCCGACCGTCGCCTGCGGACCGGCGCGCAGCTCGCGGGCTTCAACTTCGTGGCCGCCATCTTGGGCACCACGTGGTGCGTGCATCGCAAGTGCTACGCCTACGGCGCCGCCGTACTCGCACTGGACGCGATCGCCATCGGTCTGGGAAGCGGCACGGCCATTCCCTGGGCGACCAGCCTCTTGTTGCTCGTCGCGCGAGCCGGGGTGGGCGTGGCCGCGAATCCGCTCTATCTGCGTCGGGTCAATGGGCGCATCGCAGCACTCGCGGCCACCCACGCGGACGAAGTCCGGCTCGAAGGCGCGCTCAAGGCTGCGGGCGGCACCAATCTGCCGGCGGTCATCGTGCTGATCATCGCCGCCGGCGTCCTGCCGGCGCTTCTGCGCGGCTGAGCACGAAACCCGCTTGCTGCGCGTGGCTCAGGCCTACGTGTGGGGCTCGATCAGGGGCGGCGCCGCCTCAGGCACAGACCGCCGCGGAGTATTCTCGCGGCGGAGGATTCCGTCATGCGCACCCACGAAGACCTGCTCGTCCAGTACGCCGCCTATCACCGCGACCGTCGCAACGTGGCCACGCATTGCGTCGGCGTTCCCTTGATCGTGTTCGCGGTGGGCGTGCTGCTCGCACGACCGGGTTTCGATCTGGCGGGGCTCCCTCTCTCGCCTGCATGGTGCGCCTGGACGCTGGCCACGCTCTGGTGGCTCAGCCGTGGTGATGTCGCGCTCGGCCTCGCCACCAGCGCCTCTGCGGGCCTGCTCGTATGGCTCGGCCAGCCGGCCTCCGTCCTGGGCACGGGCGCCTGGCTCGCGGTAGGGATCGGCAGCTTCGCGCTCGGCTGGCTTATCCAGTTCGTCGGCCACGCCTGGGAAGGTCGCAAGCCCGCCTTCGTCGACGATCTTGTCGGCCTGCTGGTGGGGCCGATGTTCGTCACCGCAGAGGCGCTCTTCGCCCTGGGCTGGAATGCGCGACTGCATGAGGCTATCCGCCAGCGCGACGCGCAGGCGCGCACGCTCGAAGCCACTCACCGCGCCTAGAGCATTTTCGAGGCCGGGGCGCGCGCCCCGGCCCTGAATACCGCACTCAGTTGCAACCGATGCGCGCCTTGCCCAGGGCGATGTCGTCGAACCACAGCGTCAGCGCCTGGCCGGCGTAGCTTTCCCAGCCGAGCTTGAAGTCGGTGACGCGCGGCCGCCAGTTGGCGCGCGCGAGCCAGGCCTGGTCGATGTCCTGTGTCGCCGCCGTGTCGACCACCAGCCCATTGACCAGCGCGCCATTGACCCAGGTGCGCAACTCGCCGCTCAGGCCATTGAGCATGAACTCCACGCACTGCCAGGATGCCTGCGGCAACACCACGCTCTGGCTGGTACCCGCGGGGCTCATGCTCGGCAGCGTGGCGTCGTCGGACTCGCGGTTCCACATCAGCACTCGGTTCTGCCCACCCATGCGCAGGTCGCGGTTGCCATCTGCGGCATCCTTCATCGCCATGAAGGTGGTGTGGTTGTCGCCCAGGGGCGCGGAGAGCCGCATGAAGAAGCGGCCATAGATCGTCTGCCCAAGGCTGCCGACGACGCTGCGATTGGCGATGAACACATGGTTGCAGTAGCCACCCTGGCCATTCACGCGGATCGACTTGCTGCCGCTGTGGGCCACGCTGCCATCCACTGTCGCGCTGCCAGTGCCGCCACAGTTGGGTGTATCGATGGTCCAGCGGCTGGCATTGGGCGCGCCGCCGGCAGCGTCCGCCTCGAAGCCCTCGCAAAGCGGCTGACCGGCACAGGCGCCGTCGCCATTGCCCGAGTCGCCTCCCCCTGTATCGCCACCAGTCCCACCGCCTGAATCGCCGCCCGTATCCACCGGCAGATTGCAAGGCCGGCCGTTGAGCGTGAAGAAGCTCGGACGTCCGGCCGCATCGCCGTTCGCGACGAAGCCGAAACTCGTGCTCGCACCGGCGGGCAGACTGGCAGCCCAGGGCGGATTGGTCGCGACCACGTGGCTACCGGCCTGGCTGGTCTGCGCGTTCCAGGCGTTGCTGATCTGCGCGCTGTTGGCGAAGTCGAATTCCATTCGCCATGACGGCAGCGCCGCCGCACTTGTGTTCTTGAGCGTGACCTGGCCCTGGAAGCCGCCCTGCCACTGGTTCTGGATGTCCATGCTGGCGGTGCACACGACGGCCATGCCGGCTTGCGCCATGCCTGCCGCAAAGAGCCCCAGCACGAGGGCGGCCCCTCGCGCGAAGTCGGAGGCCGAGGCGCCAGGGCGCGCGCGAGCCGGGCGATGCGTTCTCATAGGTTCTCCTGGAGCGGGCGCGGCGAACGCGCGCCGACGGGATGCGCGCCACGGCGCAGCCAATGTCATATCAATATGGCATGCCGTTCCGCGGCGCGATGCTCCGTCCTACCCTTATGCGCAATCCCGGCGGCGTCGGGTCCTGCACCCGACCGGGCAGGGGACGCGCTGCGCCTGCCGCACGACCCGAAAGCCGGCGTGAGATGCTGGACGCGCCTCCCCGCGACGAGAGGAAGGCTGACATGGCACTGGTGCTGAAGCTGCTCGCCTGGCGGCTGCTTGGCTGCGTCGCTTACGGTCTCGGCCGCGCCGTACCCCCAGCACTGAACCTTGGCCGCTATCGCCCGACGATCGACGACTTCACCCATGTCGCGATGCTCGGCACTGTGACCGGGCTTCCGCTGATCGCGCTCGCGATCTGCTTGTCCAGCGGCCCCGACCCGCGCCCGTCGAGCATTCATCCGATCCGCCCCCTCGGTCCCACTTCGCCGCTCGCCCGCTCCGCCTCACGCCTCCGCCACTCCGTCTCCGCCCACCCGACCCGCTTGATTCACTTGGCGCGTGCCCAAGGCATTTCACGCCACGCGGCGCGCGTTTCGTCTCAGCACCGCAGACCGGCCCCGACCCGATCGGGACACTGGCAACACCCCAACCCGAGGAGTGATGCCATGCCCCCCTTCATGATCGAGTCATCCGCCATCAAGTCCTGCGCGATCGCCGCCGCCCTCGCCGCGGCCTTCGTCTTCGGTTCGCCGGCCCAGGCGATGGATGCCGCCACCCAGACCGCCGTCCGCCAGCAATTCGAACAGGCGACCGCAGGCAAGTCCGGCGCGCTGAAGGCGAGCCTCCAGCAAGTCGAGGACTTGATGAAGACCGAGCCCGGCAATCCGCTGCTGCTCGCCTATCACGGCTCGCTCACCAGCATGCAGGCACGCGACACCCTGTTTCCCTGGAAGAAGATGCGCTTCGCGGAAGACGGCGTCGCCGACCTGGACCGCGCCCTCGCGCTGCTGGCCAGTGAGCATGCGGTCACACCGCAAGGCGGCGTGTCGGTTTCGGACATGGTGCGCCTGACCGCCGCCACCACCTTCGTCAGCCTGCCGGACTTCATGAACCGCGGCGGCCAGGGCGACAAGCTGCTCCAGGACCTCAAGGCGACCTCCACCTTCGAATCCAGCCCCGCCGGCTATCGCGCCGCGGTGCATATGGCCTCCGCCATCCGCGCTGGAGCGGTCAAGGACAAGCCGCGCCAGATCGCCGAACTCAAGGCCGCCGCCGCCCTCGACGGCGTGCAGGCCGAGCGCGCCCGCCAGCAGCTCGCGGAACTTGGCCAGGAGCGCGGCCAATGAGCACCATCGTCGCCATGCACGGCATCGCCAAGCACTACCGCCTGGGGGCGCATGAGGTGCCCGCCCTGCGCGGCATCGACCTCCAGCTCTCGCGCGGCGAACTGGTCGCGCTCACCGGCCCGTCGGGCAGCGGCAAGAGCACGCTGCTCAATCTCGCGGGCCTCATCGACGACGCCGATGCGGGTGACTACAGACTGTCTGGCACTGCGGTGCGCGGCCTGGATGAATCGGTCCGCACCCAGTTGCGCCGCGCCGCGATCGGCTTCGTCTTCCAGAGCTTCAATCTGGTGCCGGTGATGAGCGTGGCCGAGAACGTGGAATACCCGCTCTTCCTCGCCGGCGTGCCCAAGCGCGAAGCGCAGGCGCGCGTGGCGGAGATGCTCGAACGGGTCGGCATCGCCGATCGCAGCCGCCATCGGCCGGACGAGCTCTCCGGTGGGCAGCGCCAGCGCGTGGCGATTGCCCGTGCGCTGGTCAAGCGCCCGACCCTGGTGATTGCCGACGAACCCACCGCCAACCTCGATTCGCGCACCGCCGGCGACGTGATCGAGATCGTGCGCGAGCTGTGCCACCAGCAAGGCAGCGCCTGCCTCGTGGCCTCCCATGACGAACGCCTGACCGTACATTGCGACCGTGTGCTCGCGCTGCGCGACGGAGTCCTCCAATGAGTTCCGCCTTCGGCCTGGACCTGCTGCGCTGGACGCGCTTCGCCCTGCGCAACACCCTGCGCAATCGCCGCCGCTCGCTCGCCACCGTGTTGCTGGGCGGGCTCGGCGCCGCGGCCATCCTCACCGGCGGCGGCTTCGCCCTTTTCACCTACGAGTCCCTGCAGCAGGCGGCGGCGCGCGATACCGGCCACTTGATCCTTGCGCGGGCCGAGCAGTTCGAGCGCGAGGAAGACACGCCGATGCAGTACGGGCTGGCCGACTTCGAGGGCCTGAAGAAGCGGCTGCTCGCCGACCCCGACGTGCGCTACGTGCTGCCGCGCATCGCCTTCACCGGCCTGGTCTCCAACGGCGACAAGTCGGCCGTGATGATAGGCAGCGGCATCGATCCGCAGGCGGAGTTCAGCGTGCGCGGTCCCTTCCTCAAGCTCAAGGCGGGCAAGCTGCTCGACGAGGACAGCGGCAAGGGGCCCGACATCCTGCTCGGCGAGGAACTGGCGCGCTCGCTGCACGCACAGCCGGGCAGTGCGCTGACCCTGCTCGCCTCGACCACCGCCGGCGCGCTCAACGCGATCGACGTGCGGGTGGCGGGCGTGGTCTCCAGCGGCGTGCCGGATGTGGACCGCCGCCTGGTCCTGAGCGACCTGCACACCGCCCAGCAACTGCTGGTCACCGACAAGGTGAGCCGCGTCGGCATCTACCTGCGCCGGCTCGAACTCACCGACGCCGCGCGCGACCGGCTCGCCCCGCAACTCGCCCCGCTGAGCTTGCGCGGCTGGGAACAGGAGGCGGTGTTCTACAAGGCAGTGCGCGGGCTCTACGACCGCATCTTCGGCGGCATGGGCATCGTGATCGGGCTGATCGTGGTCGCAGTGGTCACCGGCGCGATGGCGATGGCGATGGTCGAGCGCACCCGCGAGATCGGCACCTTGCGCGCGCTGGGCACCTCGCCCGGCCAGCTCGTACGCAGTTTCGCGATAGAGGGCGCGGCGCTGGGCGCGGCGGGCGGCCTGCTCGGCGCGCTGATCGCCTTCGGCGTGTCGGTCGGCCTGGACCTCGCGGGGCTCGAAATGCCGCCGCCGCCCGGCCGCTCGGTCGGCTATCCGCTGCACGTCACTTTCTCGCCGGAACTGGCACTCGCCACCCTCGCCGTCGTGAGCCTGCTCGCCCTGCTCGCCGCCGCGATCGTCGCCCGCCGCAGTGTCCGCAAACCCATCGTGGAGGCCCTTGGCCATGTCTGAACGTCTCGATCTCGTGCGCCTGGCGCTGGGCGCCTGTGCGCTGCTGATGACGCCCTTCGCGCAGGCCGCGGAGAGCGCGGAATCCCTGCTCAAGCGCGCCGATGCCTACCGCCTAGCAGCCGATTCGGTGAAGGTGGAAACCCGCATCGAGGTGCTCAAGAACGGGCAGCTCGACAAGGAGCGGCGCTACACGGTGATGGCGCGCCCGGGCCGCGAGTCCCTGGTGCTGATGCGCTCGCCCGCCGAGAAGGGCCAGAAGGTCCTGATGAAGGGCGACGACTTCTGGATGATCATGCCCACCAGCCAGCGTCCGATCCGCATCACGCCGACACAGAAGCTGCTCGGCGACGCGGCGGCGGGCGACGTGGCGACGCTCTCCTGGTCCACCGACTACAGCGCCACGCTCGCGGGCGAGGACAAGTGCGGCGATCTCGCCTGCCAGCACCTCTCGCTCAAGGCGCGCTACCCCTCGACCACCTACGCGCGGATCGAACTCTGGGTCGACGCCAAGAGCGCCCAGCCGCTGCGTGCCGAGCTCTATGTCGCCTCCGAGAAGCTCGCCAAGCGTGCGGAGTACACGACGAAGAAGGTGGATGGCGCGATGCGGGTGGTGAGCATGGCGATCGATGACGAGATCGCGACCGGCCGGCGCACGGTGCTGCACTACGAGTCCACCGCGCCGGCGCAACCGCCGGAGGAATGGTTCAACCCGATGTTCCTCACCCGCAACGAGGTGCAGCCGTGAAGGCAGGCGTCACGCCCACGTCCGCCCGGCGCAGACCCGCCCGGCGCGCGTTTGCGCGGCTCCCCTCCTCCTTGCTCCCTTCCTCCTTGCTCCCTTCCTCCTTGCTCCCTTCCTCCTTGCTTCCCTTCTCGCTGCTTCCCTCCCTGCTGCTCGCGGGCGTGGCGGGCCAGGCGTCGGCGGCGCTGCCGATGCCCGAGATCAGCGGCAGCGTGCGGGCACTGGCGGACCTGCGCACCGCGAATCGCGACTCCCCGCTCGCCCCTGCGGGTGCGTTGCTGGGTGCCGGCCGCGACTGCGGCGTGGGCGAGCTGCGCCTGCGCGGCAGCCTCGCCGGCGTCACCGCGGCCGGGCAGGCGCTGGCGCAGAGCTGCGACCCGGGCGGCGTGGACCGCGACGGCCGCCTCGACGAACTCTTCTGGGAGGGCGGCAAGGGCGCCTGGCATGTGACCCTGGGCAAGAAGGTGCTCGCCTGGGATGTGGGCTACGGCTTCCGTCCGCTGGACGTGATCCAGAAAGAGTTGCGCCGCGCGCTGATCGACCAGCAGCTCGAAGGCGTGCCGGTGGCGATGCTCGAACACTTCGGTGCCAGCACCTCGACCGGGCTGGTGCTGACCAACATCGGGCGCAGCGATACCGACACCGGCCGCGACGAGCAGGCGGCGGTAGTGCGCGGCTATGGCCAGTGGGGCAGTGTCGATGCCTACGGCTTGGCGCGCTGGGGCATGCAGGAACGCGCCAGCCTTGGCGCCGCGGCGGCCTGGGTGCCGACCAATGCGTTGGAAGTACACGCCTCCGCCCGCTGGGGTCAGCGTGCCACGCGGCTTGTCAGCACCTGGACCCAGAACCTGCCCCTGGTGCAGGACGACCCCTGGTCCGACGCCGTGGGCGGCGCCTTCTGGCAGGCCCTGGCCGGCACGCAATGGACCGGCGAGAACAAGGTCTCGGTGCTGGGCGAGATCTGGTACGACGGCACGGCCCCCTCGGACAGCGATTGGGATGCCTGGCAGGCCCGCAACGCGAGCATCCAGCAATTCGTCTTCGCGCCGCAGCAGGCACGCGCGGGCAATCTCGCCTGGCAGGCGCAGGGCCTGTCGCGCCAGAACCTGCGCCGGGTCAGCATGCTAGGGCGCGTCGCCTACACCGGCGGCACCTGGCAGCCGGCGCTGGATGCGCTCTACAACCCTGCCGACGGCGGCAGCACCCTTACCGCCTCGCTGGGTTGGCAAGGCGACCAGCTGCGCATCGACGCCGGCCTGCGCGGCTACTTCGGCCCGCACAGCGCCCTGCTGCGGCAGCTGCCCGATCGCGCGATTGCCTATGCGGCGGTGACCCTGCCTTTCTGAGCACCACGGCACATCCGTCGCCGCACCTGCATCGCAACGCCTGCATCAGAAATCTTCGCCGGCCGCGAATCCTTTTCCGTCGAGCGCGCCTCTTGTCTCGGCGGATATCCGCGATCAACGGAGAATAGGCAAATGCTCTACGTGAAGAATGTGGGTAAGGGAGAACGCGTCGCACGCGTGCTGGCGGGCCTGGCCATGGCCGCGGCCGGCGCCTGGCTGTTCGGTCGCAACGGCGCCTGGGTCGGCGGTGCGCTGGGCCTGGGGACCGCGCTCACCGGGCTCTTCGGTTTCTGCCCTGCCTGCGCGGCAATCGGCCGCAGCCCTCGCGCATGACGACCACGGCCGCGGCGCGTCATGCCGAACTCGTGGGCGCCGCGCGCCGTGGCGAGCCGCTGGCCCTGGAGCGCCTGCTCCAGGCCGCGAGCCCCGACATCCGGCGCTACGCGCGGCGGCATTGCCTGCTCTCCGATGTGGACGACGCGGTGCAGGAGACCCTGATCGCACTCACCCGCCACGTCGGCAAGCTGCGCGAGGTCGCGGCCTTCGCCGGCTGGCTGGCGCGCATCGTCCAGCGGGAGTGTCTGCGCCTCACTCGCCAGGTGCTGCGCCACGAACCGCAGGACGAAGCCGTGCTGGCGAGCTGGCTCACCCATAGCGAGGACGAAGCGCTGCGCCTGGACCTGGGCAAAGCGCTCAGCGCCCTGCCCGAGCACTATCGCGAGATCGTGCTCTTGCGCGATTTCGCGGAGTGCTCGATCGAGGAAGTGGCGACGCACCTGGAGCTGAGCATCGCGGCCACCAAGAGCCGCCTGCATCGGGCACGCACGGCGACGCGCGAACTGCTGCTGCGGGGTGTGCTGGCTGAGCAATCCCAGCCTCGTGGATGAGCCCTTACGGCGCCTCACAGGCGCGCAACACCACCCCTCCGTCGACCTGGGGCAAGCGCCTGCAGCCGCTCGCATCACAGGTCTCGTAGGCGCCGCCGAACGTCGAGTCCGCGAGCCGCAACTCGGACTGCGGCGGAAGCCGCGGACGGTAGCGCCAGGCGCCCTGCGCGAACACCGCGTCGGGCGGTGCCTCCATCCCGGCCCCCGCGCCGCGGATGCGCGCCTCCACCAGGACCAGGCGCCCCGCCTCCGCACGCCAGTCCTCTTCCCAGCGCAGTTGCTGGACGGAGTGATTCCACGCAAGCGTCATCGGACCGGCCGAGAGCGTGATGACGCTCCCGGCAATGAGCGCGCAGACCCCGCTCACGCCCGCGCGGCCACCAGGGCGCTGCGCCAGCGCAACACATGCCAGACGGCAAACGCGGCGGTCGCCGCGAAGCCGATCTCGTCTGTGAGCGGCAAGGCGGCGGCGAGCAGTACGGCCGCGGCGAGCGTCCACAGGCGCTCCAGGCGCGCCAGAGGCGTCAGCAGATGTCCGATGACCGTGCCGGACCACAGGACAATGGCCAGCACGCATTTCAGGACCACGTAGGCCACGGCGAACACCGAGGGGCTGCCCTGCAGCATCAGGGCCGGGTCGTACACCGCGATGAAGGGAATCGTGAAGCCGGCTATCGCGATCTGCGTCGCCTTGAAGCCAATCTTCATCGGCGAGGCGCGTGCGATCGAGGATGCCGCGAAGGCGGCGAGCGCCACCGGCGGGGTGAGGTCGGCCATGATGCCGAAGTAGAAGACGAACATGTGCGAGACGATCAGCGGAACGCCCAGCTGGAGCAGGGCCGGCGCGGCAATCGAGCTGGTGATGATGTAGTTCGGGATGGTCGGGATGCCCATGCCCAGCACCAGGCAGACCACCATGGTCAGCAGCAGCGAGAGCATCAGGCTCTTCTCGCCGATGTGCAGGACGTAGCCGGCGAAATTGGTGGCCGCGCCAGTGAGGCTGAGGATGCCGATGATGACGCCAACGATCGCGCATGCGAGTCCGACGGGTACCGCCTGCCTGGCCCCATCGACCAGGGCGGTGTAGAGCTTGTGCAAGGTGGCCCGGGCATCGCGCGTGAGGGCGCAGGCAAGCGCGAGCAGTGCGATGAGCAGGACGATGGCGAGCACGCCGAGCTGTCGGCCGCCGATCTCGGCCCTGAAGCTGGCCGCGCCCAGGCCGACGGCGATCCAGAAGAGGATGCGGAAGGGCAGAGCACCGATGCGTGCGGCCAGCGCGACACCGAGGATCAGCACCGCCGTGAGCGCGAGCCCGGTCATGCCCGCATACATGGGCGTGAATCCGTGGAACAGCATCGCCACCAGCACGGCCAGGGGCGCGACCAGATACCAGTCCCGCCGCAGGGCCGCCCAGGGGTTGGGGCATTGCTCGCGCGGCAAGCCGTCGAGTCCGCGGCGCGCGGCTTCCAGATGCACCATCGCGAAGACCGCGAAGTAATACAGCAGCGCCGGAATGACGGCGGCCTTCACGATGGCGGCATAGGGCACGTTGAGGGTCTCGGCCATGATGAAGGCGACCGCCCCCATGACCGGCGGCATGATCTGTCCGCCCATCGAAGCAGTGGCCTCCACCGCGCCGGCGAACACCGGGCTGTAGCCGAAACGCTTCATCAGGGGAATGGTGAACTGGCCCACGGTCAGCACGTTGGCCACGCCCGAACCCGAGATCGTGCCCATGAAGCCGCTGGACACGACCGCGACCTTGGCCGGGCCGCCGCGCGCCCAACCGACCAGGCCGAGCGCGAAGTTGTTGAAGAGCGCGATCATCCCCGCCTGCTCCAGGAACGCGCCGAAAAGGATGAAGAGGAAAATGTAGGTCGCCGACACGAGGGTGGGCGTGCCATAGATGCCGTCGCCCCCGAGGAAGAGCTGATTCACGATCTGGCCGAAGTCGTAACCGCGGTGGGCGAGATCGCCGGGCAGGTACTGGCCGAGGACGCCGTAGGCGAGGAAGACCGCGCAGACCAGGGGCAGCGCCCAGCCCATGAGTCGCCGGGTGGCCTCGAAGAGGAGCACGACCTCGATGCTGCCGATCACCAGCTCGAACTGCGTCGGGTCGCCCGCGTGCTGGATCACATCCGTCTCGTAAATCCAGTGGTAGAGCCCGATCGCGAATCCGGTCGCGGCCAGCGCGATGTCATAGGCGGGAAGCCGGTCATGCGGGCTGCGCGAAGAACGCGGATGCAGCAGGAAGGCCAGGCCCAGCAGGAAGCCGACATGGATGGCCCGGGTCGGCAGGCTGGAGAGCGGCTGGAAGGCCGCAACCGCCAGCTGGAAGAAGGAGAACGCGAGTGCCAGCGCCACGAACAGCCAGCGGGCACGCCCGGAAAGCTGGCGACGCGCGCCATGCTCCTCGAAGTCGCTCGCATCGGGCGTGACGCTGGCATGCAGCAGATCGGAACTGTCGGAAGCGCTCATCTCTTGGGCAACTCCGGGGCTGGCGAAGGAAGACGGGCGGCGGCTGTGCCGCTCGCTCCGTCTCATGCGCTCACTTGAGCACGCCGACTTCCTTGTAGTACCGCTCCGCGCCGGGGTGCAGCGGGATGGGCAGGCGCTCCGCGGCGCCCGCCCTGTCGATGCTCTTGGCGGCACTGTGGGCGGCCGCGAGCTGCGGCAGGTTCTCGAACATGGATCGGGTCATCTTGTAGACCACCTCCTCCGGCACCGCTTCGCTGGTCACCAGCATGTTGCGGATTGCCACCGTGGGCACGTCCGTGTCCTGCTTGGGGTAGGTGCCCTTGGGGATGACGGCCGGCTGATAGGCGGCGTCCGGAATCTTCCTGGCCACCTCCTCGGGGATGGCGACGATCACGATGTCCATCGAGCTCGCCAGATCCTTCACGAACGCGGCGTTGAGGCCGGAGGACTGCAACGTGGCGTCGATCTGCCGGTTCTTGAGGAGCTCGACGGACTCGCCGTAGCCCAGGTACTCCACCTTGCCCATGTCCTTGTACGACATGCCGGCCGCAGCGAGGATCTCGCGCGTGTTCAGCTCGGTGCCCGATTTTGCAGCCCCGACCGAGACGCGCTTGCCCTTCAGGTCGCCCAGGGTTTTGATGCCTGCATCGGCCCGCGCGATGATCTGGATGTAGTTGGAATAGATGCCCGCAATCGCACGCAGCTTCTTGAGCGGCGCCTTGAAGCCGGCCTCGGCGTTGCCCTTCCAGGCGTCCGAGACGGAATCGCCGAGCGCGAATGCCACCTCGCCCTTGCCCTCCTGCAGGAGGTTGAGGTTTTCCACCGAGGCCTTCGTCGCCTGGACCGAAGTCTTGGCATCGGGCATGGCCTTGCCGTAGATCTGCGAGAGCCCCACGCCCAGCGGGTAATACACGCCGCTCGTGCCGCCCGTCAGGACGTTGATGAATTGAGGGGCCGCCAGCGCGGCGGTGGATACGACGAGGCTACCGAGGGCAAGGACAAGTCTGCGCATGGAGGTCTCCGGGTTTCCGACGACACCGGCCGCCGCTGTGCAGACCCACGCTCGTGCGCGAACTGCCAGGACGACCACTCGCGCTGCCGCAAGGGCAACGCGGAAACCCTAGCGCAAAGCGCCGTCACGAGGCAACGCCGGATGGCCCCGGTCCGGCGCCGACACCACTACTGGCAGATGAAGAGGCTCACATAGCCCGGCGTCGGGTAAGCCGTTTCATGCAGCGCGAGCTTGACGCCCTTGCTTGCCATGGCCTGGACCAGCGCGTCGGCGACGGGGCGCTCGTCGGGCGGCGTGAAACGGACTTCGCTGCTCCACACGCCGTAGCCGGGCTGCTGGTTGATGCTGTCGGGCAACTCGCGCACCCGCCAGCGTCCGCTCGCGCCCTGCCCCTTGAGCTCCAGCGCCGCACGCGCGAGCGGCTCGGAACTGGCGCGCTTCTTCTGGCAATAGAAGACGTCGACATTGAAGTTGCCGAAGCCGCCCGTGGCGGAGGGCGCCGTCGCGGCGTTCGAAGGCGCGTTGGCGGTCGGCACCGGACGCGTCTGCACCACCGCCTCCTCCTCCTCGTAGAAGCGCGAGGTGGCCGCAGCGCTCTCCTTGACGTAAGAATCCTGCGCGCCGATCGCGATCACCCGCAGCAGCTTCCAGCGAAAGGGATCGTCGGCGAGCGATTCCACCAGCACGCGCACGGCATCTTCCTCGCGGGGATCCTTGTCGTGCTTCTGGATCACCTGGCGCACTTCCTGGTAAAGCTCCAATGTCAGCTTGCGGCTGGACTCCAGGGTGCGCAGGTCGGCGTCCGCCTGCTTGAGCGCGAGGTCGAGGCGTTGCGTCTCGGCCTGAAGGTGCTTGATCTCGGCATCCGTGGGCAGCGCCTTCCATGCGGCGAAGGCGGCCAGGGCCAGGGAGATGAGGGTGACGACCTTGGTCAGGACGTCGATCAGGTCTGCGCTTTTCTTCGTCTCGCCGTCCGCCATCGCCGCCTCCGCTCTCCGCCGGGCTCACGCTCCCGAAGAAAGGATAGGTCGCGCTGCGCAGGACACTGGCCTGCTCAAGACTAGGTGCGGAACAAGCTCACGGGAGGGAGAAAGCGATCCGGGGGGTCGCCGCAGCGCCCCCCCGGATGCACGCGAACACGGCGCGGTTAATTCCGAGCCGGTGCTCAGACAGCCGACGACTTGTTCAGCGCCTGCCGGATCAGGCCGATGATCGCCAGCAGCACGCCGCCGCCCACGCCACCACCGGCGACACTGGACACGATGGCCCCGAGGTCCACGCTGCTCACCCCGGCGGCGGCCGCGCCGCCCATGCCCAGCGCCTGGAGGATCTGCCCGCCCAGCGCGCCACCGAGCACGCCGACGATGGAGTTGCCCACCGGCCCCAGGCTGAGGTTCTTGGCCAGCGCGCCGACGATGTTGCCGCCGGCGGCACCACATACGACTTGGATGATCAGGCTCACGATATCCATGGCTTCCTCCGTTGAAGTATCGGTCGAGATCCCGGGCGTGCGTCCCAGGCAGCCATCATCGTGGCCTTGCCGCCTCCCCAGGGCCCTGTCGCACGGCATCACGAACGTGGGCAACGACCCCAATTCAGGCTAGACCAGGAAGCCGTGTTTGCGAGCCCGCTTTTCGTCCCACCGCATGCCGCCATGAAGCGGTACGAACCCGCGGCGCTCAGGCGGGTTGTGCGCCGGCGTAGCCCTCGATCACGAGCAGGTCGATCACGCAGGCGCCGGCGCGCTGGCTGATCGCATGCTGGTACTCGGTCGACTTCCAGCAGGCAAGCGCGGTGTCGTAGTCGGCGAACTCGAGCACCACATTGCGCGCACGGGCTTCGCCCTCCATGGATTCGAACCGCCCGCCGCGTACCAGGAAGCGCGCACCGTACTTGCTGAAGGCCGCGGCATTGGCGGTGACGTAGTGCTGGTATTGCTCGGGATGCGTGACATCGACGCGCACGATCCAGTATCCCTTTGGCATGGCAGTCTCCTTCAGAAGTCGGTTTGTCCGAGCGCGACCGCCAGGCCGATGAGGACGGCGATCCACGCGATCATGATGCAGAGGGCGCAGAGCAGCGGGCGGGTCCAGCCGCGCCGCGGGTAGCTGCCGCCATACCGCTGCGCGACCAGCCGCGTCTGCTCACGGCCGAGACCGGCATACCAGGCGACCAGGAGGGCGAGGCCGCCCACACGCGAGACGACGTCGACCGCACGGGAGTCGGGCAATACCGCGACCACCAGCAGGAAGGCAACGTTGAAGATGATCCAGTTGCGCGACTGGCGGGCTTCCGTCTCCGAGCCGAGCGCTTGCCAGTTACGCATGTGCAGGAAGGCACCGAAGACCGGCGTGAAGAGCAGGCTCCAGCGCGCCGCAGCGGACGGATTCCAGAGCGCAGGTGCTACGGGGGCGTCCGGCGCTCCATCGAGCGAAGCGAGCGGTGGCGCATAGAGATTGTGGGACATGGCCTTCGGACGGATGCGGGCGACGGCAGACGGCCGCGAGCCCCGCATCGGATCACAAAGGCATATCCCCGGACAAGCCTCGCCCGCAACACGCGTGGCCCCGCACAAATGGCCGCCCCGTGTCGCGGGAGGCGTCGCGGCTCAGCCGCGGGCGATGATGCTCACCAGTTCCGGATCGCGCACCTTGCCGCGTGCGTCCACCAGGCCGAAATCCATCTCCTTGTACGACCACACCGCACGGCCGATCCCGTACTCGTTGAAGAGATCGACGATGTCGGCATGCCAGCGGCGGCGCGAACCTGCCGGCGCGGTCTCGATCACGCCGAACTCGCCGCAGTAGAGCGGCACCTTGTGCGCCTGCATGAACTCCAGCGCCGGCAGCAACAGGGTGCGCAGCTCCTTCCTGTCGCCCGTCATGTCCTTGAAGGCACCCAGGCGCTCGCGCGCGGCGGGGTTGCCGGCAAGGAAGGCGCCCAGGCCTTCCATCGGGCCCGGATAGTCGAGCACCTGCCCGTAGGCGACCAGCTCCGGCACCCAGTGCGCACCCTGATGGGTGAAGGGCAGCGGCTCGTAGAAGTGGAAGGTGTAGAGCACGCGCGGATCGTCGAAACGGCGCAGGTTCGCGAGCTCATGCACCGCGTTGTAGTGGTTGCCACCGACCATCACCAGGCGCTTGGGATCGATCGCGTGGATCGCCGGCACGATCTCGTGGATCAGCGTGTTCCAGGGGCCGCTGTCGGGCAGGACCACCTCGTTCATCAACTCGAAGACCATGCGCGGATAGCGGTCGGCGTAGCGCGTCGCCAGCGTCTTCCAGATACGCAGCATGCGGGCTTGCAAGGCCGGCGAGCGGAAGAGCTCGTTCGCCGCGAGGTTGTCGAAGCTGTAGCCCGGTGCCTTGTGCAGGTCGAGGATCAGGTTCAGTCCTGCACGCTCGCACCAGGCGATGCAATCGTCGATGCGGGCGAAGCCGGCCTCGATGAAACCGTGCGGCGCGTCCCGCTCTTCGAGGACCGTGCAGTCCACCGGCAGGCGCACATGGTCCATGCCCCAGTCGGCGATGCGACGGATGTCGGCCTCGGTGATGAAGCGCGCGAAGTGTCCTTCCCCCGCGTCACCGTACTGCGAAAGCCAGCCGCCGAGATTGATGCCCTTGCGATACGCGCTGAGGGTGGTGGGTGCCATGACCATGGGTCCTGTGGGAATGCGAGGGGATCATCCTGCACCGAGCCATGCATGCTGGCGCGGCATGCAGTCCGCCTTAGCAATCGCGGTGGGGTGCTTCGCAAGGACTGCACGGTTGCGCGGCGAGCGCGTGGCAGCGGGCTCCGACGGCGCGCCGTACGGATGGCCCGGGCCGTTGCCAGGCCGATTTCCGCAAAGCCGGGCCGGTCGCGGAAGACGTCCGGGATCGGCTATCGTGCAGGTCGATACCCAGCGTCCAGAGCCGCCATGCCGATCTCCGAGTCCGACCCGCGCGTCTTCTTCGCCGCCGAACGCACCTTGCTCGCCTGGCTGCGCACCGGGCTCACCCTGATGGGCTTCGGCTTCGTGATCGCCCGCTTCGGGCTCTTCCTGCGGGTGATGAGCCTGCAGGTCACCGCCCCTTCGCACGGGCCGTGGTCGGCGGTGCTGGGCGTGGCGATGGTGACGGTGGGTGCCGGCGTGATCCTCTTCGCCTCGCAGCAGCACGGCCGCTACATCGAGACGCTGGCGGCAAGCGACTTGCCGCCGCGTTATGCGCGCGGCTTCGCGATCGTCACCAGCCTCATCGTCGGCCTGCTCGGGCTCGTGCTCGCGATCTACCTGGGGCTCACCAGTTTCTGAACCCGGCAGGGCGTCCGATCAGGCGGCAGGCGGGCCGCTGGGCCGCGCTGCGGCTTCACGCACGCCGAACAGGATCGCCGCGGTGAACAGCAGCAGGATGGCGCCCATCCAGTAGGGCGCGCCCGGCGAGACCCGGTCATAGACTGCGCCCGCCCAGAGCGGACCGAAGATCGTCATGGCGCTCGCCAGCGCGGCATTCACACCCATCAGCGCCCCTTGCTCGCGCGGCTGCACCTGCGAGGACATCAGCGCCCCCAGGGTCGGGAAGACGAGGCCGCCCGCCGCGGTGCGCAGGGCCACCACCAGGTAGAGGCCGGCAAATACCGGCGTGAGCCAGGTGGCGAGGACGAAGACAGCGAGGGCGAGCAGGCTGAAGCTCGCGACGCGGCGGCCTCCGAAGCGCGCCACCAGTGGCGGCACGATCCGCTGCAGGCTGAAGAGTGCGAGGCCTGCCAGGGCCAGCAGGGCGCCGATCTGCCAGGGCTGCACATGGAAGCGGTCGAGCAGGTAGAGGCCTTCGGTGCTGTTGTAGCCGTTGAAGGTGAAATTGAAGAGACAGAGCACCAGCAGCGAACGCCCCAGCACCGGGCGGCGCATGAAGCCGAAGATGGCGGTGAAGGGGTTCAGGTCCGCCCCGCGCAGCGGACGGGTGTCGCGCTGCGCCTCGGGCAGGGTCTCCGGCATCACCTTGAGGCTGATGATCGCCGCCAGCAGCGAGAGCGCGGCCGCAAGATAGGCGGGCGCCGCGAGGTGCCATTGACCCAGCGCCGCACCCAACGCCGGACCGATGATGATCCCGAGCCCCCAGGCCATGCCGAAGAAGGTGAAGTTCCTGGCGCGGGTCTGCGGCGTGGACACATCCGCGATGACCGCGGCCGCCACCGACTGGTTGCCGGCCGTGATGCCGTCGATGAGCCGCGAGAGCATCAGCACCCAGAGCGCGCCGCCGAGGCCGAAGAGCAGGTAGCCCACGGCCGACCCGACCAGGCTCGCGATCAGCACCGGCCGCCGTCCCCAGCGATCGCCGAAGCGCCCCATCGCCGGCGCTGCGAAGAACTGCGCGGCCGAGTAGAGCGCGGTCAGCAAGGTCAGCATGATCGCGGAGTCGCTGTACTGGCGCACGATGAAAGCCGCCACCGGCCACAGGATGCTGATGCCCACCACATCGAGCAGCAGGATCAGGAAGACCAGTCTCAGGGTATTGCGGATCTGCGCATCGGTCAGGGACATGTGGGCTCCGGTGGCGGGCGAATGCGGGCGAAGCCGCAAGTGTGACTCAGCCGACGCCAACTGCCATGTCCGGGTTTGCTCAGACCGCCGCGGATGCTGCCTGCATGCCCACTACCGCGCGGGTCCGGGGCACGTTCCGCGTTTGGCGGGATGTGCTCCGGACGCCGGGGCGGCTCGTTCGGTCGAGGATCGGCGCCTCAGGCGAGGCCGCCGTTCACCCCGATGCTCTGGCCGGTAATCCAGGCCGCTTCGTCGCTCGCCAGGAAGGCCACTACCCGCGCGATGTCCTCGACCTCGCCCAGGCGGCCCAGTGGCGTACCGCCGACGATGCGGGCGATGCTCTCCGGCGTGTTGGTGTCGTTGAAGAGTTCGGTATTCACCGGGCCCGGCAGCACCGCATTCACCGTGATTCCGCGCGCACCCAGCTCGCGTGCGGCGTAGCGGGTGATCTGCTCCACCGCGCCCTTGGTCGCCGAATAGACGCCATAGCCGGGGAAGTTGAGGCGCGTGAGTGTGCTGGAGAAGTTCACCACCCGACCACCGTCCGCCAGCCGCGTGGCCGCCTCGCGCACGCCGGCGAAGGTGCCCTGGACGTTGATGCCGAAAATCCGCGCGAAGTCTTCGTCGGTGGTCTGGGCAATCGGCTTGTGGATCATGATCCCGGCATTGTTGAGCAGGATGTCGACCTTGCCGAAGCGTTCGATCGCAGCGTCGAAAAGCCGGCTCATCGCGCCCGGCTGGGCGATGTCGGCCTGCACGGCCATGGCGTCGCCGCCCGCCTCGCGGATGCTCGCCAGCACACTTTCGGCAGCCGCCGCATTGCCGGCGTAGTTGACCACGACCTTGGCGCCACGCGCCGCCAGCGTGCGCGCGAGATCCGCGCCGATGCCGCGGGAGCTGCCGGTGACGATCGCAACCTTGTTCTTGAGCGTTTCCATGTGCATTCCCCTTGTGAGTGATGGGGCCCGGTCCGGGCATGGAACGCATTCTTACCTCACGCGATTTCTGAATAAATAGCCTCCAATCGGCATGACAATCCATAAATCATCAACAATCTCTGGCAGAGTCCGGACCGATGATGTCCGCCGGAAAGGCGCGAGGGCTGGGGGCAGGAATGGATCGACTACAGACGATGCAGGTCTTCACCCGTGTGGTGGAGCTGAGGAGCTTCGTGGGCGCGGCGGACTCGCTGCAATTGCCCCGGGCAACGGTTACGCATGCGGTCAAGGAACTGGAGGCCCGGCTGGGCGTGCGCCTGCTCCACCGCACCACGCGCCAGGTGCGCGCCACCCTGGACGGCGAGGCCTACTACGCGCGCTGCACGCGGCTGCTGGCGGACTTCGAGGAGGCCGAGTCGGTGTTCCGCGCCGGAGCGCTCAATCCCACCGGCCGTCTGCGGGTGGACCTGCATGCCACGATCGCGGTGCACACGATCATTCCCGCCTTGCCGGATTTCCTCGCGCGCTATCCGGGCATTGCGCTCGAACTGGGCACTGGCGACCGTTCGGTGGACCTGGTCCGCGAGGGGGTGGATTGCGTGATCCGCGGCGGCGAACTGCAGGACTCGAGCCTGATCGCGCGCCGGCTCGGATCGCATGAGCAGGCTACCTGCGCAAGCCCGGCCTATCTCGCCGCCCACGGCGTGCCGCAGACCCCGGCCGACCTGGCAGGGCATCAGGCGGTGAACTACCTCTCGCCCAACACCGGCCGGGTATGGGACATGGAGTTCACCGTCGATGGCGAGGTACGCAGCCTCCCGCTGCCAGGCCGGGTCGCGGTCAATAGCACGGACACCTATGTCGCCTGCTGCCTCTCGGGCTTCGGCCTCATCCAGTTGCCACGCTACGGCGTCGCCCATCATCTGGCGAGCGGCGCGCTGTGCGAAGTGCTGGCGGACTACCGGCCGCCGCAGATGCAGATCTCGGCGCTGTATCCGCAGCACCGCCAACTCTCGCCGCGGGTGCGCGTCTTCCTCGATTGGGTGGCGAGCCGCTTCGAGGCCGTGTATTGAGCCACGGCGCTCAGGGCTTCACGCGCGGAGCGAGCCAGGCGACACGGGTATCGATCTGCGCAGCATGGGCTCCCGACATGCGCAGACTGGCGTCTCCTTCACATCCGCCTGGAGCGGCTCCTCATCCGTTTGCGCCAGGCTTGCTGCTTCCGGACACGGCGCGCCTGCCGCGCCCGGAGCAAGCGCAGCGCAGGCTGAAGGACGGCCGGGCTAGATCAGCGAGCGCCCGGTGACGATCGCCGTGGCTTCCTTCTCCGAGATCCGCACCGAGGCGGTGGAGATCACATGGGCGGTGAGCCATTCCTTGAGGTCCACCGCGCCTTCGCGCTCGAAGCTCTCGAAACGGCAACCAATCTGGCCTTCGCCCTCGCCCGGCACCTTGTTCATCGCACGGGCACGGCCGCGAATCTTGTCCGGGATGTCGCTCAGGCGCAGCACGAAGTCGAACTCCTGCTGCGGCGCGATGCCGGCGTCCGCGGCAATCGCGAATCCCTCCAGGGAGAGATCGATCAGCGGAATGCGGGCTTCGCCGATGAGGACGAAGAAACAGGGCTTGCCATCGCGCACTGCCTGGAAGCGCTGGCGCTGGCGGCGTTCGGAATATTCGGTGTCCATCGAACTGCTTTCTTTTGTTATGCCGGGGGCTGAGGCCAATCAGCGGATATCGGACGACGCTACACCAAGCTTGAGGCCGCGTCAGCAAGGCAATGTCAGCGGGCGCCGGGCGACGTCCGGTTCGCGGGCAGCGCCATGAGTGCGCGCATGCTCGCCCAGAGCACCAAGGCGTTGAGCAGATGCCAGCAGAAGTGGGTGCCCATGGGCCAGACGGCACAGAGGCTTTCGTCCAGGCTGCGCAGGGTCACGGACAACAGGAAGACCAGGGCCGCGAGCAGCCAGAAGCCCTCGCCCGGCTGGCGCCGCCAACGCGCCCAGCCAGCCATGCCCAGCAGCACCACGAAGGCCGCCGCGTAGAACTGCGAACCGTTGAGCGGCGCATCCGCGAGCAGGCGTTTGAGCAGAAGATCCAACGCCACGAAGCCGACTACGGCCGCCCAGGAGGCGACGCGCTTCCAGCCCAGGCGCCGCACCGCAAAGCGCTGCACATAGGTGAGCAGGAAGAGCGTGATGAAGCCGGTGTCCAGCAGCATGCCCCAGCGGGTGCCGAAGGTATGGAAGGCGAGACTGCCCGCGCCGACCAGGGCGATCAGCACGGTCAGCGCGACCAGGTCGCCGTCGCCGTGCGGCCCCTGCGCCGCGCGCTGGCGCACCAGTTGGCGCCAGACGAACCAGGCGGCGACGAAGAAGGCGATATTGGTGAGCGCGTTGAGCGGCTCGGACCAGAAGGACGCGTCCGTCCTCTCGCAGTAGGCGTCGATGGCGTCACTGAGCACGGCGTTTTCCGGGTTGGGGCGGGGACGCCATTCTGCCCTGCCCGCACGACCGATTGGCGGTGCCGCGTGTCAGACGTCCTGCCGCGGAAGACGCCGCAACGCCCGGTTCAGGTCCCGAGCCGGACCTGCGAGTCCCAGACGATCTGACAGTGCTGGCAGACGAAGCGGCGCGTGACCAGATCGGTGTCGACCTTCTCCTGCTTCACGAGCCAGCGCCCACAGGCGGCACAGCGACACAGGTAGCCCCGGAGGATGAAGGCCGCGAGGCAAAGCGTACCCAGCACGAGCGCCGCCGAAACCAGCAGGAGGTCGCGCGGCGAGCTCCCGCTGCCGTGGCTCAGGAAGAAAGCGAGCGCGAAGGCCAGCATCGTCGCGAACAGGAGCGCGAAGGCCGACCGTCTCGTGGTTCTGGCATGCGTCGGGTGCGGGTGAAGGTGCATGGGGTCTCCAGTTCTGGGCGGCGCCGTGATCCGGACGTAGGACCGCGCCGGCTTCCGGATGCCGGTCCGTCCGATTCTGCGCTCGCTCGCCGGGGCGCAGAGTGATCACCTTGCGTCGTTTCAGGAGACTGACATGCAAACCGCGAACACGCTCATCGAACTCGAAAAGAAGTTCTGGCAATCGATGGTCGATGATGACACCGACACTGCCCTGTCCTTGCTGGACGAACCCTCCATGCTGGTGGGCGCACAAGGGACCATGCAGTTCGACCACGCCCGGTATCGCGAGATGGCCGAGCACGGCAGCATGGGGCTCAAGTCCTTCAAGTTGAGCGACATGAACGTCGTGTTTCCGACCGAGGACACCGCGGTGGTGACCTACAAGGTCGAGCAGACGATGGCCGCACGCGGACAGAACGACAAAACCACCCAGCGGGCCATGGCCGACTCCTCCGTGTGGGTGCACAAGGACGGCCATTGGGTCTGCGCGATGCACACCGAGACACCCCTGGACGGGGCCGGCCCGATGCACTGACGCCTTCGCAGGCAACGAGAGCCATCGCAACTTTGCGATGGCTCTCGGCGTTCGAGCGACCGGCGCGCTCGACGACTCAGCTTGCGCAGGCGGCCAGGCGTGCGCGTCCTGCGCGGTAGCCCAGCCACACGGTCACGAGGGCACAGGCCGCCATCAGGCCCGCGGCCACCGGCACCCAGGCAAGGCCGCCCGGTTGTGCCACCACCCAACCGCCCACCGCCGCACCGGTCGCATTGCCGAGGTTGAAGGCGGCGATGTTGAGTGCGGAGGCGAGCGTCGGCGCCTCGCGTGCCACTTCCATCGCGCGGGTCTGCAGGGGCGCGACGATGACGAAGCCCGCCACGCCGATCACGAAGGTCGCGGCCACGGCGAGTGTGGCCTGCACGCCCAGCGGCTGGAAGGCGAAGAGGCTGATCGCCAGGAAGCTGAGCGAGAAATACAGCGCGCGGCTCAGGCCCCGATCCGCCAGCCGGCCGCCCCAGATGTTGCCGATCACCAGCGCCACGCCAAAGAACACCAGCGCGGGCGAGAGGTATTGCATCGGCAGGCCGGCGCGTTCGGTGAGCAACGGCGCGATGTAGGTGAGCCAGCCGAAAAGCCCGGCCGAGCCCAGTGCGGTCGTCGCCAGCGCCAGCCACACCGCCGGGTTGCGCAGCGCACGCACTTCCGCACCCAGCGAATGGCGGTTCTCGTCGAGCCCGCGCGGCAGGAAGAAGGCCAGCATCAGCCAGGCGAAGACGCCGATGCCCGCCACCACCCAGAAGGTCGAGCGCCAGCCATGGTGCTGGCCGAGCCAGGTGCCAAAGGGCACGCCCAGTACGTTGGCGAGCGTGAGGCCGGAGAACATCAGCGCCACCGCGCTGGCCTGCCGCTCCGGGCCGACCAGCCGCGCCGCCACCACCGCACCGACGCCGAAGAAGGTGCCGTGCGCGAGCGCCGTGATCACCCGCGCCGCCATCAGCAGGCCGTAGTTCGGCGCGTTGGCGCAGAGCAGGTTGCCGAGCACGAACATGGCGGCCAGCACCAGCAGCAGCACCTTGCGCGGCAGGTAGCCGCCCGCGGCGGTGAGGAAGGGCGCGCCGACGACCACGCCCAGCGCATAGCCGGTCACCAGCAGGCCGGCGCTGGGCACGCTCACCGACAGGTCGCGCGCCACATCCAGCAGCAGGCCCATGATCACGAACTCGCTGGTCCCGATCACGAAGGCCGCGGCCGCCAGCGCGTAGAGCGCGATCGGCATGGCCGAACTCGAAGAAGCCTTTGCGGCGGTGCTCACAGCAGGCCTCCGCCTTCGATGTCGATCACCGAACCGGTGACGAAACCGTTGGAGATCGCCAGCAGATAGCCGGCTGCGACGTCTTCCGGCTTGCCGACGCGACCTACCGGCAGGCCGGCGCCGACCTTGTCGAACATGGCGCGGCGCGCGGCCTCGTCCATCCCCGCATAGGCCTCGGTGTCGGTAAGGCCGGGGCTCACCACGTTCACCCGCACCGGCGCGAGTTCCTTGGCGAGCTGCTTGGCGCTCGCCTCGATCGCGGCGTTCATCGCGGTCTTGACCAGGCTGCCCGCGCCGGCGCGGCGCGAGAGCAGGCCGGAGGTCAGCGTGATGCTGCCGTCGCGGCGCAGGTGCGGCAGCGCGGCCTTGATGGTGCGCAGCGCGCCGAAGACCTTGTTGTCGAAAGCAGCGGCCACGCTGGCGATATCGGTGTCGAGCAGGCGTGCGGAGGCCACGCCCGGGCCGGCCGTGATGACCAGGTGGTCGAAGGGCCCGAGGATGTCGAAGAAACGATGCAGCGAGGCCTCGTCGGTCACGTCGACCGCGAAGGCTTCGCTGCCGGTGAGCTTGGCCGCAGCGGCTTCGGCGCGCGCCAGTTGCGAGCTGGCGATCACCAGCGCCGCGCCCTGGGCAGCGGCGGCCTGCGCCACCGCGAAACCGATGCCGGAGCTGCCGCCGATCACGACGAGCTTCTGCCCGGCCAGGATGTGTTTGTTCAGATTGCTCATGGTTTGCTCCGCTGGGGGAAGGGGAGAGAACGTCCGGGAGGACTGTCGCGAGACCGCCCCAGGCGGGGCGATTGAGGTGGCAGTCGATGGAGTGGATTGTCCGCACTCCCGAGCCCCCCGATAAGCCCGCGGAAGCTTGATGGATCTTCAAACCTGGTTTGATAATCGCAGCAGCGCCATCCCTGCCCTCGCGAGAATTTGTCCATCAGGAAGGAGCGAGCGCCTCATGTAGCCCGCCGGCTGGATCTGGCTGCGCCCAGGCATCCGACGAGGCCGCACGCGCACGTCCGTCCCCTGGCCCCTTTCTCCCCTGGCCACTTTTTCCCGAGGCCCTTTTCTCATCGCCCCGAGCCCGGACTGTCCGCCATGTATCACCTCGACGAACTGCGCCTCTTTGTGCGTGCCGCGGAAACCCTCAACCTCTCGGCCGCGGGCCGCGAGCTGGGCCTGTCCGCCGCGCTCGCCAGCGCCACGCTCAAGCGCCTTGAAGCCGCTTTGGGCGTGCAGCTCTTCGTGCGTTCCACCCGCGCGATGCAGCTCACCAACGAAGGTCGCCTCTTCCTCGAACCGGCGGGTCAGGCGCTCGCCCTGCTGGAGCAGGCCGGCAACCAGCTATCGGGGGCCCGCGAGGAAATCGCCGGCCCTTTGCGGATCAGCGCACCGGCCCATATCGGCCGGCGGGTGCTGCGCCCCTGGCTGGACGACTTCATGGCCGTGCATCCGGCAGTCGAGATCAGCCTGCTGCTCTCGGACCGGCTCTCCGATCTCACCCGCGAACCCGTGGACGCGGCCCTGCGCTACGGCAGCCTGGAAGACACCGAAATGGTGGCGCGGCGGCTCTCGGCGAGCTGGCGCATCCTGGTCGCCTCGCCCGACTACATCGCCCGCCACGGTGCGCCGCGCAGCCCCGCGGACCTCGCCCAGCACCGGTGCCTGCAGCACCTGATCTACTCGCGCAGCGCCCCGCGCTGGCGGCTGATCCAGGGCAAGCAGAGCGTGGAGGCCGAATTCCCGGTGAGCCGCGCCTCGGACGACGGCAGCGTGCTCGCCGACTGGGCGGTAGCCGGCCACGGCATCGCGCTCAAGCCCTGGCTGGACGTGACCGAGGAACTGGCCAGCGGCCAGTTGCTGCGCGTGCTGCCGCGCTGGAAGAGCGAGTTCTCGCCCCTGCAGCTCGTGTACCCGCACCGCAAGCTCGCCCTGCCGCGCCTGCGCGCGCTCATCGGCTTCCTGGAGGCGCGCTTCAGCGCACGGGCGCGCGAGAACGGCATCGGCTGAGCAGCCGGCCCGCCGGCGCCATGGGTCGCCGCGCGCGCGAAAACCACACGGCCCGGCCCGCGTGTTTGCGGCGGATCAAAGCGGCCTCAGCCCCGGGCTGACACCATCGCCGATCCCCTTCACAGAGCCGAAACACAAAATGATTCCGAACCCGTTTGCGCCGCTGATCGTCCGCGGCAAGGAGCTGCTCCCCATCGTGCAGGGCGGTATGGGCGTGGGCGTGTCTGCCCATCGCCTGGCTGGCAGCGTCGCCGCCTGTAATGCCGTGGGCACCATTGCCAGCGTGGATCTGCGCCGGCTGCATCCGGACCTGGAGATCGCGCGTTGCCGCGATCGCGCCGAGATCGAGAACAGCAACCTGATCGCGCTCGACCGCGAAGTGCGCGCCGCCAAGGAAATGGCGCGCGGCATGGGCATGGTGGCGGTCAACGTGATGCGTGCCGTCACCCAGTACGCCGACTACGTGCGTCAGGCCTGTCGCAGCGGTGCCGACGCCATCGTGATGGGTGCCGGCCTGCCCCTGGACCTGCCCGAACTCACCAGCGAGCACCCCGACGTGGCACTGATCCCCATCCTTTCCGACGCGCGTGGCGTGTCGGTCGTGATCAAGCGCTGGATGAAGAAGAACCGCCTGCCCGACGCCATCGTGCTCGAGCATCCGGGCTGGGCCGGCGGCCATCTGGGCGCGGCCAATGTCGACGACACCCGCGACAGCCGCTTCGACTTCCGCAAGGTCATTCCCGAATGCCTGGAAGCCCTGCAGAAGCTCGGCATCGCGCGCGAGAAGCTGCCCCTGATCGCGGCCGGCGGCCTCGCCTCGCCCGAGAAGGTGCGCGAGGTGATGGATCTGGGCGCTTCCGGCGTGCAGATCGGCACCGCTTTCGCCGTCACCCGGGAAGGCGACGCCAGCGATACCTTCAAGAAGGTGCTGCGCGAAGCCGAGGACGAAGAGATCGCGGAATTCACCAGCGTGGCCGGCCTCCCCGCCCGCGCGGTGCGCACCCCCTGGCTCGCCAACTACCTCAAGCGCGAAGACATCCTTCAGAAGGCCGCCGAGCGCGAAGGCGGCGAACGTCGTTGCACGCTCAACTGGGACTGCCTGCTGCAATGCGGCCTGCGCGACAAGCTCTCCAAGTTCGGTCAGTTCTGCATCGACAATCAGCTCGCCTACGCCCTGAAGGGTGACGTCGCCAAAGGCCTCTTCTTCCGCGGCCGCGGCAAGCTGCCCTTCGGCAACGAGACGCGCAGCGTGCGCGAGACCATCGAGTTCCTGCTCAACGGGAAGCTCGCGCCCGCGACCTGAACGCGGCCATGGCCTGGCGGACGCAGCGCGTCCGCCATCACGCAAGAAAGGGCGCAGCCGACTCTTCTTGAGTCCCCTGCGCCCTTGTCGTTTTCCAAGCACTTGATACCGGGTGCTTGTCAGCACCCAGGACCTCCGACGCTACCGTCCCTCAGTACTGGATGCCGCTGGCGATCTGGTCAAGCGGCACGAAATACATATCGGGATGGTTGAGCTTGAGGTCTTTCTCCAGCGCCTCCAGCTCGGCGTGGAACTGCGCTACGAGATCTTTAAGCGCATCTTCCTTGAAGTGATAGTTGAGGTTCGGGTCGCCCTTCAGATCCACCCCAACTCCGGTGAGCGTCCGCGAGTTGTGCGGCATGTAGAACAGCAAGTCAGCCCAGTAGGCACTGATGGTGTCCAGCGGCCAGCACAGCGGCTTGTTCAGGAGCCACTTCGCCAGCGCTTGCTCCTCCCGTTCGCCCCAGTTCAGCTCCTTGGGGTCGACCGGCACGGGCTCGAACGTGTAGCCCCTCGTGAGCGGCGGCTTCACCCGCAGGAGGAAGGGGACGGGGCTCGGTTTCACCGTTTTCCCGTTCGCCACGCCGCCGTCGATCATCGCGTGCAGGGTCTGGTGGTCGGCCGAATGGCGCACCGAGGCATTCCAGATGAAATACGCCAGCGCTTCGGCGAGCCGCTTCGGGTTGCGCGTCTTTCCGTCCGCACCCAGCAGGTCCTCGCGATCGGGAAAGCCCGGCAGCCACTCCGAGATGTGTTCGGCCCAGTAGCCGATCTCACGCCAGTCCGTGTCGCTCATGTGCTCGACGACCCCGGAGACGAACTTCAGCACCGGTTCGAAGTAGCTGTTGAGGAACTTGCCGTAGCGCGAGGGGATCGTGGGCGGCGTAGAGGTGTAGCGGTACGGCGGATAGGCGCCGTCCGGTTCGTCGAAATACGGGTCGGCGTAAGGTTCGTCCGAAGAGGCCTTGGCCGAGTAGTAGGTCGAGCCGTACCAGCCGAAGGGCAGGAGGCGACGCACCTCCGAACCCTTGGCGACGAAAGGGCTCCAGGGATACCAGGTGTCCCGGTTGATCAGCGAGCGCTGGCCTTCGAGCACCGTGTTGTTCACGCAGAGCGAGAGCCAGAGGTGGGGCTGCAGCAGGCGCAGCACGAGGTTCCGCTTGGGCAGGACGCTCTTGGTGATCGCGTTGATGGTGTCCGGTGGGAAGTGGACCTCGGTATGGTCGATCAGGTTGATCCGGTGGATCGCGCCCTGCAGCACGAAGTAGCGCCCGATGCGCCAGGCTTCTCCGTCGGCCGGCGTGAAGATCTCCGAATCGACGAATTTCCCGGTTGCGGGGTTATGGACCTGCAGCATCAGAGCCACAGGCTCGTACGCGAACTCCGGTCCGCCGCGCGGGCGACGGACCAGGGCGATCGACGCCGCAACCGCCTCGCCCGCCCACAGCTTGCGCACGACACGCATGCAGCTGTAGTCGGATTTCCAGTACTCCCATTTGTCCGGCTCGGTGATGTACGCCTCGAAGGTGCGCTTGTCGCGCGCATCCAGCGGCGCCAAGAACTTGCTGTAGAGGCCCTCGCACAGCAGCGTTGTGAACTCGGCATCGTCCATGACCGGATAACCCTGGAGGTTGTCGAACGCGTTCACCAGCGAACGCGCGCCCGCCTCCATCCCGAACACAGCAAACTTGTCCCGGTAGTAGGAGCCGACATAGGTATCCCAATCGGTCCACTCGGCGGCGGGAATGTTGTAGATACCCGGCGCCTGCCCGAAGGGATGGTCAAGGCTGGGTTGCGGCCATGGACCCTTGTGGCCGTACAGGAAATCGGACATCGGCAGATCGGGGAAGCTGGGGTTGCGATTGAGGCGGGTCACCATGCGTCTCCTTCACGAGGGGGATGAGGCTGCTGTATCTGTTGTGTCCTGCAGGGATTCCAGACTGCGGGTCGCACGCCACTCCCACGCCCTCATGCCGCGCGCACGCGCCGCGGACACCGCCCGCTCACAGGCCGCGCGTACGACATCGGCATTTGCTCCGCTGCGCGCCAGCACCTGCCCGTGCAGGCGGTGAATCTCCGGCTCGGCCCAGCGCTCCTGGCTGCGTTCCACGGTGGCGAGCGATTCGGCGAGCAGGGCAAGGGCAGCTTCGTGGTGGCCGTTTGCCGACAGGCTGTCGGCGAGGAAGGCGTGCCAGTAAGGCAGGAAGACGCGCGAGCCAGTGGCCTTGAACACTTCCAGGCCGCGCTCCAGTTGCGCCGTACCGTCTTCCGCACCGGCCACGCAGGCAGACCAGCCTTGCAGCACCAGTCCGTGCGCCAGGAAGACCGGGATCTGCTCCTCGGTGCACAGTCCGACGAGCTCTTCGGTGAGGGCGCTAGCCCGTTCGCCTTCCCCGGTGTACTGGCGCAGCCAGCCGTCGAAGGCGAGCACGAAGGAGAGCGTGAAGGGATGCTCCAGCGCGCGGGTGAAGGCGGTGGCCTGGCGCATCGCGGCATCTGCGCGCGCAGTGTCTCCCTGCAGCCAGTGGATCCAGCCGAGATAGATCTGCGCGATGGCCGCCGGGTCCTGTCCGAACTGGATGCGATGTCCGCCATGGCGCGTGGCGTCGTAGGTCGTGAGCACGAGGTCGAAGCTGCGGCAGGCAAGTTCGAAGTCCCCGAGAAAGAAGCGCGTGATCGCCATGCCCAGGTGTGCCTCGATCAGCAGGTCTTCGCTCTGCACCGCGCCCGCCATGTGCACGATGTCTTCGGACAGGGCGAGCGCAGCCGGATGGTTGCCGCGCACCGTCTCGAACATCCACAGGCCGAAGAGCGCCGGTACCAGCTGCGGCGCGTTGCCGACCACGGCGCAGCGTTGCTGCGCGTTGCGCCAGGCGGTCTCGACATCGGGCGAGGCGTAGCCGCGGGCGGCGACCAGGGCCGTGCCCAGCGCGATGTAGGCATCGAGCTCGGCCAGCGTGCGCGCCTCGGATTCGGGAATCTCGCCCAGCGCAGCCAGACCGCTGCGCAGATGCGCCACCGCCTCGACATGCGCATTGCGCATCAGGGAGCGTTGCCCGCCACGCAGCCAGAAGTACGCCGCGCGCTCGGCCTGGCCGGCGCGACCATGGTGGTGCGCGAGGACCTCGGGCTGGTCCTCGACCAGGATGGGGAAGCGCTCCTCCAGCACCTGCGCGATGCGCCGATGGTGCACGGCGCGATGCGCCTTGAGCGGGATCTCGTAGGCGGCGTCCTGGACGAGCGCATGCTTGAAGAGATAACGCTGGCCGGGGTCGTTTCCGACGGGATAGATGAACCCGGCCGCGATAAGGCGCGCGATCCCGCTGGCGAGTTCGTCGGGCTCGCCGTCCCACACGGCTTCGAGGACGTCGCGACGGAATTCGCGCCCGAGCATGGCGGCAAGCTGTGCGACAAAGCGCGCCTCGCCGAGCAGGTCCAGTCGTGAAACCAGCGAGTCCTGCAGGCTGTCGGGAATCCGCACCTTCGCCAGCGCCGAGGTCACCGCCGCATGGCGCGAATCGGCGATCGCCTTGGCGAACTCCTCGATGTACAACGGCACGCCGTCGGTCTTTTCCAGCACCTGGCGCAACACCTCGGGCCCGACATCGTTGCCTGCGAAAAGCGCGGCGGCGAGATTGCCCGCCTCAGCGCCGCTCAGCCGGTCGAGCGACAACCGATGTACATGGGGCCCAACCGGCAAGGTGTCATGGAAGCCGGGACGATGCGTGAGCAACAGGAGCACGCGGGCATCCCGCATGCGGCCGATGAAATAGTCGACGAGGTCCAGCGTGGAAGGGTCGGCCCAATGCAGGTCTTCGATGAGGATCACACCCGGCCCTGCCTGCGCCTGGTCGAGCATCAGCTGGGCCAGGAACTGCCGCGTGAGCAGGCGCTTGCGTTCGACGGTCATGCCCGCAGGTTCGCCCGCCGGCGGCGCGACCGACAGCAGTTCGGCGAAGAGTGGCGCCGCGGCCGCATAGGGCAAGTCCGTGCCGCGCAGGAAGCGCTCCAGGGCACCGCGGCGCGCGAGCTCGTCACCGGTCGCCGGCTCGCCGAAGACGCGCAGCCGCAACTGCTCGGCCACCGGATACAGGGCGCTGCGGGTGTGGAAGGGCGAACACTGCAGCTCCGCGACCCAGGCTTGCGGATCCTCGAAATCATCGAGCACCGCGCGCGCGAGGCGCGACTTCCCGATGCCCGCCTCGCCGCCGATGAGCAGCACCTGGCCGCGCCCCGCCTGGGCCTCGCGCCAGTAGGCGCGCAGCTGTGCGACTTCCGGCTCGCGTCCGAGCAAGGGTGCGAGCGGCGTCGCGCGCGTAGCCTGGAAGCGGCTCGGCAAGCGACGCTGCCCACGCACCCGCCAGATGCGAACCGGTTGCGCAATGCCCTTGAGCGGCTGCTCGCCCTTGTCCACGCAATCAAAGCGCCCCTGCAGGCCGCGATGGACGCGGTTGGTGACCACCAGGGTGTCCGGCTCGGCGAGCGACTGCAGGCGCGCGGCGATCGCCATCGTGTCTCCCGCCGCGCTGCGCACCTCGGGCTGGATGACCACCAGGCCGCTGGCGATGCCGATGCGCACCGCGATATGTGGCAGCTCGGGCAGGGCCACGGTCGCCAGGCGGGCGATGAGGTCCAGGCCCGCGCGCACCGCCCGCTCGGCCTCGTCCTCGTGGGCCACCGGGTAGCCGAAGAAGGCGACGATGCCATCGCCCAGGCGCTGGAAGACGTGCCCCTCGTAGGCGAGGACGCATTCGGTGCAGACCTGCTCGTAGACATCGATGATGCCCTGCAGGGTTTCGGGATCCACCCGGCGCGCCAGCTCGGTGAAGCCGACCATGTCGCAGAACATCACCGTCAGCGGACGCCGCTCGCCGGTCTCGCCCTTGCGCACCGCGCTCGACGGATGCGCGACCGGCGCGCCGTCGAGCTCGGCGATGGCGCGCATGAGCAGGCGGCGATGCCCCAGCGAGACGCCCAGCTTCTCGAGATCCGCGTCGCCCAGAAGGCGCAGCACGGCCATGTCGATATCGTTGTCGGCAAACGCCTGGGCGTAGCGCGCCAGGCCCTGCTGCTGCAGCCAATCCTGAATCGACATCCCCGCTTCCTCCGGCCCACATGCTGCGCCCGCCTTGCTACGGGTCGCCTACTGCGCATTGCAGATGCATCCAAGTGCCAGCCGGGGACTACGCTTTGCCCTCCGCAGGTGGCGGAGACCATATCGCGCAGCGCAGACATCCGGGGCTGGTCAACAGCCCACGGATCCCGGCGATGTCGCTTGTCGGGAAGGAAGCGTCACGCCAAACGGCGCCGCGCGTCTCCCCGGCAAATCCAGCGTCGATGGTATCGGGCCGGCCAAACGCCAGGGAGGGAGAAAGCCCGCACAGCGGGAATTGTTGTCGTGTCCGGGCAACAGAAAGCCGGCTCGCCAACTCGCCGGTTCCGCTTGCCCGCGGCAGGACTGTCGCCAAGACGTCAAAGCTCGGCGCTGTTCATCCCTGTGCGAACAAGGCGTCGTAGCGACGCTGCATGTCCTCGGTACTGAGCTTCTCGATCTCGTGGCCGAGCATCCATTCGTGGCCGAACGGGTCGCGGATCACGCAGCTCCGTTCGCCATAGAACTGGTCGGTGGGCGGGCGCATCAGGCGTGCGCCGGCGGCCACGGCACGTTCGGCGAGGCGGTCGGCGTTATCCACATGCAGGTGCAGCGCGAAGACGGTGCGTGCGGAGGGGTCCTGCGGATCGGGCGCATGGATGTCGAACTCGGGATAGGCGTCAGAGAGCATCAGCACGCCGTTGCCCAGCACGAGTTCGCAATGGCCGATGCGCCCGCCGGGTTCGGTGAGGCGCATCCGTTCCTGCGCGCCGAAGACCTGGGTGTAGAAGGCGATGGCGGCCTGGGCGTCGCAGACCCGCAGGTAGGGAAAGACTTCCTGCACCGGCGCGTGCGTGGGCGCTGCGTGGGGGGCATCTTGTTTCATGGCGCGGCTCCTTGCTGTCGAAAGGGGATGCGACACAGGCTGCGCGTCGGCGAGCGCGCGGTCTTGGAAAAAATGTAGTGGCGTTCAGGCCGCCTCGGCCAGGCTGCTGGTGTTCGGATAGCGCCGCGCATGCAGCAGTTCGCCGGGCGTGAGCCCCGCGAACTCGCGGAACTCCGCGTTCATGTGGGACTGGTCGTAGTAGCCGGCGGCCAGCGCCAGTTCCGCGAGCGAGGCGGCACCGAGATTGAGCAGTGTCAGCGTCTGACGGAAGCGCAGGAGGCGGGCAAAGCGCTTGGGGGACACGCCCAGATGGCGAAGGAAAAGCGTCTGCAGCTGGGCCGAACCATAGCCGCTGCGTTCGCGCAGCCTGGCGATCGCAGCCGCGCCGTGACTCGCTTCCAGTTGACGCACCAGCCAGCGCAGCGCCAGGTCGGGCCCGGCGTCACGCGCATCGGATCGCATCAGCCGCGCCGCAACCCAACGTGCCGCGGCGCGCAGCCGGGCCTCTCCGCCGCGGGCATCGGCGCAGGCGTCCGCGAGTTCGCGTGCGGCGGCGCCCAGCACATCCTCCAGCCCCAGCGTGAGATTGCTCGCCTGCACCAGCGGCATTGCGAGCAGGGCGTGCGCGGCCAGCGGACGCAGGCGGATGCCGAGGACTTCCGACGCACCGGCCGGCGCCCTCACCCGCAGCGCGCGGGTGTGCAGGCCGGTCATGCAGAGGGCGGGGCAAGTGAGGATGCGCGCGCCTTCCACGTTGGCGTAGGGCGCGCCGCCGAGCTGCACGATCAGTTGCACCGAGCCGTCAGGGAAGACCCGCTCGGTCGGATGTGCCACCTGCCCCTCGAAATACCAGAGCAGCTCCACCGCGCCGGCGAGGCAGGGCGGGCGCCAGTGCCAGGACCGCCAGCAGCCCAGCGCGGAGTTTTCCGCGTGATGGCCGATGGCGGTGCCGACGTTCATGCTAGAGCGCCCAGTTGGCCCGGATCAGGTGGTAGTAGATCGGCGCCGCGAAGGCGACCGGCGCGGCGCGGTCGAGCAGGCCGCCGTGGCCGACGATCGCATGCCCCCAGAAGCGCACGCCGCGGTCGCGCTTGATCGCCGCCATCACCAGCGCACCGAGCAGGCCCATCGCAGTGGCGACAACGGCGACGCCGGCGGAGGCGATGATCGAGAAAGGCGTGATCCAGGCGAGCAAGGCGCCCAGGATCGCCCCTGCCGCGCAGGCCAGCGCGAAACCTTCCCAGGTCTTGCCGCGCGAGATCTCCGGCGCGATCGGACGTCGGCCGAAGCGGTCGGAGAAGAATTTCTCCGCCACGTCCCCGCTCTGCACCACCAGCACCAGGAAGGCGATCAACAGGAGCTGGCGCCCGCCATATCCGGAAATGCGCAGCGAGAGCAGGGCCGGCACATGCGAGATGCAGTACACGCAGATCATCAGCGCCCATTGCAGGTTGGCCGCACGATCCATGAAACGCTTGGGATCGTTGGAGAGCGCCGAGACGATGGGCAGAAAGAGGAAGGCGTAGACCGGGATGAAGAGCCCGACGAAAGCGCTCCAGCCATGCCAGATGCCCACGTAGTGCAGCGGCAGCACGAGAAAGAAGCTCGCCACCAGCGACCAGTGATCGCCGCGACGGGTCGGCGAGAGCGTGATGAACTCGCGCAGCGCGCCGAAGGAGGCGAAGGCAAAGAGCAGCGCCACGCCCTTGCGTCCTGCCAGGAAGCCCAGGCCGATCGCGATCACCAGGATCCACCAGCCGCGCACGCGGGCCCGGTAGGAATCGACCACGAGCACGCGGCGGCCACGCACCCGGCGATCGAGGTAGTGGCCGAAGAGTGTGGCGGCGATCAGCACCGCGAACACGCCTGCGAAGAGCAGGGCGGTGGTGGTGCGCGGCCCGAGCGAAGGGCCGGTCCAGGGCGGCAGGCCGAGACTGCGGATCCATTCGATCATTCGGCCGGCTCCTCGCCACGCGGCGCCCAGGACTGGAGCACTGCCCGCGCACGCTGCAGGAACTCGTCGCGCTCCTCGTTCTGCGACAGACCCATCGGTTCGCCGAAGCTCACGCTGCAGATCAGCGGCACCGGCAGCACCTGGCCCTTGGGCAGCACGCGGTTGAGGTTGGCCAGCCATACGGGCACCAGCTCGACGTCCGGATGGCTCTCCGCGAGGTAGTAGAGGCCGGCCTTGAAGGGCAGCAGCTCGTCGCTGGTGTTGCGCGTGCCTTCGGGGAAGATGATGAGCGAGTCGCCCGCATCGAGCGCCGTGCGCATGGTGGCGAGCGGGTCTGCACCGCCGGCGCCGCGGGTGCGGTCTACCAGCACCGCGCGGAACACATGGTTCATCAGGTAACGGCGGATGCCGGGCTTGTCCCAGTAGTCCGCGCCGGCCACGGGGCGGGTCCGCCGCCGCACGAACTCGGGCAGGCTGGCCCAGATCAGGACGAAGTCGGCGTGGCTGGAGTGGTTGGCGAAATAGATGCGCTGGCGCGACTCGGGCTGGCTGCCCAGCCAGCGGGCCTGGACGCCAGTGAGGATGCGCGCGAAGGCACAGATGGACGCGGCGACGCAGGCCGCGAGGCTGTTGGCAAGGCTCATTGTGGGCGCACGGCGCGGTGGCAAACCGCACGATGGTGGCCCGGCCGTCGTGGCGAGGCAAGCAAAAGTGCCTGCCTCAACCGTGCTTGCAGCGCTACGCGCCGCGCATCACGCCGTTTTCGGTGACGATCCAGTTCATGCGCCGATCATGCGGCTCGGGGAGGATCGTGGTGACCCGCGCCAGCTCGAAACCCAGGCCCACCGCCACCGGCGGGGGCGCCAGCGCCGCCAGCGTGCGGTCGAAGAATCCACCGCCATAGCCCAGCCGATAGGCCTGCTCGTCGAAGGCATTCACCGGGATCAGCGCAAGGTCGGGCCGGATCGCATCCATGGAAGCCGGGACCGGGATGCCGTGCGCGTCGGGCACGACCTCGTCGCCCGGCCGCCAGCGCAGGAAGGCCAGCGGCGCGCCCGGCGCAAGGATGCGCGGCAGCGCGGCCTGGCGGCTGTCGTCCTGCGCCAGCCAGTCGGCCACGAAGTCGCGCAGGTCGGGCTCGCCGCGGTAGGGCCAGCAGAAGGCGAGGCGTCGCGGTGCAAGTTCACGCAACAAAGGGGCGAGATGTGCTGTCAGGCGCTGTGTGAGTTCGGTGCGCTCGGACTCCGCCAGCGCTTCGCGCGCGGCGAGCGCGCGGTCACGCATGGCACGGCGCCGATCCTTTGCCGGTGCGGCTTCGGGCGGAGCGGGTTCGGACATGGGTGCTATCCTTTCTGACGCTTCATGGAGTCTAGTTCAATGACGAAGGTATTTCGCGCCGCACTGGTCGCTGCCCTGCTTGCCCTGGGCCCGTCCGGTGCGGTCAACGCCGACGCGCGCTTCCTGGCGGCACGCGATGCGGCGCGAGCGGGAGACCTTGCTCGCCTGCAACAACTCGCCCAACAGCCGGGCGACGCGGTTCTCAGCGCCTACATCGACTACTGGGCCCTCTCGATCCGGCTGGCCCGCCGGGAAGATGTGGACGCCGACTACGTGGTCTTCATCGCCCGCGAGGAAGGCCGCCTGCTCGCCGAACGCGCGCGCCGCGACTGGATCCTTTCCTCCGGCCGGGCGCAACGCTGGTCGGTGGTGCTGGCCGAGGCACCCATGCTGCGCCAGCCCGACCAGGAATCCAACTGTTGGTTATGGCAGGCGCGCCAGGCGATGGGCGACACCAGTTCGCGCGACGAAGCCGCAGCCCTGTGGAACACCAGCACCGACATCGGCGAAGCCTGTCGTCCGGTGATCGCCAGCCTCGCCAATGGACGCCCGGTCGGCGACTTCTGGTCGCGCGCGCGCCGCCTGCTCGAACTGCGCCGCTTCGACGCGGTGCGCGGCACCCTGAGCCTGCTGCCCGCCGGCGAAGGCGTCAGCAGCAAGATGCTGGACGAAGTCCTGAACACGCCCAGCCGCTTCCTCGTCCGCTCGCCCCTGGGCAACGAGCGCAGCCAGCGCGAGCTGACCCTGCTTGCCCTGGTGCGACTCGCACAGAGCGACTACCCGACGGCCGCAGCGCGTGTGGAAGCGCTGGGCAACCGCCTGCGCCCGGACGAGCGCGCCTACATCTCCGCGGTGCTCGGCTGGCAGGCCTCGCGCGGCAACCAACCGGAGGCCTTGTCCTGGTATCGCGCGGCCGGCAGCGTCCCGATGTCCGAGGAGTTGCGCGCCTGGCAGGCGCGCGCCGCGCTGCGCAGCCAGGACTGGAAGAACCTGCGGCGCGCGATCGAGGCGATGAGCAACGAACAACGCCAGCAGCCCGAATGGCTCTACTGGTACGCCCGCGCGCTCGCCGCCGACGGCCAGAAAGAGCAGGCCCGTGCGCTCTACGAGCGTGTGGTGGGCGACGCGAGCTTCTACGGGATGCTGGCTGGCGACGAGCTCGGCCGCCGCTTCGCCGTGCCGCCGGGCGCCAAGCCGCCGGAAGACGGCGAGATGGCACGGGTCAAGAACGACATCGGCGTGCAGCGCGCGCTCGCGCTCTTCCGTGACGACGCCCGGCTCGACGCCGTGCGCGAGTGGAACTGGGCGATGCGCGAGGCCGACGACCGCTTCCTGCTCGCCTCCGCCGAACTCGCCCGGCGCGAGCAGCTCTACGACCGCGCCATCTACAGCGCCGAGCGCACCCGCAAGGAACACGACTACGCGCTGCGCTACCTCGTGCCCTTCTTCGACAAGGTGGCACCCGCGGCCAAGCTGCAACAACTGGACGTGTACTGGGTCTATGGCCTCATGCGGCAGGAAAGCCGCTTCGTGGGCGTGGCGCGATCCTCGGTGGGCGCACAAGGTCTGATGCAGGTCATGCCGGCCACCGCTGCCTATGTGGCAAAAAAGACGGGCATGGCCTATCACCCATCACGGATCTCCGATCTCGACACCAATGTCGCACTCGGGACTGCCTACCTGCGGATGATGCTGGACCGCCTGGACGAACACGAGGCGATGGCCAGCGCCGGTTACAACGCCGGCCCTGGCCGGGTGCCGCGGTGGAAGGCGCCCAGCGTGACCGAAGGGGCGATTTTCGCGGAGACGATCCCGCTCTCCGAGACGCGCGACTATGTGAAGAAGGTGATGGCGAATACCGTGGCGTACACCGCCCTGCTGACCGGCGAGCCGCAGTCGCTCAAGGCTCGGCTGGGCGTGATCGCGCCCGGCGGGCCGCAAAGCCCGGAGGCCCTGCAAGCCCTGTCCTCAATGCCAGCCGGCGACGGGCCGGCCCCAAGCGAATGACACCACGACGCATCCTCCTCATCGGCGGCTCCGGCTTCATCGGCAGCCATCTGGCCAACCTGCTCGACGACGCCGGCTGCAGCGTGCGCGTCCCCTCCCGGCGCCGGGAAGAGGCGCGTCATCTGCTGCTCCTGCCACAGACCGAAGTCGTGACCGCGGATGTGCACGATCCGGCACAGCTCGTCGGGCTGATGCAGGACATGGATGCGGTGGTGAACCTCGTGGGCGTGCTGCATTCGCCCAGCGGTTCGCCCTACGGCAAGGAGTTCGCGCGCAACCATGTAGCGCTGCCGCGTGCGATCGCCGAAGCCTGCGCCAAGGCTGGCGTGCGCCGCCTGGTGCACATCAGCGCGCTCGGTGTCGGGGACGGTGCACCCTCGCAATACCTGCGCTCGAAGACCGCAGGCGAGGCGGCGCTACGCGAGGCGGCCACCGCGGGCGGACTCGAATGGACGATCTTCCGGCCCTCGGTCGTGTTCGGTCCGGGCGACCGCTTCCTCAGTGTCTTCGCCTGTCTCGCGCGCTTCTTCCCGGTGCTGCCGGTCGGCGGTGCCGATGCGCGCTTCCAGCCGGTGTACGTGGGCGACGTGGCGCTGGCGATCAAGCGCGCGCTGCTCGAACGCCAGGGCATTGGCCAGACCCTGGAGCTGGCCGGACCCGAAGTCCTGAATCTCAAGGCTCTCGTCGAACTGGCCGGGCGCGAATCCGGCCATCCGCGCCCGGTGCTCGCGCTGCCCGGTGCGCTGGCGTCCCTCCAGGCCCGCGTGCTGTCCTGGCTGCCCGGCAGCCTCATGAGCCCGGACAACCTGCGCTCGATGGAGCAGGACAACGTCGCCAGCGGCACGCCCCTGCCATTCGGCCTGATGCCGACCCCGCTGGGCGCGGTGACACCCCGCTACCTCGGCGGCAAGGAGCCGCGCGCGCGCTACTATTCGCTGCGTCGCCAAGCTGGTCGTCAGGACATCCGATGAAACTGGTCATCGCCAACAAGAACTACTCCTCCTGGTCCCTGCGGGCATGGCTCGCGCTGCGCGCAGTCGGACAACCCTTCGCCGAGGAGCGGGTCGCGCTGGGCCAGGCGGACACGCATGAACGCATCCTGCGCCTGTCTCCCAGCGGCAAGGTGCCCTGCCTGATCGAGGAAGGCCTCACCGTCTGGGATTCGCTCGCGATCATCGAAACGCTGGCCGAGCGCTTCCCGCAACTGTGGCCGGCCACCGCGCGCGAACGTGCCGTGGCGCGGGCGATCAGCGCAGAGATGCACTCCGGTTTCACCGCGCTGCGCAGCCAGATGCCGATGAACATCCGCCGCCGCCGGCCGCTGAGCCAACGCAGCCCGGAATGCGAATCCGACATCGCGCGCATCGTGCAGATCTGGACCGATTGCCGGCGCCGTCATGGCGCAGGCGGTGCCTTCCTCTTCGGCGCCTTCGGCGCGGCCGACGTGATGTACGCGCCGGTCGCCTTCCGCTTCCAGAGCTACGGCGTGGCGCCCCAGGGCGAAGCCGGCGCCTACCTTTCCGCCCTGCTGGCGCACCCGGCCATGCGCGAATGGGAAACCGCGGCGCTGGCCGAGTCCGAAACCATCGCGGCCTTCGAGTTGCAGGATTGAAGCGCTACATCGTTGGCGGCGCGGTCCGTGACGCCCTGCTCGGCCAGCCCGGTGCCGACCGCGACTGGGTCGTGGTCGGCGAAACACCCGAGTCGATGAAGGCCGCGGGCTTCCGCCCGGTCGGCCGCGACTTCCCCGTCTTCCTCCATCCCGACACACAGGAAGAGCACGCCCTGGCGCGTACCGAGCGCAAGACCGCGCCGGGTTATCGCGGCTTCGTGGTGCATGCTGACCCGGCGGTCACGCTGGAAGAGGATCTCGCGCGGCGCGACCTCACGATCAACGCGATCGCCCGCGCCGAGGACGGCAGCCTGATCGATCCCTGGGGCGGCGCCAAGGACGTTGCCGCGCGCGTCTTCCGCCATGTGAGCGCGGCCTTCGTCGAAGACCCTGTGCGCATCCTGCGGCTGGCCCGCTTCGCCGCACGCTTCGCCGACTTCAGCGTCGCGCCGGAAACGCTCGCCCTGATGCGCGAGATGGTGCAGGCCGGCGAGGTCGACCACCTGGTGCCGGAGCGCGTCTGGCAGGAGTTCTCGCGCGGCCTGATGGCGCAGCAGCCCTCGCGCATGCTGGACGTGCTCGGCGATTGCGGCGCCCGTGCGCGCCTGATGCCGGAACTCGATCCGCCCGGCGCCGCCGCCGACCGCGCGGATGCCGCGGCCAGCACCGAACTCGCACTCGCGGAACGCTATGCCCTGTTGCTCGCCGACCTGGACGAGACCCGGGCCCTGAGCCTGAGCGAGCGCCTCAAGGTGCCGGTGGAGGCGCGCGAACTTGCCCTGATGCTGGTGCGCGAACGCGCCGCGCTCGCCATGCCGACACCGGATGCCGAAGCCCTGGTGGCCTTGATGGACCGCTGCGACGCCTGGCGCCGCATCCACCGCTTCCTCGGCCTGCTGCGCACAGCCCAAGTGCTGCTGCCGGAACTGCCGCGCACGCGCATCGAGAAGGCGCTGGCCGCAGCGCGCGGCATCGACGCAGGCGCCATTGCCAAGGCCTGCGCCCAACCCGCCCAGATTCCGGCCGCCGTTCGCGCGGCCCGCCTCGCCGCCGTCCAGGAAACGCTCTAGCTTGTCTGCCGCACTCCGTCGCACCCTCCTGCTCGTCACGGGCTTCGTCACGCTGCCCTCGCACGCGGCACCGCTGCCGCGCTTCGAGGACGTGCGCGCGCACTACACCGCCTCGGACGCGGTGCTCGCCGATCGCAATGGCCGCCCACTGTCCGACCTGCGCTTCGACAGCAAGGTGCGGCGCTTCGAATGGGTGCCGCTCTCACAGTTCTCGCCGGCACTCAAGGAAGCCTTGATCACCAGCGAGGACAAGCGTTTCTTCGAACACGAGGGGGTGGACTGGAAGGCCTTCGTCGGCGCGCTCTGGCACAACCTGTGGAGTCAGACCCAGCGCGGCGCCTCGACCCTGACGATGCAGCTCGCCGGCCTGCTCGATCCGAACATCGCGATTCCCAACCGGCCGGGCGGGCGCCGCAGCCTGGAACAGAAATGGGACCAAGGCCTCGCGGCGGAGGAGATGGAGCGGACCTGGAGCAAGGCGCAGATCCTGGAGGCCTACCTCAATCTCGCGCCCTTCCGCGGCGACCTGCAGGGCGTGCATGCGGCAAGCGCGGTGCTGTTCGGCAAGACGCCGGGCGAGATCGACCGCGCCGAGGCGCAGCTCATCACCGCAATCCTGCCCAGCCCCAACGCGCGCGCCGAACGCATTGCGCGCCGTGCCTGCGCACGTGCCAACCAGCTGCGTGCCGCCGACCTGTGCCCGCGGATCCGCGAACTCTCGGTGCGGCTCGACACGCCGCGCGACCGCCCGCGCTACACGCTTGCGCCGCACCTGGCGCGTCGCCTGCTCTCGCGCGGCGGCGAGCATGTGATCACCACTCTGGACGCCGACGACCAGCAGGCCGTGCTCGAAGGCTTGCGCGCAGTCATCGGCGATGCGGGCAGCACGCAGGTCGGCGTGCTGGTGCTGGACAACCAGGATGCGGCGATCCGCGCCTGGGTGGGCGGCACCGACGCACGCAGCAATGACGCGATCCTCCAGCGCACCGCCTTCCCGCTCGCGGACACGCCCTTCGCGGCCGCGCTCGCGATCGAGAAGCGCAACGCCTCCGCGGCAAGCCTGCTGCAGGACGAAGACAGCGATCCGCCCTGGCGCAGCCTGCGCATCGCCGTGCAGGAACCGCGGCCGCGCAGCACGCTGGCGCTGGAAACCACGGCGGCCGACGGCCTGCCAGAACGCCTGGCCGCGCTGGGCATGGACGCCTCGCGCCTGCCCGCGATCGAACTCGGAGCCCAGCAGGCCGCCGCCGCGCTGCGCGCCTTCGCCACCGGCGGGGTCTATCAACCTGCGCACTGGCAGCCAAAGGCCAATGGCGTGCGCCAGGTCTGGCGTGCCGACACCAGCTTCGTGCTCGCCGACATCCTGGCCGAGCCCCGCGCGCGCAATTTCGTCGCCGACTCTGGCGACTTCCCCGGCGCCATGCGCTGGAGCCTGGTCAGCGAGGACAGCTACGCCGCCTTGCAGCTCATCGCCACCAGCCAGCGCACGGTAGTCGTCACGGTCAGTGGCGCGCAGCGCGCCCCGGACAGCGCCGAGCGCCTGGCCCAGCGCGTCCAGCGCGAAGTCCTGCGCCGCCTCGCCCTGGCACCGGATAGCCCACCGCACCCGCCAGCGGGCGTACAGCGCGCGCTGGTGGCCTTCGAGCCCGCGGTGGAAGCGCCGCGGCGCGAGTGGTTCCTGCGCGGCACCGAGGTCGTACTCTCGCGTCCGCCGGGTGATGCCGACATCGATTTGCCGCTGATCCTGCATCCGCTCGCCCGCGACGGCGTGGTCGAGATCGCCGCAAGTGAATCCCTGGTGCTGGAGGCCAGCGCCGGTGCGCAGGGCGCGCGCTGGTGGGTGAACGGCGAACTGCTCGGCGAAGGCTTGCGACTCGCCTGGAGCCCGAATGCCGGCCACTATCTGGTGCAGTTGAAAGGCCCCAACGGCGAGAACTGGGATCGCCGCGAGTTCACCCTGCGCCGCACACCTTGACCAACCTTGCCCTTCGGCGACATGCGGTGACGCCGCTGCGGCAGGCGCGGCTTGCGCCGTCCTAGACTGCTCGTCCAGCAGAGACAAGGAGCGGTAAGTGAAGATCGAACACATGGCGCTCTGGTGCCGCGACATCGAACGTACCCGGGCCTTCTACGAAACCTGGTTCGGCGCGCAGGCCAACACGCGCTACGAAAACGCCAGGAAGGGCTTCAGCTCCTACTTCATGCGCTTTGGCGAAGGCGCGCGGATCGAGCTGATGCAGCGCACCGACGTGGTCGCGATGCCCGAGCCCACGCCGCTGGGCTATGCGCACTTCGCGCTCTCGCTCGGCTCCGAAACCGCGGTCGATACACTGACGGCGCGCATGCGCGAAGCCGGCGTCGTGATTGCCGATGGTCCCCGCCGCACCGGCGATGGCTACTACGAGAGCGTGGTGCTCGACCCCGACGGCAACCGCATCGAACTCACCACCTGAGTCCGCGCGGCGCGATCGTCCCGGCCGACGCCACCGTGGTAGCGGCGGCGCCACAGGAAGCCTTGGACTCGACGCGGCAGCCATCGATTTCCGATGACGTGGGCCAACCGCTCGGGTAGAAGGAGTCCTTCGGCCGCAGCCCGATGGAGCCGCACCGTGCAAACTGCCCAGCCATGAATCCGCAGGATCTCCAGGCCTTCGCCCCGGCGCTCTCGGGCGCCTTGCTCGCGCTGCTGCTGGGCTTCGCCGCACTGCTGTGGCGCGAACGCGGGCGACTGCCTTTTGCCGGCCTGGGCGCCGCGCTTGCGATCGGCTCGGCGGCCTATGTGCTGCAGGCGCCGATGTCGGGCGGCCCTTGGACCTGGTGGCACTTTCCCCTGGTTGCGCTCAACGCGGGTAACGGGCTGGTGTTCTGGCTGTTTGCCCGCCAGATGTTTGACGACAGTTTCCGGCTGCGCACCGTCCACCGCCTCGCCTGGCTGTTGCTCGCCGCAATGGGCGTGCTCGGCTGCGTCGGGGCCGGCAAGGGACTGATGGGCCGGACACCCGCCCTCTTCCTGACCGCCCTGCCGCTGCTCTTCGCGCTGCTCGCGCTGGCGCGCTGCCTGCGCGACTGGTCCGACGACCTGGTCGAATCGAGACGTCGGCTGCGGGTGTCCATCGTGGCGGGGGCCTCGCTTTACGTTCTGCTCAGCACCTCGACCCGCCTGCTCATGCCGGCAGCCTTGGCCCAACCCTTGGCCGCGCTCGCCGATCATCTCGCGCTGCTCGTGGTCACCGTCCTGATCGGCGCCCAGCTACTGCGGATCAATCGCGAAGCCTTCGGGACAGCGCCGGCCGCCGAGCCCGCGGCCGAGAGCCCCCCGCAAACCGCCGGCGCTGCAGCGTCAGCGGCCGGGACAGGGGCTGTCTCGCCGCAGGATGCCGCCCTCCTGGCGGCGCTGGACACCGCGATGCGGCATTCGAAGATCTTCCTGACACCGGACCTGAGCATCGGCGCACTGGCCACCCGGCTCCAGGTCCCTGAATACCGCTTGAGGCGCGCGATCAACCAGGGATTGGGCTATCGCAACTTCAACGCCTTCCTCAACCAGCACCGGGTGGAGGTGGCCAAGCGCATGCTGCGCGACCCGGAAGCGGACGCGCAGTCGATCCTCGATATCGCGATGGCCTGCGGTTTCCAGTCTCTCGGCCCCTTCAACCGCGCTTTCAAGGTGCTGACCGGCAGCACCCCGTCGACTTGGCGACGTCGGCAGGGCGGGGCGGCGATCGCCGATTCCGGAATCAGCTAGCCGTTTCCGGAATCGGCGAGACGCGCGCAAGTGCGATCGACAAGCTGGGGCTCCCGCATCGAAGGAGCCTCGCCATGCCCCTACTGCTTCGCGCCGCCTGCCTGCTGACCTTGTCCATCGTGCTCAACGGCTGTTCCGCGCTGCGCGTGGATCGCGCGGCCTCGGTCGCGGCCGGTTACACGAGCCTGCAGTTGTGCTCGGGCTACTTTGTCTCCGGCCTGCCGCCGGAGCGCAGCTACGCCGAGCTGATCCGCCCGCTGCCCGGCCTGGGACTGGTCAGCTGGGGCATCGACTACGCGCTCGACCCTAGCACCAGGGCGGTCCAGACCTCGATCGCCGGGGCGATCACGCGGCGCGCCGTCTATCGGCCCGGCGCGGGTTGCGTGCTGCTGGCCGCCGACGGGTCCGCCGCACGCCTGGCGCCGGTCGCGCCGCCCACCCAGCCGGAGGCGCCCGCAGCAGAGACGCTCCCGCAGGCGATCGATCCGCGCCTGCAGGCGCTGCTTGAAGCGAGCATCGACCCTGCGCCCGACACCCGCATCCGCGCCGCGCTGGTCCTGCACCGGGGCCAGATCGTGGCTGAGCACTACGGCCCCGGCATCACCGCCCACACGCAGCTGCCGGGCTTTTCGCTGAGCAAGTCGATCACCAGCGCGCTGGCCGGCATCATGGTCGGCACGGGGCGCCTCGCGCTGGATGCGCCCGCGCCGGTTCCGGAATGGGGCGACCCCAAGGACCCGCGCCACGCGATCACCCTGGACCAGCTCTTGCGCCAGACCAGCGGGCTCGATCTGCCCCAGACCAACAGCGGCTTCGATATCACCTCCCAGATCCTCTTCCGCGAAGGCGATACCGCTGCTGCGGCCGCGCGCACGGCACTCGCCGCAGCGCCCGGCACAGGGTGGAACTACAGCGACGGTCAGTACATGCTGATCTCACGGCTGCTCTTGCAGGCGAGCGGCGGAAGCGAGGACGACTTCCTGCGCTTTGCGCGCACGTCGCTGTTCGAGCCGCTGGGCATGCACGACACCACCATCCAGTTCGACGCGGCCGGCACGCCCATGGGCGCGAACTTCATCTTCGCGTCCGCCCGCGACTGGGCGCGCTTCGGTCAGCTCTATCTCGATGGGGGCCGGGTCGGAAAACGCGCACTTCTACCGCCGGGCTGGGTCACATACAGCACCACCCCGACGCTGGACACCGGCTACGGCGCCGGTTTCTGGACCAACCGTGTCAGCGGGCAGGTGCCGGCCTGGGGTGTGCCGTGGGGCTTCCCCCACAGCAGCGCCGACACGTTTTTCGCGCGCGGATTCTTCGGTCAGATCGTCGCTGTCGTTCCATCCGAACAGCTCGTCTTCGTCCGCCTGGGCGCCGCATCGCGCAAGGGCGATGACATCGCTGGCACGGATCGCATCCTGGCGGCGATACTCGCCGGCCTGCACGAGCCTCGTTGATTGCGCGCCGGACACGGCGCCTCATCGAGCGGAGCCCCGGGCCGACGCACGCGGTCCACCCGGTACGCAAATCGTCTGACGCATTCTCAGGAGCGCATTTCTGAATGCCGGTTCATACACAAGGGCACCCTGGCGCGGGCGATGCCAGCGACGAATCCGGAGAAACGCCGGCCGGCGCGGCATTGATGTGGTTCCGCCGCGACCTTCGCAACATCGACAACGCTGCGCTGTACCAGGCCCTGAAGACGCATGAGCGCGTGTATTGCGTCTTCGTCTTCGACACCGAAATCCTCGACCCGCTGCCGCGCGCGGACCGACGGGTGGAGTTCATCCACGAGAGCGTGCGCGAACTGCGCGAAGCGCTCACGGAGCAGGGCGGCGGGCTGGTCGTGCTGCACGCCGCGACGCGCGAGGCCATTCCCCGGCTCGCACTGGAGCTCGGCGTCGACACGGTCTTCACCAACCACGACTACGAACCGGACGCGGTGCATCGCGACGACGCCGTGCGTGGCGCCTTGGGCGCGGTGGGCATCGGTTTCGCCAGCTTCAAGGACCAGGTGATCTTCGAGAAGGACGAGGTGCTTACCGGCGCAGGCAAGCCCTTCGGCGTCTTCACGCCCTACAAGAACGCCTGGCTCAAGACGCTGACGCCCTTTCACCTCAAGGCCTATCCGGTCGGAAAGTACGTGGCGCATCTCGCAAAGCCGCCGCGCCAGCATTTCCCCAGCCTGCAGGAACTCGGTTTCGAGAAGACGAACCTGCACGCTTTGCAGATCCCCACCGGCATGTCCGGCGCGCAGCAGCTCTGGGCGGATTTCCAGGAACGGATGGCGGACTACGACCGGGCCCGCGACTACCCCGCGGTGAAGGGCGTCTCCTACCTCTCCGTGCATCTACGGTTCGGCACGATCTCGATCCGCGAACTCGCTGCGCATGCGCACCGAAGCCGCTCGGCCGGCGCCCGGACCTGGCTCTCGGAACTCATCTGGCGCGACTTCTACCAGCAGGTGCTGTGGCATCGCCCCGATGTGTTCCGGGCCAACTTCCGGCGCGAGTACGACGCGGTCGAATGGGCCAAGGGCGCACGGGCGAAGGCGCACTTCGAAGCCTGGTGCGAGGCACGCACCGGCTACCCACTGGTCGACGCCGCGATGCGCCAGATCAACCAGACGGGCTACATGCACAACCGGCTGCGGATGGTGGTGGCGAGCTTCCTGACCAAGGACCTGGGCATTCACTGGTTTCGCGGCGAACGCTACTTCGCCGAGCATCTGAACGACTACGATCTCGCCGCCAACAACGGCGGCTGGCAATGGGCCGCCTCCACCGGCTGCGACGCCCAGCCCTGGTTCCGCATCTTCAACCCGGTGACCCAGTCGGAGAAGTTCGATCCCCAGGGCAAATTCATCCGCCGCTACCTGCCCGAACTCGCGCAGGTTCCGGACCGCCATATCCATGCACCCTGGCTGATGGACGCGGCCACGCAGGAAGCCGCTGGATGCCGGATCGGCAGGGACTATCCGGCGCCCATCGTCGACCACGCCGAAGCCCGCGCAGAGACGCTTGCGCGCTTCAAGGTGCTGAGGAATCCGGACGAGGACTGAACGCTCTGCCCTGCGCGTCGCGCAAGCGGCAGGCTCCAGAAGCACAAAGCCCCGCAATGCGGGGCTTTGTGCTTCATGGCGAGGCCAGAATCGATCAGCGCTTGGTCAGCTCTTCGATCAGGCTGAGCAGCTCTTCTTCGTTGTATGGCTTGCCGAGGTAGTGATTCACCCCGATCTCCTTCGCGTAGTTGCGGTGCTTGTCCGCCATGCGCGAGGTGATCATGATGATCGGCAGACCGCGCAGACGCTCGTCGGCGCGGATGTTGCGGGTGAGGTCGAAACCGTCCATCCGCGGCATCTCGATGTCGAGCAGCATGACGTCCGGCAGGGTGTCGACCAGTTGCTCCAGCGCGTCGACGCCGTCCTTCGCCGTGACCACGCGATAGCCTTCGCGTTCGAGCAGGCGGGTGGTGATCTTGCGCACGGTGAGCGAATCGTCGGTCACCATCACCGTCGGCACATAGGCCACCGGGGCAACCGTCTGCACCACCGGTGCAGTGCCGGCCGCAGCCTGCACTGCCAGCGCGCCGACGACCTGCGAGAGCACCACCGGGTTGAGGATCAGCGAGATCTCGCCGTCCGCCAGCACCGTTGCACCCGAGAAACCTTGCAGGCGGGTGAATTGCGGTCCGGCGTTCTTGACCACGATTTCCTGGTTGCCACGCAGCTCATCGACATGCAGCGCGATCGCGTCCGTGCCCGAGCGCAGCAGCAGCACCCAGTGGAAGCGGCCGGCGGCCGGCTGGCTCTTGGCATCGCCCAGGATGCGCGGCAGGTAGCGCATCGGATACTTGCGCTCCTTCCACTCGGCTTCGCCCGCGGCACGCATCGCATCCAGGGCTTCCTGCTTGAGCTCGAGCACCTGTTCGACCATGTTCGAGGGGATCGCGAAGGTCCGCTCGCCGGCGCGCACCAGGAGCGCCTGCGTCACCGCGAGGGTGAGCGGCAGATGCACCAGGAAGCGGGCACCGCGGCCGATTTCCGAGGCCACTTCGATGCGGCCACCGACACCGATCGTCTCGCTCTTGACCACGTCCATGCCGACGCCGCGGCCTGCCACTTCCGAAACCTGCTCGGCGGTGGAGAAGCCCGGCTCGAAGATGAGCTGGGTCAGGCGCGTTTCGCTCGGCTCTTCGCCCGCAGGCAGCAGGCCGCGCGATTCGCCGCGACGACGGATCGCGTCGAAGTCCAGGCCGCGGCCATCGTCGGCGAGCTCGATCGCGATTTCGTTCGAGCGTTGCGTGACGGTGAGCGTGATCTGGCCGATTTCATCCTTGCCGGCGGCGCGACGTTGCTCCGGCATTTCCAGGCCGTGCGCGATCGCGTTACGCAGCAAGTGCTCGATCGGCGCGGTCATCTTGTCCAGCACCGAGCGGTCGATTTCGATCTGTCCGCCGCGAATGTCGAGGTTGGCGCGCTTGCCCAGTTCCTTCGCGGTCTGACGCACCACGCGGTAGAGACGGTCGGCGATTTCGTCGAACGGCACCATGCGCACGCCCATCAGCGCTTGCTGCAGGTCGCGCGAGAGGCGACCCTGGGCATGCAGCGCGGTGTCCGCGGCATCGAGGTTCTTGAGCAAGTTCTGCTGGATGGTGGTCACGTCACCGACGGACTCGGCCATCATCCGGGTCAGTTCCTGGAAGCGGGTGAAACGGTCGAACTCCAGCGGGTCGAATTCCGCATGCTGGGTTTCGGCCAGGGCCACACGCGCCTGCATCTGCGTTTCGGCCGCGATTTCCACTTCGCGCAGCTGGTTGCGCAGACGGATCACGTTTTCCGTGAGGTCCAGCATGGAGCGACGCAGGGTCCGCAGTTCGCCTTCGATACGGGTACGCGCAATCGCGATTTCGCCCGCCTCGTTCACGAAGCGGTCGACCAGCTGGGCGCGAACCCGCAGGGTCGCCGTCGGGCCGGTCTGGGCATCGCCTTCGGCGGCCGCAAAGGCCACCGCGGCGGCCACAGGTGCAGCCGGCGCGGCCGCAACACCCGCCGCCGGAGCTTCGCCTTCGCCGGTATCGGCGGCGGCGACTTGCGGCGCAGCGTCGAAGGCGGGCAGGCCCGCCTGCATCCGACCGATCATCAGGCCGACCTGGTCGAGGCCGGCATCCAGATCGTCCGCCATGGCCGTCGCATGACCGCTGTCACGCGCCGCCAACAGACGGTTTTCCATGCCGTGCACATGCTCGCCGAGCGTCATCGCACCGGCCATGCGCGCACTGCCCTTGAGGGTGTGCAGCAGACGGGCAACAGCGTTGGCGGCTTCCTGTGCGTCGCTACCTTCGCGCAGGTCGCGGATCGAAGCGGACAGGTCGCGGGTCAGCTCTTCAGCCTCTTCGTAGAAGATCGGCATCAGCTGATCGTCGAGCTCGTCGCGCAGCACAGCGCGCGGCGCCTCGTCGATCAAGGCCTGTTGCGCAGGTGCGACCGGCTCGTAGGCGGGAAGCGGCTCGCTCGGCGCGGTTTCCAGCTGTGACTCGATGCTGAAATCCGCTTCCGGCGCGGGCTCTTCCACAACCGCTTCGGCGGCGACGTCTTCGGCCACCGGTGCGGCGTCGACCTGAATTTCTTCAAGCTCGGGCACGCTCAGTTCACCGGCGTCGGCTTCGTCGAAGAGCGCGGCTGGCGCTTCCTCGACGACGACGGGCTCGGCCATCGGCGTGTAGGGCTGCAGGTTTTCCAGGGCACCCACGAGTTCGGGCACTTCGAGCGGCATCTGGCCGTCGATGATCTCCGCCACCATCGCGTCGAGACGCTCGCCGCAGGCGCGGATCAGTTCGGCTTGATCGGTGGTCGGCGGCAGGCTCGCCAGATGCAGCTTGGCGAGCACATGTTCGAGCGCCTTGGCCAGCACGCGCACCGAGGTGACGCGCGCCGTGCCGGAAATACCACCCAGCGTGTGCGCCGCGCGGATGACCGGCTCCTGCGGCACCAGCATCGGATTGGCGACAAAACGCGGCAGCTCGTCGCGCAGGGTGCCGACATGCTGCCGGGCTTCGGCAACATAGAGGTCGTACAGCGGACGCGAGACGGCCGTGTCGCCAAGCATGACGACGTCGGGCTCGGGTTCCGGCTCGGGCTCGGCGATGTGCTCGGCTTCCAGCGCCATCGCGTCGTCGCCAAAGCCCAGGTCGGTCGCCTCGAAGGCCTTGAGCACCTGGCCCTCGGCGTCGGTGCGTTCTTCCAGCGGCACGTCGAGCGACGGCGCCGGCACTTCGACAGCGGGTTCGGCTTCGACCGCCGCTTCAGCCGTGCCGATTTCCTCGACCGACAGGGTCGGCAGGTCTTCCTGCGGCTCGACGACCATGACCGGCTCGAGGTCGGTCTCGGTCAGGTCGATCTCGCCGTCTTCGGTGGCGACGACATCGGTCTCGTCCGCGCGATCAAGCGCGGCCAGGGCCGCGAGATCCTCTTCGGCTTCCGGCGGTTCGACGAAGGCTTCTTCGCTCTCGAACACTTCGGGTGCCTGCGCTTCGAGGACCGGCGCTTCAACCGGCACTTCGATGACGGGCTCAGGCGCCGGCTCGAACACGGGTTCCGGCGCGGGTGCCGGCGCGACGAGTTCAGGCAGGCTTGCTGCAATCGGGGCCTCGGGTTCGACCGGGGCCGGCTCTTCATAGCCGTAGATCGCGTCGCGCATTTCCAGCGGCGCGAGCAAGGTCGCGGTGAGGTCGAGCTCTTCCTCGACCGGGCGGCCGCCAGGCAGCGCCTCCTCGTCGGTGAGCGACAGCTCTTCGAGACTGAAATCCAGAGTCTGCGGCGTGTCGGCCGGAACCTGCACGACATCTTCTTCCGCGTCGGGCTGGACCGGCTCGAGCGCAGTCACGACCAGCTGTGCCTGGGCGTCCTCGTCCGAGTCCTCGGCGATGCCGATCAGGCTCGCGGTGAGGTCCACCGTTTCGTCGGCCGGCGCGGGCGCTTGGGCTGGCGGAACGATCTCGACTTCGTCGAACGGCGCGAGCAAGTCGCTCTCAGGCACTTCCTCGGGCTCATCGCCGAGGTTGAAAGGCGCGAGCAGCGTGGAGGTGAGATCGATGGTCTCGGGTTCCGGCGCAGCACCCGAGGGGCCATCCGGACTGATCATCGTGGAGTTCAGATCGAACTCGCCCGCCGCGTCCAGATCGAGATCGACCGGACCTTGCTCGTCGCTCAGTTCGAAGCTGGTGGTCGCGGGTGCGGCCACCGGTGCCGCCACGGCCGGCGCGGGGCTCGGCGCAGGCGCTGCCGCGGCGAGCGGATCGTTTGCGTTGAGCAGGGCGTCGGCCTGGGCGATCAGGGCGCTGGCGTCCTTCCACAGCCCACCGCCGGATTCCAGCTGGACAACCCATTCGGACATTACCGTGTGCGCGTTCCCGACCAGCGACAGCATCTCGGGCGCAGCGTCGCGCTCGAGTTGCAGCCAGCGGTTCATCGCGAATTCGACCGCTTTGCCCGCATCGGAGAAGTCGATGAGGCCGACCATCCGCGAGCTGCCCTTGAGGGTGTGGAAGCCCCGGCGGATGGTGACGACGTTTTCCTGGTTGTGCGGTTCGCGCTCGGCGGCCTCGCGATGCGTGCGAATGGTGTCGAGCACCTCGTGCGCTTCTTCGAGGAAGATCTCCAGCAGCTCGGCGTCGATCTGCTCTTCGCTGGCCTCGATCAGGCGCGCGGCGTCGGCCGAAGGCGCGGCAACGGTCGGCGCAGGCGCGATGCTTGCGACGGCTTCCTTGACGGCCGCGGAGTCGCCACCGGACTTGAGCGCGGCCAGCGCTTCGCGGGCCTGCTGCTCGAGCTTGGAGTCGGCGAGCAGGGCGGCGTCTTCGCGCAGCGTCTCGAGGTTCTGCTTGAGTTCGGCACGCAGCTTTTCGTCCGCCGGTGCCGAAGCCAGTGCCTGGACCTGCTGCTGCAGTTCGCGGCTTTGCTGACGGACCTCGGCCTCGACGGTTACGGGCGCAGCTTCTTCCTGGGCGACGGCGCCGCCGTGCGGAGCGAGGAAGCGCTCGAGGTTGGCCGGGCCATGACGCAGGGCTTCGACGAAGAAGCCCAGCGCAGACAGCTCGTGGGCAACGCGTTCGAATTCTTCGGAGTCCGGCGCTTCGGCCTGCGCCAACGCGGCGATGCGCTCGCCGTTCTCGCGTACCAGGGACACGGCGCGCTGCTCGCCGAGCATGGCGAAAGCCCCTTCGACCTGCTTGAGCGGCGCAGCCAGGGCGGCGAGGCTGTCGCGACCGGAGGGGTCGCGGAAGAAGCCGTCCAGCGTCTGCTCGACCTGGCCGAGCGTGGTCTGGATCTCACGCGCGAGCTGGTTGAAGAAAAGCTTTTCCTGCACATGGCGGGAGGCTTCGCCGAACAGGGCTTCGTCGAGCGGACCGGGATCGCGGCCCGACACGCGTTGCAGCAGTCGATGACAGACCGCGGCCACCTGTTCGCGCAGCTGCGCGTCCGAACCCGCGGGCGCGTCGACCGCGCGCTCGGCGAGAAGCAGCGCCGTGGCGACGTCCATCGAGAGGTCTTCGTTGGACTTGAGCGGGTCTTTGCGCAACCAGCCCGCCGTGCTGTCGAGCGCACGCACCAGGCTTTCGATCTGCGGGAGCTGCAGGGTTTCGAGCGGCTTGCGGGCAGCGGCGAGCTGCTCCTGCATCTGCGGGAGACCCACGGCAGCGCCGGCGGCAAAACGGTTCCAGGCTTCCTTGGCGTTCTCCAGGGCTTCGCGCAGGCTGCGCTGGATCGGCGCGAGCGGCGTCTCTGCGACGCGGGAGGCCTCGGCCGACGGGATCAGACGATCGAGCTGGAAGGCTTCGCGAACGGCTTTGGCATGGCCGGACTCGATATGCGCGCTGGCCACATGGAACAGCACGTCGCGCACCAGACGCTCGGCCACCACTTGCGAGCCGTCGAGCAGCCGCTTCATCTGCGTGTCGATGCGACGACACAGGCGCTGTGCGCCACGGTCGGACGCGATCGCACCCTGCACCAGGCCTTCGAAGAAGGCGATGGCCGACCACCAGAAACTGCGGGTGCTCGGCGCGGCATTCAGTTGCGCGATGCGGCTGACCGCGAACAGCATTTCGCGCGGACCGGCGTCGCTGGCGGGCTGACGCAGCCAGGCCAGCAGGCCTTTCTCGAAGCGGCCGCGCAGCAGACGCAGCTCCTTCGCGGCGCGTTCGGCATCCACGGCGATCGGCGCCGCGAGCTGCGGCACGCGGCGGGCCAGATCGGGGAAGAAGAGCTCGCCTTCCGAAGGCGCTTCCACGCCACGCGCGGCAGCGATCTCGGAGAGCAGCGGATAGAGCCGCAGCGGCTGGTGCGGCGCGCCATCCTCGAGCTCGGCAAGGTAGTTGCCGAGGGCGATCAGGGCACGACGCAGGAGCGAGGCGTGCTGCTCGCCGAAGGCGAGCTTGCCGCCCGCGAGTTCGACGAGCAGGCCGTCGACCGCTTCGGCGTACTGTGTGACACCGTCCAGGCCCACCATCGAGAGGGCGCCCTGCACCTGGTGCACATGGTTCTGCGCGAAGCGCAGCTGATCGTTGCCGGCCTCGCCCTGTTCGGCCTGGCCGATCGCTTCCAGGGCGCGGCCGAGTGCTGCGTCGATCTCGCTCCGGACCCAGGTCAGCGGAGCGATGTCGAGTTCGGTCACTGGTGTCATTGTCGGCGTCTCTCTGCCCAGGACAGCTCTTTAGACCTTGAAGCCGGAAACCGAACCCTTCAGTTCCACCGCGAGGTCGGCAAGCTGGCCGATCGACACGGCGGTCTGCTGGGTACCGCGGGAGGTCTGTTCGTTCAGCTTGAGAATGTCGCGCATCGCGTCTGCCACTTCCGTTGCCACCGAAGCCTGCTTCTGCGTGTCGGCCGAGATCTGTTCAATCAACGAGGCCACTTCCACGGACACGTCACCGATCTCGGACAGCGCCTGACCTGCAGCGTCGGACGCTCGGGCTCCATCGACCACACCGCGGGTCGAGTTTTCCATAGCGGCCACGGCGTCCTGCGTGTCGGTCTGAATGGTCTTCACGATCGCCGCGATCTGCTTCGTTGCTTCTGCGGAACGTTCTGCAAGGCGCTGCACTTCTTCCGCAACCACCGTGAAGCCGCGGCCCGCTTCACCGGCCGACGCGGCCTGGATGGCGGCGTTCAGTGCCAGCACGTTCGTCTGCTCGGTAATGTCGGAAATCAGTTCCACGATTTCACCGATCTCCTGCGAGCTTTCGCCGAGGCGCTTGATCCGCTTCGAGGTTTCCTGGATCTGCTCGCGGATGTCGTTCATGCCGCGGATCGTGTTCTGCACCGCGTCCTGACCCTTACGCGCCGCTTCCAGCGACTTGCGCGCAACCTGTGCGGACTGCATGGCGTTGCCGGACACGTCGGTCATCGAACGCGACATTTCCTCGACCTGGTTACCTGCGTGCTGAATCTCGCGCGACTGGCGCTCGGCCGTCTGGATCAGCTCGGTGGAGATCGCCTGCGCGGATTCGGTCGCGTTCGTCACCCGACCGGCTGCGTCGTTCAGGCGACGCACCAGCACCGCGAGTTCTTCAACCGTGTAGTTCACCGAGTCGGCGATCGCGCCCGTGATGTCTTCGGTCACCGTCGCACGCACGGTCAAGTCACCGTCAGCGAGGTCGCCCATCTCGTTCATCAATCGCAGAATGGCCTGCTGGGTTGCGTTCTTTTCCGCTTCAGCCTGACCGCGCTGGCGTTCCGCTTCGGCCTGACGCTGCTTCAAATCGTCGTTGTAGAGCTTGGCCATCACCACCAGGACCGCCAGGGCCAGCAGGGCGAAGACGATGATGACGAGCGCCAGGGCGTTGAAGCCCGTGAAACGCTTGTTATAGGCCTGGGCCAGCGCATCGGTCGCGGCCAGCAGCTGCGAGGACTGGCCGAAGATCTGGCTACCCGCGCGCTTGGCTTGCACCAGCAGCTGGATGTTGCCGAGGATGTTCTGGACGCCCTTCAGGTGTTCTTCCGCGACTTCCTTGAGGTTCTCGATCTTGTCGAGCGTGTCGCGGTCCGAGGTCATGCTCGTCAGCGAGTCGAGCAGTTCGCGGAAGGTGTTCGCATCCTTGCCCAGCAGGAAGGCCACTTCCGGGTCGATCGCATCGGCCACCAGCAGCGCGTTGGCGTTCTTGGCCATGCGCTGCGTCAGCATCACCACCTGGTTGGCGGTCGCGATTTCACGCGGGCTTGCACCGCTTTGCAGCTTGAGCGCGGCCACCTGCTCGGAGAGGTCCAGCAGGCGCGGGTTTTCGGTGTTGATCGTCGCCACCGAAGTACCCAGCGAAGAGAGGTTCTGCTGCTGGCTGAGAAGCTGCTTGGCGTCCTTGTCGGTCTTTTCCCAGAGCTTGCCCAGCTCTTCCAGCTCACCCTGCACGGCGCCCGGGCTGCTCGGCACCGCAGTGCCGTCCACCGTACCGCCGTCACGCACCGCCTTGAGCAGGCGTTCGAAGTTGTCGCGGCTTTCCTTCAGTTCGCTGAACGCCGTCGGGTTGCCCTGCAGCGTGAGCTGAGCGGCTTTTGCAATCCGCTGCGACAGCGTACGCATCTGACCGGCCGCGGACACGAAGGCCGTGCCCTGGGTCGCGCCGCGCAGCTGAACCACCGTCAGGACAATCGCGACGCCGGCGAAGATCGCCAGCAACACGCCCAACAAGCGAAGCTGTTCGGCAACGGTCTTGCCCGCGAGGAAGGGGACCTTGGCGGTGACACCTTCGCCGACGGTCTGCGGCTCCAGGACGGTGTCATCCATGATCGTACTCTCGCCGGTAGAGGCGGTATTCGTGCCTTTTTGGCCGAGGGTGCGACCGAACAGTTTGATGGCCATGCGACTTCTCCGATGGTGCGGACGGATGTTTGTGTTGGAGCTGGAGCTGTGCGAAAGGAACCGGGACCGCGATCAGCGGACGCCGCCCGCATCGAGGAAGCGCGGATCGGCAAGCAGGGCGCGCGCCGACAGGCGTTTCCAGAGACGGTCCTGGCTGTCGCGCAGGCCCCCGACGACCCAGGGGCGGTCGTCACGGAAACGGCGGTCGGTCTCGAAGTCGTCCGGATTGCGCAAGCCGATGGCACGGCTCACGAGCAACGCGGTATTGACGCCGTGCTTGGCGCCGACGAGCAACAGACGCGCCTCGCTGCCGGCGACAACCGGGGCGAGACCGAGGAACGAGGGGAAATCGACGACGCTGAAGAGGTTGCCGCGCACGTTGGCGAGGCCGCGAAACCATTCGCGCGCCAGCGGCACCGGCGCAACGGAGGGCAGGGCCATGATCTCGCCGCTGTCGGCCAGATCGAGCAGCCAGCCTTCCGGACCGGCGAGCACTGCGAGCAACGCCGGCTTGGCATTGGAGTTTTTCGTCCCGGCGAGCCGCGACGACAGGTCCTGCTGGAACTCACGCAGGCTGATGCGTTTAGCCATCTACGGCTCCTCCCCCCGACTTGCCGCTTGTTTTGTTGTGTGGGCTGCGGCTCAGCCCAGTGCCTTGATCTTTTCCAGCAGCAGATCGAAATCGAGCGGCTTGACCAGGTAGTCATTGGCGCCCTGGCGCATGCCCCAGATCTTGTCCGTCTCCTGGTCCTTGGAGGTGCACATGAAGATCGGGATATGGCGGGTGGCGTCTTCGCGCGAGATCGTGCGCGTGGCCTGGTAGCCGTTGATGCCGGGCATCACGACATCCATCAGGATAAGGTCCGGCAGTTCCGCCTTGGCCTTCTGGATGCCGTCGGCGCCGTCCTCGGCGGTCACGACATTGAAGCCCTGTTTGACCAGATATTCCATCAGGGCAAAGCGGTCGGTAGGCGAGTCATCGACGATGAGGATCTTCTTGATCGGCATGGGTGCTCCCGGATTTCTCGGCGTCTCAGACGGCTGCGCCCGCGTGCGCGGCGACCGCCTTGATAAGACTGTCTTTGGTAAAAGGTTTGGTCAGGTACTCGTTGGAACCGACCATCCGGCCGCGAGCGCGGTCGAAAAGGCCGTCCTTGGACGACAACATGATGACCGGCGTCGCGGCAAACTTCGGATTCTTCTTGATAAGCGCGCAGGTCTGATACCCGTCAAGACGGGGCATCATGATGTCGACGAAAACGATGTCGGGGTGGTGATCGGAGATCTTGGCGAGCGCGTCGAAGCCGTCCTCGGCCAAGAGGACCTGACAGCCGGCCTGGGCGAGAAAAATCTCGGCGCTGCGACGGATGGTGTTCGAATCGTCGATCACCATGACCTTCACGCCCTCGAGGACACCGCCGGGTTTATTCGCTTCGGTCAAGTCGCCTTCTCCCCACGATTCGTGTTTTTCTCACTTGACGGCCGAATATAACCGAATTTATGCATTTCGCAGCGCACCATTCCGACGGAATGCTGCGCTGTAACAGGATTTCAGATTTCGACCAGTTCGAAATCATCTTTGCGTGCCCCACATTCCGGACAGGTCCAGTTCGGCGGCACATCCGCCCAACGCGTACCTGGCGCAATGCCCTCCCCAGGAAGGCCTGCCGCTTCGTCATAGATGAAACCGCAGATCAGGCACATCCAGGTCTGAAATTCGGCGCCAGCACTTTCGCTCATAAATCAAGGATTTTCGTTTAAGATTTAAGGATCTTACCGCAATTTGCGGCCATCTCCCCCGCCTCTTTCATGCCGTCCGCCACCCCCATGCAAGCCCCTCCGGTCGTGCTGTGCTTTGCCGCTTCCGATCCGACAGGCGGTGCGGGCATCGCTGCCGACATCCTCACCGTTGCCTCGCTCGGCGCCCATCCCGCCAGCGTGATCACCGGCATCAGCGCGCGTGATACCCGCAGCGTCGAAGCCTTCTGGAGCTTGGATCCAGACTGGGTCAACGAACAAGCACGGGTACTTCTTGAGGACATGGCGGTTTCTGCCTTCAAGATCGGCCTCGCCGGCACCCCGGAAATCGCCGCGGTGATCGCGGAGATCGTCGCCGACTACCCCGACGTGCCCGTGATCCTCGACCCCATGGCGGCCTCCGGCGCCGAGGATCCGCTGGCCGAGGAAGAGCTGATCGATGCCGTCTGCGGCTTGCTGATCCCGCTCTCCACCATCGTCACGCCCAACCGCACCGAGCTCCTGCGCCTGGCCGAGGAAGAAGACGAGGACGAAAGCCCCACGCCGGCCGAATGTGCCCGACGCCTGCTCGACCTGGGCGCCGGCCATGTCCTGCTGACCGGCGCGCATGAACCGACGCCGCAGATCATCAACACCTTGTTCGGCCCCGAAGGCGTCGTACGCGCAGACGCCTGGGAACGCCTGCCCGGCAGTTTCCATGGCGCGGGTTGCACCCTTGCTGCAGCGCTCGCGACCCGCCTGGCTTTCGGCCAGGAACTTTCCGCCGCGGTGCGAGAAGCGCAGGACTTCACCTGGCACGCATTGCGCGAAGGCTTTCCGGTCGGCATGGGCCAACACCTGCCCGACCGTCTCTTCGGGCTGCGCGGATGAGCGGCCGGCGCCTTTCCGGCCCTTACGCGGTCACGCCCGACTGGACCGATACCGCGCGCTTGCTGGACGTTACCGCAGCACTGCTGCGCGGCGGCATCGCCCTGCTGCAATACCGCAACAAGCTGGCCGACCCGGCGCTCAGGCGCAGCCAGGCCGCAGCCCTGATCGAACTGGCGCGCGGCCATGACGTGCCCTGCCTGATCAACGACGACCCGCAACTCGCCCTCGCCCTGCAGGCCGATGGCGCCCACATCGGCCGCGATGATGGCGCCCTGGCCGAGGCGCGGACCCTGCTGGGCCCTGAGCGGATCGTCGGCGTCTCCTGTTACAACGAAGCCAGCCGCGCAGCGGCAGCCCATGAAGGGGGGGCCAGCTACCTGGCCTTCGGCGCGATGTTCGACTCGCCCACCAAGCCCGCCGCCGTTCGCGCGCCGCTGGAGCTGGTGCGCCAGACCCGCGCCCTCGCACCCGAAGCGACGATCTGCTGCATCGGCGGCATCCAGCTCGCCAACGCACCTCTTCTGATAAGCGCCGGCGCCGATCTGCTCGCAGTCATCTCCGATCTCTTCGAAGCCGCGGACCCCGAAGCCCAGGCCCGCGCCTACGCCCGACTCTTTTCGCCAAAGGCTCCTTCATGAGCGATCGCAATCAGGAACTCTTCGAACGCGCCCAGCGCAGCATCCCGGGCGGCGTGAATTCGCCCGTCCGCGCCTTCCGTTCCGTCGGCGGCACGCCGCGCTTCTTCACCCGCGGCCAAGGCCCCCGCCTGTGGGACGCCAACGGCAAGGAATACACCGACTACGTCGGCTCCTGGGGCCCCGCGATCCTGGGCCACGCGCACCCCGGCACCATCCGCGCGGTACAGGACGCTGCGGTCGGCGGCCTTTCCTTCGGCGCGCCAACCGAAGGCGAGATCCAGATGGCCGAGACGCTCTGCCGCCTCGTCCCCAACATGGAGATGGTGCGGCTGGTGTCCTCGGGCACCGAGGCGACGATGAGCGCGATCCGCCTGGCGCGCGGCTTCACCGGTCGCGACGCGATCGTGAAGTTCGAAGGCTGCTACCACGGCCATGCCGACAGCCTGCTGGTAAAGGCCGGCTCCGGCCTGCTGACCTTCGGCAATCCGTCCTCGGGCGGCGTGCCGGCCGACTTCACCAAGCACACGCTGGTGCTCGACTACAACGACCTGGAACAGCTGGAAGCCGCCTTCAAGGCCCACGGCGAGCGCATCGCCGCGGTGATCCTGGAACCGGTGGTCGGCAACATGAACCTGATCCGGCCTCAGCCGGCCTTCCTCAAGGCGCTCCGCGAGCTGTGCACCCGCCACGGCAGCGTGCTGATCTTCGACGAGGTCATGACCGGCTTCCGTGTCGGGCCCAAGGGCGCCCAAGGCCTCTTTGGCATCGACGCGGACCTGATAACCCTGGGCAAAGTGATCGGCGGCGGCATGCCGGTGGGCGCCTTCGGCGGCAAGCGGGAAATCATGCAGCAGATCGCGCCGCTGGGCCCGGTCTATCAGGCGGGCACGCTCTCGGGCAATCCCGTGGCGGTCGCCGCAGGCCTCGCCACGCTGGAAGCGATCCAGGCGCCGGATTTCTACACGAAGCTCGGCGTGCAGACGCAGTCGCTGGTCGATGGCCTGGTGCGGGCCGCCCGCACGGCGGGCGTCGCCTTCAGTGCAGAAGCGGTGGGCGGCATGTTCGGCCTCTACTTCTCCGAAGCGGTGCCGACCTCCTTTGCGGAGGTCATGGGCTGCGATCGCGAGCGTTTCAACCGCTTCTTCCACGCGATGCTGGACGCGGGTCACTACTTCGCGCCCTCGGCTTTCGAAGCCGGCTTCGTGTCTGCCGCGCACGGCGAGGCGGAGATCGCCGCGACGGTCGCTGCCGCGGAAAAGGTGTTCGCGACGCTGGGCGCCTGACCCTTCCGGCTAAAGCAGGAACAGCGTCGCCATTCCCAGGAAGATGAAGAAGCCGCCTGAGTCGGTGCAGGCGGTGATCAGCACCGATGAGCCCAGGGCCGGATCGCGGCCCAGGCGCAACATGATCCAGGGGATGGCGACGCCCATGAAGGCCGCCAGTAACAGGTTGAGCGTCATCGCGGCGGTCATGACCGCGCCCAGGCGCCAGTCGCGATAGAGCACCCAGGCAATGATGCCGAGCAGGCCGCCCCAGACGACGCCATTGATCATCGAGACGCCGATTTCCTTTCGGAACAGGCGACGCCCGTTCTCCGCATTGACCTGACCGGTCGCAATCGCACGCACGATCATCGTGATCGTCTGGTTGCCCGAGTTGCCGCCGATGCCCGCGACGATGGGCATGAGTGCCGCGAGCGCCACCAGCTTTTCGATCGAATGCTCGAAGGCGCCGATCACCCGCGAGGCGATGAAGGCCGTCACCAGGTTGATCGCCAGCCAGCGCCAGCGGTTCTTCACCGAGTCGAGCACCGGCGCGAAGATGTCTTCCTCTTCCTTCAGGCCGGCCTGCGAGAGCAGTTCGGCTTCGGATTGTTCGCGCACGAAGTCCAGCACCGCCGCCACGGTGAGTCGGCCCATCAGGCGATGGTGGCTGTCGACTACCGGCGCGCTCACCAGGTCGTAGCGCTCGAAGGCGTTGGCCGCGTCGTCCGCGTTGTCGCCCGGCTCGAGCGTCAGGTGTTCGGTGAGCATGATCTCGCTCACCTCGACTTCCGGATCCGACACCAGCAGGCGATGGATCGGCAGCACGCCGCGCAGGCGCTCCTTGCGGTCGACCACGAGGATCTGGTCGGTGTTGTCCGGCAGTTGCTCGAAGCGGCGCAGATAGCGCAGCACCACTTCCAGGGTGACGTCTTCCCGCACGGTCACCATGTCGAAATCCATGAGCGCGCCGACCGAGTTCTCGGGATAGGACATCGCGGCGCGCAACTGCTCCCGCTCCTCCGCGTCCATGCCCGAATAGACGTCCTCGATAACCTGGCGCGGCAGGTCGGGCGCAAGGTCGGCGAGTTCGTCGGCGTCCAGCTGTTCGGCCGCGGCGACCAGCTCGGCCTGATCCATCGTCTCGATCAGCGATTCGCGAACCGCGTCCGAGACTTCCAGCAGGATTTCGCCGTCGCGCTCCGCCTTGACCAGATCCCAGACGATCAGGCGCCCTTCGAGTGGCAGCGATTCGAGGATGTAGGCGACGTCCGCCGAGTGCAGCTTGTCGAGTCGCCCGGCGAGCTCGGTCAGGTGCTGTTTGTGCACCAGGGTCTCGACCAGGTCGTGCTTGGGCATGTCCTGCCGATGCACGACCTCTTCGATCAGCTTGTGACGGGCGAGCAGGCTCTGCACCTCCTTGAGGTGCTGCTGCACATCGTCACTGTGGTGGTGCGCTTCCTGGGCTTCGGACATCAGGGAAACACCGGCGGGTCAGGGGAGCGCGAAGTGTACGGGAATCGTTGCCCTGCCGCGAATCACGCCGGTCGCAGCGACGGCACCGCTCAGAGGTTGCGCAGGGCGCGGTGGCGCACCAGCACATGCACCTCGTCGCCGCGGAAGCGGGCCGAGAGCGACTCGGCGATGAAGACGCTGCGATGCTGGCCACCGGTGCAGCCGATCGCCACCGTCAGGTAGGCACGAGCGTCGCGCATGTAGGCGGGCAGCCAGCGCGCGATGAAGGCGGCGATGTCTTCGATCATCTCGCCCACCTCGTCATGACTGCAGAGGAAGTCCGCCACCGGCTGGTCGAGGCCGGTGAGCGGCCGCAGGTCCAGGTCGTAGTAGGGGTTGGGCAGGCAGCGCACGTCGAAGACCAGGTCCGCGTCCAGCGGGATTCCGTGCTTGAAGCCGAAGGACTCGAACATCAGCGTGAGCCCGGTCGAGGGCTGGGCGTCGATCGCGTCGCGAATCCAGTTGCGCAGCGTATTGGTCCGCAGGTCGCTGGTGTCGATCCGCTGGCCGAGCTCACCCACATGTTCCAGCAGCTCGCGCTCGCGCTCGATCGCCTCGAGGACCGTCGTCCCCTCGTCAGCCAGCGGATGGCGGCGACGGGTTTCCGAGAAGCGGGCTATCAGCGTGGTGTTGCGTGCCTCGAGAAAGAGGAAACGTACGTCCTCCACCAGCTTGCGCAGGGTCGCCACGGTGGCGGGCAAGTCGCGCAGGCCAGCACCGCCGCGCACGTCGACCGCCACGCCGACACGGTCGTAGCCGGCGTCGCGCAGGTGAGTGACCAACTGCGGCAGCAGGCTCGCCGGCAGGTTGTCGACACAGTAGTAGCCGGCGTCTTCGAGGACGGCCAGCGCAATGCTCTTGCCGGAACCGGAGAGGCCGGAAATCAGGACGAGTTGCATCGGGGGTGCTCGGCGGGGGGACAGCGCAAGCATAGCCAATGCGCCGTGACAAACGCTACAGCGCGTGCAGGCGATCTCCGCGCGCGAAGCCTCGCAGGGCGGGCGAAACGCCCTTGCCGAGCGCGAGCACCTTGAAGAGCTCGCCCATCTCGTGCGGGGCGATCAGGCGTTGTGCGGCGCGCGCCGCGCGGATGTAGTCGGGCGTGTCGGTCGGCCCGCGTTGCGCGAGGATTTCGAGCAGGCCGCAGTTCATGAGGAAGCTCGCCTGATCGGCATAGCCGAGCACGTCGAGGCCTGCACCATGTGCGGCGTCGGCGATCGCGGTGAAGTCCACGAAGGCGGTGATGTCGCACAGCCCGGGCCACAGGAAAGGATCGGGATGCGCGCGATGCCGGTAATAGCAGATCAGGCTGCCGGTGCTGCGCGAGGGCAGGTAGAACTCACGCTGCGGATAACCGTAGTCGATCAGGATCAGGGCACCGCGCGTGAGCCGACGCGCCCATTCGGCAGTCCATGCGCGGCCGGCGAGCGAAATCTCGCTGACATATTCGCCCTCGACCGGCGCGCGCATCGGCAAGGCTTGGGCCGCTTCGAGCAGCTCACCCTGTGCCGGGCGGTCGGCCCAGGCGAGGGCACCATCCTGGGTCGCGACGCCGCGCTCGAAGATCGCGCCATCGCGCCACACCGCGAGCTCGACCGGGATCACGTCCAGCACTTCGTTGGCGACGACCACGCCGTCGAAGGCCTCAGGTAGCGCGGAGAGCCAGCGCACCCGAGGCAGCAGATGCGGCACCCGCTGGGTGAGCGTCTCGCGTTGGCGCTGCACGAGCTCGCCCGAGAGTTCGAGGATCGCGTACTCCTCGGGAAGGGCGCCGAGGGTTTCGAGGCTGGCGAGCAGGTCGGCCGCGAGCAGGCCGGTGCCCGCGCCCACTTCAATCAGCTGTGGCGCAGTCTGCGGCAGCAATTCCGCGACCTGGCGGGCAAGCGACTGGCCGAAGAGCGGCGTGAGCTCCGGCGCGGTGATGAAGTCGCCACCCGGCCCGAACTTGTGCGCGCCGCCGCTGTAGTAGCCCAGGCCCGGGCTGTAGAGCGCCAGCGCCATGTACTCGGAGAAAGGAATCCAGCCGCCCGCCTGGGCGATCGCCTCGGCGATCTTTGCGGACAGTGCCTGGCTGGCAGCCAGGGCATCGGGCGGGGGCGGCGGGAGCTGGTCGGGGCGATGGTCTTGCATCGCCCGGATTCTACTTGCCCTGCAGCGGCACCACCTCAACGCCCTTGGCGTAGTACATGGTTTCGCCGAAGCAGGTGGTCGGCACGCCCTTGTGCTGCTCGTAGCTCAAGGTGACGAGCTTGCCCAGCTGGGCATTGATCTTCCCGACCACGGCGTCGTCTCGCACGGTGAAGGCGAATTTCTCCGGCACCGCGCCGGGAATGGCCACCATCTGCATCTCGCCCTCCCAGGTCTTGCATAGCCAGCCCTTCTTGGAGAGCTTGAGCACGTAGCCGGCGCGCTCGCCGTCGGCGTAACTCCAGCTCAGCGTGACCCAGGTGTAGAGCGCGATCAGGAGGACCAGCAGGCCGACCGCGATGGCTCCCCAGCGGAGGGCCTGGCCGGCAACGGAACGGGTGGGGGCGGCAGTATTCATCGGAGGTCGGAAGTCGTCGTGGGTGGAGGGACAGGACAGGCGACAGGTGCTTCAGGCGGATTCTGGCAGGCCGCGTCGAAGTTGTATCGCTTCGGACATTTCCGCCACACCGATAAGAGGCCGGGCCGCGAGGTCGGCGATAGTCCGTGCGACCCGGAGCAGGCGATGCGTGCCGCGCGCGGAAAGACCCAGCTTCACGCTGGCCTTGGCCAATAGTTGCGTGGCCGCGGGCTCCGCAGCGCAATGCGTGTCGATCTCGGCCGCGCCAAGCCAGGCGTTGGGCTTGTGCTGGCGCGCCTGCTGCAGCGCAAAGGCCTGCATCACCCGCTCGCGCACGCTGGCCGAGGGCTCGCCGCTGGCCGGACCATGCAGGGCGTTGCTTTCGACGGCCGCGACCTCGATCAACATGTCGATCCGGTCGAGCAGGGGACCGGAAAGCCGGCCGCGGTAGCGCGCGATCCGATCCGGCGTGCAGCGGCAGCGGCCGCGCGGATCGCCGTGGAAGCCGCACGGGCAAGGGTTCATCGCGGCGATAAGCTGGAATCGGGCGGGAAAATCGACTTGCCGCGCGACCCTGGAGACGGCAATCACGCCCGTCTCCAGGGGTTCGCGCAAAGACTCGAGGACGCGCCGGTCGAACTCGGGCAATTCGTCGAGGAACAGAAGGCCATTGTGAGCGAGCGAAATCTCGCCCGGTCGCGGTGATCCGCCGCCGCCGACCATCGCCGCCGGCGAAGCGGAGTGGTGCGGTGAGCGGAAAGGTCGGCGCCCCCAGGCGCTCGCGTTGAAGCCTCCCGCCAGCGACAGGACCGAGGCGGAAGCGAGCGCCTCTTCCTCGTCCATCGGTGGCAGCAAGCCGGGCAGGCGCTGGGCGAGCATGGATTTGCCACTGCCCGGAGGCCCGAACATCAACAGGCTGTGACGACCCGCCGCCGCGATCTCCAGCACCCGCTTGGCGGCGCCCTGGCCTCGGACTTCCGCGAGATCAGGCCAGGGTTCGGGCGCCTTGCCCGGATCGGGCGAAACCGGGGCTGCGAGCGACTGGCTCCCGACCAGGTGCGCGACCACCTGCAGCAGGCTGTCCGCCGCCAGCACTTCCGCCTGAGGCGCCAGCGCGGCTTCCGCTGCGCTTTCCACCGGCAGGACCAGGGTCCGACCCGCGCGTCGGGCGGCCAAGGCCATCGCGAGGGCGCCGCGTACCGGCCGCAGGCTGCCATCCAGCGAAAGCTCGCCGGCGAATTCCAGGCCCTTGAGCGCGTCTGCACGGATCTGCCCGGACGCAGCGAGGATGCCCAGGGCGATCGGCAGGTCGAAACGGCCGCCTTCCTTGGGAAGATCCGCTGGCGCAAGGTTCGCCGTAATTCGACGCTGGGGAAATTCAAAGCCGCAGGTATTCAGGGCAGCCCTGACGCGGTCGCGCGCCTCGCGGACCTCGGCCTCCGGGAGGCCGACCAGGGAGAAGGCCGGCAGGCCGTTGCCCAAATGCACCTCGACCGCCACGTCGGGCGCGCTGATACCGTCCAGCGCACGGCTATTGACCGAGGCTAAGGCCATGGCTTCAGATGACAGGAAAATGACGTGCGAGTGTAGCGTCGCGTTCAAAGCCGACCATAATGAGTATTGGTGGGCCGCGCGATCTGTATCACGCGCTTATCTCGGTCATGGAGACTGGCCATGCATGCCCTGTTGTCGCGCCTTTCCCTTCTCGCGCTCCTGCTCGCGCCCGTCTTCGCTTGTGCGGAAGACGCGCCGGGCCTGAACCTGGATGCGGGGCAGGATTGGCGAACGAGCGGGCTGCTGATGCGCGCACCGAATGACAGCGCCGTGCTCGCACCGGGCGACCGTTTCCGTTACGACACCTGGCGCCTGTCGGTGCGCTATTCCCTCTTCGATTCGCAGCGCTCCAGCCTGTCCTTCGGCCTGACGGCACGCAGCGCCTGGCAACCCGAACGACCGGAGTCCGCGGCCTTGAGCGACAGCCCATTGCTGCACGCGCACGGCGAATACCAGATCAGCCAGCGCTGGCATCTGATCGGCGATGTCGACGCCGCCGGCATCCGCCCGGGCCGCGATCTCGGGCTGGGCCTGCAGGTGGCTTACGTGGTTACGCACGGCTGGCGGATCGCCGCAGGCTACCGCCTGCAGGATCAGGCGCCGGGCGATGAAGCACCGGGCTTCGCCAACGCCAGCTGGTTCACCCTGGGCACGCGTTTCGATTTCTAGACGGAACTGAAGAAAAGCCGTCGCGCGGAAACCCTCTCTCCCACACAACCCGTCGGGCTGGCTTTCGCACCGCCCCGTTCATACCCTCCGCCCCATCTCACGCCGTCACCCTGCCGTTGGCATCCACTGTCCTTGCCCGCTGTCCCTGCCCGCTGTCCCTGCCCGCTGTCCCTGCCCGCTGTCCCTGCCCGCTGTTCGTACCCGTTGTTCGTACCCGTTGTTCGTACCCGTTGTTCGTACCCGTTGTTCGTACCTTTACCTGCCTGCAACCAGGCTGCCCAGCCGCACCGCCTACAATCGCGGATCCCTTCCGCCGGCTCCCTGCGCATGTCCGACGTCCGTCCGCTCCCCTCATCGCTTTCCGCCCGTCGGGTACTCGGCGAGCTTCTGCGCCCCTACCGCGGCCGCATCGTCATCGCCGCCATCGCCCTGGTCATTGCCGCCGCGTCCATGCTCGGTGTGGGGCAGGCGCTGCGCGGTGTCATCGACCGGGGCTTCGCCGCGGGGGATGCGGCCTGGCTGGACCGCACCTTGCTCGCCATGTTCGGCGTGATCGCACTGCTCGCGATGGCGACCTGGCTGCGCTTCTACAACGTTTCCTGGTTGGGCGAACGGGTCACGGCCGACCTGCGGCGCCGCGTCTTCGACCACCTGTTGCGCCTGCCTCCCTCCTGGTTCGAGGCCGGCCGCACCGGTGACGTGATCTCGCGCCTGACTTCCGACACCACGCAGCTCGAGAACGTCATCGGCTCGACCATCTCGATCGCCCTTCGCAACGCGCTGTTGCTGGTCGGCGGCCTCGCGATGCTGTTCACCACCAGCACCAAACTCACACTGCTGGTGATCGCCGGCGTGCCGCTGGTCGTCGCGCCCATCGTGCTTTTCGGCCGCCGGGTGCGGAAGCTCGCCCGCGAGAGCCAGGACAAGGTGGCCGAACTGGGCAACCGGATCGACGAGACGATCCATGAGATCCGCCTGGTGCAGGCCTACGGTCACGAGGCGGCCGACCGCGAGGACTTCGGCTCGCGCGTGGAGCGCGGTTTCAGCGTGGCGCGCCGCCGCATCGCCGCCCGCTCGGCCCTGATCGTCATCGTGATGGTCCTGGTCTTCGGCGCGATCGCCTTCATCCTGTGGGTCGGCGGGCACGACGTGCTCGCGGGCCGCCTCAGCGCCGGCGAGCTCTCGGCCTTCGTGTTCTATGCCGCCATGGTCGCCGGCAGCGTCGGTGCCTTGTCCGAGGTCTGGGGCGATCTGCAGCGCGCCCGCGGCGCGACCGAACGCCTGCTCGAACTGCTCGCCAGCGAACCGGCCATCGCCGCGCCGGCGGTCATCCAGCCCCTTTCCGAGCCGGCCCGCGGCGAGATCCAGTTCCGCAGCGTGGACTTCCACTACCCTGGCCGCCCCGACACCGCCGCGCTGGCGGACTTCAACCTAGCCGTCCAGCCCGGCGAGACGGTGGCCCTGGTCGGCCCCTCCGGCGCCGGCAAGACCACGGTCTTCCAGCTGCTGCTGCGCTTCTACGATCCCTCGCGCGGCACGGTGCAGATCGACGGCGTGGACCTCGCCCATGCTGATCCGCTTGCCCTGCGGCAGCGCATCGCGCTGGTGCCGCAGGAGGCGGTGATCTTTGCCAGCAGCGTGACCGAGAACGTGCGCTACGCCCGCCCCGAAGCGAGCATCGAAGAGGTCCGCGCCGCCTGCGAGGCCGCCTATGCGGACGAGTTCGTGCGGGCGTTGCCGGAGGGCTACGACACCTATCTTGGCGAGCGCGGCGTCAAGCTCTCCGGTGGCCAGCGCCAGCGCATCGCGATCGCGCGCGCGATCCTCGCCGATCGTCCGATCCTGCTGCTGGACGAAGCCACCTCGGCCCTGGATGCCGAGAGCGAACGCATGGTGCAGGCAGCGCTGGAACATCTGATGGCGGGCCGCACCACGCTGGCCATCGCACATCGGCTGGCGACCGTGCAGAAGGCGGACCGCATCGTTGTCATGGAGCAAGGCCGCATCGTCGAAGCCGGCACGCATGGGAACTTGGTTGCCCAGGATGGGCTCTATGCTCATCTCGCGCGCCTGCAGTTCGCTTCCTAGAACGCCAACAATATTGAGCGGCGCGGCACGAGCGGCTGCGTCCTGGCGCGTCTCTTGAGCCGTGGTCCGCGAAGATCTCTACATGGACACATCCAAGACGCTCGCGGCCTGGCAATTCATTGCCGACCAACCCATGCTCTGGCTCGCGCTCGGCACCCTTGCGGCCCTGCTGGCTGGAGAGGTCTTCTGGCGCGTGCTGCGCCTGCCCCGGATCACGGGCTACACGGTCGGCGGCATGCTGGTCGGTGGCGCCGGCTTCGGCTGGGTGCCGAGCACGCTCACCCCCACGCTGGACATCCTTACCGACATCGCGCTCGCGCTGCTGCTCTTCGAGCTCGGCACCCGGGTGCGCCTGCACTGGTTCCGCGCCAACAAGTCTCTGATCCTCTGCAGCGTGCTCGACTGCACGCTCACGTTTGTGGCCTGCGCGCTCGTCGCGTCTTCGCTTGGCATGAAGGGGGTCCATGCGCTGCTGATCGGCGCGCTGGCGGTGGGCACTTCGCCCGCCATCGTGGTGCGGATCGCGATGGAAACGCGTGCCCAGGGCCAGGTCACCGAACGCATGCTCAGCCTCACCGCCATCAACACCATCGTGTCGATCGTGCTGGTGAAGCTGATCGCCGGCTTCGCCCCGCAGGACGTCGGCCTGGGCTGGGTCCGCGCCTTGGGCAACGCGGCCTACCTGCTGCTCGGCTCGCTGCTCGCCGGTGCGCTGATGGCCTATGCCTTCAGCCGCCTGCGCCGCTTCGCCAACCTCGCGGAAGAACATGGCGTGGCCCTGTTGTTCGCCCTGCTGCTGGTCTTCTTCGCCCTGATGCACATCGCCGCGCTGCCGCCGCTGCTGCCACCCTTGATCGCCGGCATCGTGCTGCGCAATGCCAACCCGCGGCCCTTGCTGCTCCCGCGCCACTTCGGCACGGCGGGCGGCCTGCTGGTGATCCTGCTCTTCATCCTCAACGGCGTGCAGATCCAGTGGGAGTCGCTCTTCGTCGGCGGCATCCTGGCGATCGCGCTGATCGCGGCACGCACGCTCGCCAAGTTCGGCGCGGTGTTCGGCAGCGCGGCGCGTGCTGCGCTCTCGATGCGCCAGGCCGCCGCGCTCTCGGTCACGCTCACGCCCTTTTCCGCGACTGCGCTGGTGCTGGCGAGCTATCTCGGCCTCAACGACCGCGCACTCATCGATCCCGTTCTTCCCACCCTGCTTGCCGCCGTGCTGATATCCGAACTGATCTGCCCGATTCTTGTGCAGCTCGCCCTGCGCCATAGCAACGAGACGCAGGAGTAAAGCGATGAGCCTTGCCCCTTTCGCCTCCTCGCGTGCGCTGACCTTCGGCGTCGAACTTGAGCTGCAGATCGTCAACGGCAACGACTACGACCTGGTCGGCAGCGCCGCCGACGTGTTGCGCGTGCTCGCCGCGCGCAAGTTCGAGGGCGACGTGAAGCCCGAGATCACGGCGAGCATGATCGAGATCGCCACCGGCATCTGCGAACACTACGAAGACGCGGTGTCGCAGCTCAACACCCTGCGCGACGCGCTGGTCTCGGCCGCCGAAGCGCTGGACGTCGGCATCGCCGGTGGCGGCACGCATGCCTTCCAGAAATGGCATGAGCGCCAGATCTTCGACGCGCCGCGCTTCCAGCAGCTGTCTTCGCTCTACGGCTATCTCGCCAAGCAGTTCACGATATTCGGACAGCATGTCCATATCGGCTGTCCGGCGCCGGACGAAGCGCTCTCGCTACTGCACTGCCTCTCGCGCTACATCCCGCACTTCATCGCGCTCTCGGCCTCCTCGCCCTTCGTCCAGGGGGCGGACACCGGCTTCTCATCGGCACGCCTGAATTCCGTCTTCGCCTTTCCGCTCTCCGGCCGCGCACCCTTGGTCTCCAACTGGGACGAGTTCGCGCGCTACTTCGACAAGATGACCGGCACCGGCGTGGTCAAGGGCATGAAGGATTTCTACTGGGATATCCGCCCCAAGCCCGAGTACGGCACGATCGAGGTCCGGGTGATGGACACGCCGCTGACCGTCGGCCGCGCCGCGGAGATCGCGGCCTACATCCAGTCGGTCGCGCGCTGGCTGATGGTCGAGCGCCCCTTCCGCACGGTCGAGGACGACTACCTCGTCTACAGCTTCAACCGCTTCCAGGCCTGTCGCTTCGGCCTCGAAGGCGTGGTGGTCGACCCGCGTTCGCACGAGCATCGACCGATCGCCGAGGATATCCTCGCGACCATGGACAGGATCGAACAACACGCGATCGAACTGCGCGCCGACGGTGCGCTGCGCAACCTGCGCGAGGTCGTGAAGAACGACGCCGGCGATGCCAACTGGCTGCGCCGTCTCCATGCCCAGGAGCAGTTGCTGCCCGAGGTCGTGCGGCAGCAGTGCCTGCGCTGGCGGAGTTGATGCCAATCCACCGACGTGCCCAAGGACGCCCCACTCCGTATCGGACTTTCCGCCCGGCTGATGCATGATCCGCCAGCCGAGCTGGGGTTTCGCAACAAGGTCCTGCAATACCTCGAGCAGCAGGCCGCGCACTGGGTGATGGCCCACGGCGCCATGGCCTTCATGGTGCCCACGCTTTACAAGACCTCCACGATCCAGCGCGAAAGCGTCTCGGTGCGCGACTATGTGGACGCCCTGGACGGCCTGATCCTGCAGGGCGGCGCCGACGTGGCGCCGGAGAGCTACGGCGAGACGCCGCTGAGGCCAGAATGGTCGGGCGACCGGGTGCGCGATCTCTACGAGATCGAGCTGGTGTGGGAATTCATCATCCGCGGCAAGCCGGTGCTGGGCATCTGCCGCGGCGCGCAGCTGATCAACGTCGCGATGGGCGGCAGCCTGGTGCAGGACATTCCCAGCCTGCTCGCCGGTTCGATCAGCCATCGGGACGAAGTGCTCTACGACGCGCTTCACCATCCGGTTCAGTTCCTGCCCGGATCGCGGCTCGCGGCACTTTATCCGGGCTTCGAGTCACCCTTGGTGAGCAGCATCCACCACCAGTCGGTCAAGCGGCTCGGCAATGACTTGGTGGTGGAAGCGGAAGGCCCGGACGGCGTTGTCGAGGCGATCCGCTGGCGCGGCAGTTCCTACGTCACGGGATTCCAGTGGCATCCGGAATTCCATCCGCGCGATCCGCGCCTGCTGGACAGCAGCCCGGTGATGCAGGAATTCCTGGACGCTGCGCGGGCGGTACGCCGCTAACCCGCGGCGCGGTCGTTGCCTTCGTCCGGCGTCGTAGCCGGCGCCGGAGCGGCCTTGGGCTTGGGACGCGCCGGCGTGGCGCTCCAGTCGAGTTGCCACAGCGGGTGGCCAGCGGGCCCCTTGATCGTCAGCGGAATGGTGAGCCCGCGCAGGCCGAGGAGGTCGCGCGGCGTACGGCCGCGGGACTGCACCGCGAGACGCGCGCTCCAGTCGAGTTGCGCGTCACTCAAGCCGAACTGTCCCGCACCGCCCGCGCGCAGCCAACCGGCGTCGGCGGAGAAGTCCGTGCAGCGTGCGCGCGCCTCCGCCAGATGGCAGTTCATCTCCAGGCGTTCGAAGGCCTGGCGCTCCTGCGGCTGGGCCGCTCGCGAGGCCGCGCCCCGGTCCTTGAGCGCTGGTCGCACGGTGCGCAGAAAATCCGCCAGGTCCATGCCCTGCCAGTTCGCGTCGCGTACCGAAAGCTTGATGTCCCCGCTCAGGCTGCGCTCGAAGGCTTCGCGCGTGCCCGACGTCGCGCTCAGATCGATCTGCGCATCGGCGTCCCCGGTCAGCGGCACGCGGCGCTTCTGTTCGTTCGCCAGCGCGGCCAGCGAGACGCCCGACCAGCGTTGCTGCAGACTCAACTGGCGCGTCTGCGGTCGGTAGCTCGCGCGGCCCTCCACGCGCCCTGCATAGGCTTTTGCGCGCAGGTCTTCCAGCGCAAGCAGGCCGTTTCCGCTGTCCAGGCGGGCGCTGATCTCGCCCAGCCGCAGACCGCCTACGAGCGCGTTACCCAGTTCGATGCGGCCACGCGCCCCGTAGTCCGCAAAGCGATTGGCGAGTTCGGCCGGCGCCTGCACGCCGAAGCTGCGGGCGAGGCGCTCCGGGTCGAAGCGATCCGCCTTGAAGCTGAACTGCCAGGCCGGCTGGCGCGTGGGCTGACGATCGAAATCGAGCTGCATCTCGCTGCCGCCCGCCTGCGCTTCCAGCTGTCCTTCGCTCGCGGCAGTCCAGGGCGCGAAGGCGAGCGTGCCGGCAATGCGGCCGCGCAGGCCGGCGCGCGGCGCATCGCCCCCCTTGCTGAGCCAGGTGACTTCCAGGCCGTCGAGCATCACGCGCTGGCTTTCTGGCCGGTAAGCGACGCGGCTGGCGATGCGGCCTTCGATCTTGCGGCCTTCACCAGTGGCGGAGAAGTCCAGATCCAGTTGCTCGCCCGGAAAGCTCTCGCTGCGCGGCGCCAGCGCCGGCAAGGCGAGCTTGAGCTCGAAGCGCTCGCGCGCACCCGTGAGCGCCATCTGCGCCTTGATGTCGCGCAGGGCCATGGCGTCGCCCTGGCGCCCGAGCGCGGCGAGATTGGCGCCCAAGGCCATGTCGCGGGCGCCGACACGGCCCTTGGCGCGCAATTTCAGGTCGGTGAGCGAAAGCGCGGCCGTGAAGTCGCCACGACCGCCCTGGGCCGAGAGTTCGCTGTCCAGGGCCGTAGCGCCCAGTGCGTCACCGCGGAAACGCAGGGACGGATCGTCGAGATCGAAGCTCTTGGCGTCAGGATCGAGCCGGTAGCCCGAGGAGAATTCGATCCCGCCGCTGGCATTGTTCGGCGCATGCGTCAGGGTCGCTTCGCCCAGCAGGTAGCCGCGCGCGCCACCGATCAGGGGACCCACTCGCAGGCTGGCGCGCTCCCAGGCGTAGTTCTCGGCTTCGTTGGCGCCAAGGAAGAGGATGCGGCTGCGCTCGACCGAGATCTGCTGGAGCCGCAGCCGGGCGGGCCAGTCCTCCTCGTCGCCCGCGTTCTCCAGCAGATCGGCGAGGCTCAGGCGACCGTCGGGCCTGCGTCCGAGCCGGATGTCCGCATCGATCAGGCGGATGCGTTCGATCTCCACGCGTCCGGCGATCAGGGGCCATAAGGCGAGACGCGCCTCCAGGCGTCCGACCTTCGCCGCTACGCCCGGCGCCGCAGGTTCGCCGATCGCGAGGCCGTTGACGACGAGCGTGGGGCCGGGAAGAAAGCGCAGGCGCGGCGCGGCATCCATGCCGACCTGGCGCTGCGTGCGCGCCCGCAACGCCTCGGAGAATTCCGCGCGCACCTTTGCGCCGTCCCAGGTTGCGAGCAGGAACAGCGCGACCGCGATGAAGGCGGCGCTCGCACCGCCGAGCAGGAATCCCAGATACCGCGACAGGCGGGCGAGGCCGTTCGCCATGCTCCCTCAGCCCGCGGCGGACTCGCGGTATTGCGGCAGGTGGAGGACGAAGGCGTTGCCGCCCACGCAATCCTCGGCGGAGAGCCGCCCGCCATGGCGTTCCATCACCGTGCGCGCCAACGCGAGGCCCAGTCCGCCCGCGCGTCGCAACCGGCCTTCGTGCCGCTGCGGACGTCCGGTGATACGCCGGCGTTCATCGGCATCAAGGGCGCGACCTGCGTCGCAGACCGCGATGCGCCAGCCCGCAGGTGCTTCGGTCTGCAGAACCAGGCGTACTTCCGCATCGGCCGGACCGTGTTCTATCGCGTTGAGCAACAGGTTGGCGGTCGCCCGGCGCAGCAGATCGATCTCGCCCATCACCAGACATTCCTGGTTGGCGACCCGCGAATCGTCCACCACCACCCGAACGCGGCGTGCGCGCGCCGGCGACCAGCACTCCTCCGCCGCCTCATGCACGACGCGCACGAGATCGACCGGCTCGAAACGTTCCGGACGCAGGGCCGACGCCCGCAGCAGGCGCAGCACGCCATCGGCCTGCTCCAGCGCCAGCCGCGCCTGGCGCGTCACGCGGTCGAGCATGTCTTCCGAGGGCGGGAGGCTGCCGTCGAGCTGGGCTTCCGAAAGCGAAATGATCGCGGCCAGCGGCGAACGCAGGTCGTGGGAAAGGAAGCCGAGCGCTTCATCGCGCAGGCATTCGATGTCCTGCAAGGCGTGGCCGTCGTGCAGGCTCAGCAGCAGATCGTCGCCAGGCAAGGCGCGCGCGCTCAGGCTGAGGCCACGACCGCGGGCGAGGATCTGTTGCGCTTCGAACGGCGCGCGGACCCGCCAGTCCTCGCCCAGCCATTCCTTCAGGACACGGGTCAGCGCACGGACATCACTGGTTTCCGCGATGGCGTGGAAGGCGGGGCTCGCCGCCGCCACATCGCCCCGGGCATCAACCCAGGCGAGGGGATGATCCGCGGCGCCCAGCAAGATCTGCGCGCTGCGTACATCGATCGCGGCCCCACTCATGCGTCGCCCTCCGACGACTTGCCGGCTCGGTTGCGCACCGCGTCAGCCTTGGCCGACACTACGGCCGCGCCAAGCGGATACGCGTACGGCGGTCGCGATTCATATACAGGAGAGCCCAGCATGAGTTTCGTCCACGAGTTCAAGGAATTCGCCCTGAAGGGTAACGTCGTCGATCTGGCGGTCGGTGTGATCATCGGCGGCGCCTTTGGCAAGATCGTCGAATCACTGGTGAAGGACGTGGTCATGCCCGTGCTCGGGATGCTGATCGGTGGCGTCGATTTCAAGCACCTCTACATCAACCTGGGCAAGACTTCCTACGAGACGCTGGAAGCCGCCGAGAAGGCCGGCGCGCCGCTGCTCAAGTATGGCGTCTTCATCAACACGGTGGTCGACTTCCTCATCATCGCGCTGGCCATCTTCATGGCGATCAAGGCGATGAACCGGCTCAAGCGCGAGGAGCCCGCCGCACCGGCGGTCGACGCTGCACCGCCGGAAGACGTGCTCCTGCTGCGCGAGATCCGCGACTCGCTGCGCAAGTGAGCCAAGCCGCCTCGCGCTTCACTCCTCGGTGAGGCGCTCGAGGCGGTAGCCGTAGTTGTAGGCCGGCGTGAGCCGGTAGCCGTTCTCGGGGCGCAGGGCGAGCTTGCTGCGCAGCCGCGAGACATGAGTGTCGATGGTGCGGGTCGCGACATTGGGATTGCGACCCCACACGGCCTCGAGCAAGTGACCGCGCGAGAACAGTTTGCCGGCGTTGCGGAACAGGAACACCGCCAGCTCGAATTCCTTGTCGGTCAGTTCGACCGGCGTTTCCCCGACGAAGCAGCGCTTGAGCGTCAGGTCGAAACGGTAGGGTGGATGCAGCAGTTCGCGCTCCGGCTCCTTGGGGCGCACGCGGCGCAGCACAGCTTCGATGCGCGACAGGAGCTCCAGGCGTCGCACCGGCTTGACGATGTAGTCGTCGGCGCCGGCTGATAGCGCCGCAACGATGTCTTCCTCCGCGTCGCGGGCCGTCACGAAGATCACCGGCGTGGTGTCGCCGCGGTCATCCCGCAGCCAGTGCAGGACGTCGGCCCCGGTCATCTCGGGCAGGTTCCAATCGATCAGGAACAGATCGAAGCTCTCCCGCCCGGCAATCTTGAGCAGCTCGCGCGGATGGTCGAAGCTATGCACGTCGTGCCCTGCTTCGCGCAGCCATGCCGACACGGTGCCGGCCTGGTCACGGTCGTCCTCAAGCATTGCTACTCTCATCGTCCCTCCTCAGGGTGCCGGCCTCGTTGCCAGGCAATGTCTCTTATCGATCCGCCACAAACCGGTTGTTGCGTCGTTCTTCGCCGAAACTCGACATGGGCCCGTGGCCCGGTACGAAACGCACCTCGTCCCCTAGGGGGAAGAGCTTGCCCCGGATGGAGGCCACCAGGGCGCCAAAGTCGCCACGCGGGAAATCCGTGCGGCCGATCGATCCGGCGAATAATACGTCGCCAACCAGCGCAAGGCGTGTTTCCTCATGGAAGAACACGACATGGCCAGGGGTGTGTCCCGGTGTATGCAACACCTGCAAGGACAGTTCGCCCACCTGTACATGGTCGCCGTCCGTCAGCCAGCGGTCCGGAATAAAGGCTTCGGCCGTCGGAAAACCAAACATCCGGCTTTGCTCTGCCAGGGCTTCTATCCAGAACAGTTCGTCCTGGTGAGGCCCTTCAACCGGTACGCCACGGCGTCGGACCAGCTCGCCTACGCCGCCGGCATGGTCGATATGTCCATGCGTAAGGAGTATCTTCTCCAGCGTCAGCCCTGCTTCCTCGACCGCAGCAAGCAAGCGATCTACCTCACCACCGGGGTCCACCAGCGCGGCGCGCCCGGTCTTTTCGCACCAGACCAGAGAGCAGTTCTGCTGGAAGGGCGTGACCGGAATGATGCGATAGCGCAGGATGAATCTCCTAAGGTGGGCGTACGATTCTAGCCGAGACAGGGCCGGCGTCACCCGGAACAAACTGACGCCCCAGCTGATGCCTATCTGACAGCCGGCATTCAAGAAGCCCATCGGACGGCCGTTCATGACGATGGAGCAGAACCAGAACAAGAGCGAAATGCGTCTCCCACACGCTTTGATCTCGCGGCCCCGGCCACCCACCGCGGGGTCGGAGGATCGCCCCCCGGACGGAAAGCCGCGGCGCTGAGCCATGGATGTCCGCGCCTTTGCACGCCTGCTCCCCTTGCTGGGCCTGCTCGTGGCCGGCGGCGCGCAGGCGCGCGTCTGGGTCTTGTCCGACTCCGATCTGCCTGCGCATCAGCAGGCCAGCGAAGCCGCGCTCCAACGCCTGGGCAAGCAGGGGCAGGCCATGACGGTTGCGGATCTCGCTCAGGCTGACGCTTCCGACGTGGTGCTTGCGCTCGGACCTTCCGCTACGCGCAAGGCGGCCGGCCAAGGCGCGCCGCATCTGCTCGGCTGCATGCTCAACGACAGAGCTCCCCTGCTCGGTTACCCGGAAGGCAACGCGGTCCTGCTCGACCTGCCGCCGGAAGTCATCGCGCGCCGTCTTGCCCGCGCCCTGCCCAAGGCCAGGCGTGCCTCACTCGTGCTGGAGCGCGACGGCATGCTGCGCGCCGCGATGATTTCAGGCGCCCTGCGCGCAGAGGGAATACTGCCCCGCCTGCATGTGATCAAGCAGAGCAGCGAGCTCGGCCAGGCATTCAACGCAGCCGTGGAAGATACCGACGCCGTACTCGCCATGTCCGACGCCGCGCTGCTGCCCAATGCCGCGATTCGAGGCCTGCTGCTTGCCGCCTTCCGCGCGCGCGTGCCGGTCATCGGCCCCTCGGCCGACTGGGTCAGCGCCGGCGCGCTCTATTCCGAGGAGTGGGACTACGGCGCCTTCGGTCGCCTGTGCGCCGACGAAGCCATCAGACTGATGCGCGGTGGGCCGCGTGGCCAGTCGCTCACCGGACCGCAGGACCATCTGCGCTTCACGGTCAATCGGCGCACCGCGCGCACCCTCGGACTGGACCTTTCCGCGCCGGGCCTGGGCAAGGCCGACCAGGTGATCGAATGATCTGGCGCCTCCGTCGTCGCGGCCGGATGGGCATCGCCAGCAAGCTCAACACGCTGGCGGTCAGCATGATCGTGCTCACCGCCATCACCATCGGCGTGGCGGTCGTGCGGGTGCAGTCGCGACAGGCCTACCAGGCCCTGCAGACCTACGGCACCGGCATGGTCCGCATGCTGGCCCAGAGCGCCGAACTACCGCTCTACGCCAACGACGGCACCATGCTGCTGCAACTGGTGCAGAGCCTGGGCGGCAACAGCGACGTCGCCTATGTCGCCTTCTTCGACAGCAACCGCGAGTTGCTGGCGGCGCACGACTTCCGCAAGGGCGCGGGTCCGGTGCCTGCCGTGTCCACCTGGCCCGGCGCGGAAGTCACGACTACGGTCTTCGGCCCCGACCATCTGATCAGCTTCATGGCCGAAGTACGCAGCCATGAGCGCCAGCAGAGCGCCGACCTCTTCATCGGCCCCTCGACCGGCACGCGCTTGGGTTATGTGCGGCTGGTGATGGCGAGCGAACGCACCCGCGGGGAGGCCCTGGCCTTCGTCAACGAGACGGCGCGCTTCGCGATCGTCGTCACCGTGCTGGCGATCATGCTCAACCTGATGTTCACCCGGCGCCTGGTCCAGCCGGTGCGCGAGCTCGCCACCGCCGCGCGCGAAGTGGCGGCGGGTCGTCTGCAGCAGACGATCCGGGTCCACTCCAACGACGAGCTCGCCGACCTGGGGCGCGCCTTCCAGAACATGATCGACAGCCTCAACGTCTCGCGCGCCCGGCTGCTCGAATACCAGAACATGCTCGAAGAGCGGGTGCAGGCCCGCACGCAGGAACTGCAAGCCGCGACCGCGCAGGCACTGGATCTGGCCCAGCGCGACACGCTCACCGGCCTGCCCAACCGCGCTTACTTCAGCGAAGAGCTCGAACGCGCGATCACCACCCACCAGGGCACGGGCGAGCGGATGGCGGTGCTCTTCCTCGACCTGGACCTCTTCAAGCGGATCAACGACACCCTCGGCCACCAGGCCGGCGATCTGCTGCTGGTACGCATCGCCGAGATCCTCAAGCACTGCGTCCGCGAGGGCGACATGGTCGCGCGCCTGGGCGGGGACGAGTTCGTGCTGCTGGCGCGCGAGGTCAAGAGCACGGAGCAGGTCACGCGGCTTGCCCGGCGGGTGCTCAATGCCTTTGCGGCGCCCATGGAGATCGAGGACCACAGCTTCCGGATCGGTTTTTCCATCGGCATCAGCCTCTGCCCCGACCACGGCACGGATGCACGCACCCTGCTGAAAAACGCCGACCTCGCAATGTACGCGACCAAGGAGCAGGGGCGGGGCAGCTACCGCTTCTACACGCCGGAGCTCAACCAGCGGGCGATGGAGCGGCTCAACATCGAGAGCGGCCTGCGCCGCGCACTCGACTCGCCGGACGAACTCTTCCTCGAATTCCAGCCGCAGGTGGAACTGAATACCGGCCGCCTGGTGGCTGCCGAAGCCCTGCTTCGCTGGCAGCCGCCTGGCGGCAGCGTCATCAGCCCGGCGCGCTTCATCCCAGTGGCGGAAGAAACCGGCCTGATCGTGCCTATCGGCGAGCGGGTGCTGCGCCAGGCCTGCGCGACCCTGGCCCAATGGAAGGCTCAGGGGCAGCGGCTGCCGCGGATCGCTGTAAACATCGCCGCACCCCAGTTCGAGAGCCGCGACTTCTGCGAGATGGTGGCCCAGGCCTTGGCCGACTACGACATCCCGCCGGATCGCCTGGAACTGGAACTGACCGAAAGCGTGATCGTGCGCGATGCCGACGCGGCCCTGCGCGAGATGCAGCGGCTCAAGGAGTTGGGCGTGTCGATCGCGCTGGACGATTTCGGTACCGGGTACTCGAGCCTGTCCTATCTCTCGCGCCTGCCGATCGACCTGGTCAAGATTGATCGCGCCTTTGTCATGCGCTCTACCGAGGATCGCAACGCCCACACCATCGTGCGCTCGATCATCGCGCTCTCGCACAGTCTCGGTTACCGGGTCGTGGCCGAAGGCGTCGAGACGCGCGCGCAGGTGAGCCTGCTGCGCGCGGCGGGCTGCGACTACCTGCAAGGTTATCTGCTGGGTCGACCGATGAGCGAAGCCGCAATGGCGGCCTGGGTCGCGAGCCCACTGACGCCGGCGGAAGCGGCTTTGCGGGGTCCGGAGGACTTTGCCTGAACGCCTCCGCGCTCGAAACGAGGCGGAAACGCGGGAGGAAGGGGTGGCGCGCCCGGCTGGGATCGAACCAGCGACCCCTGGCTTCGGAGGCCAGTACTCTATCCACTGAGCTACGGGCGCGCGAAGCCGCGAATTGTAGCTGACGGGCCTCCCAGCGTCCATTCAACCCTGATGCGCACAGGGGAACTGTCGCTATAATCGCCGCTTTGCGCGGCATGCGACCGCGCCCTCCAACCACAAGACGCGAACGCCACTATGTCCATCCGCAACGCGCTGTCCCTGGCCCTTCTTTCCGCCGTCCTGCTTGCCGCGTGCGACAAGCCGCAACAACCCACAGAGGAAGAAACCGCAACCCTGATCCAGCCGGTCGCCAAGGTTCAACTGGGCGATGAGGCCGCTGGTGGTGGTGGCGGCGAGGTCAAAGGCAACCGGACCGGCGAGGCGATCGTGACCGCGACCTGCGCGGCCTGCCATGCGGCGGGCACGCTGGGCGCACCGAAAATTGGCGATGCCGCGCAATGGGCGCCGCGCATCGCGCAAGGCCTCGAAGGCCTGCTCAAGAGCGCGGCGGCAGGCAAGGGCGCCATGCCCCCGCGTGGCGGCATGGCCGACCTGACCGACGACGAACTCGCCCGCGCGATCGCCTTCATGGCGAACAAGTCCGGTGCCAAGTTCGAAGCACCCGCAGTAAAGGAAGCCGCGCCCGCGCAGAGCGCCTCCGCCGACCAGGCCGCCGCGGCGCCTTCAGCCGGAGGCGCTGTCGATGGCAAGAAGGTCTTCGACGGCGTCTGCATGGCCTGCCACGCGACTGGCGCAGCCGGCGCACCCAAGCTCGGCGACAAGGCCGCCTGGGGCCCGCGTCTGGCTCAGGGCGCCGACACCCTGCACAAGCACGCGATCAGCGGCCTGAACGCAATGCCGCCCAAGGGCGGCAACGCGGCACTGTCCGACGACGAAGTGAAGGCCGCGGTGGACTACATGGTGGCGCAGGCGAAGTAAGCGCCGTTGCGGGAAGGCGGATCGAGCCTCCCCTCGCAAAAAGAAAAGGGCCGCGTCACGCGGCCCTTTTTTCATGCTTCTCGGTGCTAGGCGGGAGGCAGGTCGAAGAGCAGTAGATCCGTCGGCCCGGAAGCCGTGATCTCCAGAACGTCTTCCTCCGCGATCCGGGCGCCGTCGCCGGTCGCGAGCGGCGTGCCGTTGAGCGTCGCGGCGCCATCGATCAGGTGCAGATACGCCAGCCGCCCCGCCGGCAGCGCATGGCGCACCGAATCGCCGGCCGCCAGGCGGGCACGGAAGATCGAGGCGTCCTGGTTGATCCCCAGTGCAGCGCCTTCGCCCTCGGGCGTCACCACCGCCTGCAGCTGCCCCGAAAGCTGCGCCGGGGCGAACAGCTTCTGCTCGTAGCTCGGCGCGATGCCGCGGGCACGCGGCTGCAGCCAGATCTGCAGGAAGTGCACCGGGTCTTTCTGCGAGGCGTTGAACTCGCTGTGCATGACGCCGGTACCCGCACTCATGCGCTGCACTTCGCCCGGACGGATCACCGTGCCGTTGCCCATGCTGTCGCGGTGCTGCAGCTCGCCATCGAGGACGACGCTGATGATCTCCATGTCGCGGTGGCCGTGGGTACCGAAACCCATCCCGGGCGCTACGCGGTCTTCATTGATGACCCGCAGCACGCTCCAGCCCATTTCGTCCGGATCGTAGTAGTCGGCGAAGGAGAAGCTGTGGTGGCTATCCAGCCAGCCATGTTCCGCATGGCCACGCTCGGCAGCCGGACGCAGACGAATCATGATGGACTCCGCTGATGCCCGCTCAATGTGGCGGGCGATGGAGCCAATATAGGCCTGCTGCCAGCGCAGGAATAGCGATGAGATTTCGCGACTTCGTTGAACGGGATTCAGGCATGGGGTGCAGGCGGACAAGCGCGACGCGCCGGCCGGTTCGCCGCCGAGACACGGCTTGCCGCACCCGCCGCCTGCACACGGGGATAACGGCTACGCCACGGCCAGCCTTGAGTGACGCGGCTTGCGCGGTCGACGCTGTCGGCGCGCGCAGGTGATAATCGAGCCCCCGCCTCACGATCCGCCCCCAATGACCGTCGTCGATTCCGAAGAGCCGCACGCCTTCGATACGCTCGCCTTCCGCCGGGCTCTGGGCATGTTCGCCACCGGCATCACCGTCATCACGGCCCGCACGGCCGATGGGCGCCGGGTCGGTCTCACGGTGAATTCCTTCAACTCAGTCTCGCTCGATCCACCGCTGATCGTATGGAGCCTCGCCCATCACCTGCCGGTGGCGCCGGACTTCGAGGCCTGTAGTTACTTTGCGGTGAACGTGCTGGCAGCGGACCAGCTGGCGCTCTCGCGTCGCTTCGCGACCCGCGACGCGGACAAGTTCGTGGACTTGGAATTCGACGAAGGCCTGGACGGCACGCCGCTGCTGCGCGGCTGTTGCGCCACCTTCGAATGCCGCAACGCGATCCGCCATCAGGGCGGCGATCACACCGTATTCCTCGGCGCGGTCGAACGCGTCACGCAGGGCGAAGGCAATCCGCTGCTGTATTTCGGCGGGCGCTATCGCTGGCTGGAAGCGGAGTAAAAAACGGCGAAAACCGTTTCGGGGGCGGTCCGGACTTCGCCCGGAGGGAAGTCTGGAGCGGGCGATGGGAATCGAACCCACGGCTCTAGCTTGGGAAGCTAGGGTATTACCATTATACGACGCCCGCTTCGGGCACCTTTGCGGGCGCAAAGGCGACAAAGCCCCGCGATTCTAACCGCGGGGCTTCGCTGCTTCAAATCCGGCGCGCGTCAGAACGCGTAGCGGACGCCGGCACTGACACCGTACTGCTTGAGTTCGTCGCGACCGAAATAGCCGCTCGCCTCGACCCACAGGTCCGTACCCGGCGTGACCGTAAAGCCGGAACCCGCCACCGCGCGCAGGGCATCCGCGCCCACATCCGTGACGTTCGGCAGCTTGAATGAAGCCGCCGACACCGAGGGCATGCTCAGCTCGATCTCCTGCTCGGTGTCGCCGAACTCATGCTCGTAGGCGATGCGGCCGTACGGCGTGAAACGACCGGCACTCCAGGCGAGCTGATAACCCAGGCGCGCCACCGCCGAGAGCCGTTCCTGCGGCCCGACCGCCAGTTCGGTCGAATGACCGGCGGTGTCGGTTTCCTTGAAGCCCTTGACCTCCACCCGCTGCAGATTCACGCCTACGAACGGGCCGTGCTGGAGCTCGCCGCTCTGCATGCCGTAGCCCACTTCGGCGGCCAGCGAGGCATTGCTGCCATGCGTGCTGCCGTCGACGTTGCGATGCGCCGCACCGATCGTGACCGAGCGCGAGGTGTCGTAGTCGATGTAGCCCAAGGTGCCGACCAGGTTCGCGGTGAAAGCCCCGTGGCGAGCGGCCAGGTAGGTGCTGAAGGCGAGTTCGCGCTGCTCGAAGCCGCCGCCATTGCCGAAGTCGGGCGAATAGTTGCCCAGGCTGAGCGCGAGGCCCACGGCGCCAAACCCGGCGGGCATGTCGACACCGACACTCGCGCCATAAGGCGCACCTTCGGCTGAGGGCATGCGGCTACTTGCGTCATAGTCCTGCGCGCCAAGGCCGCCCGCGGCCCAGACATGGGTGCCGCCCTTGCCGCTCGACGCCGCGCTCGCCTGCGCGAGCAGGGTGTCGATGAGGCCCGCACGCGTGCGCACCGGCGCGTCGGCCAGGAGCGCGAGCTGGGATCCGGCCTGCAGCACGCTCAGCGCGTACTCGGCCACCATGGCATGCGTCGCGGTGGTCGGATGCACACCGTCGGCAAACACGTAGGTCTGGTCGGCGTTTGCCTCAAGCAGGGTCGCGGACGTGCAGGTCAGCGAGGAGGCGGTGGTGCAGGCCGGCAGGGTGACGTTCGTGAAGCCGTAACGCGCGGGATTGGCCTGGATTTCATGCAACAGGCTGAAGGTGTCGAGCGGAATCACGGACACGCCGTTCGCCGCGAGCTGGCCATAGAGCAGGTTGTTGTAGTTCGCGGTCAGCGCGGTAATGCTCGCGGAGGCGGCAGCCCCCTGCGAAAGGCCGAAGGGCGAGGTCCCGATGTCCGGCAGATTGGGCACGAGGATGTAGCGCGCGCCGGCGTGCGCGAGCTGCTCGATCAGGGCGGCATGCTCCGCGCTCGTCTGCACCACGTAGTTGCTGATCAGGGTCGCGTTGCTGCCATAGGTCTGCAGCGCGTAGAAGAGGTCGTTGGCGCCGGACCAGACGGTGTAGAGCGCGTTGCCGTCGGCGCGACCGCCGCGCGAGGCGAGATAGGCATTCACCTGATCGACGGTGGTCTGCGTATTGAAAGCCGTGGGCACGCCCATGGCCGGCCCTTGGGAAATTCTGGCTCCACCCTGTGCGTAGTCCGTGCCACCCGCCGTATTGGCCGGCGCTGCGCTCAGCCCGAGATCCGCTGCGAGCAACTCGGCCCAGATCGGCCCCGGATTGGTGGTGAACTTGCCGACCACCGCCCCGGACGGCCCCAGCAAGGGCTTGTAGTAACCGGAATCGGTCAGCGAATCACCGAAGAAAACGGTGCTGCTGAAATCTGTGGCGTGGACAGCGGGCGCCAATGCGGCGAGCGCGGCCACGCTCAGGGAGCGGCGCACAAACATGGTTTTCGTCTCCAGGCTTCTAGTTGTCGCGGCGTTCAATACGCCAACGTATGGTGGCGGCACTCTGCACCAAGCCGGCGAACCCGACAAGCGGGAGATCGTCTTGGGCCGCATGCTAAAATTCGCGGCTTGGGCGCGCGCCTTCGCCGCCGCTCCTTGCCCGCGAATCCCATGATCGAAATCACGCTCAACGGTGCGCCGCACCGTGTTCCTGCGCCGTCCACGCTGGCGCAACTGCTCGACAGTCTCGCCCTCACAGGCAAGCGGCTGGCGGTGGAGCGCAATGGCGAGATCGTGCCGCGCGGGCTGCATGCAAAGACATCCCTGGAGGCGGGCGACCGCCTCGAGATCGTGGTCGCCGTCGGCGGCGGCTGAACCCGCCCAACACCCTGCCCCACCGCCTAGCCTGAGAACGCCATGAACGATCCCCTGGTCATCGCTGGACAGTCCTACGCCTCCCGCCTGCTTGTCGGGACCGGCAAGTACAAGGATTTCGACGAGACACGCCGTGCCGTCCTCGCCTCCGGTGCGCGGATCGTGACCGTGGCGATCCGTCGTACCAACATCGGCCAGGACCCCAAGGCTCCGAGCCTGCTGGATGCGCTGCCGCCCTCCGAGTTCACCTATCTGCCCAACACCGCGGGCTGCTACTCGGCGGAAGACGCGGTGCGCACCTTGCGTCTGGCGCGCGAGCTGCTGGACGACCACACATTGGTCAAGCTCGAGGTGCTGGGCGATTCCCACACTCTGTTCCCCAACATGCCCGAGACCCTCAAGGCCGCGGAGACGCTGGTCAAGGAGGGCTTCAAGGTCATGGTCTACTGCTCGGACGATCCGATCCAAGCCAAGATCCTGCAAGACATCGGCTGTGTCGCCGTGATGCCGCTGGCATCCCTGATCGGTTCCGGCATGGGCATTCTCAATCCCTGGAACCTGCGCCTGATCATCGAGAGCGCGACGGTGCCGGTACTGGTGGACGCCGGCGTGGGCACGGCCTCCGACGCGGCGATCGCGATGGAGCTCGGCTGCGACGGCGTATTGATGAACACCGCCATCGCGTTGGCGCAGGATCCGGTGCGCATGGCCGGCGCGATGAAGAAGGCGGTGGAAGCGGGACGCGATGCCTTCCTGGCCGGCCGCATGCCGCGCAAGCTCTATTCGGCCAGCCCCAGCTCGCCGACCTCCGGTCTCATCGGCAGCTGATCCGATGATCGAGACCGAGGACCATCGCAACGTCCCTTCGGCGGACGATCCGCGCACGCGCCCGGTACGCAGCTACGTGCTGCGCCAGGGCCGCATGTCGCCGGCGCAGGAACGCTTCCTTGCTGAGATGCTGCCCAGGGTCGGCGTCCCGTATCGCGCCGCAGCGCTGGATCTGGCGGAGACTTTCGGACGTGCCGCGCCGACCATCCTCGAGATCGGCTTCGGCATGGGCGAAACCACGGCGCGCATCGCGGCGGGTCGTCCGGACGAGAACTTCCTCGGCATCGAGGTGCACGGCCCGGGCGTCGGCAGCCTCTGCAAGCTGATCGCCGAGCAAGACCTTCGGAACGTGCGCCTGATGCAGCACGACGCCTTCGAGGTTGTGCGCGACATGATCGCGCCCGGCAGCCTGGCTGGCGTGCACGTATTCTTCCCCGATCCCTGGCACAAGAAGCGTCACAACAAGCGGCGCCTGATCCAGCCGGATTTCGTGCATGAACTCGCGTTGCGGCTCGCACCTGGTGGCTACTTACACTGCGCGACGGACTGGGAGGACTACGCGATCCAGATGCTGGAAGTTCTCTCCGGCGAGCCGCTGCTCGCCAACAGCGCCGCGGACTACGCGGAGCGCCCGGCCTACCGTCCGCTCACCAAGTTCGAGAACCGCGGTATCAAGCTCGGCCACGGCGTGTGGGACCTGGTCTTCCTGCGTCGCACTGACTGAACCTTGGGAGGCGTTGCCCACGCGGCGCGCCTCACTCAGCGACCGTTTTCCCGAATGCGAAGCGCTGCCCTCGCAGCAGCTACGTCCATCGTGCGCGTTTCCGCGCACAGATCCGATTTCAGGCTTCCTCGCGCACAGCGAAGCGTGACGCGGCTCTCGAACTTAATGCCATAGTCATAGACGCTCTCGCGATGGTGCGGCACAATGACATGTGGGTGCAGCCGATCCCACCTCCAAAGCTCTCTACTCCCAGGGGTGATGATCGGTGGTCTTAGGGGCTGTGTGGCGGGGGCCATGCAGCCCGTTTTTTCAGCGCGCGGCCAACGACTCCAGGAACTTGTCGGGCGACTGATAGCCGATCACGCGCAGCGTCGAAAGCTTGCCCTGGGCGTCGAAGAAGATGATCCCCGGCGGTCCGAACAGGCCGAAGCGCTTGAGCAGGGCCTTGTCCGCAGCGGAGTTCGCGGTCACGTCAGCGCGCAGGAGCAACGTGCCCTCCAGCGCCTTGCCCACACGCATATCGCTGAAGGTGAAGCGCTCCATCTCTCGGCAGGACACGCACCAGTCGGCGTAGAAATCCAGCATCACCGGACGTCCTTCGGCGAGTCGCGCATCCAGTTCTTCCACGCTACGCACGGGCTCGAAACGGCTCTCCTGGGTACGGACCTCGCCCGCGCCAGCGAGAAACGCCAGCGGTTGCAGCGGATCACGCGCGCCGCCCAGAGCGCCGGCGAACTGCGCGGCCCCCATCAAGAGGGCGATGACACCCACGCCCTTCCAGAACCGGTGTGCGCCGCGAGCATGCGGTGGCAATGGATCGAGCGCACGCAGCTGCACCGCGCAACCGACCAGCAGCGCCCCCCACAGCAGCATCTGCAGCCAAGGGGGCGTCACAGGCACCAGAACCCAGATGGCCACCCCCAGCAACATCACGCCGAAGGCGTGTTTCACCCACTCCATCCACGGGCCCGCCTTGGGCAGCAGTTCGCGCGCAGCACCTGCGATGACGACGAGCGGTAGCCCCATCCCGATCGCCATCACGAACAGGGCGACACCACCCTGCAAGGCATTGCCGCTCTGTGCGATATAGAGCAGAGCGCCCGCGAGCGGCGCTGCGACGCATGGCCCGACGATCAGGGACGAGAACACCCCCATGACCGCGACACCAACGAAACTGCCACCGCGCTGATTGCCGGACTGCTCCGAGAGGCGCGCCTGCAAGGCCGCGGGCAGCTGGAGCTGGAATATCCCGAACATCGCGGCGGCCAGCACGACAAAGACTGCCGCAAAGGCTGAAAGCACCCACACATTCTGCAGGGCGGCGGTCAGCAGCGTTCCGGCCAATCCGGCGGCGACGCCGGCGATCGCGTAGGTGACGGCCATGCCCAGCACATAGCTCAGGGCAAGCGCCACGGCCCGCCAGCGCGAAGCCCGCCGACCGGGACCAACCACGATCGCAGCCAGGATCGGCAGCATCGGCAACATGCAGGGCGAGAAAGCCAGCAGCACGCCTGCGCCGAAGAACACCAGGAGCGCCCAGAGGAATCCGCCCGCGAGCAGGCCCGCCATGCGGGTGCTGTCATCCGTCGGGGCCGGAGCGGACGCGACGCCTGCTGGCTCGCTGGCCGCCGGTGCCGCACTCATTTCGCCCGTCGCCGCGCCGGCACCTGTCAGGCGGCCAAGCGCATCCGAAAACAAGCCTCCGCCGCCACCTGCGCTCAACGCCAGCGTCTGCGGCGGGTAGCAGACACCCTGGTCGGCACAGCCCTGGTAGCTCACCTTGATGCGCGCGGTTTTGGCATCGCCGTCCCGCAAGGGGATACGAATCTTGAGGCTGTCGCGATAGGTTTCGACCTGGCCGAAGAACTCATCCTGATGCGTCTTGCCCTGCGGAAACGCCGGCTCACCCAACGAGAGTCCGTCCGAAGCGGCAACGAAGGCGAAGCGGTGGCGATAGAGGTAATAGCCGGGCGCGATCTCGAAGCGCACCTCCAAACTCTGTCCGTCCGGCGCGCCCAGACTTGCCTTGAAGGCCTCTTCAGGCGCCAGCGGCTCAGCGGCAGTAGTGAATGCAGGAACGAGGAACAGCAAACAAAGCGCGACGGCGCGTAGAAAGCGATGCAGCATGGGGACGTATCAGAGCCCGTCGGGCAAGCGGTTTTCGGGGAGGGTTTCGGCCTCGACCCAGGCGAGATAATCCGGCAGGGCCGAGGCGGGCAGGCTCAGGATTTCGGGCAACGCGTAGGAATGCGATTCGCGGATCGCCGCCTCGACCTCGGCAACGCGGGCTTGGCTGGTCTTTACCAGCAACGGCGTTTCCTCGGCGGTCTCGATCTTGCCCTGCCACCGATAGATGGACCGCGACGGCGCCAGCAGATTCACGCAGGCGGCCAGGCGGCGTTCGACCAGCATCCGCCCGATCCGCTCGGCTGTCCCCGGGTCGGGACAGTTGCAGAGCAGCAGCGTCAGGGCTTCGGACATGTCAGGTTTCGCATGTTCAAAACCGCATGGTGAACGAAAAACCCCGCCTTGCGGCGGGGTTCGATCAAGCTTTCGGCGCGCTTACTTGGCGTGGCCGTGGCTGATCGCGCAGTCCATGTAGAACTGGGTACGCGCGTCGCCCTTGAGCTTGCGGGCATTGGCTTCCGCCACACAGGCGCGCTTGGTTTCGTCCGACACTGAGGCGCGCGACACGCCCGGGGCCACGGTGGTCTTTTCGCATTCCGCGATGGCGTCCTTGCGGGCCTGACCCTTGAGCTTCTTGGCGTCAGCGTCGGCGCCACAACCTGAGATCTTGTTGGCATCCATGGCCGCCTTAGATCCAGTATCGGCACCCGTGTTACCACCGGCATCCTTGACGCACTTGTCCACGAAGGACTTGGCGGCGGCGCCCTTGAGCTTCTGGGCGTCGGCCTGACCCTTGCAGCCGTTCAGGGTTTCAGTGGGGACATCGTCGGCATAGGCTGCCGAAGCGGACAACGAAAGCAACACGACAGCGACAGCAGCAGCGATCTTCATTACGGGTCTCCTTGTGTATTACAGACACGCGAAACAAGCCGAACCATCCTGCGGCGGACACTCGCCTTTCCCGGAACCGCCTGCACCTACAACGAAATTGCCGGGCTAGCGATGACCACACCTTTAAAAAAGGTGAAAAAAAGATAACACGCGAAATCCGGGGCGAACAGGGGCCTTAGTGTGTTTCGCACACAAACCGCAAAATCGTGGACATTGCGACACGGCGCCGCCGTAGAAAGCGCCGGAGACTAGAGCGTCTCGATGTCGCCCATGTCGGCATCCAGCGCATCGCGCTGACGCTCGACGAATTCCTGCAAGGAGTCGATCCCCCGCAGCTGCAGGATGGTGTTGCGGACTGCCGCTTCGAGCAGCACCGCAAGGTTGCGGCCCGCAGCCACAGGCAGGGTGACGCGCCGCACCGGCACGCCGACGATTTCCTGCACGTCGTCTTCCAGCGGCAGGCGCGGTGCCTGCACACCTTCGCCACGCTGCTGGCGATGCAAGTGCACTACCAGCTTGAGCTTCATCTTCCGGCGGCAGGCAGTCTCGCCGAAGATGGTGCGGATGTTCAGGATGCCCAGTCCGCGCACTTCGAGAAAGTTGCGCAGCAACTCGGGGCAACGCCCTTCCAGGACGCCCGGTGCGATGCGCGAGATCTCGACCACGTCGTCGGCCACCAGGCCGTGGCCGCGCGAGATCAGTTCCAGCGCGAGTTCGGATTTGCCGGCGCCCGAGTCGCCGGTGATCAGCACGCCCAGACCCAGCACGTCCATGAACACGCCGTGTAGCGAGGTCTTCTCGGCGAGCGTGCGGGCGAGATAGGTCCGCAGTGAATCGATGACTCGCGCGGTTTCGAAGGGCGATGCCAGGACCGCGGTGCCGGTGTGTTCAACAACACTCTGGATCGCGTCGGGCATCTCGCAGCCATCTGCCAGGATCAGCGCGGGCGGATTGGCGAGCAGGATGCTCTCGAGCATGTGCTGCACCTTGTCGCGCCCTTGGCGGCGGATCCAGGCGAGCTCGGCTTCCCCCATGACCTGCACCCGGTTCGGGTGGATCACGTTGAGGTGACCGATCAGTTCGGCCGGCCAGACCTTTTCGTCCGGCACATGCAGTTCATTGTCGAGCGGCCCCGACAGGTGCGTCAGCCGCAGCCGCTCCTGGTTGTCCTGGACGAGGCGGGCGACGCTAGTGCGCCGCATTCGCGCTCCAGTTCACGAAGAGCGTGTGTGCCTCGCTGGCGTCCGTCGCCTGCAGGAGGGCGTCGCGGAAGGCGCGGTCGGAGAACATTTGCGCAAGCTCGGACAGGAGGCGCAGATGGTATTCGGTCGCGGCTTCGGGAACGAGCAGCACGAAGAGCATGCCGACCGGCTTGCCATCCGGCGCTTCGAACTGCACGGGTTGCGCCAGGCGAATGAACGCGCCCACTGCGTCGCGCAGGCCCTTGATGCGGCCGTGCGGGATAGCGATGCCCTGGCCGAGGCCGGTGGAGCCGAGCTTCTCGCGCGCGAACAGGGAGTCGTAGACGACGCTGCGCGCCAGGCCCTGGTGATTCTCGAACAGGAGCCCTGCCTGCTCGAATGCGCGCTTCTTGCTGCTTGCTTCAAGGTCGACGACGACGTTGGTCGGCGAGAGCAGCGGTGCTATCAGGTTCATTCTGCTTGTTCGGATGGCACTGCGCGCCCGAAGGCGCGCAGGCTTAGGCTGGTTTGGCTTTCCGGTTCCCGGTCACGGGACGGAAAGTTCGCCCGGGAGGATCAGGTTTCGGCGGACTGGCGCTTGAGCGCCTCGCGGCCGTGATCGTAGGTCTTTTCCTTGTGCTTGACCACCTGGCGATCGAGTTTGTCGATCATGGCATCGATGGCCGCGTAGAGGTCATCGGAATCGGCTTCGACATAGATGTCCTTGCCGCGTACATGCACCGTCACTTCCGCCTTCTGCTTCAGCTTCTCGACTGAAAGGATCACGCTCGTACTGGTGACGTGGTCAAAGTGGCGGACCACCTTGTCCAGCTTCGTCGTCACGTAGTCACGCAGCGCTTGAGAAACGTCGACGTGATGGCCGGTGATGTTCAGATTCATGATCGCTCCTTTCAGATCATCTTGCGCTGGCTGACCGGCGGGATGTTGAGCGCTTCGCGATACTTGGCGATCGTCCTGCGCGCAACAACGATACCCTGCTGGCCAAGGAGTTCGGCAATCCTGGCGTCGGACAGGGGCTTCTTCCTGTCTTCTGCCGCGACCAGCTGGCGAATCAGCGCGCGAATCGCCGTTGCTGAACACGCCCCGCCGGAATCCGTAGAGACGTGACTGCCAAAAAAGTACTTCAGTTCAAGAATACCGCGAGGCGTCGCCATGTACTTCTGCGTCGTGACCCGCGAGATGGTTGATTCATGTAGATCAAGTTGTTCCGCGATTTCGCGCAGCGTCAGCGGCCGCATCGCGACATCACCATAGTCGAAAAACTGGCGCTGGCGGTCCACGATGGCCTGGGAGACTCGCAAGATCGTGTCAAATCGCTGCTGGACGTTCTTGATCATCCAGCGTGCCTCCTGCAACTGCGAGGACAGCGATGCGCTGGATCCGCGGTGCTGCTGCAGGATGCCCGCGTAGAGCTGGTTGATGCGCAGCCGCGGTACCGCATCGCCGTTGAGCGAGGCGGTCCAGTGGCCGCGGTACTTCCGCACCACCACGTCGGGCACGATGTAGCGTGCATCAAGCGCCGCGAAGCGCGAGCCCGGACGCGGATCGAGGCTGCAGACGAGCTGATGCGCCTCGCGCAGGCTGTCGTCGCCGCAACCGAGCAGGCGCTTGAGCCGCACGAAATCCCGCGAGGCCAGCAGTTCCAGATGCTGGTTGCAGATCGCGATCGCCAGGTCGCGCACCGGATCCTGCGGACGCGAACGCAGCTGCAGGCTCAGGCATTCGCCTGGCGATCGCGCGCCGACACCGGGCGGATCCAGGTTCTGCACATGGGCCAGTGCGATCTGCAACTCTTCGAGCTCCACCTCTGCTTCGGCGGGCAGGAGTTCGAGGAGTTCCTCCAAAGGCTGCGAGAGGTAGCCGTCGTCGTCGAGCGCCTCGATCATGAAGCGCACCAGTTCGCGATCGCGGTCGGAGAGCGGAATCAGCGCGACCTGGCTGTCGAGATGGTCGCGCAGGCTGGTCTGGGCCGCGCGGAATTCCTGGAAATCGGTGTCGTCGTCATCGTCGCGGGAGCTGCTGCTGCCGCTTCCGCTACCGCCTTCCGAAGACCAGTCCATCTGGCCTTCCTCGTAGCTGTCGCGCTCTGAGTCCTTGGCTTCAGCAACCGGGGCTTCCTCGCCGTTGCCCGATGTTTCACCCGCCGTGGAAGTCTGCTCGGCCGTATGACCCCAGCTCTCCGGATCGTTGTCGACATCGTCGCGTTCGAGCAACGGGTTCTCCAGCAGCATGCGCTCGATCTCGGTGTTCAGCTCCAGCGTGGAAAGCTGCAGGAGCTTGATCGATTGCTGCAACTGCGGGGTCAGCGCAAGTTGCTGCGAGATGCGGAGTTGGAGGGAAGGCTTCATAGGCGTGCTGCGCGGGGCGGGGTCAGAGCCGGAAATGCTCGCCGAGATAGACCTGGCGGACGCGATCGTTCTGCACGATCTCGTCGGGGCGTCCGTTGGCGAGCACCACACCATCGCTGATGATGTAGGCCCGATCGCAGATGCCCAGGGTTTCGCGGACGTTGTGGTCGGTGATGAGGACGCCGATACCCTTTTCCTTGAGGAATCGGATGATCTTCTGGATGTCGATGACCGCAATCGGATCGACGCCAGCGAAAGGCTCGTCGAGCAGGATCACATGCGGGTCGGTCGCCAACGCGCGGGCAATCTCGACGCGACGACGTTCGCCACCGGAGAGCGACATCGCGGTCGCGTCGCGCAGGTGCGAAATGTTCAGCTCGTCGAGCAGCTCGTCCAGGCGCGCCAGGCGTTGCTTCTTGTCGAGCTTGGTGAGTTCGAGCACCGCCAGCACATTCTCGGCGACGGTCAGCTTGCGGAAGACCGAGTTCTCCTGCGGCAGGTAGGAGAGGCCCAGGTGCGCACGGCGATGGATGGGCCGGTGCGTGATCTCCTGGCCGTCGAGCACGATGCGACCGCCGTCGGCGCGTACCAGGCCCACGATCATGTAGAAGCAGGTCGTCTTGCCGGCGCCGTTTGGGCCGAGCAGCCCGACCACTTCGCCACTGCCCACGTCGAAGCCGACGTCGCGGACCACGGTACGGGCCTTGTAGCGTTTGGACAGACCGCTGACTTCAAGCAGACTCATCGAAGCGCTCTTTCAGAACTTTTCTCACCACGTCGGCGCTGAAGCCGCGTGCGGTCAAAAACCGGGCTTGGCGTGCCCACTCCTTGGGATCTGCGGGCGCCGCATCGAACTTGCGCCGCCACAGGGCCAGCGCGCGTTGCAGCTCATCGTCGCCCAGTTCGGTTTGCAACGCATCGTCGATGGCGTCGGCATCGACGCCGCGTTGCGCCAGTTCGTGGGCGATGCGGCGACGCCCGAAACGCTCGGCGCGACCGCGAACGAAGGCCTCCGCGAAGCGCGTATCCGACAGCAACTCGAGTTCGGCCAATCGATCCAGGACTGCCTCCACCGCATCCGGCTCGCCATGCGGGGCGAGCTTCCTGCGCAGTTCTTCCCGACTGTGCTCGCGCCGCGCGACATGTCGCAGGGCGCGAGCCTTCAACTCATCGGCAGACATCCACTGCCGTTCCTACCCTCAGGCAGCCGCGGCCTCTGCGGCCGGCAGCGGGGGCAGGCCCAGGGTTTCGCGGATCTTGTTCTCGATCTCGCGGGCAATCGCCGGATGCTCGCGCAGGAACTCGCGCGCGTTGTCCTTGCCCTGGCCGATCTTCTCGCCGTTGTAGGCATACCAGGCGCCGCTCTTGTCGACGAAACGCTGTTCGACGCCCATGTCGATGATCTCGCCTTCGCGCGAAATGCCTTCGCCATAGAGGATGTCGAAGTGCGCTTCCTTGAACGGGGGCGAAACCTTGTTCTTCACGACCTTGACCTTGGTCTCTGAGCCGATGACCTCGTCGCCCTTCTTGATCGTGCCGGTGCGGCGGATGTCCAGGCGCACGGAGGCGTAGAACTTGAGCGCGTTACCGCCGGTGGTGGTCTCGGGGTTGCCGAACATCACGCCGATCTTCATCCGGATCTGGTTGATGAAGATGACCATCGTGTTGGTGCGCTTGATGTTGCCGGTCAGCTTGCGCAGCGCCTGCGACATGAGGCGGGCCTGCAGGCCGGGGAGCTGGTCGCCCATCTCGCCTTCGATTTCGGCCTTGGGCGTGAGCGCCGCGACCGAGTCGATCACGAGGATGTCCACGCCGCCGGAACGCACCAGCATGTCAGCGATTTCCAGCGCCTGTTCGCCGGTATCGGGCTGGGAGATCAGCAGATCGCCCACGTTGACGCCCAGCTTCTGCGCATAGACGACGTCCAGCGCATGCTCGGCGTCGATGAAGGCTGCGGTGCCGCCGAGCTTCTGCATTTCGGCGATGGCCTGCAGGGTCAGCGTGGTCTTGCCGGAGGACTCCGGACCGTAGATTTCGATCACACGGCCACGCGGCAGACCGCCGATGCCCAGCGCGATATCGAGGCCGAGCGAGCCGGTGGAACACGCCTGGATGTCGGACTCCACCTCGCCATCGCCCATCCGCATGATGGAGCCTTTGCCGAACTGCTTTTCGATCTGCGCGAGCGCGGCCTGCAAGGCTTTGGCTTTGTTGTCGTCCATGAAATGAGTCTCCGTAAGTTGAGAAAGATTATGGCACAGAGTTTGCGTCGGCCTGCTCCGCCGGTCGGCGTTGCGGACGTGGCACACTGCGGGATTGACAGGCCCTCCTCCATGCCCGAAACGCTCCCGCCGCAAGCCCCTTCCGAGTTGCCGCTCTTCCCGCTCAACACCGTGCTGTTCCCTGGTGCGCGTTTGCCGCTCAAGGTCTTCGAGGCACGCTATGTGGACCTCGTCAGCCAGTGCCTGCGTGAGCAGTCGGGTTTCGGCGTCTGCCTGATCGCGGAAGGTCGCGAAGTCGGCGCGCCCGCCCAGCCCGAGACGGTGGGTGTGCTCGCGCGCATTGCTGACTGCGACATGACGCAGCCGGGCATCTTGCAGATCAGCGTGACCGGCGAACAGCGCTTCCGCGTCGCACATGTGGCCCATGACGCGAACGGTCTGGTGCGCGCCGTCGTGGAATGGCTGCCCGAACCTGCGGCGCAGCCCGTGCCACCCGGGTTTGCGGATATCGTGCCGCTGCTCGGCGCCGTGGTCGCGGACGCCGGCATCGAGACCATCCCCGAACCCCATCATTTCGACGACGCGGCCTGGGTCGGCTACCGCTACGCCCAGATCCTGCCGATTCCGGCCAAGGCCAAGCAGAAGCTGCTGGAGCTGGACGACCCGATCCTGCGCCTGTCGATCGTGCGCGAATTTCTGGTTCAGCGCGGCCTGCTCACGCCGGCAGGCTGAAGAGGTCCTGCCCGCCCAGGGTCGCGAGTATGCGCCGGACCGGCGCCGGCAAACCGGTGCGGGCCCAGGCCTGCGGCCCGGCCCAACTCCAGCGCGAATCGTGAACGGCCTGCGCCCTTACCTCGCACAGCACCGGCGTGATGTCGAGCTTGAAGTGCGTGAATACATGGCGGATCGGCGCGAGCGGCCGCGGCGCCTCAATCACGCTCAATCCCAGGCTCCGGGCGAAGGCCGCGGGCTCCAGCGTCTCCGGGATCTCCGGCGGCACGCACAGCCCGCCCCATATGCCTGCGGCAGGACGCGTCTCGAGAAGGATCTCGCCTTCCGGATTGCGCGCCAGCAACAGGCGGGTCGCCCGCTCGGGCACGGCTTTGCGCGGTTTCGGTGTCGGTAGTTCAGCCTGGCGACCGCTCAGGTAGCCCAGGCAATCGCCAGCAACCGGGCATCGCGCGCAGTCGGGGCGGCTGCGCGTGCAAATCGTCGCGCCCAGATCCATCAATGCCTGGGTGTAGATCGCCACACCCCGCGCCGGCAGGCGCGCCTCGGCCAGCGTCCAGAGCTGCTGCTCGACCGCGCGCTGTCCGGGAAAACCTTCGATCGCCGCATGGCGCGCGAGCACGCGCTTGACGTTGCCATCGAGGATGGCCGCACGTTCATCGAAGCAGAAGGCTGCGATCGCCGCAGCGGTCGAGCGGCCGATGCCGGGCAGGGTGGCGATCGCCTCCGCGCTGCGCGGAAACTCGCCAGCATGCTCGGTCATCACGACCTGCGCCGCGCGGTGCAGGTTGCGCGCACGGGCGTAGTAGCCCAGGCCGCTCCACAGGGCCATCACGTCCGCCGACGGCGCCGACGCCAGCGCCGCGACATCCGGAAAGCGCTGCAAGAAGCGCTGGTAGTACGGAATCACCGTATCCACCTGCGTCTGCTGCAACATGATCTCGGACAGCCACACGCGATAGGGATCGCGCGTGTGCTGCCAGGGCAGGCCGTGGCGGCCGTGCTTCTGCTGCCAGTCGATCAGTCTTTGCGCGAAGTCGCTCATGCGACGACTCCGCGCTCACGCCGCCCCGGCCCCATCACCACCAGCCAGAGCAGGCCCAGGAAGGGCCAGAGGCTGGCCATCAGCGTGGTAGCACCATGGAAGTTGAGGACATGGCCTTCGTTGACCAGGCGGGTGCTCGCGTCCCAGTAGGGATTGTCGGGCGCGAGATTCACCAGCGCGGTCGAAGTAAGCAGGCTCACGCAGAGCACCGCATGGCGCAGCCGCGGCGCGGCGCGCCAGAAGGCCGCCAGCAGCAGCAAGCCGATCGCCAGGCCGCGCAGGCCGCCGGGCGTGGCCCAGTGCCACGGTTGCGGCGGGGAAAGGAAGGCCCAGGTGGCGAGCGCCTTCACGGCAAGGCCGAGCGCGATCGTCAGCAGCGCCAGCCAGAAGCTGGGCACCCGCATCACGCGCTGGGCGAAGAGGCCCACGATCAGCGTGTTGGCGGCGGCCAGCAGGGCCTCCACCCGCAGGAAGCCCTTGCCCGTGAGTGACAGGTCGGTCGCAGCGTCGACCAGGGTGTGAAGGTCGCCGCTCGCGAACAGGTAGCTGCTCGGATTGAGAAGCGAGAACCACCACAGCGCGATCAGCAACACGCCGAGGCTGCCCGAACGACCGGGAATGATGCGGCGCAGACGCCAGCGCTCCAGCGGTCCGCCGCGGGCGAAGAAGCGCGCGCCGGGCAGTCCGCACCAGGCGCCGAAAAAGGCCCCCAGCGTGTTGGCGGCGACATCCAGGTTGGACGCCACCCGCGTCGGCAGGAAGTTCTGCGTCGTTTCCACTGCGAGGCTGAAGAGCAGGCCCGCGACCGTCACCGACAGCACGAGCCGGCCCGGACGGCTGCGCGGCGCGAGTGCTGCCACCCAGGCGAAGCCGATCGGCATGAAGCCGAGCACGTTGATGATCAGGTCGGTACGCGTGTAGTAGCGCGGCCAGGGCGCCCACAGGAAATCGAACATCCCGACGCCGGTGCTGCGCCAGCCCGAAAAGGGGTGCAGGCAGGCGTAGGCGGTGAGCAACGTGATCGCAATCGCGAAGTCGCGGGCGATGGCGTTGCCGACGGCGGCGTGCGAGAGGGGCAGTGAACGCGAGGACAAGCCGCCATGATAGCGGGCCCGTGCCTCGCTGCCGTCTCCGCGGCTTCGCCAAAAGAAACGGGCCGCTGTCGCGGCCCGTTCGGGGTCAGTGCTGGGAGGGTGCGCTGGCCGGGTGATAGCCCACCGGGCCCGGGTGACCATGTACCTCATGGTAGGGACGCACCAGCTGCGGGAGCAGCGAGAACACCACCATGGTCAGGAGGCAGACCAGGAAGCCGACGAACTGCGGCGGCCACACTTCGGTGAAGCCAGGCGTCGTCACTTCCAGCGTGAGCCAGGTCGCCAGGCCGAGCACCATGGAGACGATCGCCCCCTGTGTCGTCGCACGCTTCCAATAGACGCCCAGGGCCAAGGGCACGAAGGCAGCGACCAGGGTCACCTTGTAGGCGTTCTCCACCAGGCCGTAGATCGAGAGCTTGGAGTTGATCGCGATCGCGGTCACCGTCGCAGTGAAGACCAACACAACGCCCTGCATCACGCGCAGGAACTGCCTGTCGGTCATGCCCGGGCGCAGTCGCACCAGGATCGGACGGACGAGGTTTTCAGAGAAGGTGACCGAGGGGGCCAGCAGCGTGGCCGAGGCGCAGCTCTTGATAGCCGAGAGCAGCGCGCCGAAGAACATGATCTGCGCGAACAGCGGTGCCTTTTCCAGCACCAGTTTCGGCAGGATCAGCTGTGAGTCGGTCTCCAGGTATTGCTTGACGATCTCGGGCGCGATCAGTGTCGCCGAGTAGGCCAGGAACATCGGCACGAAGGCGAAGAGGAAGTAAAGACTGCCGCCGAGCACCGAGGCATTGCGCGCGATGTTCTCGTTGGCCGAGGACTGCACGCGCTGGAACACATCCTGCTGCGGGATCGAGCCGAGCATCATGGTCAGCCAGGCCGCCATGAAGGGCACCACCGCCGCCATCGTGGGCTCCGGCCAGAACTTGAACTTGCCGGCATCGATCGCGTGGTTCACCACCACCGATACGCCGCCTACCTGATCGGACACTTCCCAGCCGATGAAGAGCAGGCCGATCACGATCACGATCATCTGGATGAAGTCGGTGATCGCCACCGCCCACATACCGCCGAAGAGGGTGTAGATGAGCACCGAGCCGGCACCCAGGATCATGCCCATCTCCTGCGTCACGCTACCGTCCGAGAGCACGTTGAAGACCAGGCCCAGCGCCTTGATCTGCGCCGCCACCCAGCCGAGGTAGGAGATCACGATGCAGATCGTGGTAATGATCTCCACCGTGCGGCCGAAGCGCTTGCGGTAGTAGTCACCGATCGTGAGCAGGTTGAGGCGATAGAGCGGCTTGGCGAAGAAGAGGCCAACCAGGATCAGGCACAGCGAGGAGCCGAAGGGGTCGGCCACCACGCCCGAGAGGCCTTCATTGAGGAAGGTCGCCGGAATACCCAGCACCGTCTCGGAGCCGAACCAGGTCGCGAACACCGTGGCGGTCACGATGTACATCGGCAGCGAGCGGCCGGCGACGGCGTAGTCCTTGGTGTTGTGTACCCGCAGGGCGGCGTACAGGCCGATGCCGATCGACACCAGCCAATAGACGATCACGAATGTCAGCAGCATTTGGGATAAAGCTCCGTCCCATGGCGCGACATCCGGTCGCGCCAGCTTTTATTTGCAAGAAGGGACCGGAGCGCTGCCGGACCCGGGGCCCGCACGCGCAGAACGCAAAGCTCCCGGCGGCGATCGGGCGGCATTATAGCCTCGCGTGACGGGGTTTCAGAGCCCTTTCCTCAGCAGGAAACCGGGCCTGCCGCCACGGCCCGGCTTGCGTCACGCGCCAGCGGGAGCCAGGCGCCTCAACCCCGGAACAGATGCCAGGCTTCGATGCCCAGCAGCAGCGCCGCCGCCACGCCGACGGCGACGAGCAGGCGCATGACCCGCGTGATGCGCGCCGACACGGCTTCGAGCTCTTCTCGCAGGACCGGCTGCGCAGCCCGCGTCAGCACCTGATGCGCCAGCCGGGGTAGTTGCGGCAGCGTGCCGGCCCAGCCCGGGGCCTCTTCCTTCAAATGTCGCATCAAGGCGCGCCAGCCGACCTGTTCGTTCATCCAGCGCTCCAGGAAGGGCTTGGCCGTCTTCCACAGATCGAGCTCTGGATCCAGATCCCGCCCCAGGCCCTCGACGTTGAGAAGGGTCTTCTGCAGCAGCACGAGCTGGGGCTGGACTTCCATCTGGAAGCGACGCGCGGTCTGGAACAGCCGTAGCAGGGTCTTGCCGAAGGAGATGTCCTTGAGCGGGCGATCGAAAATCGGCTCGCACACGGCGCGGATCGCGCTTTCGAACTCATCCACGCGGGTGCCCGGCGGCACCCATCCGGCATCGATGTGGGCCTGGGCGACGCGCTTGTAGTCGCGCCGGAAGAAGGCCAGGAAGTTCTGCGCCAGATACTGTTTGTCCCGCTCTTCCAGGGTGCCCATGATCCCGAAATCCAGCGCGATGTACTGGCCGGAGCTCGATACGAAGATGTTCCCCGGGTGCATATCGGCATGGAAGAAGCCGTCGCGGAAGACCTGGGTGAAGAAGATCTCCACCCCCGAACGCGAGAGCATCTTCAGATCCACGCCCTGCTCGCGCAGCGCCTCGATCCGCGAGATCGGCGTGCCGTGCATGCGCTGCATCACCATCACGCTGGAGCTGCAGTAGTCCCAATAGACCTCCGGTACCTGCAGGAGGTCCGAACCGGTGAAGTTGCGCCGCAACTGCGAACAGTTGGCGGCCTCGCGCATCAGGTCCAGTTCGTCGCGCAGGTACTTGGCGAACTCCGCCACCACCTCGCGCGGCTTGAGCCGGCGACCTTCGACCCAGAGCTTCTCTATCAGCGTCGCTGCGACTTCGAGCAGGGCCAGGTCGTGCTCGATCACCTTGTCGATGCCGGGGCGCAGGATCTTGACCGCGACCTCGGTGCCGTCATGCAGGGTGGCGAAATGCACCTGCGCCACCGAGGCGGAAGCCACCGGCTCATGGCTGAAGCTCGAGAAGAGCTCCTGCACCGAACGGCCGTATTCGGCCTCCACCCGCGCCAGGGCCTGATCGGTCGGGAAGGGCGGCACCCGGTCCTGCAGTCGCGCGAGCTCCTCGGCCAGGTCCGGCGGCACCAGGTCGCGGCGGGTGGACAGCACCTGGCCGAACTTGACGAAGATCGGGCCCAGCGACTCCAGCGCCAGACGCAAGCGCACCGCGCGGGGCGCGGCAAAGCGTCTCTGGGGGATCAGCCGGCGCAGCCATTCACCGATGCGCGTGGTGCTGGACGCACCGTCCAGCAGGATCTGGTCGAGACCGAAACGCAGGCTGACGAATGCGATCTTGGCGAGGCGGAACAGGCGCACGGGAGGGCGGGCGGACAGCGGACGGAGGGCTGACTGTACCATCGACCGCCGCCGACCAAGCGCGGACAGGACGCCGCGCTATACTTTTGCGCTTTGAACAGCGCCCGGTGCCGCAAGGATGCACCTACCTATGAGCCGTTCCTCTTCCGCACGCAAACCGGCACCCCGCCAATCCAGCCAGGGCAGCACCCTGATCGGGGTCTTCGTCGGACTGGTAGTAGGCGTGCTGATCGCCGCGGTGCTCGCCTGGTACTTCTCGCGCGACTATCCCTTCCAGAACCCGCAGCAAAACGCCCTGCCGCATATCGGCCAGAGCAATCCGGCCGAAGCACCGCGCGCGCTGCCGGGCAAGCCGGGCGACAAGCCCGCCGCCCCCGAGAAGGGCGAGGACAAGGACTTCGATTTCTACAAGATCCTGCCCCAGGGCGGCGATGCGGCCCTGCCGCCGGCACAGCAATCGGCGCCGGCCGCGGTGGCAAGCGAAAAGCTCTACCTGCAGCTGGGCGCTTTCTCCGATCCCTCGGAGGCTGACAACCTCAAGGCACGTCTTGCGTTACTGGGTGTGGAAGCCTCGGTGCAGCGCCTCGATACGCCCGACAAGGGCACGCTGCATCGCGTGCGCGCCGGCCCCTACGCGAGCCCCGAAGAAATGGGCACGGTGCGGGCGCAACTCGCGCAGCTGGGGATCGAATCCAGCGTGGTCAAGGTCAAGAGCGGTCAGCCGGCACAGTAACCGGCAACTAACAAGGAGAAGTACGGATGGATCGTCGTTCCGTTTTCAAGCAAGCCCTGGTGCTGGGCATGATGGCTGTGCTGCCTGCCCTGGCGATGGCCCAGGCCAAGCTCACGCCGGGCAAGGACTACCAGGACATCAAGCCGCCGCAGCGCACCGACAGCGGCAACAAGATCGAGGTAATCGAGTTCTTCTCCTACGGCTGCCCGCACTGCAATGACTTCGAGCCCTACATCGAAGCCTGGACCAAGCGCCAACCCAACGACGTGGTGGTCCGCCGCATCCCGATCACCTTCAACCGTGAACCCTGGGCCGTGCTGGCCAAGGTCTACATCACGCTGGAGAGCCTGGGCGTGTCCGAGCGCCTGAACCCGTTGGTGTTCAAGGCGGTGCACGTGGATCGCGTGGATTTCAGCGACGAAGCCGCCCGCAATGCCTGGATGCAGAAGAACGGTGTCGACGCGGCCAAGTTCGCCGAGACCTACAAGTCCTTCTCGGTGCAGAGCAAGCTCACCCGCGCCACGCAGACCGCTGCCGCCTACCAGATCCAGGGCGTGCCCACGCTGGCCATCGACGGCCGTTTCCTGACCTCGCCCTCGATGAGCAGCAGCTTCGAAGGCACGCTGGCGGTGACCGACCAACTGGTCGCGCAAGCCCGCAAGCAGCGCGGCAAGTAAGAACCGGACGACCTGTGAGCGACCAGCGCCAGCGCGTCTTCATCACCGGCGCCTCCAGTGGCATCGGCGAAGCGCTGGCGCGGCACTACGCCGAGAGCGGCGCAGTGCTCGGCCTGGTCGCGCGCAAGGCCGAACGGCTGGAGAGCTTCGTCGCCGGCCTGCCCGGCGAAGGCCACATGGCGCTGGCCGCGGACGTCGCCGATGTGCCGGCGATGCAGGCCGCCGCCGACGCCTTCATCGCCCGCCACGGCCTGCCCGATATCGTGATCGCCAATGCCGGCATTTCGGTGGGCATCCTCACCGAATACGCCGAGGACTTCGAGGTCTTCGAGAAGGTCCTTCGCACCAACGTGCTGGGCCTCTTCGGCACCTTCCATCCCTTCATCGCCCGGATGCGCGAACGCGGCACCGGCACCCTGGTCGGCATCGCCTCGGTGGCGGGTGTGCGGGGCCTGCCGGGCGGCAGCGCCTACAGCGCGTCGAAGGCCGCGGCCAAGCGCTACCTTGAGTCGCTGCGGGTGGAGATGCGCGCGAGCGGCGTGAAGGTCGTGACGATCGCGCCGGGCTATATCCGCACGCCGCTCACCGCGGTCAATCCCTACGGCATGCCTTTCCTGCTCGAAGCCGACGAGGCCGCGCGGCGCTTCGCCCGCGCGATCGCCAAGGGCACCAGTTTCTGCGTGATTCCCTGGCAGATGGGCATCGTCGCGCGCCTCATGGCGATCGCGCCGAACTGGCTCTTCGACCGCGCCTTCGCCAAAGCCAAGCACAAGCCGCGCAAGCTGCCGACCTGAGCGTCAGCTCACGCGTCGATCGCGTTCAGCCGCCGGTTTCCAGTTGGCGCATCACGGCCCGCAGCTTCGGGCCGATTTCCTTGCCCACCGAGATCTGCGGTTCCGACGGCGTGAGCTTCTCCGCCGCCTCGCGTTCCGCGATGGTCTGGCGCGCCAGGGTGAAGGCCGCTTCGAAGTCCCGCGTCTTCTCCAGCGCCTCGGCGAAGTACGCACGGCCGAAGAAGGTCCAATCGGCCTCCTGGCTGCAACCGTGGGAGTTGCGGTCGGGCCGCGAAGCGCTCATCACCAGCGTATGCGGACCAGCCAGCGGCGCGACGAAGCCGCCCGAGTAGCAGGCCGAGACAATCAGCACCCGGTTGACGATGCCGGCATGATCGAGCGCCTCGCGCAGCACCTCGGGGGTCAGCTCGTCGAACTGGTAGGGCCAGAGTTCGAGCTGGAAGTGGAAGTCGGCGGCGCCGTGCGAGGTCATGAAGAGCACCAGCACGTCCTCGTCGCGGTCCATGCGCTGGCCCACCACATCGAGCGCGCGACGCAGGGCGGTCACGCTGGCGATCGGCTCCGCGTCGACGGTGGCGGGATTGTTGATCAGGCGCACCGAGTGCTCGATGGTGCCGAAGCGGCGCGCGAAGAGCGCATCGACCTTCTTCACCTCTTCGCGGAAGACGTCCTGGCTGCCGGTGCCTGCGAATCCCACCAGGAAGAGTTCGGGTACGCCGGGCCGGCCCGGCGTGATCGCATCGAGCTTGTCCTCGAGCAGGTCGGCCTCGCCATAGAGCGTCGATTCGCTCGCGGGATTGCGGGCGCTCATCTCGTCGGCCGAGGGCTCTTCGATCGGCAGATCCCAGAGCCGCCGCGGCGGATCGCGCAGCACGGCCACCGTGGCAAAGAGCGCCAGGCAGAGCACCGGTACCAGGCGTCGCGGGCCGGTGGGTGCGAGCCCGCGCATCAGCGTCACGCAGCTCGCCAGCACACCCCAGGCCAAGGGCAACCAGGGCGTGTAGCGCCCCAGCCCGCGCGGATCACCCCACACGTCCTCGGGCAGGAGGCGTGAGAGTTCGACGGCCAGGATCAGCGGCAACCACAAGGCCTGCAACACCACGGCCAACCGGAGCGCATCGGCTTCGCGACCGCACAGCCGGGCCGCCAGCCAGCTCAGGAAGAGCAGCAAGGCCGGCGCGAGCAGGAGGTCAGTGAGCGCGGCCCACTGCACGTAGCCCTCGCGGCCGACTTCCAGCGCATCGAGGTCCAGGGTGAAGCTGATGGCAAGCAGCACCAGCACCGACCACTGCAATACGGAGGCCGCGACCTCGCCCGGCTCGAGAAACACCAGGGCGCGCAGGCCGGCCAGCAGGTTGCCGGCAAAACTGCCTTCCGCAGCCGGCGCCATGCCGGCCTCCGCTTGCATCGCGCCCGCTTCGACCGGCTCGCGATGCGCTTCGTGCTCTTCCATACCTGCTCCAGGACTGCTTCGCGGCGGAGTATAGCCGTGCAGGTGGAGACCCCCTGCCGGCGCGTTGCCGCCCGGCTATAATCGCGCGGCTACCGAGGAGCGCTGCGACGGATACCTTCCGCCAGGCTCGGACCCGCGCGCGATGCGCGGCCAACACTGCGCTCACCTGTCCAACCCATGCCGGGCATGGCGGACGGTGTGAGCGCATTGCCCACCTCCCCTCCCGGCCACACCGTTCAAGGAGTTCGAATGAACACCGTGGCTGACTTCAAAGACTATGTAATCACCGATCTCGCGCTGGCCGACTGGGGCCGCAAGGAGATCCGCATCGCCGAGACCGAAATGCCCGGCCTGATGGCGATCCGCGAGGAATACGCCGCCGTCCGTCCGCTGCATGGCGCGCGCATCACCGGCAGCCTGCACATGACGATCCAGACTGCCGTGCTGATCGAGACCCTGATCGCCCTGGGTGCCGAAGTGCGCTGGGCCTCGTGCAACATCTTCTCGACCCAGGACCACGCCGCCGCCGCGATCGCCGCCGCCGGCATCCCGGTCTTCGCCAAGAAGGGCGAGACCCTGGTCGAGTACTGGGACTACACCCACCGCATCTTCGACTGGAACGACGGTGGCTTCTCCAACATGATCCTGGACGACGGCGGCGACGCGACCCTGTTGCTGCACCTGGGCGCCCGCGCCGAGAAGGACGCCACCGTGCTGTCCAACCCGGGCTCGGAAGAAGAGACCATCCTCTTCGCCGCCATCCGCGCCAAGCTCGCCAGCGACGCCACCTGGTACTCGACCCGTCTCGCCAAGATCCAGGGTGTGACCGAAGAGACCACCACCGGCGTGCACCGCCTCTACCAGATGCACCAGCGCGGCGAACTCAAGTTCCCCGCCATCAACGTCAACGACTCGGTCACCAAGTCCAAGTTCGACAACCTCTACGGCTGCCGCGAATCGCTGGTGGACGGCATCAAGCGCGCCACCGACGTGATGATCGCCGGCAAGGTCGCCGTGGTCGCGGGCTACGGCGACGTGGGCAAGGGTTCGGCGCAGGCGCTGCGCGCACTCTCCGCCCAGGTGTGGGTCACCGAGATCGACCCGATCTGCGCACTGCAGGCCTCCATGGAAGGCTACCGCGTGGTGACAATGGAATATGCCGCCGACAAGGCCGACATCTTCGTCACCACCACCGGCAACTTCAAGGTCATCACCCATGAGCACATGGCCGCCATGAAGGACCAGGCCATCGTCTGCAACATCGGCCACTTCGACAACGAGATCGACGTCGCCTCGCTCGAGAAGTACGAGTGGGAAGAGATCAAGCCGCAGGTCGACCACGTCATCTTCCCCGACGGCAAGCGCATCATCCTGCTCGCCAAGGGTCGCCTGGTGAACCTCGGTTGCGCGACCGGCCATCCCTCCTACGTGATGTCCTCGTCCTTCGCCAACCAGACCATCGCGCAGATCGAGCTCTTCACCCGCACCGGAGACTATCCGGTCGGCGTCTACACGCTGCCCAAGCACCTCGACGAAAAGGTCGCGCGCCTGCAGCTGAAGAAGCTCAACGCCCAGCTCACCGTGCTGCGCCCCGACCAGGCCGCCTACATCGGCGTGCCGGTCGAAGGCCCGTACAAAGCCGAGCACTACCGCTACTGATGCAGCGCGCCGCGGCCCTTGCGATCGTCGCCGCCCTCCTCCTTGCCGCGTGCAAGGAGGAGTCTCCCGTCGTGCTCACGCCGGAACAGCAGAAGCTGCTCGCAAGCCCCGGCATCGAGGTCAATGCGATCATCGAGCAGGTGCTGCCCGAAGCCACCGAACTGCTCACGATCTCCGAGGCCCAGGTGCTCGCGAGCGGCCGCGCACTGACCAAGGAAGAAATCCAGCTCGCCCTCGACGTGGGCGTGATGCTTCCCGAGCAGGTGCGCGTCGCCACGCGCGAACGCTTCCCGATGCCGCGCGATCCGCGCATCAGCGCGCTCGCCGCGGAGCGCGGATTGATCTTCGGCACGCCCGAGGAACTGGGACGCACGCAGGGCCACGGCATCCTGCTCAAGCCCGAAGTCGCGCAATCGCGCGAGGTGCTGGCGCATGAACTCGTGCATGTCGCGCAGTACGAGAAGGCGCGTTTCATCGAGGACTTCCTGCGTCGCTACCTGGTCGAGCTGCTGACCGTCGGCTACACCGCGGCGCCGATCGAACAGGAAGCACGCGCGCTGTCCGCAAAGGCGCTCAAGGAGCAGTGAGGGCGACGCGGTGTCGATGAACTCCTTCCACTCCCGCAACCCGCGCAAACCCGCGACGACACCCGCACCGGCGACCGTCGCGGCGCAGCGCCTCGGCACGCGCGCCGACCAGGTGCTGGTCGAGCGCGGCCTCGCGAGTTCGCGTACCGCTGCGCAGAAGCTCATCGCCGCCGGCCGCGTCAGCGTGCAGAAGGGCGCGAGCTGGACGGTGCTCGCCAAGGCCTCCGACACGCTCGCCGCCGACGCACCCCTGCGTGTCGAGGAAGACGCGACCGACCGCTTCGTTTCGCGCGGCGGCATCAAGCTCGCTGGCGCGCTGGCGCATACCGGTCTGCCGGTGGCCGGCCTGCAATGCCTGGACCTGGGCCAGAGCACCGGCGGCTTCTCGGACTGTCTGCTGCAGGCGGGCGCAGCCCGCGTGGTCGGCGTCGAGGTTGGCCACGGCCAGCTTCACCCACGACTGGCGGACGATCCGCGCTGCATCACCCTGGAAGGCCTCAACGCGCGTGCGCTGACATCCGCCGACCTGGGCGAGCACTTCCCGCAAGGCGGCTTCGACCTCGTCACCGGCGACCTGTCCTTCATTTCGCTCACCCTGGTGCTACCCGCCGCCGCGGCGCTGCTCAAGGCTGGCGGCGTGCTACTCATGCTGGTCAAGCCGCAGTTCGAAGTCGGCCCGCAAGGCGTGGGCAAGGGCGGGCTGGTGCGCGACCCGGCCCTCTACGCGGAAGTCGAAGCGAAGCTGCGCGCGAGCTGCGAAGCAAACGGCCTCGCGGTGCGCGACTACTTCGATTCCAGCATTACCGGCGGCGACGGCAACCACGAGTTCTTCGTGCTTGCCGAGCGCCGCCCCAACACGGACATGTCCTCATGAGCCATACCCCCACTTTCAGCATCGAGTTCTTCCCGCCGGTCACGCCGGAAGGAGTCGAAAAGCTGCGTGCCACCCGTGCGCAACTCGCGGAACTCAAGCCCGCCTTCTTCTCGGTGACCTATGGCGCCGGCGGCTCGACCCGCGACCGCACGCTCGCCACCGTGCGCGAGATCCAGGCCGAAGGCCTCTCGGGCGCGCCGCACCTGTCCTGCATCGGTTCGACGCGCGAGAGCATCCGCGAACACCTCGCCCAGTTCCGCGAGATGGGCGTCAAGCGCATCGTCGCCCTGCGCGGCGACCTGCCCTCGGGCATGGCCGATCCGGGCGAATTCCGTTATGCCAATGAGCTGATCAGCTTCATCCGTGCCGAGACGGGCGACGAGTTCTTCATCGAGGCCGCGGCCTATCCTGAAGTGCATCCGCAGGCGCGCAGCGCGCAAGCCGACTTCGAGGCCTATCTGAAGAAGATGCGCGCCGGCGCCAACTCGGCGATTACGCAGTACTTCTACAACGCCGATGCCTACTTCGATTTCGTCGCGCGCAGCCAGGCCGCTGGCATCACTGCACCGGTGGTGCCGGGCATCATGCCGATCGCGAACTTCAGCAAGATCGCGCGCTTCTCGGAGGCCTGCGGCGCGGAGATCCCGCAGTGGATGCGCCGCCGCTTCGAAGGTTTCGGCGATGACGCGGCCAGCGTGCGCGCCTTTGGCCTGGACGTTGTCACCGCGCTGTGCGAGCGCCTGATCGCAGGCGGCGCACCGGGCCTGCATTTCTACACGCTCAACCAGGCCGGACTCACCACCGAGATCTGGAAGCGCCTGCGCCTGTCCTGATCCACCACTGAGGGTGCGACATGTTCCAAGGCAACTATCCGCAGCTCATGGCGCACTACACCGAGTGGATGAACAGGCGGCTCTACGCCGCCTGCGCGACGCTCGACGAAGCTACGCTGCGCGAAGACCGCGGCGCCTTCTTCGGGTCCATCTTTGCCACGCTGGAACATCTGGTCTGGGGCGATACCGCCTGGCTCGCGCGCTTGCGCGGCGAGACGATCGGCAAGCCCCCGCAAGGCGGTTCGCAGTACGCGGATTTCGCCGCGCTGCGTGCCGCGCGCGAGGCGCTGGATGCGCGCATCCTCGACTGGGCCAAGGACCTGGACGAGGCCTGGCTCGCCGGCAGCATCACCTGGACCAGCATGCTCTACGGCTTCACCGAGACGCAGGTCCGCTGGGTCCTGGTGACCCAGATGTTCAACCACGGCACCCACCACCGCGGCCAGGTCACCACCTTGCTCTCGCAACTGGGCGTGGACATGGGGGCGACCGACGTGCCCATGCTGCCGCTCCTGCGAGAGGCATGAAGGCCGCATGCTGATCCTGCCCATTCCGCCGCGTCCCGACTGGCGCCGACCGCCCCTGGTGACGCTGGCGATCCTGCTTGCCTGCTGCGCGGTGTTCTTCGGCTGGCAGGGTGATGACGAGGCGCACTGGGAGACCGCACTCACTCAGTACGGCAAGTCCGGACTCGCGCGCACCGAACTGCCGCGCTACGTCGAGCAACTCGCCGAGCGCGATCCTGCACGCGCCGAGTCACTGCGCAAGACGCTCGACACGCAACACTGGACCGAAGCCTTCGGCGCCATGGATCAGGACGCGGGCTTCATGCGTGCGCTCAAGGCCGACGAAATCGTGCGGCCAAACGAGGCCGGCTACGCCGCCTGGAAAGATGCCCGCAAGGAATTCGAGCGCCTGCGCGGCCAGATCTTCACCGAGCGCTACGGCTTCCGCACCACCGACCCGAGCATCCTGACCGCCTTCAGCCACATGTTCATGCACGGCGGCGAAGGCCACCTGTTCGGCAACATGGTGGTGTTCGCGATCACCGGCTACATGGTCGAGGCTTTCCTCGGCGGCGGCGTCTTCCTGCTCTTCTATCTCGTCGCCGGGCTCTGCGGCGCGGGCCTCGATCTCCTGCTCCATCCGATGCGCCCCGGTGTCGGCATCGGCGCATCCGGGGCGATCTCGGGCGTGATGGCGATGTACGTGGTGCTCTTCGGCCTCTCGCGCATCCGCTTCGTCGGTTGGTTCTTCGTCTACGTGAGCATCTTCGAAGCACCTGCGTTGTTGGTCCTGCCCCTATGGGTCGCCAAGGAAGCCTGGTCGCTGTGGACCGACCACGCGAGCAATGTGAACTTCTCCGCCCACCTCGGCGGCTTTGTCGGGGGTGCGGTACTCGCCGGCCTCTGGCGCGTGTGGCATCGCAAGCAGCCCGCGCCGCGGCCGGTGCCGGGCGAAGTGCCGCCCGAAGATCCCCTGGTCGCCAACCTCAAGCGTGCCGACGTCCTGACCCAGCAACTGCGCCTCGACGAAGCCCGCGGCCTCCTCGCGCGTCTGGCGCAGGCGCATCCGCAGCGCGCCGACCTGCTCCAGCGCTTCTACGCCCTCGCCAAGCTCGCGCCCGCGAGCGCCGAGTTCCACACCGCTGCCAGCCTGGTCTTCCGGCTGCCCGAATCCGGCGAGCATGAAGCGCTCGTGCAACGCGTGTTCACCGAATACCTCGACCTCGCCAAACCCAGCGTGCGCTTCGACGCCGAACTGCTGCTCGTCCTCGCGCGACGCCTGCTCCGTGCCGGCGAAATCGAACACGGCGAACGTCTGCTCGCCGTCCTGCAGACGCGCCAACCTGCACACGCCGCGATCCCGATGCTGCTCCTGCTCGCCGCCCGCCAGCGCGCCCGCACGGGCGACCGCCCCGGCTGCGAACGCCATGTGCAACAACTCCTGAACCAGCACGGCAGCAGCGCCGAAGCACAGGACGCACTGCGCCTGCGCGCGGCACTGGCGATGAGCTGAATCGTCGGAGGCCCGTTCGGGGGCGGATATCGATCGCGGCCCGGAGACACGGGCCGCGATCGATCTGCGCCAGGCCGGTTCTTGGCCTGTGCGCGAGCCGTTGCGCGAGCTCTGCCTCAGGGCCCAAGGAAGAGCATGGAGATCGGAGTCGCGGCGTAGCCCCGGATTGCCGGCGACATGTCCGGTCGCTCGCGCCTGGATTTGTCCGGGGGGATTCGGTGTCCGCCAGGGCTGCCGGTCTTCAATCAGCCACGCACGACGTGACCCCAATGGAATCGATAACACGGACCCGGATCCGTTCGGCGATGCCGTAGGATCCGTGATCGTCTACAGCCGCCTGACCGTGGAGGGCGGCTCCGATGCCATTGATGGATGCGGTCATGCGCCAGCCCTGAAGCGCGCGCTGCTGTGGCTCGAAGACCATGAACGCGCCCAAGCCGGCGAAAACTGCAGCGTGTCAAGAACCGAAGGCGGACCAGACGAAGCACGCCATGATGCGAACGGCATCCACGATCAATCCCCGCTGGCGCATCGCGAGCTTCGACCTCGATGGCACGCTGATTGTCGGCACGACCAGCGGCGCCCATCTGGCCGCGCGGCTCGGGCACGCCGAAGGTATGCGCGCGATGGAGGCGCGCTATGGCCGCGGCGAGGTCGGCAATCGCGAAGTCGCGGAGTTCGACGCGCAGCATTTCCGCGGCCTGGATGCGGCCGACATCGACGCGATGCTCGCGGAGATTCCGCTGATTCCTGGCATCACGGAGACGGTGGCGCAATTGCGCGCGGCGGGCGTCCTGCCGGTGATCAACACGCTGGCCTGGGACGTGGTCGCGGAATCGATCGCGAGGCGATTCGGCTTTCTCGCCTGGAGCGGACCGCGTCTCGCCCGTGGTCCTGACGGGCGTTTCACCGGTGAGGTCGCGGCGCATTTCGAAGCCGAGGACAAATGCGTCTTCCTGCGCGGGCTGTGCGAGCAGCATCAGGTCGCGCCAGACGCCGTCCTGCATGTCGGCGATTCGCGTTCGGATCTGCCGGCCTTCGGCTTCGTGGGCCTGGGCATCGCGTTCAATGCGGGCGCCCAGGCCCGCGCGGCCGCGCATCGGTCGCTGCAAGGGCACAGCCTTGCGTATGTGTTGGGCATGCTGGCGGACGAGGCGCAAACGTTACCCGCCGATCGCTGAAGCGGTGCGACGTATGTCGTTGGCACCAGGGCGGGACTTCACTAAAGTCGCGCGGTCTTTGTCCCGACGCGAACGCATCACATGAGTCCTCTCTCCCGATACGGAAAGCTGCGCGCCTCGCACGGCGAGCTGCGCAGCGGCACCGGCATGGTCTCCGGCCTGATTGCCCTGGCGCTTGCCGTTGCCTGTTTCCTCGGCGTCCTCGCCTTTCACTTTCCGCAGTACCTGACGACACCCGAGCTGCGCAAGACCTACGATCCGGACGTCATGCGCATGGTGATGTACTGGGCGATGGTCATCGGTGGCGGCATCGCGATCTTCAACGCAGTGTTCGACCGGGTGCGCTGGGTCTCGCTCTCGGCGCTCGCGATCGTGCTGCTCACCCTGGCGCTGGGTGGCACGACGGTGCAGGTGCGTGAGTTCGCCGACCACACGCCCTACATCGGGCTCGACTGGTTCGTACTCGACCTCCTCGGCTCGGCGCTGGTGTTCATCTCCGTCGAGAAGGCCTTCGGACTGCGACAGGAGCAACCCGTCTTCCGCGAGGAATGGCAGACCGATCTGCATCACTTCGTCATCAATCACCTGGTGGTCGGCTTCATCCTGCTGGCCACGAACCTGCTGGTGCACCGCTTCTTCGGCTGGGCGGCGCGCGACGGCCTGCAGGCCTGGGTCGCCAACCTGCCTTTCCCGATCGCGCTATTCCTGATCATCCTGATCGCAGACCTGGTGCAGTACTGGACGCATCGCGCGTATCACGAGATCCCGCTGCTCTGGCGCCTGCATGCGATCCACCACAGCGCCAAGCACATGGACTGGCTGGCGGGATCGCGCCAGCACATCCTGGAACTGATCATCACCCGCACGCTGGTGCTCGCGCCGATCTTCGTTCTTGGCTTTGCCAAGCATGTGATCGATGCGTACATCATCATCGTGGGCTTCCAGGCGGTCTTCAATCACGCAAACGTGAGCGTGCGGCTGGGGCCGCTGCGCTACCTGATCGTGACGCCCAACTTCCACCACTGGCACCACTCGCAGGACCAGGAGGCACTGGACCGCAACTATTCGGCCCACTTCGCCTTCCTTGACTACCTGTTCGGCACCGCGGTGAAGTCCGAGCGCATGTGGCCGGACCGCTACGGCGTGCTGGGCGACTATGTGCCCAACGGGTACCTGCGCCAGCTCGTCTTCCCGTTCAAGCGCGGCAAGGGCTGAGCTTTACTGCTGGGCCGCGAGCCGGTCCAGCGTCGCGAGGTAGCGGCGAGCGTCGGCCTGCAGGGCGTGGTCGGGATAGCGCTGCAACAGCACTTCCAGAATCCGGCGCGCCTTGGCGTCGTCGCGCAGGCGTTCGCACAGTACCTGGGCGGTGAAGAAATACACCGCTGGGATGTCGGCATGGCCTGGATGGCGCTTGTCGAAACCCTTGACCAAGCCGAGCGCCGTACGGGTGTCGTTAGCCTTCAGGGCAACCTGCGCCAGGCGCAGGATGGAGGCCGGCAACTCGGGCTGGAATTCCGCGCTGGCAGCGAGGCAGCGACGGTAGGTTTCCAACGCTGCATCGTCACGGCCCAAGGACAGGTAACGCGTGACCATCTTCTGGCCTTGCGCCAGCGCCCGCTCGGTCTTGCCGGCGAGGAAGAGGAGCTTGAGGTAGCGCTCCTGCGCGACAGCCTTGTCCGGATACTGGCGCTGCTCCTCGTAGGCGTAGCCCAAGGCCTCTTCTACCCGGCCTTCCGCGAGGATCAGCGCAATCGCCTCTGCGCCTTCGTCACGCGGCACGCCCGGGCGCGCCACGCGCGACGCGCTGGCACCCGATTCCGAGAAAGGCACATCGACCTCGTTGCCCAGGCCTTCGTGGTACTGGTACATCACGTAGCCGAGCATGGCGAACATGGTGAGCGTGAAGTACATCGCCACGAAGTTGAGTGCCGGCAGCATCAGCCAGGCCGGCACCTGTCCGGCGTTCATCAACGCGAAGCTGCGCGACATGTCGAGCAGGAAGAGCAGGCCGTAGAGACCGAGGTAAGGCCACCCGATCACCTGGATCACGCGCAGCAGTTCGAGGGGATTGCAGGCGTCGCCGATGTCGCCGCTCATGGCGAGCACGATCACGCTGGCAGGCAGCACGAAGCTGCAGAGGTTCTGGGCGACGAAGCCGGGCAGATGGCCGAGCACGTGCGCCACGGCCACGAAGATCGCCATGATCACAAGCACGGCGAACTGCTTGTAGGGCAGGTACTTGCGCGCGTCGCGATTGACGAAGAGATCATGCCCGTCCGAGCGCAGGCGACCGCGCGCGCTCTGCTCCAGCGTGCCGTAGGCAAAACGCAGGAAGGCCAGCCAGATGCCGAAGGTCACCACGATGACATCGAGCACGCGCGGCAGCGGCACGATGGGGATCAGCAGGCAGGCGGAGGCCAGCAGGAGCATGTAGGCCAGCGGCGTGAACTGCAGCGGGTAGGCGAAGAAGCTCGGCAGGCGCTGCCAGAAGGGAGTGATGCTGGCCGTCATGGCGATCTGTTTGGGTGAAGGTGCTGCGCGAGTTTAGCCAGCCCTTGCGATGCGCCGGAAGGAATTGCGTCAAAAGCCGGCGCCGGGCTGCGCCAGATAGTCCAGTTCCTCGGCGCTCGAGGTCCGGCCGAGCAGGGCGTTGCGATGCGGAAAGCGACCGAAGCGCGTGATCACCGCCTGGTGGCGCTCGGCGTAGTCGAGATAGTCAGCCACGTTCGCGTCGCCCTTGGCCAGCGCGGTGAAGAGGCCGACGCTGCGCGCCTGCTGCGCGCGGTCCTCCGCATGTTCGAAGGGCAGGTAGGCGAAGACGCGCATCAGAGGTGACAAGTCCTGGTCGCGGCCTGCGTCGCAGAGCGCTTGCGCCGCTTCCAGCGCGAGGCCATCGCCGGAGAATGCGGCGGCAGTGTCGCGGAAGGCGTTGCGGGTGAACTGGTCGAGCACGAGGATGCGCGCGAGTGCACCGCGCGGCCTCGCATCCCAGTCACGCAAGCCGCCCGCGAGCGCCGCTTCGATCGCGACGCCGAAACGTGTGCGGATCTCCGCATCGAAGGCGTCGTCCTTGCGGAACCAGGCATCGCGCGCCTCGCCGTGGCCGGGCGAGCCCGCAGGCAGGAACCAGAAATCCAGCACGGCATCCGCGGTCACGTTCATCACGCTTCCCTTCCTTGATCCGACGGCACTCACTGTCCGCCGCGGTGTCCGGCGAGGATGCGCTCCCAGAACAGGGCGCGCCTTGCGTAGTCCTCGACCGGCTCCAGCCAGATGATGCGCCCCGATTCGCGGGGTTCGCTCAGGGTGTTCGACAGGCCTTGTCGCACGGTCAACTGATTGCTGACCGCCGGGCTGAGCATGTGGTTGATGAAGGCTTCTGCCAGGGCGGGGTCCTGGGCGCTGCGCAGCACTGCCCAGCAATCCAGCCAGGCGAGCGCCCCCTCGCGCGGGATCACGTAGCCAACATCGAAGCCGCCGGCGCGTTCAAGCTGGCGCAGCTGCTGGCGGCCGTAGTTGGCGTAGACGATCGCCACCTCCTCGCGACGCAGCGATTCCGCGACCTCCTCGGGGCGGCTGTAGAAGTGCAGGACGTTGTCGCGCAGGGCGCGCAACTGGTGGATGGTGCGGGTGAATTGCGCCGCATCGAGCCGGAAGGGATCAGGCAGGCCGAGCGACTGGGCGGCGAGCGTGAAGTTGTGGCTGCTCCCGTTGTAGGCCAGCACCTTGCCGCGGTAGCGCGGGTCCCACAACGCGTTGATCGACGTAGGCGGCTCGTTGACCAGCCTGCGGTTGTAGATCAGGCCCATCTCGGAATAGGTGTAGGGCACGGCGTACTGGTGGCCGCCGCGCATCAGTCCGGGAATGCCGCTCGCATTCTGGAAGCGGGGCACCTGCAGCTGCGTGTTGGGGATGTTGCGCATCCGCAGCGGCAGCACCTGGCCCGCATCGATGTAGCGCTGCAGTTCCGCGGTGTTGAGCGCGATGACATCGAACGCGCGCGCGCCGGCGGTGGCGCGCTCCCACAGCTCGTCGTCGGAGCCGACCTCGATGACTTCGACATCGACGCCGTGCTTGCGCTCGAAAGCGGTCAGCAGGTCACTATCGGCATAGCCCGGCCAGGCGAGCACGCGGAGCACGTCGACTGCCTGCGCGCCCGCTGCGGCAAAGAGGCATGCGCAGATCAGACCCAGTCGTCCGAAGATGCGCATGCGGGCGGATCAGGCGGTCTTGCGCCGCGCGCGAGTGGCGGGCTTGGCTTCGGCCTTGGTGTCGGAATCGGTTTCCGCTTCCGCCGCGGCGGCCTTCTTCTTGGCAGGCGCGCGCGGCTCGCGCTTCTCGAACTCGAAACCGATCTTGCCGTCGCCGCCACGCACCAGGAAGGCGGAGAACTTGCGACGGGTGCGCGAGGACACGAAGTTCTTCAGCAGATCGGTCTTCCCGGCGGTGAGCAGCTTGTGCATCTGCGCCGGTTCGATCTCCTGCTGCAGGATCACCTTGCCCGAGCGGAAGTCGCAGCTCTTGCCGGGACCGACCGATTTCTCGCACACGTACGACATGCCGTGGTCATAAACATGGTTGCCGCACTTGGGACAGGGGCCGAGCGACTCCTGTCCGGAGAAGTCCACCGGCTCGGCGTTCTCGTCGTCCTTGGGCTGGCCGAAGTCGAACTCCGGCTGCCTCTCGTCGTTGAGCTTGATGATGGCGTTGAAAGGCCGCCCCATCTTGTTGCGGAAGCCGGTAAGCGGGCCCACCACGCCTTCGCGCAGCAGGGTGTCGATTTCCGCCGGCTCGAACTGGCGACCGGCGACGATCTTCCACAGGCCGTAGTCGCAGTCGCTGCACTGGAATTTCTTGTAGGTCTCGCGCATCAACCCGCCGCACTTGGGGCAGGGCGATTCGAGCATGCCGAAATCACCGGGAATCGTGTCGCTGTCGTAGGTCTTGGCGCGCTCGACCAGGTGCTGCGTCATGCCGGCGATTTCCTGCATGAAGGCCTGGCGCGACAGTTCGCCGCGCTCGATGCGGCCCAGCTTGTATTCCCATTCGCCGGTAAGTTCGGGCGAGGTCAGTTCCTCCACGCCCAGGCCCTTGAGCAGGGTGATGAGCGAGAAGGCCTTGGCCGTGGGAATGAGCTCGCGACCTTCACGCAGCATGTACTGCTCGGAGATCAGGTTTTCGATGATCTGCGCTCGGGTGGCCGGCGTGCCGAGGCCGCGGGCGCTCATTGCCTCGCGCAGCTCCTCGTCGTCGACCAGCTTGCCCGCGCCCTCCATGGCGGAGAGCAGGGTCGCTTCGTTGTAGCGCGCGGGCGGCTTGGTCTGGTTGGCCTTGACCAGGATTTCCTCGGTCGCCGCCTTCTCGCCGGCCTGCACCGGCACCAGCGCGGGCGTTGCATCCTCGCCGTCGCCCACGCCTTCCTTGCCGTAGATCGCCAGCCAGCCCGGATTGACCAGCACCTTGCCGTCGGTACGGAAGGCTTCGCCTTCGACGCGGGTGATGCGGGTGGTGACCAGATATTCGGCAGCCGGATAGAAAACTGCCAGGAAGCGCTTCGTCACCAGGTCGTAGATCTTGGCTTCGGCGTCCGAAAGGCTCTTGGGTATCGTGCCGGTCGGCACGATCGCAAAGTGGTCCGAGATTTTGGCGTTGTTGAAGATGCGCTTGTTCGGGCGGATCCAGCCTTGCTTGACGATCTCGCGGGCGAACGGGGCGTAGCGGTCCGGCAGCTCGGTGAGAACGCCCTTCACCGTGTCGAGGTAATCCTCGGGCAGGGCGCGCGCATCGGTACGCGGGTAGGTCAGCGCCTTATGCTTTTCGTACAGGGCCTGCGCCAGCTGCAGCGTGGTGCGGGCCGAGAAACCGAAGCGGCCGTTGGCTTCGCGCTGCAGGCTGGTGAGGTCGAAGAGCAGCGGCGAGAGCTGCGTAGAAGGCCTGCTTTCCTCCTCGACGACACCCGGCTTGCCGTCGCACTTGGCGCGGATCGCATCGGCGCGCGCCTTGTCCCACAAGCGGGTGGCAGTCGCGTGCTCGTCGTTCTCGTCCTTCTTGAACTTCTCGTCGAACCAGCGGCCCGGGTACTCGCCGGCCCCAACCGCGAAGCGGGCTTCCAGCTCCCAGTAGTCACGCGATTTGAACTTGCGGATGCGCTCCTCGCGCTCGATCACCATCGCGAGCGTCGGCGTCTGCACGCGCCCCACGGTGGTGAGGTGGAAGCCGCCGGTCTTCGAGTTGAAGGCCGTCATCGCGCGGGTGCCGTTGATGCCGATGAGCCAGTCGCTCTCGGCGCGGCTCATCGCCGCGTCGGCGAGACCGGAGAGTTCGCGGTCGTGGCGCAGGCGTCCGAAGCCGTCGCGGATCGCGGCCGCCGTCATCGACTGCAGCCACAGACGCTGCACCGGCTTGCCGGACTTCGCGTGCTGCGCGATGTAGTTGAAGATCAGCTCGCCTTCGCGCCCCGCGTCGCAGGCATTCACAAGCCCGGTGACGTCCTTGCGCTTGATGAGCTTGGTCAGCAGCTTGAGCCGGTCGCTGGTCTTCTCGATCGGCTTGAGCGTGAAGTGCGGCGGGATCACCGGCAGATGGGCAAAGCTCCATTTGCCGCGCTTGACCTCGAATTCGTCCGGCACCGCCAGTTCGAGCAGGTGGCCGATGGCCGAGGACAGGACGTAGTCGTCCGACTCGAAGTAGTCCCCTTGGCGGGTGAAGCCGCCGATCGCGCGGGCGATGTCCTGCGCTACGGAAGGCTTTTCGGCAATGATCAGTTGTTTGCTCATTTGGGGCGGGATTACCGCAGGCTTCGCAGAAGTCTCTGCGAGCCATCATAGGAAAGGGTTTGCGGCCCTGACAAGGCCGCGCGGCGGGAAGACGCGCTCAGTGGAGCTCCGCGGGATCGAACGCGGAGGCGTCGGCGTCTTCGTCCATGAGATCGTTTGCCAGCAGTTCTTCCAGCACCAGGCTGTCGACATTCTGCTGTTGCTGCCACAGCACCATCAGCACGATGACCTTGAGCTTGGCGAGCGAGATTTCCGTCCCCGGCAGGGCCATCGCGCGCTCGAGGACACGTTCGCGACTGAGCGGATCGAGCACCCCGGAATTGGCCAGGAACGCGAGGAAGCTGCGGCATTCAAGACTCAGCCGTGCCTCTTCCTCCGTGCTGTAGAACCGCCAGGAGCGGTTGTCGCGCGCGATGCTCGGCGAGCCTTCTCCGGACACACGGGAAAGTCCCGACAGCCACTCCAGGGCCGAGTCGATGTCTTCCTGCTCGAAGCCGGCGGCCGAGAGCTTGCGCGCGAGCTGTTCCGGCTCGGGGCAGGCATCGGGGTAACCGTAGCTTTCGAAAACAAACACCAGGATATCGATCATCAAGCAGCACTCGGGGGAAGTTGCTGGAATCGATTACCGGGCAACTTTTCGACCCGGCCATCAAGCTCCAGCGTCAAAAGCATGGCGAAGAGGACTTCAGGCGTCAAGTTGCTGCGAGTGCACAAGGAATCAAGGTCTATCGGGTCGAAACCCATCAGCGATAGCAGTCTTTCGGCCTCTGGCTCGGCGGCGTCGGCCTGGTGCATTGCGCCAGCGGCTGCGGCCTGCGGTGCATTGGGGGGCATTCCGCTGCCTGCCCATGAAAACTCTTCGAGGATGTCCTGGGCACTCTCCACCAGCTTTGCGCCCTGTCGGATCAACTGGTGGCAGCCGCGCGACAAGGGCGAGTGGATGGAGCCGGGAATCGCGAAGACCTCTCGCCCCAGCTCGCCCGCCAGGCGCGCCGTAATGAGGGAACCACTGGCCGGCGCGGCCTCGACCACCAGGGTGCCGCGAGCAATCGCGGCAATCAGCCGGTTGCGGCGCGGGAAATTGTGCGAGAGCGGTGGCGTGCCCAGGGCGAACTCGGAGACGATCAGGCCTTCGACCGCGATCCGCCGCGCCAGCTCAGCGTTGCGCGTGGGATAGATCCGGTCCGCGCCGGTGCCGATGAAGGCGATCGTGCTGGCGGGCCCTTCCAGGCCGCCCCGGTGGGCCGCCGCGTCGATTCCCAGCGCCAGTCCGCTGACTACAGTCACACCGGCCTGCGAGAGGTTCGCCGCAAAGGCGCGGGCGTTCTCGATGCCTTGGGCCGTCGCATTGCGGCTGCCGACCATCGCCAGCGAAGGCGCCTGCAGGAGCTCGATCCGCCCCTTGGCATAGAGGATCAGCGGCGGATCACCCGCCTGCAGCAGGGATTGCGGATAGCCGTGATCGGCCAGGGTGAGGAGATGATTGCCGGGCACCTCGGCCCAGGCGAGCGCCTTTTCGACCTCGGTCCGGTTGTCGGTATCCAGTAGCAACGAGGTCGCGGACTCGCCGACCACCGCCGCGATCGCGGCGCGACCCGACGCAAAAACGGCCTCCGGAAGTCCGAAGGCCGTCAGAAGGGCTCGCTGCGTTGCCGGCCCGATGCCCGGGATCAGCCCCAGGCGCAACCAGGCGGCGCGCTCGACGCGCGCCTCGCTCAAGGCTGGCGCACCACGTCCGAGAGCTTGACCGCGGAGCTGCTCTCCACGATCAGGCCGTAGGAGATGTTCTCGAACACACGGAATACGAAGACCAGGCCGAGGCGATCTTCCGGCAGGTCGTACTTTTCCTTCTTGCCCTCGAGGTCATAGACCACCTTGCCGCGGTTGCGGTAGAGCGCGAGCACATTGCCTGGCTCGACGTTCTGGCTGCGGCCGGCGCTCATTGCGATCACGCTGTACTTGCCGGCCGAGTAGAGGCCGTCGACCACCTTCACCACGCGGCCTTCCACCTTGCCCTGCGGCGCATGGGGCACCAGCGACATCAGCTCAGGACGCACTGCCGGCACCAGGCGGTCGCCCTGTCCGATGCTGGAAACGGCGGTCGTTACCTGCAGCGTGCTGGGATTGCCCTTGGTCGTCACATGCGCGGTACCGAGGTAGGCGGCTTCGTAGCCAAGCACCTTCTGGGTTTCCAGATCGACTATCGGCTCCGCGCGACGATAGACCTGCCAGTCTTCGACAGCGGGGTCGACATTCTTGGCGAAGACGGTATCGCCCGCACCGGTGTAGAGGCGGCCCTCTTCGGTTGCGATGATGGTCGGCTGGCCGGCCTGCTCTTTTTCGCCCACCACGAGCGGGCGGGTCAGGAAAGGCGCGATCAGGTTCATCGGCACGCTGCCGATCGGGCTGATGTCCTGCGAATAGACCTTGGGCTCCAGCTTGCCGTCACCCGAGGAGCCTGAGCCTGGCTTTTCCAGGCTCAGGTAGGGACCGCTGCGATCCAGGTAGATGATCTGGCCGGGGTAGATCCAGTGCGGGTTGCGGATCTGTTCACGATTCATGCGCCAGACTTCGGGCCAGCGCCAAGGCTGCTTGAGGAAGCGGCCGGAGATGTCCCACAGCGTGTCGCCCTTGACCACCGTGTAGCTGTCCGGCGCGTTGTCGGCCAGCTTGACCGTGTCGGCCATCGCGGCCGTGTTGAAGAAGGCCAGGAACAGCGGCAGGACGAGCGCGGATATAATGCGGACCATGAATCAGCCTCGGTAGTAAGCGGGGCCCGGTCGCCCCGGGTTCTTCCGCATGAACGATGCTCGCGACGCGCGATTTAGTACGTCTGCATCGAGATTTGGCTTTAGATTCTGCACATAGACTCTTAATCCGGCAAGCATTTATGGCGTTACTGCCCATCCTCCACTATCCCGACGAACGGTTGCACACCAAGGCCAAGCCGGTCGTCGAAGTCACCGACGTCATCCGCAAGCTGATCGATGACATGGCGGAAACGATGTATGCCGCGCCGGGCATCGGTCTGGCGGCCACGCAGGTCGACTTTCACCAGCGCATCGTCGTGATCGATGTTTCCGAAGACCGCTCCGGCCTCACAGCCTTCATCAACCCCGAGATCCTGGAGAAATCGGGCGAGCAGGTCTGTGAGGAAGGCTGCCTGTCGGTGCCTGGCATCTATGAAAAGGTGAGCCGCGCCGAACGGGTGAAGGTGCGTGCGCTGGACCGCAACGGCAAGGCCTTCGAGCTGGAAGCCGAGGGGCTGCTGGCAGTCTGCATCCAGCACGAGATCGACCACCTCGACGGCAAGGTCTTCGTCGAGTACCTCTCCAACCTGAAGCTCAATCGCATCAGAACCAAGCTCGCCAAGCGGGCACGCATCACCGCCTGAACTCGGCCGGCCGTCCGCCGCGCCGCAAACCGAAGCCGCCATTGCGCTGGCCGGCGCCGCAAGCCGGGCAGCCTCGCCTGTCCCGGAGCTCCCCATGAAAGTCGCCTTCGCCGGCACCCCGGAGTTCGCCGCGTCCGCGCTGCAAGCCATTCTCGACGCCGGCTTTGACGTCCCCCTGGTCCTCACCCAGCCTGATCGCCCGGGCGGGCGCGGCATGCAGCTGCAGCCCAGCCCGGTAAAACAGGTCGCCCTTCGCCATGGCCTGCGTGTCGACCAACCCGAAAAGTTGCGCACCGAAGAACAACAGGCCGCGCTGCGCGAAGTCGCGCCCGACGTGCTGGTGGTTGCCGCTTATGGCCTGATCCTGCCGCAGGCCGTGCTGGACCTGCCGCGCTTTGGCTGCGTGAACATCCACGCTTCGCTCCTGCCGCGCTGGCGCGGCGCCGCGCCGATCCATCGGGCGATTGAAGCGGGCGACAGCGAGACCGGCATCACCCTGATGCAGATGGACGCCGGCCTCGACACCGGAGGCATGCTGGTACGCGAGGCCGTGCCGATCGGCGCCGACGAGACTTGCGGCGGCCTGCACGACACGCTCGCGGCGCTGGGCGCACGCATGATCGTGGAGCTCCTGCCGCGCATCGCCCTGGTCGAGGTCGCTCCCGCGCCGCAGCCGGAGGAAGGCGTGACCTACGCCCACAAGATCAGCAAGCAGGAGGCGGCCCTGGATTTCCGACAGACGGCAGCCGAACTCGAACGCCGCGTTCGCGCCTTCGACCCTTTCCCCGGTTGCAGCGCCAATCTGCGCGATGCCTCCATCAAGCTGCGCCGCGCGCAGCTGGCCGACGGCAGCGGCGAACCCGGCCAGGTACTGAGCGCCAACGGCGAAGGCATCGTCGTGGCCTGCGGCGAGGGCGCGCTGCGCCTCACCGAATTGCAGAAACCAGGCGGCAAGCGGCTGCCCGCGGCGGAATTCCTGCGCGGCTTTCCTATCGAAGCGGGCGAGCGCTTCGCATTGCCACAGGACTGAGGCGACTGAGGCAACAGGCTTTGCGCCGGCCGGCCCGCGCTTGATCCGGCGCGCGCCGGCCCCATATTCCGCAGCGATGTGGTGTTCTGAAGAAAGGCTCCTCGCATGATCGGAAACTGGCTCAAGACCTCGGTCCTCATGGCCGGGATCATCGCGCTCTTCGGCGTGGTCGGCGCCATGATCGGCGGACGCAGCGGCATGCTGCTCGCGCTCGTCTTCGGCGGCGGCATGAACCTGTTCTCCTACTGGTTCTCCGACAAGATGGTCCTGCGCATGTACAACGCGCGGGAGGTCGATGCGACCAGTTCGCCCTATCTCTACAACATGGTGGCCGAGCTCGCGCAGCGCGCCGGCCTGCCGATGCCGCGGGTCTACCTGATCGACGAACATCAGCCCAATGCCTTCGCCACTGGCCGCAATCCGCAGAATGCCGCGGTCGCGGCGACCTCCGGCATCCTGCAGCTGCTGTCGGAGCGCGAACTGCGCGGCGTGATGGCGCATGAACTCGCGCATGTGAAGCATCGCGACATCCTCACTTCGACCATCTCCGCCACGCTGGCCGGCGCAATCTCCGCGCTCGCAAATTTCGCCATGTTCTTCGGCGGCCGCGACGAGCACGGGCGCCCGGTCAACCCGCTCGCCGGCCTCGCTGTCGCAATCCTCGCGCCGCTGGCCGCCAGCCTGATCCAGATGGCGATCTCCCGCGCCCGCGAGTACGAGGCCGACCGGGGCGGCGCCGAGATCTGCGGCGACCCGAACGCACTGGCAGACGCCCTGCAGAAGATCGACTACTACGCCCGCGGCATAGAAATGCCTACCGCCGAGGCACATCCGGAAACCGGCCAGATGATGATCATGAATCCGCTCTCCGGCGGCGGCGTGGCCGGTCTCTTCAGCACGCACCCGCCGACCGAGGAGCGCATCCGCCGCCTGCGCGCGATGCGCATAACGCCCGCGTGAGCGCGCTGCCGCCGGAACTGGTCGCGGCCTATCACGCGGCACACTACCTGGTGCCCGGCCGCGCGCCGCTGCTGCTGCGAACAGGGGAGACGAACCCTTCACTGGCCGAGCTGCTTGCCAACCTGCAGGTGGACGGCGCGGCCTTTCTCACCGCCTGCAATCCCGCCAGCGAAGCGCTGAGTCCCGAAGAAAACGCGCGCCGCATGCGCGCCCTGCAGGGCGAGATCCGTGAGGCCGGCCTGCCGGTGATCAGCGCGCTGGCCTGCGATCCGGCAGGCGTCTGGCCGGACGAAGCCAGTCTTCTGGTGCCCGGTGCCGATCGCGCATGGAGCGAAACCCTCGCCCGACGCCACGGCCAGAACGGCTTTCTCTGGCTCGATGCACAGGGCAGGGTCGAGCTGGTGCTCTTGCGCTGAACCGCACACCCGCTGCGCGTGGGCGCGGAAGCCGGAGCGCCTGCGCTAAAATCGCGGACCCTCAGCCGTTGCCGCGCCATGCCCAAGCCTCCGTCCCGACCGCCGCGCCCGGCGCGCCCGCCCGCATTGCCGCCCCTGGCGCCCGATTCGCTCGCCCTGGCCCTGGCCGCCGCGGCCGAAGCGGTAGCCGCCGTCCGTGCCGGCCGCAGCCTCAATGACGGCCTCGCGGCGCTCTGGCAGGCCTACCCGGAACTCCCGGCGCCCCAGCGCGGCGCAGTAATGGACCTGGCCTACGGCACCCTGCGCGACTTCGGTCGCGGCGACACGGTGCTGCGTCGCCTGCTGCAGAACCCGCTGACTGAAGAACACAACCACGCCTTACTGCTGGTCGCCTGGCACCGCCTCGAGACACGGCCGGATCAGGCCCACACGATCGTGGACCAGACCGTGGAGGCCTCCGCCCGGATCGCCCGCGGCGGACTCAAGGGCCTCGTCAACGGCGTGCTGCGCAACGCGCTGCGCCAACGCGACACGCTCGCCGCGGCACTGGAGCGGGACGACGAGGCACGCCTGCGCCATCCGCAATGGTGGATCACTCGCCTGCGCAAGCAATTCCCGCAGGACTGGGAAGCCATCCTTGCGGCGGGCAACCAGCATCCGCCGATGAGCCTGCGGGTGAACCCACGCCGCGCCGCCCGCGAGGAAGTCGCCGCCCGCCTGGCCGAAGCCGGCCATATAACGCGCCCGCTCGGCGAGCAGGGCTTGGCAATGGAACGGCCGGCGCCGGTGGCTGCCCTGCCCGGCTTCGCCGAAGGCCTGTTCTCGGTGCAGGACTGGGGCGCGCAGCAAGCGGCCCCTCAACTGGACGCGCGCCCCGGCATGCGGGTGCTGGACGCCTGCTCGGCGCCCGGCGGCAAGACCGCCCACCTGCTGGAGCTGGCCGACTGCGAGCTGCTCGCCCTGGACGCCGACGCACAGCGCGCGACCCGCGTCTCCGACAACCTGCAGCGCCTCGGCCTGCGAGCGACGGTACGCGCCGCCGATGCCCGGCGTGCCGCCGACTGGTGGGACGGTCGCCCCTTCGACCGCATTCTCGCCGACGTCCCCTGCAGCGCCTCGGGTGTGGTGCGCCGCCACCCGGACATCAAGTGGCTGCGCCGTCCCGAGGATATCGGCAGCTTCGCAACAATCCAGGCCGAGATCCTGGAGGCCTTGTGGCCGCTGCTTGGGCCGGGTGGCAAAATGCTCTACGTGACCTGCTCGGTCTTCCCGGAGGAGAACAGCCTCCAGGTGGCACGTTTCGCAGCGCGTCACGCCGACTGTGTGCGCCTGCCGCTTGGCGGCGCCCTCGAGCGGTCAATGCTGCCCAACGCGGACCATGACGGTTTCTATTACGCCCTGCTCGAAAAACAATCCTGAACGCGGGCGTCCTGGGCTCCTGGGTCGCGTGCTGGCATGGCTCGCCCTGGGCCTTGCCCTGCTTTGCGCACTTGGCCCGGCGCTCGCGGCCGAGCCGGAAATCCGCTACGCAGAGCTCGTCTCCAACGATGAGCAGTACGTCATCAACGCAGATGTGGACTTCGAGCTCGGCCAACGCCTCGAAGACGTGCTCGAGCACGGCATCCCGCTGCACTTCGTGGCCGAGTGCATCATCACCAAGGGCCGCTGGTACTGGTGGGACGAGAAGATCGTCGAGCGACGACTGCCCTTTCGGGTGACCTACCATGCGCTGACCCGCCAATACCGGCTCTCGGTCGGCTCGATCGCGCAGAGCTTCGATTCGATCACCGGCGCGCTGGCAGCGATCAAGCGGATCCGCAACTGGGGCGTGGTCGATGCGGACCGTCTCAAGGGCGGCGAGTCCTATAACGTCTCCCTGCGCGTGCGCCTGGACAAGAGCCAATTGCCCAAGCCCTTTCAGGTGACGGCGCTGGGGTCGCGCGAATGGGACCTGGAAACCCCCTGGCTTTCCTGGACCATGCTGGCGGGCGCGGCACGATGAGGGCACTGGTCGCCACTGCGGCGGCGCTGGCGGGGATCCTGTTGTTCCTGCTCGCGTCGGCCAGCGCCAAGACATCGATCTTCGCGCGCAACTTCCAGATCCTGCTCGGCCTCAATGGCGCCGTCGCGGTCATGCTGCTGGGCCTGGTGGCCTTCCAGCTGCGCAAGCTCGCCCGCGAGTATTTCGCACACCAGTTCGGCTCGCGCCTCAAACTCAAGCTGCTCGGCCTCTTCGCGATCATGGCGGTGGTGCCAGGGGTCGTGCTCTACGGCGTGTCCCTGCAGTTCGCCACCCGCTCGATCGAATCCTGGTTCGACGTACGGGTGGACGGCGCTCTGGATTCCGGCCTGCAGCTCGGCCGCAGCTCGCTGGACTATTTGCTCGACCAGCTCGCAGGCAGTGCGCGCAATGCCGCCGACGACCTGGGTGACGCCGGCGCCACGGTCAGCTCGCGACGCCTTGATCGCCTGCGCGAGAGCGCCGGCGCCGACACCGCCACCCTCATCGCGGCCAACGGCCAGGTGCTGGTGTCCACCGTGGGCGGCGGCACGACCTTGCTGCCTGAGACCACGACCACCGCGTCCCTGCGCCAGGCGCGCGGCTCGCGTGGTCTGCGCGTCGTCGACGGCGAAGGCACGGCCGATCTCACCTTGCGGGTAATCGTGCCCATTCCCTCGACGCGCCTGACGGACGACGACCGCTTCCTGCAGATGACCAAGCGGGTGCCACCGCAGATCGCCGCGGCGCTGGAGAGTATCCAGGCCGGTTATCGCGACTATCAGGAACTGGTGATCGGCCGCGAAGGCCTGATCCGGATCTATAGCATCACGCTCACGCTGACCCTGCTGATGGCCCTGTTCGCGGCGATCGCGACCGCCTTCGAATTCGCGCGCAACCTGTCCGCACCGCTCTCCATCCTGGCCGAGGGCACGCAGGCGGTGGCGGCTGGCGACTTCAGCCCGCGCCAGGCGCTGCCCGGGCGCGACGAGCTCGGCATCCTGACCCAGTCCTTCAACCGCATGACGCGCCAGTTGCAGGACGCGCGCGCCCAGGCCGACAAGAACCGCGCCGAGGTCGATGCCGCGCGGGTCTATCTCGAAAGCGTGCTGGGCAACCTTTCCGCTGGCGTGCTGGCCTTCTCCGAGCAAGGCCATCTGCGCGCCGCGAACCGGGGCGCCACCCAGATCCTGCACGACGAGCTCGACGGCTTCGAGAATCTCCTGCCGCAGGACTGGCCTCGCCACCACGGCTTCCGCGATGCGGTGCTCAAGGCCTTCCAGGAAACCGACGGCGACTGGAACCGCGAAGTCGAGATCACCCACGAGGACGGCCGCACGCAGGTGCTGCTGATCCATGGCTCGCGCCTGCCCGAGCACGCAGGCGGCGGCTACGTGGTGGTCTTCGACGACGTCAGCGAGCTCATCTCCGCGCAGCGCAACGCCGCCTGGGCCGAGGTCGCGCGCCGTCTGGCGCACGAGATCAAGAACCCGCTCACGCCGATCCAGCTCTCCGCCGAACGCATGCAGCACAAGCTGGCCTCGAAGCTGGATCCCGATTCGCAGGCCATCCTCTCGCGCTCGACGCAGACCATCGTGAACCAGGTCGAGGCGATGAAGCGCATGGTCAATGACTTCCGCGACTACGCGCGCATGCCGCCGCCGGTGACGGCCTCGCTGGATCTCAACGCGCTGGTGCAGGAAGTGCTCGGTCTTTACGAAAGCTCGCGCGTGAAGATCGATACCGAGTTGTCCGAGGGCCTGCCGCCCATCCAGGGCGATGCGACCCAGCTGCGCCAGGTCATCCACAACCTGCTCTCGAATGCCGAGGACGCGCTCGCCGAGGCCGAGTCCCCAGCGATACGTATCGTCACCCGGCGCGAGGGTCGACGCGGTGTCATCTCGGTCTGCGACAACGGCCCGGGTTTCCCGCCAGCCATGTTGCCGCGCGCCTTCGAACCTTATGTAACAACCAAACCGCGCGGCTCCGGCCTGGGCCTGGCCATCGTCAAGAAGATCGTCGACGAGCACCACGGCGACATCGCGGTCGGCAATCTCGAGCCCCATGGCGCGGAGATCCGCATGCGGCTTCCGCTGGCCAGCGTGGTTTGATACCTTTCAGGACTATGGCGAAGATTCTTGTAGTCGATGATGAAGTAGGAATCCGCGAGTTGCTGTCGGAGATTCTCTCCGATGAGGGGTACGACATCGTGCTCGCGGAAAATGCCGCCACTGCCCGTGCCGCGCGCCTCTCGGCGAAACCCGACCTGGTGCTGCTCGATATCTGGATGCCGGACGTGGACGGCGTCACCTTGCTCAAGGAATGGGCAGCCAACGATCTGCTCAAGGTGCCGGTGATCATGATGTCCGGCCACGGCACGATCGATACCGCCGTCGAAGCCGTGAAGCTTGGCGCGATGGATTTCCTCGAGAAGCCGATCGCGCTGCAGAAGCTGCTCGCCGCGGTGCGTCGCGGCCTGCAGCGTCAACCTTCGGTGCGTCCGCGCAATGCGGTTTCGCTCGCCTCCTTCCCGCGCTCCGCGCCGTTGAAGGACCTGCGCCGCCGCCTTGAACAGATCGCCGACAAGGCACGCTCGCTGACCTTGCGCACCGGCGCAGGCACCATCGCCGAACTCTGCGCGCGCACCCTGCAACGCCCGGGCAGCCCCTGGTTCGACATGGCCTCGCTCTCACAGCCGATCGACCTGCCGGCGCTGGAGTCCGCCCGCGGCGGCATTCTCTATGTCGAGGATCTCGCCCAGCTCGCGCGCGCCCAGCAGAAGAACCTCGCGTTCGCGCTCGACCGGCTCGACAAGTACGACCTGAAGATCGTGTGCGGCAGCTCGCGCAGTCAGGAAGAACTGCTGGCCGACGCCTGGGAGGCGCCGATGGTCAAGCGCCTGTTCGAGATCACGCTGGCCCCACCCTCGCTCACCGACCTCAAGGACGACGTACCCGAGATGGCGACCCAGGTGCTGGTGTACCTGATCGAGGGCGGCGAAGTCCCGCCGCGCCGGCTCTCCACCGCCGCCCTCAACGCCCTGCGCACCAAGCCCTGGCCGGGCGGCTTCGGCGAGCTGCGTGCGGCCGTCCGCTCGCTCGCACTCGGCACCCTGGAGGACGAGATCGGCCTGGACGATGTGAATCGCCAGCTTGGCCGCGCCAGCAACGCTGCAGCCCAGGCGCTGCCGCTGGACATGCCGCTGCGCGAGGCGCGCGAGAGCTTCGAACGCATGTACTTCGAGTACCACCTGCAGCTGGAGAGCGGCAACATCACGCGCCTGGCGGACAAGACCGGGCTCGAACGCACGCACCTCTACCGCAAGCTCAAGCAACTGGGCATCCCGCTCGGGCGTCGCGGCGACTCCTGAGTCCGCCACGCTGTGGAATGAGAAAGGGCGCCTTCATCGGCGCCCTTTCTCATTCCTCGGTATCGCTCCCAAGTGCTACACGTCGCCCAGGTATGCGGCGCGCACCTTCGGATCATTCAGCAGCACCCTGCCGCTGCCGCTGAGCGTGATCCGGCCGCTCTCCATGACGTAGGCACGGTGGCTGAACTCCAGCGCGATATGCGCGTTCTGCTCGACCAGCAGGATGGTCATGCCCTGCTTGAGCACGGTCTGGATCACCTCGAAGATCTTCTCGACCACCAGGGGCGCGAGGCCCATCGAAGGTTCGTCCAGCAACAGTACGCGCGGCCGCGAAAGCAGGGCGCGACCGATCGCGAGCATCTGCTGCTCGCCGCCGGACAGCGTGCCCGCCACCTGGCTCAGGCGCTCGCGGATCCGCGGCAGCATCGTGAAGACCTGGTCCATGTCCGCGTCGATCTCGGACGAGTCCTTGCGCGAATAGGCACCCATGCGCAGGTTCTCCTCCACCGTGAGCCGGGTGAAAATCCCGCGCCCCTCCGGGACCAGCGCGATGCCCGCGCGTAGCCGCTCGTACGAGGGCAGCCGGACGATCGAATCGCCGCGATAGCGCACCTCGCCCTCGGCCACCGGCAGCACACCGGCGATCGTGTTCAGCGTGGTCGTCTTGCCGGCGCCGTTCGCGCCTATCAGGGACACCAGTTCGCCCGGATGCAGTTCGAGGTCGATGCCTTTCACCGCCTCGATCTGCCCGTAGCGCACCCGCACCGATTGCAGTTCCAGCAACGGCGGCTTCTCACTGGACACGGTGCGCGCCTCCCAGATAGGCGGTGATCACCGCCGGGTTGCGCTGCACTTCGGCCGGCACGTCTTCGGCGATCTTCTTGCCGAAATCGAGCACCGCCACACGATCGCAGAGGCCCATCACCAGGCGCACGTCATGCTCGATCAGAAGCACCGTGACGCCATCCTGGCGGATCTTTTCGATCAGGCGCTTGAGCGCTGCGGTCTCGGTCGCGTTCATGCCCGCCGCGGGTTCGTCCAGCGCAAGCAGGCGCGGTTCGGTGGCGAGCGCGCGGGCGATCTCGAGCCGACGCTGGTCGCCGTAGGAAAGATTGCGCGCCAAGGTCTGCGCATGGGCGGCGATCCCGACATAGTCGAGCAGCTTGAGCGCCTCGCGCGCAGTGGCGGCCTCCTCGTCGCGCGCATGCCGCGTCTGCAGCACCACGCCGAGCAGCCCGACGCGGGTGCGCACATGGCGGCCGACCATCACGTTCTCGAGCGCGGTCATCTCGCGGAAGAGGCGGATGTTCTGGAAGGTACGTGCGATGCCGTGCCGCACGATGCGGTCCACCTTGCCGAGCGGCAGATCGTCACCCGCAAAGGCGAAGCGGCCCGCCTCGGGCACATAGGCGCCGGTCAGCACGTTGAAGAAGGTGGTCTTGCCGGCGCCGTTGGGGCCGATCAGACCGTAGATCTCGCCTTCGCGGATCGTCAGCGAAACCTCGCTGAGCGCCTGCAAGCCACCGAAGCGCTTGCCCACCGCCTGGGCCTCGAGCAGCACGCTCATGGCTTCGCCTCCTCCGGCGAGAGCGGATGCGAGTAGCGCGCATGCGAGGGCACGAGACCGGCGGGACGCAGGAGCATCATCAGGATCATCGCGAGCGAGAGCAGCAGCATGCGCAGGACTTCGGGATCGAGATACACGCGACCGAAGAGGGCGTGCTGAACGGGCAGCGCGATCTGCCGCAACACCTCGGGCAGAAAGGACAGCGCGAGCGCGCCGACGATCACGCCGGAGAGGCTGCCCATGCCACCGAAGACGATCATCGTCAGCACCGCGATCGACTCCATCAGCGTGAAGCTCTCCGGACTCACGAAGCCTTGGAAGGCGCCGAACAATCCGCCCGCCACGCCGCCGAAGGTCGCGCCCATGGCGAAGGCGAGCAGCTTGGTGTTGCGGGTGTTGATGCCCACCGCCTTGGCCGCCAGCTCGTCGTCGCGGATCGCCGCCCAGGCGCGCCCGACGCGCGAGACCTGCAGGCGTTTGACGAGGAAGACCGCGAGCACGACGCAGAGCAGGAAGAGGTAGTAGTAGAGGAAGATCGGATCGATGCCGAAACCGCCGCCCAGCGAGAGCCGTCGGTTCAGCTCCCAGCCGAAGAAGCTCACGCCGTCGATCTGGTCGATGCCCTGCGGCCCATTCGTGATGTTCACCGGATGCGTCAGGTTGTTCATGAAGATGCGCACGATCTCGCCGAAGCCCAGCGTCACGATGGCGAGGTAGTCGCCGCGCAGGCGCAAGGTCGGAAAGCCGAGGATCAGACCCGCCAGGGCCGCGAAGCTCGCCCCCAGTGGCAGGACGATGTACACCGGCAGATGCAGGCCGAAATGCGGCGAAGCGAGGAAGGCCCAGGTGTAGGCACCCACCGCATAGAAGGCGATGAAGCCCAAATCGAGCAGGCCGGCGAAGCCGACCACGAGATTCAACCCGATCGCGAGCAGGATGTAGAGCAGGGCGAAGTCGAGGATGCGTACCCAGCTACGGCCGAACAGGGACGCGACGATAGGCGCGAGCACGATCACCGCGATCATCAGGATCAGCGCGGCGCGCGGATTGCGGCGGCCGATGAAAGGAAGCGTCGCTGCGATATCGTTCATGCGCGATCCGCCACGCGTTCGCCCAGCAGGCCCGTCGGCCGGAAGACCAGCACGATCCCGAGGATGATGAAGGCGAAGATGTCCTGGTAGCTGGAGTTGAGCCAGCCACCGGTCCAGCTCTCGATGTAGCCCGCGCCGATCGCCTCGATCAGGCCGAGCAGGATGCCGCCCACCATTGCGCCGGCGAGGTTGCCGATACCGCCGAGCACGGCGGCGGTGAAGGCCTTGAGCCCGGGCAGGAAGCCCATGGAGTAGTGAGCGACGCCGTAGTTCGACGCGATCATCACGCCCGCCACCGCGGCGAGGCCGGAGCCCAGCAGGAAGGTGAGCGCGATGATGCCGTTGGTATTCACGCCCATCAGCGCGGCGATGCGGTGGTTCTCGGCCGTCGCGCGCATCGCGCGTCCGAGACGGGTACGCATCACCAGCAGTACCAGGCCCGCCATCATCGCCGCGGAGAGGCCGATCGTCGTGATCTGCACCGGCGTGATGAAGACGCCATGCACCACCTGCAGCGGCGTGGTCGGGATCAGTTGCGGAAAGCTGTGGTAGCTGCGGCCCCAGATCACCATCGCCAGGGTCTGCAGGAGGAAGGAAACACCGATCGCGGTGATCAGCGGCGCAAGGCGCGGCGCGTTGCGCAGGCGGCGGTAGGCGACCCGCTCCATCGTGTAGCCGATCGCCATGCACACGGGAATCGCCGCGAGCAGGCCGAAGCCGAAGTAGACCAGCGGGTTGAGGCCGGGTGCGATCTCGCGCAGGTAGAGGATGGCGGACAGCGCGGTGAGGGCGCCGACCATGACGACTTCACCGTGGGCGAAATTGATCAGCCCCAGGATGCCGTAGACCATGGTGTAGCCCAGTGCGACGACGGCATACACGCTGCCGACCACCAGGCCGTTGATGATTTGTTGCAGCAGGGTTTGCAGCACGACGGGCTCCGGTGTGCGGCGCCCCGCGGGGCGCCGCTGCCAAATATCAGTTGGCGAGAGCCTTCCAGTTGCCGTTGTCGTACTGATAGACGGTGACCGCACCGTTCTTGATGTCGCCCTTGTCGTCGAAGGCGACGTCGGCGGTCACGCCCTTGAAGGTGATCTTCTTGAGTTCGGGCAGGTACTTGGCCGGATCGGTCGAGTCGGCCTTCTTCATCGCTTCGATGATCGCCTTGGCGGCGTCATAGGCGTAGGGCGCGTAGATCTGCACCTCGGTGCCGTACTTCGCCTTGTAGCGCTCCTTGAAGTCCTTGCCGCCCTGCATCTGGTCCGGCGGCAGGCCGGGTTGGGTGCAGTAGGTCTTGTCGCTGATCGAATCGCCTGCGAGCTTGATGATCTCCGGCGTGCAGCCGCCGTCGCCGGTAATCCATTTGGCATCGATGCCCAGTTGCTTGACCTGCTTGAGCATCGGGCCGCCCTGGGCGTCCATGCCGGCGTACACGATGACTTCCGGATTCGTGGCCTTGATCTTGGTGAGGATGGCCATGAAGTCGGTGGCCTGGTTGCTGGTGAATTCGCGTGCGACGACTTCGCCGCCGGCGCCCTTCACACCCTTCTCGACTTCATCGGCGAGGCCTTGGCCGTAGGCGGTGCGGTCATCGATGATCGCGACCTTCTTGCCCAGCTTGTTGGCGGCGTAGGCGCCCATCACCGAGCCCTGCTGCACGTCGTTGGCAATCGTGCGGAACACGCCCTTCAGGCCGGCCTGGGTGAGCTTTGGATTGGTCGCCGAGGGCGAAATCATCGGGATGCCAGCGGCATCGTAGATGCGGGAAGCCGGGATCGTGGTGCCCGAGTTGAGGTGGCCGACCACGCCCTTCACGCCCGCGTCGACCAGTCGCTGCGCCACGATGTTGCCGGTCTTCGGATCGGCCTGGTCGTCTTCACCGACCAGCTCGAAGGTGACCTTGTGCCCGCCGATGGTCACGCCTGCGGCGTTCGCGTCGTCGATCGCGAGTCGCGCGCCGTTCTCGTTGTCCTTGCCCAGGTGGGCGATGTTCCCGGTGAGCGGCGCGACATGGCCGATCTTCACCACCGAGTCTTCTTTTGAACAGCCGGCAAGCGCGGCCATCAGGGCAACCAGAATCGCGGACTTCTTCATGAACAACTCTCCTCCGGCAGAACGAAGTGGTTTGGCCGGACGCAGCAATGGCACACGTCCGGTTCATAAAACGGCACGACGCGCGGATTATGCCGCAGCGCGGTGCGGGTACAAGCCAGTTGGGTCAAGGACAACCCGGCGTGGTGCAAGCAGCAAGGCATGTGCCAAGCGCTAGTCGCGCTCGAGTGCGTAGTCGGCGGCGGGCAATTCCGGGGTGCGGCCGGTGAGAAGGTCGCCGAGCAGGGCCGCGGACCCGCAGGCCATTGTCCAGCCCAAGGTGCCGTGACCCGTGTTCAGATAGAGGCCGGCGATGGGGGTGGCGCAGACATAAGGCGTGCCGTCGGGCGCCATCGGGCGCAGGCCAGTCCAGAAGCTCGCTCCCGTGAGGTCCGCGGCGCCGGGAAAGAGCTCGCCGGCGACAAGGGCGAGCGTCTCGCGTCGACCCGGCTTCAGGCGCAGGTCGAAGCCTGCGACCTCGGCCATGCCGCCCACACGCAGGCGATGCTCGAAGCGGGTGAGGGCGATCTTGTAGGTTTCGTCGAGCACGGTGGAGGCCGGAGCGCGCTCGGCATCAACAAGGTCGGCGGTGAGTGAATAGCCCTTGACCGGATAGACCGGCAAGCGGAAGGGCAGCCAGTCGGGCGTGTAGACGCCGGTTGCGAGCACGATGGCGTCCGCCATCATGGGGCCGAGACTGGTCCACACGCCCCGCGCGCGGCCGCCTTCGATCATGAGTTTCTGCAGTTGAGTTTCCAGGTGCAGCGCGACGCCGCTCTGCACCGCACGGGAAGCCAGGCGGGTGGTGAAGAGCCGGCAGTCACCGGTTTCGTCGCCGGGCAAATGCAGGCCGCCGACCAGCACGTCGCGCGCGAGCGCCGGTTCGATTTCCGCCAGTTCGTCCCCACGAAGCAGTCGATGAGGAATCCCGAGCGCGCTGAGGACCTCCACATCGCGCCCAGCCGCCTGGAGTTGCTGTGCGGTGCGGAAGACCTGCAAGGTGCCGAGCGCCCGCGCCTCGTACTCGATGCCCTGGGTGATCCGTAGGTCTCGCAGCAGGTCGCGGCTGTATTCGGCGAGCCTCTGCATGCGCGCCTTGTTGCGCGCATAGGCACGGGCATTGCAGTTGTGAAGGAAACGCGCGAGCCAGCGTAGCTGGGCGAGGCTGCCGTCGGGCCGAAAGCCGATCGGGCTATGCCGTTGAAATAGCCAGCGCAAGACCTTGAGTGGAACCCCGGGCGCAGCCCAGGGTGCGGCGTAGCCGGGTGAAACCTGTCCGGCGTTGGCGAAGCTCGTCTCCAGCGCGACGTCCTCGCGCCGCTCCAGCAGACTCACCTGCACGCCGCGCTGGGCAAGCGTCCAGGCCGTCGTGACTCCGATCACGCCTCCGCCGACCACCAGGACTTTCATCGCCGCTCCTGCCGCCAGAGGAGCGTAGAGCATGACCGGGGTCCAGGAGTTCAGTCGCGTACCGTGCGGACTCCAAAAGAAAAAGGGGCCCCGAAGGGCCCCCTCTCTTTCAGCACACCGATCGCTCAGTGGCCGCGCTTCTTCATCCGCTCGATCATCGCGAGCTGCGCCGTTGCCTCGACCAGTTCGGCCTGGGCCCGTGCGTAGTCCAGCGTACCCTTGCGGTTTGCGAGGGCTTCTTCAGCGAGCTTCTTGGCTTCCATCGCCTTGGCCGCATCCAGGTCGGTACCACGGATCGCGGTATCGGCCAGTACGGTCACCAGGTTCGGCTGCACTTCCAGCAGGCCGCCGGCCACGAAGATCAGCTCTTCGGCAGCCTGGTTGGGCAGCTTGAGACGCACCGCGCCGGGGCGGATGCGCGTCAGCAGCGGCGTGTGGCCGGGCAGAACGCCCAGCTCGCCCGATTCGCCCGGGACCGCGACGAACTCGGCCAGACCCGAGAAGATGGACTCCTCGGTGCTGACGACGTCGACATGAATGGTCATTGCCATGTGCTTTCCTCCGCATGAGGCGACGCGCCGCCATCAGACGGCGCGTGCCAGCCTTACTGCAGGCCCTTGGCCTTTTCGAAGGCTTCCTCGATGCCGCCGACCATGTAGAAGGCCTGCTCGGGCAGCGCATCGCACTCGCCGGACACGATCATCTTGAAGCCCTTGATCGTTTCCTTGAGGGTGACGTACTTGCCGGGGGAGCCGGTGAACACTTCAGCAACGTGGAAGGGCTGCGACAGGAAACGCTGGATCTTGCGCGCACGGGCCACGGCGAGCTTGTCTTCGGGAGACAGTTCGTCCATACCCAGAATCGCGATGATGTCACGCAGTTCCTTGTAGCGCTGCAGCGTGGCCTGAACCTGACGCGCGGTCTGGTAGTGCTCTTCACCCACGACCAGCGGATCGAGCTGGCGCGAGGTGGAGTCGAGTGGGTCGACCGCCGGGTAGATACCCAGGGCAGCGATGTCACGCGACAGCACGATGGTGGAGTCCAGGTGCAGGAAGGTCGTCGCAGGTGACGGGTCGGTCAAGTCATCCGCAGGGACGTACACGGCCTGGATCGAGGTGATGGAACCCACCTTGGTCGAGGTAATACGTTCCTGCAGCTTGCCCATTTCTTCCGCCAGCGTCGGCTGGTAGCCCACGGCGGACGGCATACGGCCCAGCAGCGCGGACACTTCGGTACCGGCCAGCGTGTAGCGGTAGATGTTGTCCACGAAGAAGAGGATGTCGCGGCCTTCGTCGCGGAACTTCTCGGCCATGGTCAGGCCGGTCAGCGCCACGCGCAGGCGGTTGCCCGGGGGTTCGTTCATCTGACCGAACACCATCGCAACCTTGGAGTCGCCGATGTTGTCCAGCTTGATGACGCCGGCTTCAGCCATCTCGTGGTAGAAGTCGTTGCCCTCACGGGTACGCTCACCCACGCCGGCGAACACCGACAGACCCGAGTGTTGCTTGGCGATGTTGTTGATCAGCTCAAGCATGTTCACCGTCTTGCCCACGCCGGCGCCGCCGAACAGGCCGACCTTGCCGCCCTTGGCGAACGGGCAGATCAGGTCGATCACCTTGATGCCGGTTTCGAGCAGTTCCACGGAGGGCGACAGCTCGTCGAACTTCGGGGCAGGCTGGTGAATCTCACGGAACTCGTCGGCCGGGATCGGACCGGCTTCGTCGATCGGGCGGCCCAGCACGTCCATGATGCGGCCCAGGGTGCCCTGGCCCACCGGCACGGAGATGCCAGCGCCGGTGGCGTTGACCTTCATGCCGCGACGCACGCCGTCAGACGAACCCATGGCGATGGTACGCACCACGCCGTCGCCCAGCTGCTGTTGTACTTCAAGGGTCAGGCCGGATTCGACCAGACCGTTGTCTTCGGAAGCGTCGAGCTTCAGCGCTTCGAAGACCTTGGGCATCGCCTCGCGCGGGAACTGAACGTCCACCACGGCGCCGATACACTGAACAATGGTTCCTTGACTCATCGTCTTTCCCCAATCACTTAATTCTTGGATGCTCGCGTCAAACCGCCGCGGCGCCGCCCACAATCTCGGAGATCTCGCGCGTGATCGCTGCCTGGCGGGTCTTGTTGTAGACCAGCTGCAGCTGCTTGATCACGTTGCCGGCGTTGTCGGAGGCCGACTTCATCGCCACCATGCGCGCGCTCTGTTCGGACGCCATGTTCTCGGCCACAGCCTGATACACCACGGCTTCGACCAGACGCAGCATCACGTCGTCGATCGCGGTCTGCGCATCCGGCTCATAGACATAGTCCCAGGACGAATCCGGGGTGCCCATGCTCTCGCCCGACAGCGGCAGCAGCTGGAGCATGCGGGGCTCCTGCTTCATGGTGTTCACAAACTGGTTGAACGCGATGTAGACCGCGTCGACCTCGCCATCCTGGAAGGCGTTGATCATGACCTTGACCGGTCCGATCAGGCGATCCAGATGGGGCGTGTCGCCAAGCTGCGTGACGTGCGAAACCACCTTGGCACCCATGCGTTGCATGAAGCCCTGGCCCTTGCTGCCGATCGCGGTCACCTGGATTTCGGAAACGCCACTGTCCTCCCACTCCTTCAGACGGTTGACCGTCAGACGGAGCAGGTTGGTGTTCAGACCGCCGCACAGACCCTTGTCGGTCGTGATGAGGATGACCCCGATCTTCTTGGGGTCCTCGACCTTCACGAGGAAGGGGTGCTGGTAGTCGGTGACGTTTGCGCGGGCCAGGTTGGCTGCGAGTCGGGCGATCTTCTGGGCGTAGGGGCGGCCTGCACGCATGCGCTCTTGCGCACGACGCATCTTCGAGGCCGCCACCATCTCCATGGCCTTGGTGATCTTGCGCGTGTTTTGCACGCTCTTGATCTTGTTACGGATTTCCTTACCGCCCGCCATGTCGCTCTCCGGACCTTATTGCCAGGTCTTCTTGAACGCTTCGATCGCGGCCGAAAGTGCCTTCTCGCCGTCGGCGTCGAGGTCCTTCTTCTCTTCGATCTTGGCGTGCAGGTCAGCGGCTTGGCTGCGCACGTGCTGTTGCAGGGCGTGTTCAAACGCAAGGCCCTTGGCAACCGGCACGTCGTCGAAGTAGCCCTTGTTCACCGCAAACAGCGTCACGGCCATGTCGGCCACGGACAGCGGTGCGTATTGGGGCTGCTTCATCAGCTCGGTCACGAGACGGCCGCGGTCGAGCTGCTTGCGGGTCGCTTCGTCGAGGTCGGAGGCGAACTGGGCGAAGGCCGCGAGTTCGCGGTACTGCGCCAGCGCGAGACGGACACCGCCACCAAGCTTCTTGATGACCTTGGTCTGCGCTGCACCACCGACGCGGGACACCGAGATACCGGCGTTGATCGCGGGACGGATACCGGCGTTGAACAGGTCGGACTCCAGGAAGATCTGGCCGTCGGTAATCGAGATCACGTTGGTCGGCACGAAGGCGGACACGTCACCGGCTTGCGTCTCGATCACGGGCAGCGCGGTCAGCGAACCGGTCTTGCCCTTGACTTCACCGTTGGTGAATTTCTCGACGTACTCCTCGTTCACGCGCGCCGAACGCTCCAGCAGGCGGGAGTGCAGGTAGAACACGTCGCCCGGGTAGGCTTCGCGGCCCGGCGGACGGCGCAGCAGCAGCGAGATCTGACGATAGGCCCAGGCTTGCTTGGTCAGATCGTCATAGATGATCAGGGCGTCTTGACCGCGGTCGCGGAAGTACTCGCCCATCGTGCAGCCGGCGTACGGTGCGATGAACTGCAGCGCGGCGGATTCGGAGGCAGAAGCAGCGACGACGATGGTGTAGTCCATCGCGCCGGTTTCGGTCAGCTTGCGCACGACGTTGGCGATGGTGGAAGCCTTCTGGCCCACCGCCACGTACACGCAGATCATGTTCTGACCCTTCTGGTTGATGATCGTGTCCACCGCGACCGCCGTCTTGCCGGTCTGGCGGTCGCCGATGATCAGCTCGCGCTGGCCACGGCCCACGGGCACCATCGAGTCCACCGACTTCAGGCCGGTCTGCACCGGCTGCGACACGGAACGACGCCAGATCACGCCCGGCGCGACCTTTTCGATCTTGTCGGTAGCCTTGGCGTTGATCGGGCCCTTGCCGTCGATCGGTTGACCCAGCGAGTTCACGACGCGGCCGATCAGCTCGGGGCCCACGGGCACTTCGAGGATCTTGCCGGTCGTCTTGACCACATCGCCTTCGGAGATGTGCTCGTACTCGCCCAGCACCACGGCGCCGACGGAGTCGCGCTCGAGGTTCATGGCGAGGCCGAAGGAGTTGCCCGGGAACTCGAGCATCTCGCCCTGCATCACGTCGGCCAGGCCGTGGATGCGGCAGATGCCGTCGGTAACGGAGACCACGGTGCCTTCGTTGCGCGCCGTCGACCCCAGTTGCAGGTTCTGAATGCGACTCTTGATGAGATCGCTGATTTCAGACGGATTGAGGTTCATGAAAAGCTCCTAAATCTGTAGCGCGGCGGTCATGGCGGCAAGCTTGCCGCGGACCGAGGCGTCGATCACTTCGTCGCCGACGGCGATCTTGACCCCGCCGATCAGTTCGGGATCGATGCGCACGGAGGCGTCGACCCGCGCCTTGAAGCGGGCTTCGAGATCGGCCACGAGTCGCGCGAGCGTCGCGTCGTCAATGGGGAAGGCGGAACTGACCACAGCCTCGAGCACTCCCTGCGCCGCGTTCTTCTGGGCGGTAAAGAGGTCGAGGATTTCCGGCAGCACGAACAGGCGCTCGTTTTCGGCGAGCACCTGCACGAAGTTCTGCTGTTCGCTGGTCAGATCACCGGCAGCCTCGACGAACACGCGCACGACCGTATCGGCCGCGATGCGCGGGTCGCCCAGGCTTTCCCGGACGGACGTTTCGCCGGCGACCGCCGCCAAGCGCGTCAGCGCCTGCGCCCACGCGTCGAGCGCGTCGGCTTCACGCGCCAGCTTGAACGCCGCTTCGGCGTACGGGCGCGCGACGGTGAGGTTCTCGGCCATGGCGTCTTACAGTTCCTGTTTCAGGTTGGCCAGAAGTTCGGCGTGGACCTGGGCATTGATTTCGCGGCGCAGGATGCGCTCGGCGCCGGCCACGGCAAGGTGGGCGACCTGGTCGCGCAAACCTTCCTTGGCCTTCTGCAGGGCAGCACCGGCTTCCTGTTCGGCAGCCTCGCGTGCAGCGGCGATGATGCGAGCCGCTTCGGTGCGTGCTTCTTCGATCAGGACGGCGCCCTGCTTTTCGGCGTTGCCACGGACTTCGGTCGCGGATTCGCGCGCACGGCGCATTTCCTCGACGACCTTCTTCTCGGCTTGAGCGAGATCGGTCTTAGCCTTGTCCGCAGCCGCGAGCCCATCGGCGATCTTCCTCGCACGCTCGTCGAGTGCCTTCACGATCGGCGGCCACACGAATTTCATCGTGAACCACGCGAGGATGAAGAACACAACGAGCTGGGCAAACAGCGTTGCGTTCAGATTCACGGCATCACTCCCTGAGAATCAGTGGATGGAGTAAGCCGGATCAGACGAGCTTGAACGGGTTGGCGAACGCAAACATCATCGCGATACCGACACCGATCAGGAACGCGGCGTCGATCAGACCGGCCAGCAGGAACATCTTGGTCTGCAGGGCGTTCATCAGCTCGGGTTGACGGGCGGACGCTTCGAGGTATTTCGAGCCCATGATGCCGATACCGATACAGGCACCAATGGCGCCAAGACCGATGATCAGACCGGCGGCCAGAGCAACGAAACCAAGAACGTGTTCCATGACGACTCCTCTATTTCAGAAAAAGTGGGGTTGAATCAAAAAAGAAAATTCGGATTGCGATCAGTGGCCTTCGTGAGCCTGTCCCACATAGACGAGGGTCAGCATCATGAAGATGAACGCTTGCAGCGTGATGATCAGGATGTGGAAGATCGCCCACAGGGAGCCCGCCACCACATGACCAAGGAAGAGCAGCGGGCCGGCAACGGTGCTGCCGCCCCAGGCCGCGCCCATCAGCGCGATCAGCATGAACAGCAGTTCGCCAGCGTACATGTTGCCAAACAGTCGCATGCCATGCGAGATCGTTTTGGCGGCGAACTCGATCATCTGCATCAGGAAGTTAATCGGATACAGGAACCACTTGTCGCCAAAGGGCGCGGCGAAGAGTTCATGCACCCAGCCGCCCAGGCCCTTGATCTTGATGTTGTAGTAGACGCAGATCAGCAGCACGCCTGCGGACATGCCGAGCGTCGCGTTAAGGTCGGCCGTCGGGACGACACGCATGAAGGCGTGCTCGTTGCCGCTGGCGGCTTGCCAGAGACGCGGCAGCAGGTCGACCGGCAGCAAGTCCATCGCGTTCATCAGGAAGATCCAGACGAATACGGTGAGCGCGAGCGGCGCCACGAACTTGCGCGATTCGGCGCTGTGGATGATGCCCTTGGCCTGGTCGGCAACCATTTCGACGACCAGTTCCACGGCCGCCTGGAAGCGGCCCGGCACGCCAGACGTGGCGCGCGAGGCGGCACGCCAGAGGAAGAAGAGGGTTACGACGCCCAGCGCGATCGACCAGAACAGCGAGTCGATGTTGACGACGCTGAAGTCAACGATGGACTTCTGGGCTTCGCCGGTTGAGTTGAAGTGGGTAAGGTGGTGGACGATGTACTCGCCCGCAGTCGGCGCATGCGCTTCGTGTCCGGTCGCCATTTTTAGGTTCTAACCAAGAAAGCAAGAAAATTCGCTTGGAGCGTCACGATCAGCCCGATCATCACGCCGCCCCAATGGACGCCGGGATAGACCTGCCTCACGGCCGCCAGTAATCCGATGCACAGCGCTAGCTTGAGCAGTTCGCCAACAAAAAAAGCCGTCGCGTAGGAAGCGTCGGGACGCTTCGACACCGCGTACAGCCTCAGGGCAAACATCAAGCCGGGAAGAATGATCGCGGCGCTTCCCAACGCCGCCGAGAACGCGCCCGGCATGCCGAACACCACTCCACCCAGAATGGTGCCGACTATCGCCGCCAAGCATTGCAGAAGCGCTACTTTGATCACGAGTTCCTGCACGCGCGGCGGGCGCTGGCGGTTCACAAAACCACGCAATGCTAAGGAGTGAGTCCATCGAAGTCAAATCTAGACACATCTGGTTACACGGGCCATTACCATCGTGGTAAGCGTCGGCACCGTTCTGGTGCGGACTTCGGAGAGGCTGCGTCGGGTGCCCCTGCCCGCGGCATAATCGCCGGGCCTCCAACCTGCGCCTCGCCGGAAACCCTCCATGACCATCGAGCACAATCCCCTGCTCTTGTTGCGCACCCGCCGTTTCCTGCCGCTGTTCCTCACGCAGTTCCTCGGTGCGTTCAACGACAACGTGCTCAAGCAGGGACTGATGCTGCTCGTGACCTTTCAGGCCGGCGCGTTCCTGGGGCTTTCACCTGCGATCACGGTAACGGTGGCGAACGGACTTTTCGTGCTGCCGATGTTCCTGTTCTCGGCATCGGCCGGCCAGGTCGCGGACACCTTCGACAAGGCCGTGCTCACGCGCTGGATCAAGACGGTGGAGATCGGGATCGCGGGAATCGCCTTCTGGGGCTTCTGGGTGCATTCGGTGCCGATCCTCTTGGGCGCGCTCTTCCTGATGGGCCTGCATTCGACCTTCTTCGGCCCGATCAAGTACTCGATCCTGCCGCAGCACCTGAAGGCCGAAGAGGTCGTCGGCGGCAACGCCTGGGTGGAGAGCGCGACCTTCGTGGCAATCCTGCTCGGCTCCATCGTCGGCGGCGTACTGATCTCGCTCCACAAGGGCGCGCAATGGACCGGCGCCGCCTGCGTGCTCTTCGCCATCCTCGGCTGGATCGCCGCGCGCCCCATTCCCTCTGCACCGCCGCTGGGGAAGGTGCAGATCAACTGGAACCCGTTCTCGGAGATCGCCCGCAACCTGCGTATCGCCAGCGGCGACCGCGCGGTGTTCCTCGCGATGGCAGGGATCTCCTGGTTCTGGTTCTATGGCCTGCTGCTGCAGTCGCAGCTTCCGGCCTATGTCAGTGTCGTGCTCGGTGGGCAAGAGGCGCTGTCGACCTTCCTGTCTGCGGTCTTCATCGTCGGCATCGCGCTGGGGTCGCTGGTCGCCGAGCGCGCATCCGGAGGCAAGGTGGAGTTGGGCCTGGTGCCGATGGGCTCGCTGGGCCTGACCCTCTTCGGCATCGATCTCTTCTTCGCCAGCCCGGCATCGCCGGGACATGCGCTGGGCATCGCCGACTTCCTCGCGCAAGCAGGCAGCTGGCGGATCATCGCGGACTTCGCCCTGCTGGGCGCTTTCGGCGGTCTCTACACGATTCCGCTATACGTGATGATCCAGACGCGCTGTCCGGCGGAGTACCGCTCGCGCATCGTGGCCGCCAACAACGTGCTGAACGCGGCCTTCATGGTGGCCTCGGCACTGCTGACCGTCGCGGGTCTGGGCAAGGGCCTGAGCATTCCGCAGCTCTTTCTTATCGGCGCCCTGATGAACCTGGCCGTAGCGCTCTTCATCTACAAGCAGGTACCGGAATTCCTGCAACGCCTGGTGGTGTGGTTGATCGTGCACGCGGTCTATCGCGTCCGCGCCCAGGGGCATGCGCATATTCCCGCGGAAGGTCCGGCGCTGCTGATCTGCAACCATGTCAGCTACATGGATCCGCTGATCATCATGGCCGAGAGCCGTCGCCCGGTGCGCTTCGTCATGGACCATCGGATCTTCGCCAAGCCGCTCATCCGCTTCGTGTTCAAGGAAGCGCGCGCGATCCCGATCGCGCCGGCGAAGGACGATCCGGTGATGCTGGAGCGCGCCTACGACGAGGTCGCGGCCGCGCTGACCAACGGTGAACTCGTGGCGATCTTCCCCGAGGGCCGGATCACAGACACTGGCGAGCTCTATCCCTTCAAGGGCGGCGTCAACAAGATCGTCGAGCGCACGCCGGTGCCGGTCGTCCCGCTGGCCATCTCCGGGCTCTGGGGCAGCTTCTTCTCCCGCAAGGGTGGCGCCGCCATGACACGGCCGCTGCGTCGCGGCGTGTTCAACCGGATCGACTTCGCCGTGGGTCCGGCCCTCGCGCCGCAGGCCGCCACACCCGAGGCGCTGCAGGCAGAGGTCGCGCGGCTGCGCACCCGTCCCTGAGCGACTGACATCGACCGGGCAACGCCCGGTTTCAACTGAATTGCGAGCATCTGCATGAGCACCAAACCTGACCGCGCCAAGTGGGGCTTCACCACCCGTTGCGTGCACTCCGACCGTCTCGGCGACATCGAACACGGTGGCATCCACAAGCCGCTGCACCTCTCGGTCCAGTATGGCTACGAGAGCGCCAGCGAGCTGGTGAAAGTCTTCCAGGGCGAAGCTGCAGGCTTCAACTACGCGCGGCAGGGCACGCCGACGGTGGCCGCACTCGAAGCCAATGTCACGGCGATGGAAGACGGCCGCGGCACGCTCTGCTTCGCCACCGGCATGGCGGCGATCACGGCGATCTTCACCACGCTGCTCAAGGCAGGCGACCACCTCGTCTGCAGCCGCTTCATCTTCGGCAACACCAACAGCCTGCTCGGCACGCTGCAGGGCCTGGGCATCACGGTGAGCTTCGTCGACGCGACCGAAGCCGCGAACGTGAGGGCCGCCGTCACGCCGGCGACCCGCATGGTCTTCGTCGAGACCATCGCCAACCCGCGCACACAGGTCGCCGACCTCGAAGGCATCGGCGCGGTGTGCCGCGAACATGGGCTCATCTACGTGGTGGACAACACCGTAAGCTCGCCCTGGGCCTTCCGCCCCAAAAACGTCGGCGCCTCGCTGGTGGTGAACTCGCTGACCAAGTCGGTCGGTGGCCACGGCAACGCACTGGGCGGCGCGATCACTGACACAGGGCTCTTCGACTGGTCGAACTACGCCGGCATCTTCCCCGCCTACCGCAAAGGCAACCCGGCCGGCTGGGGGCTCGCGCAACTCAAGAAGAAAGGCCTGCGCGACCAGGGTGCCTCGCTCTCTTCGGAAGCAGCGCACCACCTGTCGGTCGGCTCGGAAACGCTTGCCCTGCGCATGGCCGCGACCAGCGCCACCGCGCAGGCACTGGCGGAATTTCTCGCCGCCCATCCGAAAGTACGCAAGGTGTATTACCCCGGCCTGGCCGACCACGCGCAACATGCCCGCGCAAAGAAACTCTTCCGGGCGCAGAGCTGGCTGATGGCTTTCGAACTGGTCGACGAAGACGACTGCGTGGCCTTCATCGATCGCCTCGACCTGCCCATCGTCGCCACCGGCCTCGGTGACACGCGCAGCCTGATCCTGCCGGTCGCGCACACGATCTTCTGGGAGATGGGTCCGGAGCGCCGCGCCGACATGGGCATCGCCGACTCGCTGATCCGTCTCTCGGTCGGCCTGGAAGACACGCAGGACCTGATCGACGACTTCGCCCAGGCGCTCGAGGCGAGCGCATGACGGCTTACCCGCTGACCGCGGGTGTCACCCTGCTGATCGTGCTCCTGCTGTTCTACACCGTGGTCGGTGTCGGCCTTGCGCGCAAGCGCTTCGGCATCCGCGCGCCGGCGATCAGCGGGCATGAAGTCTTCGAGCGGGCCCACCGGATACAGATGAACAGCCTGGAGTGGGCGGTAATGTTCCTGCCCACGCTCTGGCTTCTCGCCGCCTACGTGGGCGACCGGGCGGCGCTCGTCGTAGGCCTGTGCGGCCTGGCCGGACGACTCTGGTATGCGCTGGCCTATGCACGCGACCCTGCACAGCGCAGCGGCGGCTTTCTGCTCGGCATGCTGGCCTTCGGCGCCGCAGGACTGGGCGCGGGCATCGGCGTCGCGCGCGCGGTGTTCGGCTTCTGATCTGGCGGGTGGTCTCGGTGAATCACTGGTTGCAGCAGTCGGTGTGGCTCTATCCCGCGCTGGAGACGGCGCACATCACCGGCATCGCGCTCCTGCTCGGCAGTCTGGTGGTATTTGAACTGCGCATCCTGGGGGCCAGCGCGGCGCTGTCCGAACCTGCTCTGGCGCGCCTCGCGCTACCGGTGACGCTCTGCGGCTTCATGCTCGCCGCCGCCAGCGGCACGCTGCTCTTCGCAGGACAGCCGCTGGACATGCTGGCCAACTCCGCCTTCCGCCTGAAGATGCTGTTGCTCGGTCTGGTCGGCACCAACGCCGGACTCTTCTATGCCCGCGGCGGCCCGGCACGCGCCGATCTCGTCGCGCGTCTGCAGGTGCTGCTCTCGCTGCTGCTCTGGCTGGCGATCATCGCCTGCGGGCGAGCCATCGCCTACGTCTAGCGACCGGCGAACTCGCCACGGCTCGGGGCCTCCAAGCTCCATCTCCGCTGCGGGAGCTCGCCATGCAACGTCGCCCCTTCCTGATCGCCTTCGGAAGCCTCGCACTCCTTCCCGTCGTCACACGCGCGCATCACGGATGGAGCGGCTTCGACCAGGACCATCCGCTCTATCTCGCCGGTCACGCGCAGGACATCACTTGGGCCAACCCGCATGTGGAATTCACCTTGCAACGGGCGGCAGACCTGAGCCTGCCCGCCGAGCTGCGCAAGCGCGTGTTGCCGGCGCAGGCTTCACCGGTCGACGGCCCCGCACTGCTCGCCGCGGCCAGATTGCCGGATCGCAAGGACGCCCAGTGGCGGATCGAGCTCGCGCCACTGTCGCGGATGGAGGCCTGGCGCGTGCCGACGCTAATGGCCGGCGACCCGGTCGCGATACTGGGCTACGCCGGCCCCGAAGAAGACGGACTCCCGGTGATGCGGGCTGAATACCTCTTCCTCGGCGAACGCAGCTTCGGGCTCCGCTCCGCACCCGCTCCGGGCTAGCACGGGGAGGATCTGTCCGCCCCAGGTGCCGTGGACGGTGCAGCCCCTGCCGCTGACATCCACGACCAGGATCGCTGCGAAGACCTCCGTCACAGCCGATACAGGGAAGGACGCCGTCGCGGTATCGCTGCCGGACAGTGCCAGCATCGGCCCGCCGGTCTGGGCCCACAGCTAGCCCAGTTCGCTCGCGGCGCTGGCGTATTGCACCCGTACCTGGACTACGGCGGTCTCGCCCGGTGCGAGGCTCTGCGAGCCATTGATCGCCGTGATCACCGGCACCTGCTACCCGCGCCATCCGCACCGTTGCCGACCTGCGAGCGGCCGCTGTCATGGCCGCCGCCGCAAGCTGTCAGCAACACGAGAAACGAGCCGGCCAGACCCTCGCGCATGAACGCACTCCGCTGCAGCGGTCGCCCCCTCGTCCAGTGTGGACACGCATTCCGCGCCAGAGAGGAGTCGATCACCTTGCAGGCATCGAGGACATGTACGAGCTTCGGGACGGGTTTGCGATACTGACAAGACGCTGTCAGCAGGCGGCCCGCAATCTGGTGCCTCCCAACGAGACAGGAGCAACGCCATGAATCGCGAACAACGTGCCGCCCACCGCGTCGTCTGGTTTGAGATCCCGGTCCAGAACATGGATCGCGCGGTGGGTTTCTACGAGAGCCTGACCGGCCGTGGGCTGCGCCGCGAGACGATCAGCGAGACCCGCATGGCGGTCTTCGATTACAGCGACGGTGGCATCTCCGGCGCGCTGATCCAGTCGCCCGGCATCCACTCGACCACCGGTAGCGTGATGATCTACCTGAACGTCGACGACGGCGGTCTCGACGCGGCCCTGGCGCGCACCGAGGCCAAGGGTGGCAGGATTGCCACGCCGCCGGTACAACTGCCGGCGGACATGGGTCGCTTCGCGCATATCCGCGACAGCGAGGGCAATCTGGTCGGCCTGCATGAAGCGGCCTGAGGAGGGCACATGAAACTGCGCTACACACTCGTCTATGTCGCCGACGTCAAGGCCGCGCTCGCCTTCTACGGGCGGGCCTTCGGCTTCGCCACCCGCTTCGTCTCCGAGGGCGCCGAGTTCGGCGAACTCGAGACCGGGAGCACCGCCCTGGGCTTCGTCCAGTTCGACACGGCCCGGGCCAGCCTGGGCGGCGCCTTCCGCCCGCTCGACGCAGACGGACAGCCCGCCGGCATCGAGATCGGCTTTACCTGCGATGACGTGCCCGCCGCCTATGCGCGGGCCGTGGAAGCGGGCGCTACGCCGCTGACGCCGCCCACCACCAAGCCCTGGGGACAGGTGATTTCCTACGTGCGGGCGCCGGAAGGTACGCTGGTGGAAATCTGCTCCTCGATGGACTGACCGATGCGCCGCGCCGACCGTCTCTTCCAGCTCACCCAGATCCTGCGCGGTCGGCGTCTGACCACCGCGCGGCATCTGGCCGAGCGTCTGAGCGTATCGGAGCGCACCGTGTATCGCGATGTGCGCGACCTGTCGCTGTCAGGCGTACCCATCGAGGGCGAGGCCGGCGTGGGCTACCGGCTGCGGCCGGGCTTCGACCTGCCGCCGCTGATGTTCTCGCCGGACGAACTCGCCGCGCTCGCGCTGGGCGCGCGCATGGTGCACACCTGGGCCGGCAGCGGCCTCGCAACGCATGCACAGTCGGCCCAGGAGAAGATTGCCGCCGCGCTGACGCCGGCCCTGCGGGCACGATTCGAGACCGTGCCGCTGCACACCTTCACCTTCCGCCCCAGCGCCGACGGCACGCGGCTGGAGACTTTCCGCAAGGCGATCGACGCGCGCCTGCGGGTGCGGCTCCACTACCGCGACCTGAACGACAAGGACAGCGTGCGCGAAGTGTGGCCGCTGGGCCTTTTCTTCTCCGGCCCCGCATGGTTGCTCGGCACCTGGTGCGAGTTGCGCGAGGAATTCCGCAGTTTCCGGGTCGACCGGGTGCAGGGCTTCGAAGTGCTCGATTCGCACTACCCGGACCAGCCCGGGCGCCGGCTGCCCGACCTGATGCGCGCCTACAAGAACGAGCACTGAGGCAGCCCGGCGCGGAACTTACGCGTCGCCAGGGCGCCACAAGCGCAACCAGGGTTACACCGGCGGCTGGCCCTCGGTTTATCCTTGGCCGCTTCCCACGAGGAAGCCTCTCCCATCTGCGCCGCCCCACAGGCTCCGGCGCTTTCCGCCCCACGCTCGCATGACACGACTCCATCACCACTGGGACAAGCCAGTCTGGGTGCTTGCCGCCCTGCTCGCTGCGTTGTCCACCCTCGGTCCCTTCGCGATCGACACTTACCTGCCGGCTTTCGACGCCATCACGCAAAGCCTGGACGCCACGCCGGTCCAGATGCAGCAGACGCTCTCGGGCTACCTGCTCGGCTTCTCGATCATGATGCTGTTCCACGGCGCGCTCTCGGACAGCTTCGGGCGCCGCTCGGTGACCCTGGTGGGCCTGGCGATCTTCGCGCTGGCGAGCGTGATGTGCGCGACAGCGACCCATGTGGGCACGCTGATCCTCGGCCGTGTGCTGCAGGGCATGAGTTGCGGCGCAGGTATCGTGGTCGGCCGCGCCGTGGTGCGCGACGTCTTCGACGCCGCCGATGCGCAGCGCCTGATGAGCCAGATCACGCTCTTCTTCGGCGTCGCCCCCGCGATTGCGCCGGTGATCGGCGGCTGGCTGTCCACCCTGGCTGGATGGCGAGCGGTGTTCTGGTTCCTGGCCCTGGTGCCGACCCTGCTCTTCATCCTCGCCTGGAGCGCCTTGCCCGAAACCCTGCCGCCGGAAAAGCGCCAGCCCTTCTCGCTGCGCAGCCTGGCACGCGGTTACTGGAGTATCGGCACCGACCGCCGCTTCCTGCTGCTCGCGATCGCAAGCGGCGTGCCCTTCAACGCGATGTTCGTCTTCATCCTCGCCGCGCCGGCGATGCTGGGTCATCACCTGGGCATGCCGCCCACCCAGTTCTTCTGGCTCTTCTGCAGCGGCATCGGCGGGATCATGGGCGGGGCCTGGGTCAGTGGCCGCCTCGCGGGTCGCATGGCGCGTGAGCGCCAGGTGCGCCTGGGCTTCATCGCGCTCTTGAGCGTCGCCACGCTGAACGTCCTGTGGCACAGCTTCATGGCACCGACACCCGTCTCCGCGATTCTGCCGGTCGGCCTCACCGCCTTCGGCTGGTCGATGCTCACGCCGGTCGTGACGCTCATGGTGATGGACCGTTTCCCGGAGCGCCTGGGCATGGCGGCCTCCGTCCAGGGCAGTATCGCGAGCTTCACCAACGCGGTGGTGGCAGGCGTGATCGTACCGATCGCCATGAGCAGCGTGCGCAATCTCGCGATCGCCTCGCTCTGCATGGGCGTGATCGGCTGGGCGGCGTGGAAGACCTTCCGCGTCTGGCAGCGGCGCGAGGCCCGCGCCGGCAACTGAAGGCGGCTGGATGGACCGCCGCTGGAGGCGTCGCGGCTAGAGCGCCGCGCGGCGGGCGTCGGCCTTGTCTAGCCAGACGTCGAGGTGGCTGAGCAGATCGCTGCGGCTGAAGGAGCAGCTGTCCGCGTCGAAGAGGCGCGAGGCCTCCAGCCGTGTCATCAGGTCTTCCAGCACCTCGGCGAAACGCGTCGAAAGCGGCGGCGGAAGCGGCGCGCAGTAGGCAGGCGCCTCGCGCCGCCACAGGCGCAGGAAGTCGTCGATGTTCTGCCTACCGGCGCGCAGGTCATCAAGGCTGGATCGCAGGGCCGCGCTCATTGCGTCGCTCCGGACTGACGGGGACCCGCAGTGTGACAGGCTCAGGCCGCGTGGCGCAGCGCGCTGTCCGTGAGCAGCACTTCCAGCTCGTGCACCGGCAGCGGCCGGGCGTAGAGGAAGCCCTGCTGTTCGTCGCATCCGATCTCGCCGAGCAGGATCGCCTGCTGCGCGGTTTCCACGCCTTCGGCCACCACGTCCATTTCCAGCGACTGCGCCAGGCGCACCACGGCTTCGACGATCGCCATCGCACGCGGCGTTCCGTCCATCGCCGCGACGAAGCTGCGGTCGATCTTGAGTTCGCGCACGGGCAGGTCGCGCAGGTAGGCAAGGCAGGAATAGCCCGTGCCGAAGTCGTCGATCGACAGGCTCACGCCCTGCTTGACCAGCTGCGCCATGATGAGCTGCGCCTGTTCGGGCTGCTCCATCGCGGTGGATTCGGTGATCTCCAGCTCCAGGCGGCCGGGCAGCACGCCGTGACGGCGCATCGCGTCCATCACCTTTTCGCTCAGGCCGGGCTGGCGGAACTGTTGCGGGGAAAGATTGCAGGCGATGCGCAGGTCGATGCCGCGCGCCTGCCATTGCGCAAGCTGCGCGCAAGCCGCGTCGATCACCCAGTCGGCGATCGCATTGATAAGGCCGAAGCGTTCGGCCGCCGGGATGAAGCTGCCCGGCATGCGCAGGCCGCGCTCCGGATCCTGCCAACGGATCAGCGCTTCCACGCCGACGATGCTGCCGGTGCTGGCGCGCACCTTGGGCTGGTAGTGCAGGACGAATTCGCCGCGATCCAGCGCTCGGCGCAGCTCGCGCTGCAGGGTGATGAGATCCTGCGCGCCGCGTTCCATTTCCTTCGAGTAGCAACGCCAGGTCGCGCGGCCGGCGCTCTTGGCCTCGTACATGGCGAGGTCGGCCGCCGCCAGCAGGCGATGTTCGTCGCCGTCCTCGGGAAAGACTGCGATGCCGACCGAGGCCGAGAGGGCGATGTCCTGGCCGCCGAGCAGCAGCGGGCGCTCGATCTCGGCGATCACGCGCTCGGCCACCTGGGCCGCGGAGTCGCGATGCTCGTGACCGTGCAGCAGCAGCACGAACTCGTCGCCACCCACGCGCGCCACCAAGTCGGTTTCGCGGACAGTGTCGCGCAGGCGATTGGCCACTTCGCGCAGGACTTCGTCGCCCAGCTCATGGCCGAGCGTGTCGTTGATCAGCTTGAAGCCGTCGAGGTCCACGAAAAGCAGGGCGATGCGCCGATCCTCGCGCCGCGCCAGCGAAAAGGCGATGGACATCCTCTCCTGCAGCAGCAGGCGGTTGGGCAACTGGGTCAGCGGGTCGTGCAGGGCCAGGCGCACCAGCTCTTCGTTGGCGCTCTGCAGCTTGAGCGCCATGCGCGCCATGCGCGAATCGGCACGTGCATCGACCAGGGCCACGATCAGGGCAATGATCACCATCGCCGCCGAGAGTCCGGCAATCACCAGGCCGAGCATCAGCGGATCGAGATCGCTGGCGGAAAGGCAGTAGCTGTCGGCCTGGAAGCCGACGGCCGCCATGCCCAGGTAATGCATGCCGACGATCGCGCCGCCCATCACCATGGCCGCGCCGAAACGCTTGAGGGCGACGTAACGGCGGGAGTCGACCAGGCGCGAGACGATCCAGAGCGCGGCCGTCGCCGCAGCCAGCGCCACCAGCACCGAGGCCAGGAAAAGCGGTATGTCGTAGACCGGCGGCACGCTCATGTGCATCGCCGCCATGCCGGTGTAGTGCATCAGGCAGATGCCCGCGCCCATCGCCAGCCCACCGCCGAGCAGGGGACGCCAGCCGATGTTCGGACGGCAGGCCAGGTGCAGGGCCAGCAGGGACACCGCGACCGCGAAAACCCAGGAGAGCAGGGTCTCGCCCAGCGCGTAGCCGATCGGGACCGGCAGGGAGAAGGCCAGCATGCCGACGAAGTGCATGGACCACACGCCGGTTCCCATCACCACCGCGCCCCAGGTAAGCCAGGCGCGGCGTGCGTCTCCGCGCGCGCGATTGACGCGGGCGGCGAGGCTCAGGGCGGAGTAGGAGGCGAGCACCGCGACGGCGATCGAAACCAGGACGAGGACGAGGTCGTAGCGGCCGTTCATTTGGGTGCGGTCCGCGTAGCAACGGGGAGTGTGGATTCCATGACCAGGCCATCTTCGCCGAACTCAGTTGGGCGAAACCCACCGTGGAAGCAGCGCACCAAGATTTGACAGAAAGCCGGGAAGATGGAGTTCCAGTAGAAATTGTGCTAACTTCAAATTGCCATGGAAAACGCCAAGTCTATCGCCGGTTCTGCCTCGGACGCCCAGCCGGAACATGCCCGGGACATCCTGACCCGCGCCTGTCTCCGCGCTGCCGACCTGCTTTCCGTACCGCAGCAGCAACTGGCAAAACTGCTCGGTGTGTCAGCGGCGACCGTGACGCGCATGCGCCAGGGTGCCTATGCGCTGGAGCCCAGCCGCAAGGAGTGGGACCTGGCGCTGCTCTTCCTGCGCCTTTTCCGCTCGCTCGACTCCATCGTCGCCGGCCGCGAGACCGACGCGCGCGCCTGGTTGCACAGCGACAACCAGGAACTGCGCGGCAAACCGGCCGAGCTCATCCTGCAAGTCTCCGGTCTGGTACATGTAGCCGACTATCTCGACGCGGTCCGCGCCCGGGTCTGACCCGCGCTCCGCCAGGAGGCTCGTTCGTGTCCAGCGCTCTTCCCGCTTCTCTTCCGACTCCTTCGGCGGCCGACTGCCGCACGCTCAGCCTGTCCGCCTGGCGCGCGGTCGAGGCGCAGCATCGTGTTGCCACCATGCGCCTGGTGGACAACGACCCGGCCCAGCAGGCCATCCTCGAACAGCTGCTCGAAGGCGCCAAGCCGCCCCTTCCGCCGGAAACCGAAGGCCTGCACTGGCTGCTCGCCACGCCTTTCCGCTATCCGCCCTGGGGCAGCGGCAGCCGCTTCCGCGGGCCGCATGATCCCGGCGTGCTCTACGGCGCCGAAGCACGGTCCACCGCCTGCGCCGAATGCGGCTACTGGCGCTGGCGCTTCGTACAGGCCAGCGCCGGACTGCGCCAGCTCGATGCGCATCCCATGAGCCTCTTCTCCGCGCAGATCGTCGCCCGCACCATCGACCTGCTGCGTCCGCCCTTCTCGGAACATGCGGCGCAATGGACCGCGCCAGACAACTACACCGCCACCCAGCAGGTCGCGCGCCAAGCACGCGCGGCCAGCGCGCAGGCCATCGCCTACAGCTCGGTGCGGGATCCGGCGCATGGCCTTTGCGTCGCCCTGCTCGACCCGGGCGGCCTGGTGCCGGGACAGGCGCCGCAGCCGGAGACCTGGTTCCTGACCGTCACGCCCGGCGGCACGGTGTGGCAGCGCAACCCACAGGAAACACTGCACTTCAGCTTTGCTTGAGCGCGCGCCGGCGCCAGACCGCTTGGCTATGATCCGCGCAGGCGGTCCGCACGCAGGCCGCCACTGTTCTCCGGCATCGGCGCCGGATCTTCTCCGCCCCCTGGACGGAGCCCGCGACTGGATCTGCAACTGGACCCTCGACTCGACCCCATTCCCGCCTTTCTCGCGCTCTCGCCCTGGCAGGTCGCCCTCTGGGGTCTGGCGTATTTCGCCGCGCTCTACTTCGGCTTCGCGGCGCTCTCGTTTGGCGTAATCGGCGCGCTCCGGCGCTTCGGTATCGGACGAGTGCTGGACCGGAGACCGCTGCGCGCCCGCCAGCAGCTTCGCGAGATCGGCGAGGCCCTGGTTTCGATCCTGATCTTCGGCGTCGGCATCCTCGTACCCTGGTGGCTGCTCAAGAGCGGCTGGGCGGCGGTGCGCAGCGATGCCTCGACCCTGCGGATAGTCGTCGAGATGGGCGTGCTGCTGCTCTGGAACGAGTTGCACTTCTATGCGCACCACCGCCTGCTGCACACGCGCTGGGCCTTCCCGCGTTTCCACATCCAGCACCATCGCTCGCATGTGACGACACCCTTCTCCACCTACGCCTTTCATCCGGTGGAGGCAGCCTTCCTCGGCAGCGTGCCCTTGCTGCCGATGCTGGCCTGGAGCTTCAGTTGGCAGGCCCTCTTCGCACTGCCGATCCTGAGCCTCGCGATCAACAGCATCGGCCATGCGAACTACGACGCCTTTCCCGCCAAAGACGGCGCGAGCTGGCTCACCGCAGGGCGGCGCCATCATCTGCACCATGCCTGCTTCCGCGGCAACTACGGCTTCTTCTCGCCCTTGCTCGACCGCCTCTGCGGCACGGCGCTGCCCGATGAGGCGGCCGACGCGATCCTCAAGCGCGCCGCCACTGATCGCCATGCTGCGTAGACGCGCAGACCTGCAGAGCCTCGCCTATCTGGTGGCCCTGCCTGCGCTGCTCGCATGGCAATGGCATCACGGCTTCTCCTGGCCGCTGTATCTCGGCGCGCTCTGGCTCAGCGTGGGTGTCAGCGTCATCAACCACAACCATGCGCACCTGCCGATGTGGCGCCTGCGCGCGCTCAACCGGATCACCGATTTCGTGCTGACGCTGGCGCAGGGGCATCCGATCTTCGCCTTCCAGCCCGCGCATCGCGCCAACCACCATCGCCACCACCACGGCCCGCGGGATGTGGCGCGCACCTATCGCTTCGGTGGCGACAGCAATCATCTATGGGGCTACCTCGTGCATCCGGCGCACGCGGTGCGGGTGCTCTATCCGCTCTTCCTCGATCACCTCGCCTGCATGCGCCGTCGCGCGCCCGGCGTGTGGCGCTACTACCTGCTGCAGTACGCCGCCCTGTTTGCGCTGTGGGCGGTGCTCGCCGCGATCTCGCCCGGCAAGACGCTGCTCTATGTGCTGCTGCCGCAGCTGCATGGCCTGCACTGGCTGCTCGCGACCAACTACCTCCAGCATGCGCACGCCGACGGTCACTCGCGCATCAACTTCGCGCGCAATTTCGAAGGCGCGGTGAATCGCTGCTACTTCAACATCGGCCTGCATACCGCGCATCACCTGAATCCGCGGACGCACTGGTCGGAGTTGCCGCGCCTGCATCGCACGCTGCGTCCGCTGATCGATGCGCGCCTGCTCGAACCCGGTCTCCTGCCATACATGGCACGGAGCCTCGTGCTCTCACCTTTCCTGCCGCGCTGGCGCAGTCGCAGCCTGATGCATCCTCCGGAGTCCTGAGCCGCATGCCCACCGTCTTCTCCCAGGTCTATCTCGAAGCCGCCGGCTATTTCATGCCGGGCGAGCCGGTGTCCAACGACGAGATCGATCGCTATATCGCGCCGCTCAACCGACTCTCCGGCAGGGTCAAGCAGAAGATCCTGGCCGAGAACGGCATCACCCAGCGGCACTACGCGATCGACGCCGAAGGCCGGACCCGTTTCTCGCACGCGACCATGGCCGCCCACGCGGTGCGCGACTGCCTGGAGCGCGGTGGCCGGCGTATCGGCGAGGTCTCGCTGCTCGCCGCCGGCGCCTCGGGCGGCGATGTGTTGATGCCGGGCTTCGCCAACATGATCCAGGGCGAGCTCGCCGCGCCGCCGATGGAAGTGCTCAGCAGCCAGGGCATCTGCGTAGCCGGGGTCACTGCCCTCAACTACGCGGCGCAATCTCTGGAACTCGGCGCACATGAACAGGCCCTGGTGGTGGCGAGCGAGATGCCTTCGCGCATGTTCAAACGCAGCCGCTTCGCGCCGCAGGGTTACGACACCGACTTCGACGCGCACTTCCTGCGCTGGATGCTCTCTGACGGCGCGGGCGCCTTCCTGCTCTCCCGCAAGCCGCGCGCGCAGAAGGGTGTGCGGCTCAAGCTCAAGTGGGTGCATCAACGCGCCTTCTCCGGCGACTACCCGGTGTGCATGCAGCTGGGCCTGCCGCGCGGCGAGGCACGTTCCTTCCTCGACTACGCCTCCTGCGCGGAGGCCGAGGCCGCGGGCGCGCTGGCGCTGCGCCAGGACATCCGGCTCCTGCCACACCTCTTCGACGTCGGCATCCACGAGTACGTGAAGCTGGTGGAGGCGGGCTGGCTGCATCCGGAGTCCGTCGACCACTTCCTTTGCCACTACTCGTCCGAGCGCTTCCTGCCGGTGGTGGACGAGCTGATGCAGAAGGCCGGCCTGGCGATCCCGCGCGAGCGCTGGTACAGCAACCTCAAGTGGCGCGGCAACACCGGCGCGGCCTCGATCTTCATCATGCTCGCGGAGTTCCTCGACACGCACACGGTGAAGCCGGGCGAGCGCATCTTCTGTTACGTGCCGGAATCGGGACGTTTCACCACCGCCTATTTCCTGCTCGAAGTGGAGGCGGCCGACGCGCCGCAGAGCCTTTCGTCCCCTGCGGCGTCGATGCAGCGCGAGACCGAAGCCGAAGTCCCCGCGCCGCATGCGCCCGAGCATGCCGATCCGCGCATCGCGCAGCTGCTGCAGGGGTTGGCCGGCGTGTGGCACGACTACCGCTCGCGCGCCTGGCGCTCGCCCCTGATCCGCAAGCTGCGCGAAGGCCGCATGACCCAGGCGGACTACCTCGCCTGGATGGCCTGCTGGATTCCCCAGGTGCGCGAGGGTTCAAAGTGGATGCGCGAGGCGATCGCTTCGCTGCACCCGCCTTACGACATGCTGGGCACGCTCGTGGAAGCCCATGCGCAGGACGAGCAGTTCGACTTCAACATCCTGTTCCAGGACTATCGCGCGGCGGGTGGTGCCGTCGCCAACATTGATGACTTGCGCCGCAATCCCGGCGGCGAGGCGCTCAACAGCTACCTGCATGCGCTGGCCGCCACGCCGAACCCGATCGGTCTGCTTGGCGCCATCTACATCATCGAGGGCACGGGCCAGCGCATCATCCCGGCGCTGCTGCCGCTGCTGAAAGCACAGCTCGGGTTCGCACCGGGCCTCTTCCGCTTCCTCGACTACCACGGCGAGAACGACGAGCACCACCTCTCGCGCTGGCTCGCTGGCATCACCCTCGCGCTCTCGGTAAATCCGGCGGACAAGGCCGACACGCAGATCCTGCAGACCGCCCGCCGCACCGCGGAGCTCTACCTGATGCAACTCGAACACGTGCTGGAAGACGACGCATGAGCAAGAAGGGAGATTTCCTCGACCAGGCCTACGACCCGCGCGACCCCTCGCCCTGGCTGGCGCTCTACCTGGACCAGAGCACGCCACTGCCCGATCCGGTCAAGCGCGCCTGGCTGAAGGACTCCAGCTCCGGTTCGCGCCAGTATCTGTTGCCTTTCCTGCGGCCGCTGGCGCGCGCGCTGATCGTGCTGATCCAGATCGTGAAGGTCTTCGTGCCGCGCAACTGGTCGGCCTCGATCGCGCTGCACCGGCTGCTCGCCTGGGGCCTGCGCAACTTCGTCAGCCCCGAGGCGAACTGGCTGATCCTGCGTCACTTCCATCTCGGCGCGCAGGTGCTGGCCTTCGTCGCTGCCAACGCGCCCACGCGGGTCGAGACAAGCCCGCTCTCACCGCAGACCATCGACGATCTGAAGGACGAGCTCTTCCTCAAGCACGACCTCAATCTCTTCAACTTCGTGATCCGCCTGGGCCAGGCGCTGCGCGAGCGGGGGCAGAGGATCGAGCTCGTGCGGCAAGCTGACTTCTCGATGATCCGCGACCCCGGCCTGCGGATCGAAGACATGCCGCATCGCTGGACCAACGTGATCGACATCCAGAGCGCGATCGAGATCTTCACCCCGGTGTATCAACTCTTCCTCACCGACAACGACTTCTGGCGTGCGGCCAACTCGCTGCAGCTGGACGAGACGATCGCGATCTACTGCGCCAGCATCCTCGGCACGCCCGAGCACCTGATCCTGCTCAACAACAAGCATCCGCTGGTGCCACTGAGTACCCTGCGCGCAGGATTCCGGCTGGTGCTGCACGGCCTGAGCACCGAGATGCTGCACGCCGTCCTCGTCGAGAAGGCCGCAGCGGCTTCCGACCGAGTTCAGGCAATTTGAAGTCCGCCGTGCTGCGCGGCACGGCGAGGGGGATGGCAGCCATAGCGCGCTTGCCTATAGTCGCTGAAGGCGAAGCACCCCCGGGCATCGCCTGACCGGGCGTCATCGCGCCCGCAGGGAGCAAGCAATGAGAAGAACGGCGGTCACCGCCCTGAACGGTTTGTTCGGGATGGTCGCGCTGGCCTGGCCTCTGGGCCTGGTGGCGACCATCCATTCGCTGCACGAGGCGCGCGGCACGGAGGCAGAGCTCCTGCCCTGGATCATGCGCCTGGCGGTCTGGAGTTTTCCCTTCGTCTTCGCCGCCAGCTTCGTCGCCAGCCGACGCGCCTTGCAACATCGCGCCACGCGACATCGCGCCATCGCCTACGCGATGTTGCCGCTCTTCAATGTGCTGCTGGGAGTCGTGGGCGGACTCTTCTACGCCTTCAGCTGAGCCCTGGACCGGGGCACGGCTTTACATGCCGAGGCGGCGCATCAGGGCGCGATTGCTCGCCGCGAAGTTCGTCTCGGGCATGCCCAGGACGTAGATCGTCCCGCTACGGGTCCGCACCCGCCGCGTCTTGGGATCGAAAGCCACCACCACGCTGGTCCGGCCGGCGCGGGTCATGACCCGGCAGCCGTTGAGCATGCCGTCGGTCGCTTCCGTCGGATCCACCCACCAACCGTTGAGCCAGGCCTTCACATCCGGCTGGGCCGCCTCGGGCGGCGCCGCTGCTTCCTGGCCCTGCTTGTGCCAGGACTCGACCGTCTCACGCTCCGCTGCGTCGATCAGGTCCCTGATGTCTTCGAAGGTGGTTCCGTCGAACTTGTCTTCTGCTTCTTTGTGCGCCATGCAAACGACTCTGGGGTCATTTTCCTCGGACGGACAGTATGTCGCCTGCATGACGCGTGAATCGAGCGCGAAACGTGAAATCTTGCGTCGGGACGACGGACGGCAGAAGGATGCAGGCGCTTGCACGCGCCTGCCTGACCGGAATTGCCGCGCTGCGTGCGGACGGGTCCGACAAAGCGGTCCCGCGCACTCGGCACCCCGAAGGGCACTTGCGGAAGCGCCCTTCGGGTACTAGCGGTCGCGGCAGACACGCGCCCGCTAGACTTCCTAGAGGATCGGCGCCAGCCAGCGTGCCGCCTCTTCCTCGCTCATGCCCTTGCGGACGGCCCAGTCTTCCAACTGGTCGCGGCCGATCTTGGGGATGGCGAAGTAGTGCGATTCCGGATGGCTGAAGTAGAAGCCGGAGACGGCCGCCGCCGGGCTCATCGCGAAGGCCTCGGTCAGGATCATGCCGGTGGCGCGCGGGGCTTCGAGCAGGTCGAAGAGCGTGCCCTTCTGGGTGTGATCCGGGCAGGCGGGATAGCCGGGCGCAGGGCGGATGCCGATGTACTTCTCGGCGACCAGGGATGCGTTGTCCAGCGTCTCGTCCTTGGCGTAGCCCCAGTCGGACTTGCGCACCTTCTCGTGCAGGTACTCGGCGAAGGCTTCGGCGAAACGGTCGGCGAGCGCCTTGAGCATGATCGAGGAGTAGTCGTCGTGCGCGGCGGCGAACTCGGCCAGCTTCTTCTCGATGCCGATGCCGGCGGTAACGGCGAAGCCGCCGACCCAGTCGTGCTTGCCGCCCTCGGGCGCGAGGAAGTCGGCGAGGCTCCAGTGCGGCTTGCCTTCGGGGCGTTCGTGTTGCTGGCGGATTTGCGGCAGCACCGCGCGCACTTCGCTGCGTGACTCATCGGTGTAGATGACGATGTCGTCGCCGTGGCGCGCCGCCGGCCAGATACCGAACACGCCGTGGGCGGTGATCCAGCGGCCTTCGACGATCTTCTTCAGCATCGCCTGCGCGTCGGCGAAGACCTGGCGCGCGGTGGCGCCGACGACTTCGTCGTCGAGGATCGCAGGATACGGGCCGGCGAGATCCCAGGTCTGGAAGAAGGGCGCCCAGTCGATGTAATCGACCAAAGTCGCGAGGTTCATGTTGCGCAGCGCATGCAGGCCGGTGACTGCGGGCTTGGGCGGCGTGTAGCTGTCGAAGTCCAGGCGCGCGTGATTCGCGGTGGCCGTCGTGAAGGGTACGAGCTGCACGCCGCGCTTCTTCGAATGCTGGTCGCGGATCTTCTCGTAGTCTTCCTGCACCTCGGCAACGAAGGTGTGGCGCTGTTCATCGGAGAGCAGCTTGGTGACCACGCCGACCGCACGCGAGGCATCCGGCACATAGACCACCGGGCCGGCGTAGTTGGGCGCGATCTTGATCGCGGTGTGCGCGCGGCTGGTGGTGGCACCGCCGATCAGCAAGGGCATGGGGTTGCCATCGGCGAAGCCCTGGCGCTGCATCTCGCCGGCGATGTGGCTCATCTCCTCCAGCGAGGGCGTGATGAGGCCGGAGAGACCGATCGCCTGCGCGCCGTGCTCGCGCGCGGCGTTGAGGATCTTGTCGGTGGGCACCATCACGCCGAGGTCGACCACCTCGTAGCCGTTGCAGCCGAGCACCACGCCGACGATGTTCTTGCCGATGTCATGGACGTCGCCCTTCACGGTGGCGATTACGATCTTGCCCTTGGAGCTGGCGCCGCTCTTGGCCTTCTCGGCCTCGATGAAGGGGATCAGGTGGGCGACCGCCTGCTTCATCACCCGCGCCGACTTCACCACCTGCGGCAGGAACATCTTGCCCGCACCGAAGAGGTCGCCGACCACGTTCATGCCGTCCATCAGCGGACCTTCGATCACGGACAGCGTGGGCCTTCCCTCGCCCGAGATCTGCAGGCGGCACTCTTCCGTATCCTCGACGATGTACTCGGTGATGCCGCGCACCAGCGCATGCTTGAGCCGTTCGGTTACCGGGCCTTCGCGCCAGGAAAGGTCTTCGACGCGCTCCTTGGCCGAGCCCTTTACCGTCTGGGCGTACTCGACCAAGGCCTCGCCGGCGCCGGGGTGGCGGTTGAGCACCACGTCTTCCACCAGCTCGCGCAGCTTGGGCTCGAGTTCGTCGTACACGCCAAGCTGGCCGGCATTGACGATGCCCATCGTGAGCCCAGCCTTGATCGCGTGGAAGAGGAAGACCGTGTGGATCGCCTCGCGCACCAGGTCGTTGCCGCGGAAGGAGAAGGAGACGTTGGAGATGCCGCCGGAGGTCTTGGCATGCGGCAGGTTCGTGTGGATCCAGCGCACCGCATTGATGAAGTCGACCGCATAGTTGTCGTGCTCGGCGATGCCCGTCGCGATCGCGAACACGTTGGGGTCGAAGATGATGTCCTCGGGCGGGAAGCCGTCGTCGGTGAGCAGTTTGTAGGCGCGCGCGCAGATCTCGGTCTTGCGCTCGAAGGTATCGGCCTGGCCCTTCTCGTCGAAAGCCATGACCACCGCGGCCGCGCCGTAGCGCCGCACCAGGCGCGCCTGTTCGAGGAACTTGGCCTCGCCTTCCTTCATCGAGATCGAGTTGACAATGCCCTTGCCCTGCAGGCACTTGAGGCCGGCCTCGATCACCTCCCACTTGGAGGAGTCGATCATCACCGGCACGCGGGCGATGTCAGGCTCGGAGGCGATCAGATTCAGGAAGCGGACCATCGCCGCCTTCGAATCGAGCATCGCCTCGTCCATGTTGATGTCGATGACCTGCGCGCCGTTTTCCACCTGCTGGCGCGCGACCGCGATCGCGTCGTCGAAGCGGCCTTCGAGGATCATCTTGGCGAAGACGCGCGAGCCGGTGACGTTGGTGCGCTCGCCCACGTTGAGGAAGAGCGAATCGTCCTTCACCGCCAGCGGTTCGAGGCCGGCGAGATGCATCACATGCGCGGGCTTGGGACGATGCGCCGGCTTCAACTCGGACACCGTCTCGGCGATCGCCGCGATGTGTTCCGGCGTGGTGCCGCAGCAGCCGCCGACGATGTTCACCCAGCCCTTGCCCGCCCACTCGCCGATCTGGCGCGCCATGTTCTCGGGCGTGTCGTCGTATTCGCCGAAGGCATTGGGCAGGCCCGCGTTCGGATGCACCGAACGCCAGGTCTCGGACACGCGCGCAAGCTCCTCCACGTACTGGCGCAACTCCTTCGCGCCCAGCGCGCAGTTGAGACCGATGGTGAGGGGATCAGCGTGCGCCACGGAGTCCCAGAAAGCCTCGGTGGTCTGGCCGGACAACGTGCGGCCGGAGGCATCGGTGATCGTGCCGGAGATCATCACCGGCCAGCGACGGCCCGCCTCGTCGAAGAGTTTGTTCACCGCGAAGAGCGCGGCCTTGGCGTTGAGCGTGTCGAAGATGGTCTCGACCATCAGGATGTCCGCGCCGCCTTCGACGAGGCCGCGCGCCGACTCCAGGTAGTCCGCCACGAGCGCGTCGAAGCTGGTGTTGCGAAAGCCCGGGTCGTTCACGTCGGGCGAGAGCGAGGCGGTGCGCGAGGTCGGTCCGATCACGCCGGCGACAAAGCGCGGCTTGGCCGGGTTCTTCTTCGTCCACGCGTCGGCCAGCTCGCGCACCATGCGCGCACCAGCGACGTTGATCTCGTAGGCGAGATCCTGCATGCCGTATTCGGCCTGCGAGACGCGCGTGGCGTTGAAGGTGTTGGTCTCGACGATGTCCGCGCCGGCGGCGAAGTAGGCGTCGTGGATGCCGCGGATGATGTCCGGCTTGCTCAGCAGCAAGAGGTCGTTGTTGCCCTTCACGTCGCTCTGGCAGTCGGCGAAGCGGGTGCCGCGATAATCCGCCTCCTGCAGCTTGTGGCGCTGGATCATCGTGCCCATGGCGCCATCGAGCACCATCACACGGCGTTCGAGGAGGTCGCGGAGTTCTTCGGTACGGTCGGCTTGCATGGAGCGGTCTTTCGTTTCTTGCGCGGGCGTGGAGCGCCGGCTGCGGATTGCGTCGAGGGGTCGGGTCGACGATGTCTTGCGTACGGTGCTTTGCGTGCTTACTTCTGGGATGCGGTCTGGCGCAGGTTGTGCAGCATCAGGCTCACCAGCTCGCGGGCGTTGTCGTCCTCGCGTTGGCCGAGTGCCGCGACGACGCGCTTCTGGTCGGCCGCGCTGCGGTTCTGCGAGAGCTTGAACTTGGCCTCGATGTCCTCGATTTCCAGCGCAAAGCAATGGATGTGGCCGAACAGGGCCTCACGCGCCTCGTGCGTCATCTGCGGCGTCTCGCCTGCAGCCTCTTCGTCGTCGAAGGTGGCGATCAGGCCATCGAGCAGCGCGTGCACGATCTCCGGATCCTCCAGCGGACGCACCGTCGCCTTCACATGCACCGTCGCGTAGTTCCAGGTCGGCACATTGGGCTTGGCGTACCAGGTGGGCGACACGTAGGCGTGCGGGCCATGGAAGATCGCGGTCACCGTGGCGCCGTCCTCGAGCGCCTCGGCATGCGGATTGGCGCGGGCGACGTGACCGAGCAGCAGGCCGTTCTCGTCCGCCACCAAGGGCAAGTGCGTGATCAGCGGCTCGCCGTCGACCACGCTCACCAGCGTCGCGAAAGGGTAGGCCTGGATCAGTCCGATAATGGCGTCGGAGTCGGGCGCTTCGAAGTGCGGCGGGATGTAGAGGCTCATGATTTCATCGGCTCGCGAAAAAGAAAAAACCCGTCGGCCTCACAGGGCGAACGGGTTTTCCGCGGAACACCTGGCTCGCTTTAGCTGGATTTGTAGCGCGCCCAGCAAGCTGAGGGAGTCAAAGCGGCGCGAGCGCCGAGTGTGCGGGCCGGCCCCGGTGGCTGTCAAGCCGCGGCCACCTGCATAGGGCAGGGCGCGCCGCTGGCCAAGCGCTCGGCCAGCCGGCTGCGCAGCTCGGCGAGGCCGGCGATCCGCGCATCGAGCTCGGCCAGCTTGCGCGCGAGCACCGCCTGCAGGGCGGGCCCCGGATCGCCCCCGGCGAGCAGCTCAGGCAGGTCGGCCGCGATCTCCGCGAGTGAAAAGCCCAGGCCCTGCGCGGTGCGCACATAGCCCAGCCACTCCACGGCCTCCAGCGGGTATTCGCGATAGCCGTTGCCACGCCGACGCGCGCGCAGCAGGCCGCGGCGCTCGTAGTAGCGCAGCGCATCCGGCGAAAGGCCGGTCGCCAGCGCGAGTTCGCCAATCTGCATCGAGGGTCCTTTTCGAGGGGCGGGCTTGACCCTGGAGCGTACTCCAGGCTTGAGCATGGGCGCATCTCATACGGCTTTGCGTTCGAAGCGAGACCGAGGCGGGCGCCGCAGGCAGTGCTTTGGCACGGCGAGGCGACCGACGAAGTTATCGCTGCGAAGGCGCAGCCTTATCCAACAAGGAGTCTCACCATGCTCACCGAATCCCGCTTCCGTCGGGTTGTCTTCCTCAGCGCGCTCTACGACCTGGTGGTCACGCTGCCCTTCGCAACGCCCTGGAGCTTCGCCTTCGCGCAGAGCCAGCTCTCGCAGCTGAACCAGGCGCTGGGCGGTGTGGCGCTGGCGCCCTTCGAGGTCCTGCCCACGCTATTCGCCTGCCTCATGGGCAGCCTCGTCGTCGTGTGGTCGGTGCTGCGGCTCTCCGATCCACAGCCGCGCTTCGGGCGTTTCGATGCCGCTGGACGCGTGCTGTTCTCGACCTGGATGGCGTGGGCGCTGCTGCATGCGGAGCTGCCGCTGATCTGGCTCTTCCTCGTGCCCGAGAGCGGTTTCGCCATCGCCCAGGCCCTGCCGTTCCGCCGCACGCGGCGCGAGGTCGGAGCGGGCCACGGGGCCGGAGCGATTACCATGCGCGCCTGAACCGGCTTTCGCACATGCATCACCGATGAAACTCTATCTCGCCGGCCCACAAGTTTTCCTGCCCGATGCGGCGGCGCATTTCGATAACGCCCGCGCGCTCTGCGCCGCTCACGGTCACGAAGCCCTGACACCACTGGATGGCACTGCGCAGGGAGCGGCCGCGATCTATGCGGCCAACCTCGCGCTGATCCAGGCGGCCGACGCCGTGCTGGCGAGCCTGGACCCGTTCCGCGGTTTCGAGCCGGACTCGGGCACGGTCTTCGAGGTGGGCTACGCCACCGCGCTGGGCAAACCGGTGATCGGCTATGTGCGCGATGCGCGCAGCCTGCGCGAACGCCTGCTGCCCGGAGGCGGCACGCATGACGAGGACGGCCTGCTGGTGGAAGACTTCGCGCTGCCGCTCAACCTGATGCTCGCCGTGCCCTGCCGGATCGTGGAAGGCGGCCTGGCCGAGGCCCTCGCCGCACTGGATATGCAACACGACCAGGAGACATCCGCATGAAGCTGCTCGCCCTCGCGTTGGTACTGATCGTCGCCCTGCTGCACCTGTGGTTCCTGGTGCTGGAGATGTTGCTGTGGACCAAGCCGCTGGGGCTGCGCACCTTCCGTCTCACGCCGGAATTCGCCCAGGCCTCGCGCACGCTGGCGGCCAACCAGGGGCTCTACAACGGCTTCCTCGCCGCGGGCGTCGCGACAGGGCTCGCCCTGGGGATCGGGGCAGGCGAGCCCGGACGCATCCTCTGCCTCTTCTCGCTCGCCTGCGTGATCGTCGCGGGCGTCTTCGGCGCACTCACGGTGAGCCGGCGGATCCTGTGGATACAGGCGCTGCCGGCAGTACTCGCGACCGCAACGCTGCTGGCCGCCTGAGGCTCGGACCAGGACTCTGTCGCTCAGGCCACGGCCCAATCGGTTTCGCGGCGGGTGGCACGCAGCAGACGCAGGGCGCGGGCCGCGAAGACGCCGGAGAGCGCGCCGTAGGCGAGGCACACAAGACCGGCGAAGCCGCGTCCGTCTGCCAGCGAGGGTTGCAGCGCGACCACCATGCCCACGCAGAACTTGAGCCAGAAGATGCCCATCATCAGGGCCATCGGTACCCAGCTTCCTTCGAGTTGCAGCATGCGGCGCGTGGCGTCGTAGTGCACCCCGGACGCCGGTCCGCGCAACACGCCCAGGCCCAGCACCAGGGCAAAGCCGCTGGCCCAGGCGGCGCCGGCCAGTACCTCCTGGTGCGCGAAGTTGCCGAACACGCCGGCCAGCGACCAGACCATCATCAGAAGGGGAATCAGGACCAGGCGATTGACGGAGATCTCGCGCGGGCGGGCCTGCTTGAGTCCCATCGCGAACAGCACGAAGAAGACGCCGAAAACCCAGAGGGGGATGTGCTTCAGGATCTCGATGAACATGGCTCGCTCCTTGGTTGGGGTGAGCGCAGTGTCCGGTACGCACCGCGGCCGCCCTACGGCCTTGCGACGAAACGCCAGAGGGCTGGCGCGAAATGCACGGGCCTGTCGCGAAGTGCACAGGCGTCGCGAAGACGACTCGGCGAAAAGCTCGCCGGGCGGGTCCGCCGGGGCGCAGAATCGGCGCGCTGACCGTGTTCCGTGCCTCCAGGGCCGGGACCTTCCGGTGCCCCCTCGTCGGGCCCGTATCCAGGGCTGCCGTCGCAAGAGCGGGGATCCGGGCCATCGATCTCTGGGAGCTCACGATGTTCGGCAACCTGAAAGCGAAACTCATGCTGCTGGCGCTGCTGGCAGCCCTCGCGATCGGCGCACTGGCAGGCTTCGGCGCCTGGCGCCTGACGACACTGGGCGACGTAGCCGATGCAAACCTGGCAGGGGCCAACCAGGCCAGCCGGGCGATCATGGCGATCGACGCGGCCGGCCTGGCGTTCAAGACGCAGGTGCAGGAGTGGAAGAACATCCTCTTGCGCGGCAACGACCCGGCGCTCTTCGACAAACACCTGAAGGCCTTTGGCGAAGAGCAACAGCGGGTACGCGACGAACTGGGCAAGGCGCGCAGCCTGGCGGGCGCCGCAGGCCTGGACGTGGCCCGGATCGACGAGGCGCTGCAACAGGTCGGGCCGCTGGACCAGAAATACCGCGAAGCGTTGAAAGGCTTCGACGCCGCGGACCCCGAGGCCGGCAAGAAGGTCGACGTGGCCGTGCGGGGCATGGACCGGCCGCTGGCCGAAGCGATGCAGAAGCTGGTTGCCACTGCTGCAAAAAGCCATGAGCAGTCCGCCGCGGCGCGGGAGGCCGAGAACCGGGCCGCGGTCCGGAGCACCGTGGCCCTGCTGTTGATCACGGCGGTGGTCGTGGCGCTGGTGATGGCGGCCCTTGCCTACCTGATCAGCCGCTCCATCCTGCGCCCCGCCTTGCGCCTGCACGACACGATCTGCAGGGTCGAAGCCAATGGCGATCTGGCCCAACGCTGCGGCATCGCGGGCGGCGACGAACTAGCGCGCTGCGGGGTCGCCTTCGATCGCATGCTGGAGCACTTCCAGCAGATCGTGCGCAGCCTGCGCACCGAGTCCGAACGCCTGCTCCAGGCTCTGGGCGCCGTCTCGGACAGCGTAGACAAGGTCGACCAGGCCAGCACCGAACAGGCCGACGCCACAGGCTCCGTCTCGGCCGCGGTGGAGCAACTGAGCGTCAGCATCGGGCATATGCTCGAAGCCGCGCGCGAAGGCGGCTCACTTTCGCGCAACACCCAGGAACTCGCCCAGGGCGGCAGCGCGGCCAGCGCCACGGTGGCCCAGGACATGGAAACCGTGGCGCAACGCGTCACCGGCATGGCGAACACGCTGGAAGAACTGGGCCAGCGTTCCGAAGACATCAGCAGCATCGTCGCCACCGTCAAGGAGATCGCCGACCAGACCAATCTGCTGGCATTGAATGCGGCCATCGAGGCGGCGCGCGCGGGCGAGCAAGGCCGCGGCTTCGCGGTCGTGGCCGACGAGGTGCGCAAGCTGGCGGAGAAGTCCACGCTCGCCACCGACCAGATTGCCCGGCTGATTCAGGAGATACAGACGAGCTCGACGGCGGCGATCCGCGATATCGGCGAGGTCGTCAGCCAGGTCACCGAACAGCAGAGCAGCACCCGCCGCACCACCGAGACCATGGGCGATATGCGCGACGCGGCCGAAGCGACGCGCCAGGCGGCCGAACGCATTACCGATGCACTCGGCGAGCAGGATGCCGCCAGCCAGTTGATTGCCCAGCAGGTGGAGCGCATCGCGCGCATCAGCGAAGAGAACAGCGCCTCGGTGCGCAAGGTCTCCCACAGTACCGAAACCCTGCGCGAACTGGCGACACGGCTGTCCGGGGCCGCCGCCCGCTTCAGCGTTTAGCGGGCCCGGTCGGACCCGGGTTCGATCTCAGTCGTGGTAGAGCTGGGAGCGGCCGCCGTCGACCAGGAGGTCGGTCGCGTTGATGAAGCTCGCCTCGTCGCTGGCGAGGAAAAGCGCGGCGGCGGCGACTTCCTGCGGTGAGCCGATACGCTTGCAGGGCAGGATCTCGGTCTGGCGCCTGCGCTCACCTTCGGGATCGGGCTGGGTCGCAAACCAGGCTTCTATCTGCGGCGTGAGTATCAGCCCGGGCGAGATCGAATTCACGCGGATGCCACGCGCGGCGTACTGGATGCCCAGGGCCTTGGTCATGCCGATCAGTCCATGCTTGGCGATCGGATAGGGAAAGGTATCCGCCAGCACCTTGTGGCCATGCACGGAGGCAATGTTCACGATGCTGCCGGCGCCCTGCTCCAGCATGCCGGGCAGGACCGCCTTGCACAGGTTCCAGGCGCCCTTCAGGTCTACCGCCAGGCAGTGGGTCCAGTCTTCCTCGGACAGCGTGAGCGGATCGCGGAAGACATTGCGGCCGGCGTTGTTCACCAGCACGTCGATGTGGCCGTAGCGCTCGCGCACCGCGTCCACCAAGTGCTGCACGGCCTCCACGTCGGTGATGTCGACCGGGCGCAGATCCACGCCTTCGACGACGGCGTCGGCCTCGCGGTCCGCACCGATCACATGGGCACCCTCCGCGGCGAAGCGCTGCGCGATCGCGGCGCCGATGCCGCGCGCGGCACCGGTGACGATGGCAACCTTGCCGGGAAGGCGGGCGCTCACCAGCGGCCGCCCCAGGGCACTTCAGGCGCGCCGGCGATGCCGTCCAGCTTGACGCTGAAGAGACCGCCCGCGGTGGCCTGCGCGGCCAGCGCCGCGTCGGAGAGTCCCTTGCGCGCACTGGTGATGTAGAGGGTGTCGCGTGCGGCGCCGCCAAAGGCGATGCAGGAAGGCTGCTTCACCGGCAGGGTGACGATCAGGTCCTCGCTGCCGTCCGGCGCGTAGCGCACCACGCGGCCCAGGCCCCATTGCGCGTTCCACAGGTAGCCCTGCGCGTCGACATTGGCGCCATCCGGCTCGCCGCCATCGGGCAGCTCGACGAAGACGCGGATGTTCTTCACCGCGCCAGTCTTCGCGTTGTAGTCGCCGCACATGATCTTGAAGGTCAGGCTGTCGGCGAAGTACATGCGCTTGCCGTCCGGCGAGAAGCAGATGCTGTTGGGGATCGCCGGTGCCGGCAGATCCATGCGCGTCAGCTTGCTCTGGGTGTCGAGGCGGTAGAAGCCGCCGCGGGGCTTGGCCTGTTCCTCGTCGATGGTGCCGAAGACAAGGTTGCCGGCGCGATCGACGCGGCCGTCATTGAGTCGGGTGTAAGCAAGCGCGGGTTCGACCTCGACGATGCCGGTGAGCGCGTTGCGGGTGAGGTCAAGGCCGGCGTAGCCGCTCTCCAGGCCCAGCAGCAGGCGATCCGGCTGGGCGGTGAACGCCATGTGCGCGACGCGCTCGGGCATCTCGCGCGTCTGCACGGCGCCGTTCGCCGGGTCCAGTTCCCACAGGGTCTTGCCCGCGATGTCGGTCCAGCGCACGCGCTGTGCTGCGGCATCCCAGAGCACGCCTTCGCCCAGCGTGTTGCGGGCGTCGACGACGAGTTCGGCCTCTACGGTGCGCGGGGTCTGCGGCTTCACGGTGGTGCTCATCGTGCGCCTCCCAGCTTGACGGTGGGCGGGACGGTACAGGAACAGGCGCAGACGACAGGCAGCATGAGACTCGAATCAGTGACGACGGTACGGGCGCCCGGAAAGGGCAGGACGGACTCCGCGCCGAGGCAACGCGAAGCCCGCCGATTCTAACCAAATCCTCTCCGCCACCGCAGCCCGGCTTGTGCGGGCCACCTGCCGAAACTTGCTCTGTTCCCCCGGCCCGCCTCAGGCCGCGCCAAGCTGGAAGTGATTCACCGCGCCACGCAGGGCATCGGCCATGCTGCGCAGCTCGCGCGCCGCGTTGGCAGTCTGCGCCGCGCTGACGCTGTTTTCCTCTGTCATCTGTGCCACGGCCTCCACATGGCGCGCGATGTCGTGGCTGGTGCTGCTCTGCTCGCGCAGGGCCTGGCTCATCTCGGTCACCGCCGCAACCGCGCGCTCGATGCTCTCGTTGATCGTCTGGATCTTCGTGCCCGCCTCGCCGGCCAGCTTCTGGCCCTGCTGCGCGTTGTCCACGATGCTGCCCATGCGCATCACCGCGGCGTCGGTGCTCTGCTGCACCTTGCCGATCATCGCGGCGATCTCGTCGGTAGAGTTCTTGGTGCGCTCGGCCAGCTTGCGTACCTCGTCGGCCACGACCGCGAAGCCACGCCCCTGTTCGCCGGCGCGCGCGGCCTCGATGGCTGCGTTGAGCGCGAGCAGGTTGGTCTGGTCGGCCACTTCCTTGATCACGCCGACCACGCTGGAGATCTGGCGCGACTCTTCGTTGAGCGCGTCGATCATGTCGGCGGCGTCCTGCACCATGCGTACGATCGAACCCATCTCGGCCACCGCGCGATCCACCGCGGCAGAGCCTTCGCGGGAAGCATCACCCGCCGCGGCCGACATGCGTTGGGCATCGCCCGCGCTGTTGGACACATAGCCGATGCTGACCGTGAGCTCTTCGATCGCCGCCGCCATCGCGGCCGCGGCCTCGCTCTGTCGACCGGAGCCCGCCTGCATTTCCTCGGCCGATGCGGTGAGCACGCTCGCAGCGCCATTCACCTGCTCGGCGCCGCCCTTGATGCTCGCGACGGTCTCGACCAGGCGATCCTTCATGCTGCGCATCGCGGACAGGATGCTGTCCGGAGCCGCGCGGCGCGTGTCGATGTTGCCACGCAGGTCGCCAGCGGCCACCAGTTGGGCGACGTCGCGCACATGGGACGGCTCGCCGCCAAGACGACGACGGATGCTGCGCGTCACCCAGGCCGCGATGATCAGGCTGATCACCACGCCTGCCAGACCGCCCGCGGCCATCACCGCGGCGGTGCGTGCCTTGCGGGCGTCGCCGTCGGCGCGGTAGGCGCTGAGACGCGCCTCCTCGACCTGCTGCACTTCCTTGAGCGCCGCCAGCATGTCGACCATGCGGCGCGATCCTTCGCTCGCATACAGGGCCGCGATCGGCGCGACGCCCTCGTCGCTCGCCTCACGGCGGGCAGCGATGGAGGCATCCACGATGTCGGAGAGCCAGCTATCCAGGGTGGCGTCGGTGCGCTGCAGGCTGTCGAGCGCCTTCTTGTCACCCTCGAACTCCTTGCGCAGGGATGCGACGTGGTCCTTGGCGCGCTTGCGGCCTTCCTGCATCGGCGTGAGCAGGTCGTCGCGGCCAAGCATCACGAAGCCGCGCTGGGCGGTTTCAATCTCGACCAGGGCCAGGCGCAGGTCGTCGACCTGACGCAGGACCCCGTAGGTGTGTTCAGTGAGTTCGACCGCACCTGCTGCACTGCGGTAGCTCTGATAAACCGCATAGAGCACGCCGCCCATGACCAGCACGACGGCAAGGAATCCGGCGACGATGCGCTGCGCCACCGTCAACGAAAGACGTTTCTGTTTCTTCTTCATGTTTCTCCCCTCGGGCAGATGCTGCCCCCGGAAGGGAATATCGACTGCGCGCGAGCCGAGCTTGATGGACGAAGCGTGTGAAATACGGTTTCCGCCCTGCTATTTCAGGGCAGAAACCGCTTTCACGGCAGTCATCAGGCGGCGTTGCGTACTCGTTGGTCCACTTCCGCCACGACTTCGGTCTTCGGTGCCGCGGCCGGCACGCGTTTCTTGCGGATGCGCCCGCCCGTCCCCTTCCTGCGCTCGCGAATACTCTCGAGCCCACGCTGCATGAGGCAGAACAGGCACAGGAGTGCGCCGATGGCGATCTTGGTCCACCAGGAGGAGAGCGAGCCGTCGAACATGATGAGGGTCTGGA